>QGNH01001141.1_pt4 | contig 16221 bp, 31 predicted proteins | sample 1735481 | NCBI WGS metagenome assembly QGNH01 (sample SAMN09239004, study PRJNA386568) | Viral metagenome, whole genome shotgun sequencing project.
ACTCTGCTTCTTTGCCAAACACTGATATGTACATGGTGATGGCCGCAGAGTACCCATTCGCCGTTCAGCAGGCCGACCTTAACCGGGATGTCAACGCATTTGCTGCAGGCATAAAGGGTGGCACTCTTTTGAGCCAGCGAGACTTCACTATCGCTTCGGGAGAACCAGCGACGATTGCTGCTATCTCTGCAAAGGATGACACGGGGCGAGAATTGCGAATTGCTTTGGTTGTTTCCTACAAGGGAAACTCAGCATACCAGTTCGTATTCGGATCGTATACGGATGTCAAAAGTGATAGCGAAGCATTCAAGGCGTTCTTCAGCAACTTGCGAATCAACTAAGGAGCACCAATGCTAACCTGCACGCTTATGCTGGTGGTGAGCATCGCGCTCACCATCGGCTTTATTCTCAGTATCGACGCTGGTTTACAACTGCTTAAGATTGGAAGCAAAACATGTCAAGAAAAAGAGATGGACTCGTTCTTCTTAAAACTAGGTTTTGGAAAAAAGTAGACAAGCAAGGCCCTACCCTTGTACCTAAGCTTGGGCGCTGCTGGGTATGGGTTAAAACAGGCAGTAGGTATGGTAGTATACACGTCAACGGAAAAGGTGAACGAGCACACAGAGTGGCGTGGTTCCTTGAAACAGGGAAGTGGCCTACTTCTAATGTGCTTCATAAATGTGACAACAGCCTTTGTGTGCGTGTCTCACACCTGTATGAAGGCAGCCATTCAAAAAACATGCAAGACAGAGAGAAAAGAAGCAGAGGAAACCATGTGTTCGGAGAACGCAACCCTTTGTCTAAGCTGTCCAATAAAGAGGTGAATATAATAAAGCATTCTTCTCTACCGTCCTCTCTGCTGGCGCGCTTGTTCGGCGTACACTACAGCCACGTGTGGAGGATACGCACTGGAAAAATAAGAACGAAAGGATGACGCCTATATGTCACAGTACCGAATAGCCGCGATGTGCTCTAGTTGCTCCATTATCTACGACGCGACTAGGGGACTTCATTGTCCTGCTTGCCACAGCCACGGACCCGGCGCGGTAGCGTGGGCCATGCGTCAGGACCTTCATGGCACGCAACGCACCAGCGACGTGCATCTCCATGAGAGCACGTACGTTGACTGGAGCAAACACGACGAGGAAATACGCTGGTGTCAAAACCTTTGGGAGCTAAAAGATGACAGAGCTTAAGCTACACGTCTTGCGCATGAACGCCACAGCAGCCTGCAATGCAGCCACACAGCGTTTCGACGTAGGGCCGTTTACCATAAACCGTGGATGGTGTTTTGAATGGGCCACAATTGTGTTTGACGAGGTACAAGGCTCCAAGATCGCAGGGAATAGACTGAACGGCTGCGGGCACACGTGGATAGAATACAAAGGCCTGTGCTACGACGCCGAAGCCCCCAATGGTGTGTGCAACTGGCTGGACTTGCCATTCTGGAAGCGCATCAAGGTGCAAGCAGGAGCCCGAGCATTCAACGCAGAGCTTAGGAAACAGCGATGATCTTCCTCCTCATGCTGATCCTCTGCTACATACTCATCAAATACTAGGAGACCACCAATGGAGCAAAACGTAAGCGTAGCTAGTTCACAGAACAGTAGAAGCGAGTGGATCAACGTGCGTATGCGTAAGCTGCTTGCCGACGACTACTGCCCCCAGTGTGGTAAGCACAGAGTGCTGCATAATGACAAAGCATGCAACATGCGCTTTGTGTCAGAGGAGGCCGAGCTTGAAGCCGTCAACAGTTAAGGGACTTGTGCACCTTGGACTAGTGCTCGTAGCCGTGGGAGAGCTGTTCACTGCTACGAGTCGCACGCGGAAGATACTGTTGGGCTCCATGGCAGGATTCCACGCGCACGCTGTGCTCTACCACTTCATACTTGAGAAAGACGATGAGTCTCAGTTATCGTATTGGAGAAACTTGGGGCTCATGCAACGCCAAACGCTACTCGGACCAAAGGAGAATTAACATGGCTATGCCAGCAGGTGTGCAGCGCAAGACGAAAGACAATTCGAAGAAGCTTTACAGGAACCACGGAGAGTGGATGCAAGGTAAGAAGATTGGCCGACCCGCTCAGCAGTTCAATGCAGAGACCAAGACGTGGGGCAAGATTATGGAACCGAGAAAGGTAACTGCATGAGTGGCTGCAATAGAGAATACAACGGTAGTCACGTTGTCCCCGGAGTACCTTTGCGGTGCGGCCAAAACCTTTACTGGAAGGTACCCGGCAAGGACAGAGAGCGTACACTAGAAGTGAACCTGTGCGACAAGTGCAAAGCCACGGAGGGCCAATGATTTTCAACAGAGAAATTGGGGATCGCTTCGAAACCGTATCGGACGCATTCTTGGACTTGCTGAAGACTGCTAGGTTTCACGACAACACAGGCAAGGTCATGAGCGTGGACAACCTATGGAAGCGCACATGGGACGAGACAGAAAAAGCGCCAAACTAACCAGACAGGTGGAGTGCCGAAACCACGCATCACCAATTGTTCAACTTTTAGTAACCGGGAGGAATCATGCATCAGATAGGCGAATGGGTTTGGCGAGCGACACTAAAGCACAGGCAAGTAGAAGTCATTTGCCCGGATTGTTTCGGACGCCGCGCGTTGCGAGTAATCCTTGGTGACGATAGCGAGGTCGTGATTAATTGTGCTGGCTGTACGTTGGGGTACGAACCGCCACGGGGATACGTCCACGAAGACCGCGTAGAAGCCACCGTTGAACACGTGCAAATTAACCGAATCGAAGCGGAAACAAATAACGGTGTTCCAATTACCTTCTACGGCGGCTCAGGCTTCTACCGAGAGTCGGAAGAAGACCTGTTCCTGAACGCGGAGACTGCCCAAGTGCGGGCCGAAGCGCTTCAACTGGAGCATGAGCAGGAACAGCTAGCCAGTATCCGACGCAAAGAAAAAACAACGCGAGATTGGGCTTGGCACGTGACGTATCACCGCAAAGGCATAAAACAGGCGCAACGCGACTTAGAGTGGCACACGGCGAAATTGGCCGTAGCTATACAGAACAAACGTAGTTGACACGTGGAGAAGCCATGTCACAAATTGATTCTCGCTTGGCTGTAGCCTTGGCTGCTTCAGACATGAGCGATGCCCCTAGGATAGGCCTATGCATGGGCGCGGCTTTATACTCAGGGCCGCGCCTGCTGAGCTTAGGCTATAACCGCTGGCACACGCACCCAGAGTCCGACAACAGTGGTTACAACGTTAGTCTCCATGCGGAGCACGTAGCTCTGCTTAGGAGACGGCACTACGACCGCAGGGGACGCCTGACGATGTACGTGGCTAGACAGAGGGAGGACGGATCACTAGGCTGCTCTAAACCTTGTGCCAATTGCGTCCGGCTATGTAAAATCGCTGGAGTTGCACGAATTTGGTTTTACGACTATAATGGAAAGATCGAGGAAATGTCTCTATGAAATCCGTCACAATTTCGGCGCAGTTCCCAGAACTAAAAGGAGGGGCATGCGAACAGACTGGGCGCGGCAAGGCCGGTACAGTGCGCGCAGCATTCGCCGCAGCTGGCCGGGACCTGTTCAAACAGCCTAAGCTAAAGGCCAAGCGGTTCACGATGTTCAAAGCCACGGTGTCCATAGGGACCCAAGCGGTCGAAGAGGAGACAGAAGATGCCCCAATGTAGAAACTGTGGGGAAACTGGTGAAACACGCTATGACACTGATGGAACACTAGTTTTACAGTGCCCAAAGTGCGGTCTCGTAGTGGTGCCCGACCCGCGTGATCAGCGAGTTGCAAAGCTCTCATACGACTCTATGGTTGATCGTTCTACATGGAAATAAAGGAGATCAATGTCCGAAACTAAACTAGTCTCACTTTCTAAGATAAAAGACAACCCTTGGCGAGATCGCGTGCGTAACCCTATTGATAAAGAGAGGGTAGACGCCATAGCTGTTTCCATTGGAAAAACAAAGTATTGGCTAGGTACATACGGGAGAGAGCTACCTAGCGGAATAGTGGAGCTGGCCTTCGGTCACCACCGTTTTGAAGCCGCCAAAGAACAGGGATTGAAGGAGATTCCCATTATCATTGAGCCTTTTACAGACGGTGAAATGCTGGTGTGGATGGCACAGGAAAACGTTGGTGGCGGTATGCCTGTGGTGATTGAGGCTGTATACGCTGCTGTAAAAGCTTTGTCGGAGGGAAAGATAGAAGTAGAAGCTCCTGAAGCAAAGACTAAAACTTCAGCCATACGCCACGCCCCCAGCTTTATAGCAGGCAAACCATCATCCACTACGGTAGTGGATCATCCCTATACAACGTACTCCATTGCGCGTTTTCTTGGCCTTGTAAAAAAAGCCTCCGACACAGCAAAGGACAGTGTGGTAGCAGCCTTGGGAGCGCTAGAGACTGCCGAGATAGCGGGGGCAGAGGGCGGGGAAACCGGAAAAAAGAAAGCTGCTGCCATGGAGTTCTCACTGGCTAAACTGCCTGTACGTGAAGCATTGAAGGCAGTGTCTGACGTTAAAGCGCGCATAGAAAAAGTAGCGGACAGAGAAGAGAAAGCTAAGCAATCTGCAGCCGAAATAGATATAGCGCAACGCAAACTCCAAGCGGATCGCAAAGCTGCCGAGGACAAAGCCGAAGCAGCACGCCAAGTCTTGGTAGAGAAGCTGGCCGCAGCTAAGCGCGAGGAGAACGACAAGAAAGCACGAGACGTACAGGCACGCCTGAAGCAGAAAGCAGCAGAGGACAACCTTAAGGCAGAAACATTCAAGGAACGCCAGAAGGCCCTCGACACTAAAGTTGAAAAGGCCAAGCAAGCGCAAGAGGCTGCTCGCAAAGTGGATGAGTATGCACCTATCCGTAAGGAGACAGATCGCATCCTCCATAAGATAGAGCAGGCTAAAGAAGCGCTGACCGAAGATGTGAAAGCGTTAGCTCGGCAAAAGCTGAACAACACTGATCGAGAGCGCTTAAGACAAGCCGCGATGACAACAGGTGACTGGTACGGTGAGTGGGTAGCTGGATTGTTCCTACCGCCATTGACTTCCAAGAGGAGAAAACAATGATTAAGCTGGACAATCTCATAGCACGTGCTGAGCATCTGTTCCCTACCACACTGCCTAAGTTTTGCGGTCTCCCTATTTATGGTCTGGACGCTGAAGCCGCTGAGGCAGACTTAATCGTTGAGGAGGTTCGCCTCACGGTGAAGAACAGCACTGGGCAGAGCATCCCCGCCGAGGTACTACCGGGCGAGGAAGTCTGTGCAGACAATGTCATTCGCCGCACAACCACGACCGAAGCCATAGGGTACGACAACTACTACAACCAAGCGTACGCCGAGAAAAATGCCAAGCACGTTAGCATTGGAGTGGCGCGGTTAGAAGCTGCTGCTGGCAAGCTAATCACATGGCGACCTGATGGAATCTCTACCAGTGGCACAGAGTACGCGCTGGTCCACGAGGAGGTTGCTGCGTGAGAGGCTTGAGATTCAACGGTGACGCTATAGAGCTTGCACGAAGATTCAAAGCTGCATGCCGAGCAGAAGCAGCGCGAGCAACCACGAAGAAGAAAGTGAAGGCCAAAAAGAAGTGAGTGGGTTCGAAAATCTGTTGAAGAAGTTTGGATCAGGGGATGCCTGTTGCGAATACGGGTCCCCTGATTCCGAGCTGCCCTTAAAGGTTGGAGGCTTAGAAGCCTTCATCCAGAAGCATGGCCATACATCTGAGGAGTACTCTTTTTATGCGGGAGAAATTACGCTACGATTTAATAAGGAAGAACACAAGTACTACCGCGTAGGAGAGTTAGGAAATCTACTACCAGTAAACGGAGTTACAAACACTTGTGGTGTGATAGATAAGTCCATGATGCTAGTACCTTGGGCCAGCAAGATGGCAGTGCAAAAAATGTTACGGTTAATTCCTACGGAAATGGTAGACGGCACTCTGCGCATTAAGCCATTAACTTTAGAGGAGTTTACCACACTTGCTATCGAAGCAAAGTCCGCCCATCATGACAAATTGGAAGAGGCATCCGATACAGGGCACGCTGCCCATGCATGGCTTGAAGAGTGGATTAAAGCCGGACTCTTTGGTAGAATACAAGAACAGGACGCGATGTTAAAGTCCATAGGAGTCACATGGCAAGAGTTATAAAGTTGAACCTAGGGTACACCACAACCGTGAGTGACAAAGACTATGCGCGAGTCGTGGCGTCAGGTCCGTGGTTTGCGCATGTGGATCGTAAGAAAAAAACTGTGTACGCAGAGAGAAACGCACGCAAAGCTGATGGTCCTCATACAGCCCTGAAGCTTCATAGGCTTATTCTTGGGCTTACCGACCCAAAAATAATAGGCGACCATAGGGACGGAAACGGACTAAACAATTGCCGTCGCAACTTACGGCGAGCCACAGCATCACAAAGTCAGTGCAACAGAGGAAGACAAAGTAATAACACTTCGGGGGTTGTTGGTGTGAGCTGGAATACACACGCTAGAAAATTTGAAGCACATGTCAAATTAGAGGGCAAAAAGGCATACCTTGGACTGTTCTCCAAGCTCGAAGACGCAGCGACCGCTGTGTGCAAAGCACGAAATAAAAAACACAAAACGTTTGTAAGCAGGCGAGCATGTTAGAACTAAACGACGAGCGAGCTGTGCAAGCTGTGAAGGCTGCATTGCGATGGATGAAAATCCATAATGTGCAATGGCTTAAAACTGAAGAGAAAATTTACAGCCTAGAGCACAACTACGCAGGAACCATGGATGGTTTGGCATACACCGATTCTTGTGACGATCTAGCCTGCTGTCCTGAGCCTTATAAACACTTCCTGTCCCTTGTGGATTGGAAAACTTCAAATCAGCTAAAAGATGAGTATTGTCTGCAAACCTCTGCATATCAACACGCTCTTGCTGAAGAGCTTGGCACAGTTGTAGAAAACCGTTGGGTGCTAAGACTAGGCAAGTCCGAAGAAGAGGCTGGTAAATTTGAACCGTGGTTTTTGCCTGCTAGTACCTTTGCGGAGGACTTCTCTGGATTCTTAGCATGCTTGCGGCTCACAAGGATTATTGAATCCATCAGTGAACGCATGAGTAAAGCCAAAGGAAAAGTAAGAGCAATCAAAAAGGTACAGAGGGAAACTGAGAAAGCCCTTCTTAAGGAAGCGGCCAAGCTGCAAAAAGCATTAGACAAAGCTGCTGCCAAGGTGAAGCGTGCGGAAGAAAAGGCGCGCATCAAAGCAGAAGCCAAGGTCATACGGGACGGACTGAAGGCTGCTAAGAAGTTGAAAGGCGTTATGCCTGTAACCTGCGCTCTTATGGAGATGCTGGCTGTAGACATAGACAGGCCTGAGTCGGAGCCACTACCTGAAGGCATACAGCCAACGACAGAGGATGTGGTGTTCATCAGCGGTGGAACAAGTAACGGGCGAGACTCACAGGGTGGAAGTGAACCGGGCTGTAAACTCGGCGTCCCTAGTGGACATGTGGGTTCGATCCCCACCTCGCCCACCAACAGCAGCGTGGCCTTAGCGCACTCAGCATTCCTAAGCACTGCAGTAGTGTTCGAAGAAGAAGTTCCAAAGTCAACATACAAACTACCCATGGAGGGTGATTAGAAAATGGCCGAAGATAATAAGCTAGTAGTTATCAACAATCCAGCGCCACAGGAATTAGTTGTGGCACAGAAAGTCAACGCGTTGTCTCGCCTTTTTCAAGTACGCCCCAAGACTCTGGAGCTTGTCTCCAAGTCTACAAGGCAAGAAGGTGCTGAACCGGGGACCTTCAGAGTAACGTCTACGAATGAAAAATTCAGTGAAATGAGGGCGGTCATATTATTTGAACCCGTTGAGCAGCGCGAGATGTATCGCAAGGGAGAATACACGGCGGACTCAAAGGTGTGCTTCTCACTCGACAATGTGCAGCCGCATGGCAAGGCCAAGAACCCACCGGCGCTATACTGCGCACAGTGCCCCATGGGTGACTTGAACTGGGAGAAGTGGCGTGCTGCCAAGGCTAAGGGCATCAGCGGTGATGCGTTGGCCGCGTACCTGCCTCCCTGCCGTAAGTACTGGCACTTGTTCATCGCGGATCGTGCCACGAAGCGCCCTTACTACTTCAACATTAAGGGCGGCAGCGTGAGCCCGTTCGAGAGCGCCATGCAGAACGTGGCAGACCTTTTCCAGATGATCATTCAGAAGATCAAGGAAGAGAACAAGGTCAAGGCTGCTAACAGTGAGGCATTGACTCCTCTCCCTACAGCTGTTGGGGACATCATCTGGCACATCAGCTTCACGATGTACTCGTTCCAGAAGAACGGTGGACCCTTCATGGTAGGTATGAAGGATTTCCGTGTGATGACCGAAGAAGATCGCTCGGAGTTCGGTCAGATTCTTCAGGACTTTATTGCTCGGCGTTCGGCTGGGCAGATTCAAAGTCAGGAAGCGTCCGAGGCTGAGGAAGTTGCTGCGGCAGTTTCCGAAGCGCCTGCGGCTCAACAGAAAACCGCCGCAGTCAAGGAGCAGAACTCGCAGATTCAAATCTAACAAGGAGAAACAATAATGTGCTATGAAGTGTACGAGCAGTTAGAACGCATCAATAAGCTCTCTGAAATAGCTCTGGAATTCCATGGGGAGTTATTGGGAGAAGTGGCAGCAACTGAAGTAGTAGGCAGCTCTTTGGATTTGGCTGATCTACTTGAGGACTCAGAGGAAGAAGCGCTATTTGACGAAGACGGCGTTGAGCAAGATGACCAGTCGTTTGCCGATAGCGAAGAATAATCGGATGGTGGAGGGTACGCATGGCAATAAGCCATGACATCCCCCGGTGATTCACTCAGAGGATCGCCGTAGGTACTCATGATTTTGAGCAGCTACGATGATCCTCTGGTGCATTGGTGCATAAGATGAAAAAAGTGGAATTGAGTAAAGGGTACTTTGCATTGGTAAGTGACAAAGACTACAGCCGTGTAAGCGCTCTCAACTGGTGTGCTCATGTGCGCCGAAGAAAAGATGGGTCTATAAAGAATGTGTATGCCATTCACAATATACACAACCCAGACCACACTACAACAGCACTTTTAATGCACAGGTTCATACTAAAAGTGAGCAATCCAACTGTAGAAGTGGACCATAAGGACCACAACGGTCTTAATAATCAAAGATTAAACTTGAGAAAAGCTACGGGACAACAAAACAAACATCACTCGCGCAAAAGAGTGGACAACACCTCAGGATTCAAAGGTGTGCACTGGGATGCAGCACGACAACAATGGAAAGCCACCATAAAACTAGACAGTAAAACAAAGCATTTAGGCTATTTTGGAAAAGTGAAAGATGCAGCTAATGTTTACGATAAAGCTGCAAAGAAATGTTTTGGCAGATTTGCAGTAACAAACTAAGCTTCAACACAAAGGAGAAACACATGGCATCACGCACAGCAGATGGTAAGCACACACCACGGTTCATCGTGGAGTTCACCACGGAGTTATCTACGTATCGCTCCGGTAACGGCGGACTGACCGGCCACTTCCTTACACGAGAAGCCGCTGAAGCAGCTATTAAGGCGCACGGCAGCACAGGTGTAGCCTACAAGGTTCGCCAGAAGTAAGGCACCAAGATTAGCGTATGAAGCTGTAGCTTCCATTGCAACACGCGGGTGCAAGTCCCGCCACGTCCACCAAAACTGTTCTCGGCTAAGTGCGGCGTAGCACCGCAACGGTCAAGAAGCTCTGCTAACTTTTTACCTATCTGTAGCAGCAGGGTGGTGAGAGCAGTTTTGATGGGCGTGTCCATAGGATCGACTGCGATGAGTAAGAGACAGGGGACGCTACGGGATGTCGTGGCCACCGTAAATCAGGACACGAACAAACCATTCGCCAACAGCAAACCGTTGACCATGGCTGCACACGCTTAATTGCTGTGCAGTTTAAGGAGCTGGGGCCGCAAGGCCCCAGTGACCGATTCAAAAAGGAGGACACAGTGGACAAGAAATTGACCAAGCTGGATGCCTTGCGTATCCTAAGCACCGCACACTGGAGCATAGTGAAACAATATGTACGCGGAACATCCTATGGAGATGATGGTGCAAGTATTATCCTTATGGATAAGTTTCACCATGTACGCCGTTCTATGACACTGCTTGATCTAAAGCCAGAACCTGAGGTCACCGAAGGTTTCAACGGCAAAGGGCCACAGTATTTCTAAGGAGAAACCATGGGAGGATGTTTAATAGGTAAATTGCACCCAATGGCTCTGCGTCCTTATGAATCTCTGTACAATTGGCTGGTAGCACAGAGCAGACGCACAGGTAAAACCTGCACTATTAGTTATAGACAGTTTGTAGAGTTTACCAAAGTCAGCACTTGTTACTATTGTGGAGAAAAAGTACAGTGGACAAAGTTCAACATAAACAAAAACGGCTCGCACTACAACTTGGATAGAAAAGACAGTTCTAAAGGCTATTCAAAAAAGAACAGTTTGGTGTGCTGCTCGATTTGCAATGGAATGAAAAGCGCTTTAGACTACGAGGAGTTTTTGCTAAAAGTTAAACAGATAGGGAGAAAGCATGGATTTAATAAACCCTTCAGCCATACACGGAGAAATAGTAGCGGGAAGAGCAGCAGAGGTTAGAAAACAACTGCTTAGAATGGTAGCAAATATGTCAATATCCACATTTGACATGATTGTTCTTTTAACAGAGGCTCAGGAGAACGGCTACGCATCACAGTGGGGTTTCTCTTCTCTGCTCGATTATGGGGCTAAGGAACTGGGGCTTAAGAAGCGCAAAACTCAGTACCTATCAAGGATTGGGTACGTAATGCGGGCCGTAGGTTTGGCGCGTGCGCAATACGAACCCGCAGGTGTGACCAAGCTGCGGGGGATAAGCACGCTGGACCCGGAGGGCTCGTTTTTCAACAAAGAGAAATACGTTAACGAGCCTTTGTCAGAGCACATCGTGCGGCTGGTGCTGGACTCTGATGAGATGAACGCTGAGCAAGTAGAAGATGAAGTACTGAGACTGCAGGATCGCCTTGGGCCTAACCGCCCGGTCCATCGCACGACAGTGTACCCTCGCTCTGTGTGGGACCTCATCATTAAGCCTGCACGGGAAATGGCGCGGTCATTGCTGGGAAGCGCTAGGCGTGACAAGGAAGGCAACGCCGAGGAGTATTCCGATGCAGCCTGCGACGAGATGATCTTTGCAAGGTTCTTGACAGACCCGAATAACGTAGCAGACCCAGAAGGAGAGAAGAAGCTGGATAACTACGAAGGTTCAGAATTGCCAGTGATTAAAATTCCAATGGAGGACATAAAGATATGACACCGGAATACAAGTTACGCCGAAGATTTAAGCATGAAGTGCAGCGGAATCCAGTCCTACCAGAAGTTAGTCTAAGCTCCGACCCTACGCCCGATGGCTTAGGCTTGTGGGAAGGTGGCAGGCAGGAGTTGAAGAGCCCTACGTTTGGTTTGAAGGGTCGAGCCACTGCACTGGGAAATCGTAAGAACACACCGGGCAAGGCTAGCAAGGAAGTGATTGAGCGCTCTGCCGACTACTACAAGCAGGGCAACAACGCAGTTCCTTTAGCAGCGTTGCCTGAAGTATCGCCTGAAGATGTAGAAGGCTCTGTTCAGGAAGTTGTAGCTCCTTTGCAAATTGAAGAGAGCGACAACGTACCCTGCGATGCTGGACAGGAAAGCAATGCCGAGCCTTCGGTTGGAGCCTGAGGAGTACAAGGCCCTCTGCAGGGCAGTCCTGCAGAGGGATTCTTGGAAATGCCGCAGTTGTAACATTAGAAACAACCTTCACGTGCATCATATTCAATTCAGGTCACAACAAGGGCCGGATGCTACATGGAATCTCATAACACTGTGCAGCGCATGTCACGAGGGCATTCACTCGTATCAGCTAAGCATCGGGTCCTTAGCAAATGCAGACAAAGAAGTGCAGTTCTTTAGATCACCCGGATGGAGACCAAAGTGAGATACCCAAAAGGACAGAAGTATGTGTACGAGCTGCAGCGTATCTTATAGAATGGGAGGTACGTACACGTGAAGAACCTAGTGTTAGTGCTTTTAATGTGCACACTACTTCATGCAACGGGGGCAACACTGCGACCGTCCAAAGAAAGCTTGATTCGTCAGAACCTAGCGATCAACCAGATGGGTTTGGTACGGATTAAGGATGAAAAAGAGTTAGAAGAAGTTGTAAGGCTGGAAAAACTCGTGGCCCTCCCCGTTAACAGCGCGGTGAAAATCGCACCGGGTTTACCAGCTAACAGGCGGTATGCTTTGTCGATGACAATAGGGTTCCTCCTTACCCTCTCCGAAGCATACCGCACGCAGTTTGGTACGGCACTGACTGTGGATTCAGCCGTCAGGCCGGTAAACGTACAGGAGCGGCTGCGGCGTCATAACCACGCGGCTGCTCCTGCCTTAGGGGAGACGGCCAGTAGTCATGAATCTGGCGCTACAATTGACATCTCCCGGCGCATGAGCCGAGCACAAACACGGTGGTTAGAGAATGTGCTCAGCATGTACCAAGCGTACAGCGTGGTTATTGTTGAAGAAGAAAAGAATTGTTTCCACATCCAAGTCATAGGAGAACCCGAATGAGCATTGAAAACGACGTGTTGCTTAATGATGAAGACTACAACGATCCCCACAGTGACCTTGCCTTTAAGGAATTAGAGTATGATCCCGAAGGCAACCCAAACAGTGCTAGAGCTATACACCTAGCAGCTGATGGAGGCTTAGAAGTGAAGTACCCGGCTCCTCAGCAGCTATTCATCGACATCGACAATGACCACAGCTTCAAGCTCTATCAAAGACAAGTGGACATCCTGCGCAAGTATGTAGGGTTCTTCAATGAGGAAATCGCGCCATCACGCAACGGGCTGCCGGGAAGGCACATCACATTGACCTTCAGGCCTTTCTGCAAGTTCACAGAGACTCAGCGCATCGCCCTGCAAGCCTGCATGGGCTCAGATCGTGTACGCGAGCTACTGAGCTACGTGCAGAACGAGAACGGTGACCCGCACCCAACACTGTTCTTGGAAAAGAGCCAGAGTCAAGCAGCACTACAGAAGCAAGTGGAGCAGAAGCTACTGGCTAGTGCTTCTGAAGAAAGACCGAACATCACTAAGCATGGCATGAAAGCCAAGAGCATCAAGAGCATTATCCGCCGCAAGATTGACCTGTGGCTTGAGACTATCGACAAAAAGGAGCAATACAATGGCAAAGAATGACTCAGTGAAGGATGCTTTGATCAAGCGTATCAACCGTAAGCTGGCCGCTAAGCAACAGAAAGTGAAAGTTGTGTATGGCACGCCTGTCATGCTTAGTGCTGTAGACGGACGAGTCGTAGAAGACTACATTAACCTGAGCGAACTAGCCCTGCAGCTGGGCGTGAAGGAAACGCACCTCGAACCAGTAACAGCATAACATGGGAAACTTAATAGACTTGACAGGTAGGGTCTACGGTAGGCTAAAAGTTAAGAGTCGTGCTGAGGCAAACGACTCTTGCAATAGACCGATGTGGCTCTGCCTGTGTAAGTGTAGTGCTAAGACTGTGGTAAGAGGCGCGAGTCTACGTAGCAAATCTACTCAGAGCTGTGGATGTTTGCAGAGGTATAGAGCCCACGGCCATCCACGCACGCACGGATTGGCAACGAAAGGTAAACCAGATATTATTTATAAGATGTATCACAATGCCAAAACCAGAGCCAAAGTAAATGGACTGGATTTCAAGTTAGCTTTAACGGACATTGTCATACCTAGTGTGTGTCCGATCCTTGGCATAAAGCTCTACAGGCACAACAAATCACCGAGAGACAACAGCCCCTCGTTGGATCGAAAGAATCCGAATAGAGGGTACGTGAAAAACAACGTTCACGTAGTGTCCTACAAGGCAAACACTATGAAGTCCAACGCCACACCAAAAGAGCTTCTTAAATTTGCGAAATGGGTACTCAAAACATATGGCTCTAAGACAAAGGCAAGTAGAGTGCCTAGACGCAATTCGTAACGAATACATTGCAGGTTGCTATCAACAACTTGTAGTTATGGCAACTGGCAGTGGTAAGACTGTTGTTTTTTCTAATCTGAGAGAGTGGGTTAAAGACTTGTTTACGACTTCCAAGATGCTAGTGTTCGCGCATCGAGAGGAGCTGGTTGACCAAGCAGTAAAGGCTTTGCAAAAGTGGAACCCAACCGCGAAGGTTGGAAAGGAAATGGCCAATGACTACGCTGATTTGGATTGCGATATTGTTGTCTCCTGCGTTGCTTCTATTGGTCGCGCTGGCGCTAGCAGGCTTCATCGCTTTGGCTCTTTTGATATTGTCATATGCGACGAGGCCCATCATTCGATTGCCTCGACTTACCTCAACGTCTTTGAGGCCACGGGCGTACTGAAGCCCGAGTCTACAAAGTTGCTGGTAGGATTCACGGCAACTCCCAAGCGCAAGAACATTACGCGCTCGCAGAAGAAACAGCTGACCGTACTGGACGACGAGCAGCTACTGTCTCTTAAGTCGGTCTACAAGAAGATCGTGTTCACCTACACGATTCGCAAGGCGATTAAAGAAGGCTGGCTGGTGCCTCTAAGGGGCTACAAGCTAAAGACCACGGTCAGTCTGGACGACGTTAAGGTCACTGCTGGTGAATACCAGCAGGATGAGCTGGCCAACGTGGTTAACACACCAGCACGCAACGTGCAGATCGTGCAGATGTGGAAAGAGAAGTGTGAGAACAGGCAGACTGTGGCGTTTACCGTGGACATAAACCACGCTAAGGCCTTGGCTGGCACCTTCAACGCCATGGGAGCCCGAGCGTTGGCTATATGGGGCAACGACCCGGAACGCGCACAGAAACTAGCATGGCACCAAGCAAAGGAAGTAACGATCCTATGCAATGCACAAGTCCTAACGGAAGGCTACGATGATTGGAGAGTCAGCTGCGTCATACCGGCAGCACCTACAAAGAACTCGTCAACGTTTACTCAGAAAATTGGCAGAGGAACAAGACTGCAAGAAGACACAGGAAACTTGCTGGAAGCTCTCGCAGCTGCAAACTCGCTAGAAAAGCGTGATTGCATTGTGCTCGATGTGGTTGACAATTCCAAAAGGTGTTCTCTCGTTACCTTGCCTACATTAGTCGGCCTCAACCCAGAGCTGGACCTACACGGGGAAAGCGTAACCGCTGCAGCTGATAAGATGGAAGCTCTGCAGGAGAAGTACCCGACCGTAGACCTGTCGCACCTTACCGATATGAGCAAGGTGGATGCGTACATTGAAAGTCTGGACCTGTTTGCGGAGCCTTACACAGAAGAGGTGAAGGAGTTCTCTAAACTAACATGGATGAGTGTTGCCGATGGGAGTTATGTCCTACAAATTCCAGAACGCAAAGAATTAAAAGGACAGTATGCTCGTCACCTGCATGAGAAATTGCACATCTCACCGAACGAGCTAGATGAATGGGTTCTGAGCATCAGCACTACGAAGATGACAAGGGAGCTAGGCATCTACAACACGTTGCAAGAAGCTTTCAGCTCAGCAGACGAAGTTGTACAGCGCTGCCGACCTGACCGCATGCTTGTAATGCTACGGGAGGCTGAGTGGCATCTTAGACCGGCGTCAGAACCGGCCAAGAAACTGCTACGCACGCTGAGCAAGAGCAAGCCTGTGCTAAAATGTTTATGTCCCGGTCCTCAGTGCCAAATGAAGCTTTGCCCGGTGTGCCGACTACAGACTGGCATAACCGCAGGCGAGGCATCCACAGCAATCAACCTATTACAAGCGAGGAAAAAATGAAGCCATTCAACTTGAAAGACGCATTAGAAGGCAAACCAGTGGTCACGCGTGCTGGCGCAAAAGTACGAGAGCTTTACCAATGGAAAACTCTCTCACGTTTTCCTCTGCAGGTAACTATAGAGGGGACTAGTGATACAACCTTTGAGCTCACGCTGGAGGGCAGGTTCTTTGACAATTCCAACGACTCTTCTTATGACCTCTTCATGGCATCTGCTATTGAAGAAGGTTGGGTAGCGTTCGGACTGAATTATGCACCAGAGACTATCCTTGTAGGTTTTTGCACGAACGTATGGCCTACTGAAGAGGAAGCAAAAGCTTCATTAAAAAGAGCTACGGGCTTCGAGGCCAAAGGTACACAGCGCGTATCGTGGGAGGACTAATTGATCATTCCGCAGATTAACGAAACACAGCTGGCAATCATTGCTGACTG
>QGNH01001587.1_pt1 | contig 16213 bp, 19 predicted proteins | sample 1735481 | NCBI WGS metagenome assembly QGNH01 (sample SAMN09239004, study PRJNA386568) | Viral metagenome, whole genome shotgun sequencing project.
GGCTTGTTTTGCGCTCGATTGAGGTGTCGTTGAGATTTCCCATGGTGCACTTCCAACCGGAAAAGAGTCCGGATGAGAACTTGCAGAGCCTTGCTCCCATGGTGCACTTCCAACTTCGTATGAATCAGCCGTTTGCCACATTTATTTACTCGCCTGATTTGTTTGTTTAACCCATCGGCGACCTTGAATTATCCAGTCAGCACCTCCCCATGACTTTGTTGATCCCTCTGGAGTATATTGATTTCCTGTTTTTTGATTTGAATTTCCAACTAAGCCTGAATTATTTGTTGTAGTAGATGCGAGGCCTGGGGCATCGCCAAAGAAAGACTTTCCGTTTTTCATGTCACTTAACCAAGCGTCATATCTTTGTTGGTCTTGAGGTGCTAAATAATTTCTCTTGGCATCGACAACATGTTTTGCATTTTGATAAAGAAAATCATTGGAGCTTTTAGACAAGGTATTTGCATAATCTAAACCTTGTTGAATATATGCTGCGGAATTTGTTCCGGAAACATTTCCCGTCAATTTTTGATGGAGTTCAGCAAGTTTGTATTGAGGAGTTCCTGGTTTTAAATTTTGCAGATCAGATTCGTTTCCGGTGCCTCCCGTAGCCATTCTTACAAGCTCATGATCAAATAATGAAACCTGTTGAGGATTGAGTTTATTCAAATTGAGCTCTCCAGTTTTTGGATCACGCACTTGCTCAACAAGGTCATTAATATTTTTGGAGGCTAAAACATTTGTTTCAGCTCTTTGTAGTGCAGAATTCCCTCTCAACGCTTGTAATGCCCCCAATGTTTGTTGATTCTGTTCGGCCTTGTTCTTGGTGATTTCCATTACTAGTTTTTGAGTTTCGATATCAGCGTTTTTCTGTTCTATGTCTAGGCCCTGCTGTTTGGCATGCGCTTCGAGCTGGTCTTTATATGACAGGGCTTGGCTCTGAGCTCTTTGGACGATATTGGGATCATATTGAGGCGGAAATTGATTTGTAGGGACTCCAGCGTCTTGCATCTGAGACAATGCTCGCTCATACGATGTCTGATCATTAACTCCATTCAAGAGCTGAGATCCAGTATTTATTTTTTGCAGGGCCCCTTCGATTTTTTGCTTTTGCATGTTGTAATCCATTTGAGCAAAATTCTGTGCTTGCGCGGAAACTTGGGATGGGCTCATTCTTGCGAGGTCAGACAACATCCCTTTTCTATTTAATTGAACGTTTCCATTTTCATCGACCGAAGTGTTATTCGCTTGAGCTTGTCTAAGCGCTTGGTTGTCATTGTATTGCTGTCTTGCTTGTTGGTTTTGCATCATCATATCTTGAAAACCCATGGCAGACTTTGCTAGGTCCATGGGATTTTGCAGAGGAACCTGTTGTTGGCCTTGCAAAATAATTGAAGGATCGAGTGGCATTTTTTATCTCCTCAACTTAGAACACTAGTCAGTGGATCAGCGCCCGTGGCCATGGTGTTCATTCCTTGATAGCCGCCCATAGGATTTCCATTTGCCCCATAAACATTTCCGCCCCCCGTTAAATAGCTTCCCATAGCGGAATTTTGAGGAGTATTCCCCATTGCATTGCTAGCCAGTTGACTCATCAGCATTCCGTTTCCAAAACTATTTGCTCCGGTATTGAGCATGTTTGAATACATATTCCCTTGCGCAATCTGTCCCGCGGATGTCGCGGTGGCCCCAGACATTAAAGTTTGTCCCATGGAGTTCATGGTGTTATAGCCAAGCGTTCCCTGATTTATGGCGGCATTTTGTCCCATGTTCGCCATACCTGAAAGCATGCTGTATTGTTGTTGTTGCCCTTGCCTGAAGCGGTTGTAAGCGTTTCCATATTCGTTAGATGCCATGCCTTGAGCGTAATTATTTAAATCTTGAAGTGTTCCAGTTGAATTCAGCATCCCTTGCGCTGCGGCTGATCTTTGCATGGCTTGCGTGCCTTGATTGAGATCAAATTGATAACCAGGATCTTGCTGAAAATCTTGCATTGTGAAGTTAGCTGTCATCGATGGCATCGCAGCGTTGAGTGCTGCAAGATTTTGGGTCCCGCTTTGTAAATAGGGAGCCATGTTGGCCTGTTGTTGTAGCCATTCAGTATATTGAAGTTGATTTGCAGCCGTTGCCGCCTGACTTTGAGTATTTGCGGCATTCTGAGCTGCATTTCCACCAATTAAAGCGGAACCTATTCCGGCAACACCTATTGCGACTGCGATTGCAGACATTTTAAGTCACCTTTTGCAATGCCCATCGTTAGTTTTAGGGCCTCGCGGTAGTTGATTAAAATTTCCTGGCCGTCTTGACCTCCAAGACAACCCGCAATTTTTGATGTAGCGACTAGATTTATGTCGCCATTTGGTAGTGCGACCATTTGCGCATTGGACTTAATAGAATGATTTGTAAATCTACCCGCCTTGGTATGTAGGCCATTAATTCTAGCCGGCGCAATTAGTTCTCCCGGCTCAAAATTTCCCGTAGCAAATAATCCCTGGCCATGGATCGTTGATGTTGAAACCTTCACTTTGAAAGAGCCATAAGGAAAGGGAGTCAGATCGCCGTCGCACTCTGATATTTGTTGTGCTGTCCATTCTGAAATACCAAATTCTTCGAGACATTTTTTAAAATCTTTTTGATCATCAAAAGATTCTATTTGAAGTACTTTATCGCGATAAAGCTTGTCACTGTTCCATGCATCTGATTTCGTGAGAAGACGGTTTTCAAGGTTATTTACGTCTTGTTCATTTGATGGGTTTGAGAAAACGTTAAGCCAAACCGTGTCTTCTAACACCTTTGCGATTTTACGGCCTGTCTTGCCGGGAAGTATTTGTGGTGCTCTAAGTTCAACGATCCCATTTTCGGTCGCGAATAGAATTCGCCCCTTGACCATTATATTTAGATGCTCTTCATTGTGGTGATGTCCTATCACAGTAGTTCCGGCAGGCATAAAAACTTCACGAGTGTAAGTGCCTGGACCAAAATGATGGGTTACGGGACAATCTACTTGTGGCTGTTTTAAGAATATGCTTTCAATTTTTTCTAAATTGAATTTTGTCGAAATCTGTCCTGGTTTAGTTAGTTCCGTCATTTACCCTGCCTTCCGGAGCCGCGGACCACGATGGCGCTCCCCGTACCTGCAAGAACATAAATAGAATCACCTGGAGCAAGGATTTGATCTTGAAGGCCTGTAATATCCAAAAATGTATTGGCGCCTATTGTAGATATATAAACTAGATTTGATGCTCCGGCAGTTCCTCCATTTGGAACGATATAAACGGAAAGAGCCACTCCCGAACCAGAAGTGTTATTGGCTGTAAATTTATCAATAATTGTTGTCGTAGAAGTTGGCGAGACATACATGTTGGTGTTAGATGAAGGCGCATATTGTGCTACAAACAAATTAACAGGAGTCTGGGTCATAAGGCCCTCCCGAATAAGAGCCCTTGAATTTCATTTTGTAGAGTCGTGATGTTTGTCGTGTTTGTCGCAACCGTTGCCTGAAGTGCTGACGTTGCAGAATTTGATGTTAGAGCACTATTTGGAATAGCTTGTCCTCCGCCCATTCTTACAAAAGCAGCAGAGATCCATTGTTGCCAAGCCGGCGTCATTTTCCCGGTTGCCATGTCAATCACTGGTATTTGAAAAGGCGCGGGAGATAAATTTGTTGGATTGCTCATGCAACACCAGGCATCACGTCAATAGATGCTCCTATCAGGGCCGTTTTCACGGGATCAGAAATTGATAACTTGAAAACTCGATTTCTTGATTTACCTAAACGCCTCCAAATAGCCCTATATTTATATGAACCAATTGCCCCAATTGATGCCCAATGTTCATTTGACCATGAATGGCCGCCGTCATCTGACCAAGAAAGCATTGCCTGAGGATTTGTCCCCTGAGTGCCGCCGTCAACTCCAACTCCGGTTTCCATATCAAGTTGAAAACGTGAATAAAAAACTTCATTCATGTCATTTGAAACGTGAGGTGAAATTCTTTGGCGAATTATTGGGGTGGTATTATCAAAGTATTGCGTAAGGCTTTGTTGGTAAATGTTACCGTTACTGTAATCGCCTACCACATGTACGCCATAAGCGGCAGCGTAACAATTAGCTCTATGTCTTTGGAATTGGCCCATGTTATTATAACAACGCTCGTGCCAGAATCCTGTGGCGAGGTCATAGACCCAGGTATTATTTCCAGTAGGGAAAGTCAGGACATAAAATTGATGTCCATTTTCTTCATAGGTCCAGCCAAGAGCATCAGAGATTGTCGAATATTTTTGAATTGCGATTTCAACGGCATGTGTTGAAATTCTTTGTGGCGCCCAACCACTAGCGGTATAAACAACGCCTGCTCCCGTTGCATCTTTACCAAGCCAAAATAAATTGTTATTAATGATGGCCGGGGAATATGCCGCCGCACATCCAATCTGGCTCATTGATCCAGAAATGTATTGAAATGGATTTGTGTTTGACCCAGCATCGTACCAAACCTCAGTTGTCCTGTCGCCAAAGAGCCAAAGATTTCTTTGAAAACAAATTATTGAAATAATATTATCGCTTCCGCCGTTTTTGCCGGTCGTAGCTGGGGCATTAAAGGTCGTTGCATTTAAGTCAGAGAGATAAAATTGTGCTGTATTTGGTTGGGCAAAGATAAAATATCCGTCTTGAAAAGTAACAAGATTTGATCCAACCCAGTCGGCCGCTGTAATTTGCGCGAATGCATTTGTTGAAAGAGTGACTGAATAGCCATTGGCGCCATCGCAAATGAAAAGTGATCCTGCAGTGGGACCGTTATCGGTCATTGACACGGGACCTGAGTTTGTTTGAAGGGTACCTATAACAGTTTGTCCCCAAATGCTTGATAGGGAATAGAGGGTATTTCCCGAAACGGCATACAACACGCCTGTTGTCGTTGTATAGAGTCCTCTTATAGGACCTGTTCCAATTGTCGCAAGTAATAAAAGTCCGGGAGTTCCAAGAAGAATCCCCATTTCCCCATCTTTCCCGGTTTTCATTTCATCGGATTCATAGAAAAGATTCACTGACCTCTGGCAATCAATGTTGACAGTGGAGAGAGTATAAGATGGGCCAATAAATCCCTTAAATCTCAATGGGACTTACCTCCTCGAGCAGACATCTGCATTTGGAGTAAAATTAAAACTTCTCCCCAATATTTTTTTGAATTTTCATTCCCTACATTTCTATGTAGGTTCTCCACTTCTCGTATGGATCCTGATCTCATGCGGCGCCAATATATTTTGGCCATTTCAGTTGATGAGATAACCTCAATAATTGGTTTCATTTGAAACCTCCAGTTAGCCAATTAAACCCGGCTCTGACTGGTAAAAGCGCTTCATCACATGCAAGTAAATGTGTGGTGCTATTTGAGCGTTTAATTTTTCCTTTAAGTTGAGCTGCCATTTGAACAACTTCAGGGATTGCAGCAAGTGGACGTCCATAAGATGGAGCCATTCGGCACGCCAGGTTATAGAGCATCATTTCGGCATAGCCTGAAGGAAAAGATAGCGTTGTCGTGAGACTTGCCAATTGAGTGAGTGGCTGAAACGAATAAAGCACAAGAGTGTTTGCTGAACTTGGATAAGGCCAAAGCTGAAATGTAACGTACGGGTAAGTGTATTCCGGATAAAGATAGAGTGGAATTGTGGATGGGGTTAGCTTAACTAAAATCGCATTCCACTGATCATTGTCTATGATTGCAATTGGAAGGTCAAAATTTTGAACTCCATATTGTTGTCTTAGGGAAGCGTTGACAATTTTTGTGGGCCTTGTCGCATTAATATCAGGAGCTCCCGTGCCCCATTGGTATTTCTGCTGATTTGGAACAAGGGTAAAATCATTCTCAGTGAGATTATAAATCATGAGCCTCTCACCGGGCGCCGACCATGAGTCAAGCATCAGATTTAGGCTATTAAACCCATCATTTGCTTCGGTCGACGAGAACGTCTCACCTGAGGCCAAAACCCCGATGAGACGCCCTGCCTGACTTATCAGGTCTAAACCTGTCATTCTTCTTTAGCTTTCTTTTCTTTTTTCCCTTTTTCTTCTGGCGCTTGTGGAGAGCCTTGTTGGACATATCCTTTGGATTCCCATTGCGCGCGTTCATCTTTTGAGTACGCGAGAACGGGAGGGTAATCTTTGTGATGAACTCTGGCAGGATATGGCGGCTGGGCAATATGGGCATCTGATAAAATCCATTTTTTTGGATCTTTTTTAAGAAGTTCGTCGTGCTCTTCTTTGTCTTGAGCGACAAAGGACGGATATTTTGGATGATTAAGCCAGACTGGAAATCCAGGCTCGAATTTAGCTGGCACTTCGCCGGGCCTTAAAGTTGGTCTTTCAGCCATAAAAACTCTCCTTTTTAATTGGGGGAACCGGACATGACTCCGGCTCCCCCCTGGGTTGGATTGAGGATAGTCAACTAATTCTTAAGCACCAGCGATCAGACCCAAAGAAACCAAAGCAGAGCGTTGAGCGTTGCTTAAGTTTGCAAGGTTTGTGATCACTGAAGACGCGTGTTGATAAACGCAGTTACCTGCACCGGGGCTCGGAACTTGGAAATTACCAATAGTGTAAGTTTCCGAGTTCGGAACAATGGCTGAGGACGTGGTATTGATGAAGTTAATAGCGAGTGTATTTGCAGCACTCACTCTAACTCCGGCAATTCCAAGACCCGCTTGCCATGAGGGTTTGTTCACCCACACAGGAGATCCAGCAACAAGTCCACTAACGGTGAAAGTTTGCTCCGCGGTTGTTGCGGCAGCCACCGAAGACGGGGTAAGGGTTTGGGAGTAATTCAAAAGAGGTGCTGCGGGATTCAGTCTGATCGTCCTAACTCCATAAACTTCTGAAGAAGTAGGAGTTCCGCCAGTACCCGTTCCCAAATAATAAAGGGTTAAGGTATTAGCAGTAGGAATACCGTATTGAACCGTTGCCACGTTGGTGGCCGCAGCTTGTGGCGTGGGCTTGAAAATGCCAGCGACCATATCGGTAGCAAGCAAACCAGTTAAGGCAGTGTTTCCGGCAGTGACTACAGTGCCAGCACCGATAGCTCCTACAGATCCCACATTGAATCCATAGTCTATTTCGTTACCGATGGCATCGAGTCCTGCGATTGCATAAATATTGTAGGACTCAGAAGCTGTCGGAGTGATTGGGCTTGAGGTCACGTTAGCGAAGGTGATTCCTAAAAGATTATTGGAAACAACTCTGCATCCAACGATGTCAAGGCCAGCTTGTGCGGTCGGTTTATTGACCTGAACCAAATAACCAGCCGGCAAACCTGTCACCGAAAATTGTTGCTCAACAGTGGTGTTCGCGGCAACGGCGACGGGAGACAAAGTGGCGCTCAATTTTGGAAGTCCACGAAGTGCAACGACGCTGTAAGCTTCGGATGCAGTCGGAGTAATATTACCTCCGCCAGCGGGCACGTTAATAAACGTCAAGCCCAAGGTGTTACTCGAAGATACCCGGCAGTTTCCATAACCAAGACCGGCTTGAGACGACGGTTTATTTACAAAAACCATATCTCCTGAGGCCAAAAGCATTTGACCGCCAGTACCTGACTGAATGGTCAAGGTTTGTTCTGCGGTCGTTCCTTGAGCCACGGCAGAAGGCGATTGAGTCGAACCATAGGTCGCTATAACTCCGCTCGCAAGACCTCGAGTTACTGCAGCTTGAGCATTACCAGAGGGTTGAGTGATCGGAGTTGCTCCATAAAAACCGTCAAGTGCCGTAGCACTTCCGCCCATCTCTGTTCCGCCAGACGGATCAGAGGTATTTTTGTTTACGTTTGGCGTAATATCATTTTGCAAAGCCATACCCTTCCTTTCATGAAAGGAACCAAAAAATCTTGGTTCCAAAAAAGTTTAAAAATCAAAAATCAACCTTGTATGCGGCAAGCAAGTTCCGCATACATCGTCGCCCATCCATACAAAGTATCGATCCGGCACGGGAACAAATCGTTTGTGATGTCATACGCACGAACGATCCGGAGGCTAAGTCCATTTGTCACGTCATTAGCTCCAGCAGCTTCCGTCATTTGTCCAAGATCAACGCCTTGAGGAACGGGAAGATTTGCGCACGCAAACACAAAAGCATCTTTGTGATAAGAGATGTTAGAAGGTGAAACCGTGTTCGCGGCACCTAAGACGGTGATGGCTGAAGCATTCGGGATCCCAGCTAACGGGGCACTTGCCGAGTTACAAATATTTTGGAAAGGGCCAGAGGCTACAACGCCAAGACCAGTTCCGCCTAAGATTGGAATCGTGCAGTTTCCGCCAGAATCCGAGTTACAGTTTGCTGTAACAAGAAATTGCTTCAAAGAACCAGTGCTTAGAAAACTCACCGGGTTACAGGCATAAACTCCCGAGAAGGTGATAATGTCACCAGCGCGGAGTAAGTTAGTAACTGAAGCAGTCCAACCATTGGTCACGATAGATTGACCAATTTGGTTCGCTCCATTTGTTACGCCTGATCCTCCCTGAACGCCGACTTGATAGCTAGCGACGTTTTGATCCATATAGAAATCAAAACCCAAGGTGTCTTTGGCGAGCATTCCCTTTTTGTACTGTTCGCTGATTACAACTTGAGGATTATAAAGAGCCTTCAGTGCATCAACGCTTGATGCGGTCGCCGCGGCATTAATCACGGCAGATCGATCTTCAAGAGGCGCTGCAGCTTCATTTAATTTTTGACCGGCTTGCAGGTATAAAAGTGCGGTGTTAGGAGTGGTTCCCGGAGTTCCAACGGCTTGATAAACCGTTGAGTTCACAAGCGCTAGACCGTCGGTGTCGATTTGGTTTAAAAGAGCGTTTGCAGCGGGCTTAATGAGTCTTTCTGAAAACATGTCGATATTCAATAAACGATCTTTGGATGTGAATTGAAAATCAACGTGCCTTTGACTCGTAAGTATTACGGGCACACTTTGTTCAACGATATCTTGAATTACCAGACCGGGCCCAAGGGTTGTCGTAAATCGGTTAGGCTTTCTGATGTTTAAAGTCTGACCAATCTTTGCGCCCTCAATACCGAATCGATCGTCAAATTGACGATTAACAGTTCCAACAAATTTCATGTTATTTCCCAGGACACGAAGGGTTTCCTTCGTGATCATGGAAATGCTTAAATATGAGTTACCAGCCATTTTTCATGCCTCTCTTTATCTCTGAGCGGCAGCCGTACGCCTTTCGCGTTCTTGCTTGTTGCGAATCCGGTTGTATTCTTCTTGAGACAAAGAAGGGTCATCGAGGTCCTTTTGGACGACGGTTCCCTTTCCTTTGACCGGAGTTACAGGCTTTGGGGCCGCTGTGGTTTTTCTTTCCTGAGAGGATTTGGAAGGCTCTGTTTGTTCCAAGAATCTTGTTTCAAGTCGTCCGATTTCGACAGCTTGCCTTGTAGGGCTTAAAGAAAAAATGCGTTCCGCTTCTTCAGGATTTTGGGCCAGCTCATAAACAATTTGAGGTCCAACTTCTGAATCCCGAATAGCTTCTCGCATAACTAGACTTAAAGGTGCGGTGGCTGATTTTAGAACTTCGTTAAAGTCCTTAGCCTCCTCCTTCACAAATTTGGCGACGCGGTCCATATATGCCTGATCGCGTTTTTTTTGTAAGTCTTGTTGTTCTTTTTCTCTTTGCTCTTTTTTGAAGCTATCAACAGCCTGTTTTGTTACATAGGCGTCTCTAGCTTCTTCGTAGGCGTCAATCGTTGCGAAATCTTCGCGTCTTGGTTTTGCCGACAATTCTGGCTTTACAGGTTCTTTCGGATTAGCCTCGGTTTTTTCGCGAAGGCCTTGAGTACGTAGCGCCTCTTGACGCCAATACTCAGCCCTTTGCTCCGCATCCGATGCGCGTTTGTTTAGCTTATCAATCCGCTTTTTAAACCCTGTTGCTTTCTTAGGTTTTTCGCCTTCTTTGTCGTCAGCCTTTGCTTCTAAATCCTCTTCATCTTCATCGTTTTCTTTTTCCTCGGGAGTTTCTTCATCCTTTGGTGCATCTTCCTTCGGAGGTTCTTTTTCATCCGCGGGAGCTGCCTCAAGGTTTTCAGAATCCTTCGGTTCAGTTTGGTCCGCCGACTTCGGATCAGCCGGTTTTAATTCACCTAAAGCCGCCTGAACGACTTCGGGTTTGTCTGTTGAAATGATTTCGATACTCATGGAGATCCTCCCATGGTTGGTCCAGGCATTTGTCCGCCTGTGGGGACTGGTCCTGGCGATGGCCCGCCAGTGGGCATATTTGAAGGATCTTGCGATCCGTCTTGTATCGGGTCATTGATGCCAAGCATGTCGAGTCGCTTATGGAGGAGTTTCATTTCTTCCATAAATGCGAGTTGACCGTCTTTGGCGTTATGCTTTAAGAGCTCAAGAACTAGATCGTTTTGCATTCTCAAGCCTTCGATCCGCTCTTTTGAGGTGTTTTCCATTTGCTTGGTTTCAATGATTTGAGAAAGCTTGTGGATCTCTTGAGACATGGCTTGAGTCATTTGAGAATACTGCGAAAGTTTTTGTTGAACTTGTGGCGGCAGGGGAGTGCTCGGATCATCGGCCGTCAACGCTGGCGGTAGGGATTTCTTCATTCTCTCCGCCATTTCTTTTGCGCCAGGGCAGTCCATGTTTGCAATGAGATAGTCGCCAATAACATTCATGAGCTGCGGATAAGCCCGAACCAGGTCTAGCTGTGCGGCGAGAGTTTCTTGGCGTTTTGTTTGATAGCTTGGTCCAGTTGAAACAACAGAGTCATACGTTCCAACATCCAAGAAGTGTCCTTCATCCTTGTTTTTGTCGCCAAAGAGTTGATTGATCTGAACCATTTCAACTTCGCCGTCAGGTTTAATGATTCGAACAACTTGAGCGGTGTCGTAAATTTCAGGAAGCCAGCTTAATATTATGCGTCCGGTGTGCCGTTTTGATTTAGCCATATTATCGGCGAAATGAAAGTTTGAGGTTTGGGATTGGTTGTTTAATCTCTGAATCGCTTTTCCGCTTTGATCCGAAGTCCCGCGGCCGACTGTGGGATCATATATCCCGGTTGTACCTTTAAGATTGCTGTCAGATATTTGGATACCTTGAGTGAAAGCGCCGACTGGAATATCAACGCTTTGCCTTACAGGAGCCTGGATTTGAGATCCGTCTTCTCCCTTATCATTGAATTCTAGATATGAATGATTTTTAGTATTGGAGGTTTGCCATTTATCTTCATGGCCTTCAAAGGCTCCGGCCGCACCGATGTATGGAACCTTGGGAGCTAAAGCGACCATTTCGGTCATCGCAGTTTCCCAGTAGTTTCTTTGTCTCTGGGCATCTTTTGCGTTTCGGATGAGACCTGATCTCTTTTTCATTCCGTCAACAATGACTTCATCTCCGATGACTGGAATGATTGGAATCCATTGGCCAGGGATGTTGGTTTTATCTAAAACCTCGATCCCATTCATTTTGACCCATTTTATTTTTGGAATAAGTGTTTCGCGTTCGCTCTTGATCTTTACACCATCAGGCAATTTTTCAGGAAGTTTTCTCTTTAGATAGGTAGCTTGACCATTTGGAACGCCGTCGCCAATGAGAAGACAGATTGTTTCTGGAACCCAAATCTTGTAATAATATTCCGCAACGATGCATCCGCCAGAATGAACCCACTCAGGTCCATCATCTCCGAGAGATTTCCAGTCTCCCATGAGGCTTAATTTAGATTTGGGGAATTCAGAATTGTATTCGTCTTTTGAAAGCCTATCGAAGATGAATCCGAAGTTTCCGTCTGATCCGTCTGGAAGTTCTGAAAATGGATCAAAATAAACGGACATTCTATCTTTGATTTGGCCAATGATTATTTCCTGCTGAAAAGACATCGGATCAGCGTATTGAGTGAGAAGTCGCCAGTAGCCAAGCCCTGTTCTGACGGCGCCCCTAAGACCATTGGCATAAGCGATATCAGCGCGGGAGTTTTGCTCAATATGCCTGATCATTCCCTCTTGGACTTCGGCCGTCTCAACTGTGGCTCCGCCGCCCGTTGGGCTTACTTGAATACTTGAAGGGTTTTGGAGCTGATCGTTTACGACTTGATGCTCAAATTGCGGGATCATGTTGATCGTGAGACATGGCCTTTTATCAATATTTCGTTGTTCTTTAATGTTGGGTGGCCACTGTTCACCGGTTAGAAACTTTAGGTCGTCAAGTTCTTCGCTCCTGTGATCACTTTCAGCCTCTACACATAGCTTGAAACGTCGACGAGCAACGTCGATTATCTCCTTGTCTGAAGGATCTTCGTCGTTTGGATCAGGATTATCTTCATTGTATGGCTCGGAACTATCCACACTCTCATGGTCGGAGACATAGGAGAATAATAGTAGTATTACCTGATTATTACTTTATCCGCCCATCCAATCATCAGAACCACTGCCGCTCGTGTAACTAATTTTTGGCTCTGATTTTTTTCTAAGTCCCTTGGCAGAGACCGGGTGAGCAAATGAAAGAGCTAGTGCATCGGCTCTGTTTGGAGACAGAAGCCCTCTTAACTTCATATCTTTTTTGGATTCAATTTGTATTTTACCGTCAAGACGCGAAACAGTCTCTGGACCCACAAGTTCGTCATGAAGAACAGCGTCCTTTGGAAGTGATCCTCCCTCTTTTAGCCATTTCTTCATAGAGTTCCACATCTCAGCGCGTTTATTTAAACAGCCAGGATCGTTTGATTCGCCCGCAAACCAGACTAAAATCCACTTTCTTTTAAGAGTTTTCCCGACCGAGAAAATCCCAGTGCCGTATCCAGCATCAATGAAGACTGCATCTGCCTTTTCCTCGTCTTCTAGCGTAGCAATGAGATTTGCGACAAAAACATCGTCATCATTTTTGGGGATTATCTTTAAGATTCGGAATGATAAACCTTGTCTTATGCCAATGACAGTTTCATCGTCGCCTTCCCATGCGGGATCACAAGTTAGAATCTTTGGCGCCCAGTTGTATTGTTCGGGCCTGAGCTCAAGGCCATAAGCTTTATCCACGTCTTCAGTCGAGATGAACTGTTTAAAGCTTGTGGATGGGAACATACCGCGAACTCTGACTTTGACAAAATCTGAATCTACTCCATAGTCTTGAATCCATTTATCAAGCTGAGCTTTATTGGTTCCCTCGACGTCTCGTGAGTCAATTTGTCGGCAAACCCAGCGATGTTTGAATTTTGAGAAACATTCTCTGAATCGACCAGTGTTTCTAGTGGGATTCCCGTAAACGATCCAGATTATTTCTGTATTTTCATCGGTTAAAGCGCCTTCGGTGACTTCATAAACCTTGTCATGAATTGAACTGCCTTCGTCAAATATAACAAGAATTCTTTTGTCTTTGTTATGTAAGCCGGCGAATGCTTCAGTATTATTGATCGACCATGTAACCGCATCAGCCCTCCAAGTTCTTTCATTCTGTTTATCAACACTTGCAACGGCTGTGGCCGTCACGTTAAACCAGTGCCTATTTATGGATAACCTAAACCATTTTGAAATTTCGGGCCAACTCTTGGTCCTGAGCTGATTTTCAGTGTTTGCCGTGACGACCGCTTTTGCGTCTTCGCAGGTCGAAAGGGCCCAATGAATAATTTGTGCTATGTGAGCGGATTTTCCAATTCCATGGCCCGAGGCGACCGAGATTAATAGGGGAGTGAACCTAGTCTTTGGGTCAGATAGATGCTTTCCGATTAGCTCAGAAATTTCTTTTTGCCATTCGCGCTGCCCGGCCGAGCCAGCAAGTTCACCCTCTCCCCATGGATAGGCAAACCTTGCAAAACCGGCCGGGTCTTTATCGAAGCTTGATATGTCTTCGATCAGCTCATCTTCACTGGACATTAAATCCCGTCTTTAACCGGAACCTCACACCACATCATTTTGGGCGCGATCGAAACAGTCGTCGTCGAAACTGAACCCATGATCCCTAGAAAACATCCTGGGGATACGATCCAGTCTCCAGCATTTTCTTCTTCGGATTGTCCGCCCATAAGAGCCGTTGAGGTCGAAGGTTCTGGACTTACAACTTGCGTCGAATTGAAGGGTTGGCCTGAATTAATGAGTGCCGGAGTTGTTTGATATGCACCGGTGGCGAGCATTGAAAGTCCAAGGCCTTGCAAAGCGTTGCCCATTGCAAAAGCATAAGCTTGGCTTTTCGGGAAAGTTTGGCCATTCTGATCGGTTGTTTGGCTCAAAGAAAATCTACTTAAAGGAGTCTGGCCGTTTGCATTTAATCCTAAGGGCTGAGAATTAGCATATACCCAAACAAAAGCTCCGGGAGATGTAGCACTTGAAGCCTGTGCTGTGACCGTGATTGCGGTCTTTAGAAGAACAAGATTCACTTTAGATGTCGGGGGATTAAAAATCCCAATAATGGGCTGGGCAGTAGCTCCGAGTCCCGTTGCCGTTGCGTTCGCCGACACAAGTGCGGTCGAGGCAACGCCATAGGAGAAAATTGCTCCCATATAATTCATCTCATAATATCGACCTTTCCAGCCGACGTTATCTCTAGCGGGTATGTTATTCCAAACTCCCATTTTAAACCTCAACTTTCAAATTAATTGCTTTTTTACCTTTTGGAGAATCTGCTAAATCAAATATCACATTCTGATCTTCTTTTAGTTCAACTCCATCAGTCACATCTGTTGCGTGAATAAAAACATCTTTGCCATCAGTCTTGATGAATCCAAAACCTTTGCTATAATTGAACCATTTTACTGTTCCGTTCATTTAGAATCTCCCAGTGCGTTTAATAAAAAGTTAAAGTTTGCTTCTAGTTTTTTGTAGTCATCAACTCGAACTGCTGGCCCCATCTTTGGCCGGTGACATTTCCTGAATTGCTTTTTAGATCCACAAAAACATTTAAGTGTGGGAGGCCATTGGTTGAATGGATTGCGAGCTAAAATGGTTCTCTTGCCATCAAAAAATGCTGGAATTCCCTGCTCTTTGAATTTTGCAATTCCTTCTTTAATCATGCCTTTATCGAATGAAAGCCTGTTTCTCTTTGTCAATTGGCTGCCTCGGCATGATTCGAACATGCGACATCTCGCTTAACAGGCGAACGCTCTACCTCTGAGCTACGAGGCATCATTGCCATTTCTTCACACTCAATACACTCAATCATTTGCCCTGTGCCCTCTTTCGTGCTTTAGAAAGCTTGTCAGCGAGATTATCGGAAAAAACATGCTCCATTTTGTCGGTGAACATCTTGATGTGTTTTCCTTGAAGTTCTGATGCTCGAATAGCGGCATGTGGTTCAAACTTCCATTCTCCAGTCGGATTTCCTTCGCTGTCAAGCACTGGCTCGCCTTGCATGCATTTGATTCGACAATCCTCTAAATCTTTCAAGACTTTTTCGGCCGTGATTTGAAGCTTTTGCGAACGCTTGTCCATTAGTTCCTGGATTCTGGCCTTAACCTCAACATTTTCCAACATTCTCGGGCCTGAGGAGTGTGCAGTTTTTTTGCTATAGCCGGCACGCTTAGCGGCTGATGTGGCGTTCAGATCCTTCATATATTCTTGGCAGAAGAGTTCCTGCTTGGCGTTGAGTTTGGCCATGGCTTTATTGTCGAGAGTATGGTTAGGAAAGTGTAGTATTACCTGATTATTACTTCATTATTACTTTTGACTTTTTATCATAGATAAAAGCACAATTATCTTATGCACAAAGAAATACCAATCATGAGACATCAGCTTCTCCAGTCCAGAATTACGCTTGCCGTAAAGACAGAAACAAAAGAGCGCCTTCAGAATTTGAAGATTCAAAAGAAGGTCGACATCACGGAATGGATTCGTGTTTTGATCGAGTCTAATTTGCCCTCGCTTGAAAAAACAGCGGGATCTCTTTAAGAATCAATTATAAATTCAAGATCGCCCTCTCGAAGCGCTATGTATTCTTCGCCTTTTATTTTAATTGGTATGTGGGCATTTTCATTAAAAAAGACTGTATCTCCGACCTTAACTTCCATGGGAGCATATTTGCCGGTGCGATAGTTTAGATCGTCGGGATGTTCTTTGCACCAAAATCCTTCTCCAACATGAACTACGACGGCTTTCGTGGGCTTTATGCGGTATTTTTCAGGAATTATAAGGCCTCCACTTGTTTTGTCATTAGGTTCATCAAGCCTTTTAATAACAACGAGCTCGCGGAACACTTTTTTAAATGGTGATTTAATATCTTTAGTTTTCATATTTAGCCCCATTTTATGTAA
>QGNH01000418.1_pt1 | contig 16167 bp, 16 predicted proteins | sample 1735481 | NCBI WGS metagenome assembly QGNH01 (sample SAMN09239004, study PRJNA386568) | Viral metagenome, whole genome shotgun sequencing project.
CCAAAACTCATGGACATGCAGCCCAACGAATATGCTGCGTTCCTTGATCGTGCCGTGTTCTTCAACATGACACAGCGCACCGTGACTGGATTGATGGGCACATTGTTCCGTCGTAATCCAATCATCGAGAACCTGCCAAAAGGCTTGGATACGTCCAACATCAGTAAATCCAGCCAGACACTCGGGCATTTTGTCAAAGAAGCAGCCAGTGAAGTTATCACCATGGGGCGTTACGGCGTTCTATTGGATATGGATGCTAAAGGCGTCCGTGCTCCTTATCTTGCTGGCTACGTTAGTGAAAACATCGTGGATTGGACTGTAGAAGAGATCGCCGGTCGTTATACGGTCACTGAGGTCATTCTACGTGAATTGAGACTTGCTAGACCTCTCCTAAATCCTATTTCGGTCACACCGATGGGACGCAAGTTACCCAAGGTGCCAAATGCGGCTGAGCGTGTGTTTTCACAAGACACTGCTGTAACACGTGCGGCCCGTAGGTGGATCGCGTCCTATCGCGTGCTTCGTTTGGAGCCTGTTAACTACGACGACCTGGAAGGCCCTCGTGTCTATCGTCAGTATTTCCATACATCTGATAAAGGTGATGCGTCACCGGAAGGGACTCCATTCAGCGTGGTAACGCCAAACTGGCGTGGTCAGCCCTTCAACTTCATCCCATTTGTTTTCATGGGACCAAAGGACAATACACCAGACATCGATAAGTCGCCTATCATTGATATCGTGACGATGAACCACAGCCATTACAAATCTTACTCCATGTTGGAGCACGGCAGATACTATACAGCGTTGCCTGTGTATTGGACGCAGGTTAAGGCAGGAGATGAAAATGCTTCATACACCGTGGGACCATCTGTGGTATGGGAAGTTGAGGCTGGAACTAAACCGGGCATCCTTGAATTTAACGGATCGGGTCTTAAATTCCTCGAAAACGCCTGTAATTCAAAGGAAGACCAGATCGCTGCTCTTGGTGGCCGTCTCGTTGGAGTAGAGCGCGTATCCGCTGGTGAGTCTAATAATCAGTTAAAGATGAAAGAAAGCAATGAAAGCGCATTGCTATTAAACATCTCCAGTATGCTTGACACGTCATTCACTTCACTGCTGCGTTGGTGGTCTCAATGGCAGGACGTGCCAATTGATGTAGCCAACAAGATCACATTCGAAACCAACAAAGACTTCCTGCTCAACCAGACTGGTGCTCGTGAGTTCCGTGCCATTCAAATGATGTATGAAGCTGGTGTTATTCCCGTGGCTGTTGTCCACGACTTTTTAGTCCGTGCCGAAGTCGTGCCAGATTGGATGGGACTTGACCAGTTCGAAAAGCTGCTTAAAGAAGCTGAGAGCTTTCCAAATCAGGCAGATGTGCAAGCGAAACAGCGTGGCGCTCCTTCGGCTCAGTCCGAATGGGAAGCAGAACACGTCCTCGTCGATCCGCAGGTTGTCGCGGTTCGTGGATACGATAGTCAGGCTCCTGCTGGTCAGCAGCCACTTCCTGGGCAGCTACCTGGGCCACCTGTTACGGCTCAGCAAACCATGCCACAGGGACAAGGTGCGCCGCCTCCTCCTCCTCTTCTGACGACAGAGACCACGGTTACAGGTGGTGAAAAGCCTGTTCGTAAAGTTCGGCAGACGACGGTCGCGGCACCGGCAGCACTAAAAATCCCGAAAGGAAGTAGCACTGCTCCATCAGTCCTGACTGATACTGGCACTGGCGGCACACCTGGGCAGCAGGATGACGTTGGTGGGCATCCTCATCGTCAATCTCGCAAAGCGTCTTCCACAGGAGATGCTAACTTCTCTTCGAAAGCAAGGACTGTTTAATCGTGACATCACCTTACAATTTCGTGGTTAACTACAACAAAGATGATCCGAACCTTTTGTCGCAACTTTGCGATTTTCACGGCTCCGACAAGGGTTGGGTTAAATCACCAAAGACTTTGTGGCCTTGGTATGCTCATACATTCACCGATTACGTGAGCAGATTGTTTGATCACTGTCGTCCTCATGTATTAAGGGTTTACGAAAATGGCATCGGCACGAACACCACCACGATGCAGTCCAGTATGGGAGCGAACGGCAGACCCGGAGCTTCATTACGAGTTTGGAGAGACTACTTCCCCAATGCCCGCATCTACGGCTCTGATATCGATCAGAACATACTATTCGAAGAGCACAGAATCAAGACCTACTTCGTTGATCAAAGAAACCCCAACGCAATTCAAAGCATGTGGCAGAAGATAGGCGAACACGACTTTGATCTCATGATAGATGATGGGCTACATGCATTTGATGCTGGTCGAACTTTATTTGAGAACTCGATTTCCAAGATCGCATCAACTGGGATTTACATTATCGAGGACGTGATGCCTGGAGATCAAACGAACTACATGCGCTACTTTGAGAAGACCGACTACCGGGTTGACTTCGTGAACCTTAATCGGCCTTATGCGCCATTGGAGAACAATAGTTTGGTCGTGGTGCGAAAAAGGTGAGCCTATCTAAAAAAAAGTTTGACAAACTAGGAAGAAGGTCGTAGACGACACATCAAGACCTAATCGAGGATCGAATAGGCGGTGAGCGCGGGGCGCTTATGACACACTGTAAACATATGTGGGGACCACATCATGCCAAATATTACGTTTGATACTCTGGACGTTGTTCCAGATGGACTAAAAGAACATGCGAAGAAAGACGAAGCCTCTGGCAAGTTTCTCGTGAGTGTGGTTCCCGAAGTCAAGTTGAATGAGTTCCGCGATACGAATGTGCGGGTTTCTCAGGAACGTGATGCTCTTGGTGTTGTGGTTCAGAAGATCAAGCCTTTGATTGGCGACGACATTGATGCCTTTATCGCTCAGTATACCGAGTTGGCTACGATGTCTCAGCAAGTTAAAGACGGAAAGTTGAAGGCGTCAGGCGATATTGAGGCTGAAGTTCTTAACCGAGTGGCTTCCATGAAGACCGGGTTTGAGACACAGCTTACACAGGCGCAGCAGGCATTGGTCGCGGAGCGTAATGCTCGTGTTGAGGCGACAACGAAGTATAATCGGTCGATCATCGACCAAAACGTGACACAGGCTGTGATCACGCCGACAAGCGGGGCGAACCCAGAAGCGTTGAATGACATTCTGACTCGTGCCTACGGAGTGTTTCAAGTCCAGGCGGACGGCAAGCTGATCGCCAAGGATGGAGAAGCGATTATTTATGGTGTGGATGGGGCGACCCCAATGACACCGATGGAATGGATGACGAAGTTGCGAGTTCAGGCTCCATACTTCTTCAAGCAGTCGGGTGGCGGTGGCGCTAACGGCGGACAACAGGGTGGCGGAACGGCTGAACGTGGTGGAATGACGAAAGAAGCATTCAACGCACTAAGTCCAGAAGCCAGATTGCGTATTTACCATAAAGCGAAAGATGGTAAACAAGCAGCTTAATAAAGACTAGAATGGCGCAGGGGTTATGCCAGGACAAGTCTCGTAATCTAAAATAATCCCCGATTTTGAAGGAGACTTCCCATGGCTTTGACCCTTATTGAGGCTTCTAAGCTCGACGACGGCGACATCCATCGCAATGCAATCATCGAGATGTTTGCTGCGAACTCGGACATTCTCCGCGTTCTGCCTTTCGATGACGTTCCTGGGGGTTCGATCTCCTACAACCAAGAAGGCAAGCTTCCTGGCGTTGCTTTCCGTGGATTCAATGAATCCTACAGCGAAGGCGTTGGCATCCTCAACCCACAAGTTGAAGTGCTGAAAATTGCCGGTGGCGATCTGGACGTTGACAAGGCGATCCTGAAGACCCGTGGCATGGACCAGCGTTCGGTTCAGGAAGCCATGAAGGTGAAAGCGATGTCGCTTTACCTGACTGCAAAGTTTATCACTGGCGACTCCGATGCTGACCCACGTCAGTTCGATGGTCTCCGCAAGCGTATCGCTGGTTTCCAGTTGAAGGGTCCTACTACGACCGCTCCAACGGTTGACAGTGCGCTGTCGCTTGAGGCTCTTGACGCGGCCATTGATGCCGTGGACAATCCAACCCATATCCTGATGAGCAAAGGCATGCGCCGTAAGTTGACGGTTGCGGCTCGTAACTATCAGGTCGGCGGCTTCATCGAATACGCAATCGACGAGTTCGGTCGCCGTGTTACCCTCTACAACGATCTGCCTATCCTGATCGCTGACTACGACGACACTGGTGCGTTCATCCTCGACTTCACTGAGGGCGGGCCATCTGCCAATGACACGGTGTGTCAGTCCATCTACGTTCTGTCCGTTGGGACTGGGATGCTGACGGGCTTGCAGAACGGCACGATGGAAGTGACCGACCTGGGTGAGTTGCAGACGAAGCCTGTTCTCCGCACTCGTATTGAGTGGCTGGTTGGTTTCGCTGCCATGCACGGTCGTTGCGCGGCTCGCGTGTGGGGCATCGACAACGCTGCTATCACTGCGTAAAACTTAATGTCGGTGGGGCGTGAGCCCTGCCAACATTTCTTCACTTTCATCCAAGGAGGATGCTATGTCTGTTAAAATGGGTTCCAACAAGTGGTCGATTGATAGCCTTACTATCCTGGAGCCTTCCAGCGTAGGCGCGGTTACATCCACTGCTGCTTCGACACAGTTTATTGCACTCGACCAGCTTGCGGCTTACTGGAATGCTGGTGACAGCGCGCAGGAGCTTGATCTGGGCGTCGTGTTTGAAGTCTCCGCTTTCGGTGGAACTGCTGTGACATGTAGTGCGACTGTTGAAGTGGCTCCCGACTCGGGCGCATTTACTTCTCCTGTCACCATCGGCACAATCGCCATCACTGGAACGGGTCGCGCGGTTATCGTGATCGACCGCGACGCCATCGTGAATGCCTGGGGCACTGCCACAGTCACCGTTGGTTCGCTGCGTGCGAAGATGACACTCTCGGCTGGCACGTCGCCAACCATCACCTACGTCGCTTACGTGGCTCCTCTCGCGGGTCTCTAAGCCTTAACCAATAATGTCGGTGGGGCGTAAGCCCTGCCAACATCATTTTTCGTAAACCCGACAACACGAAAGAAGACACATGCCAACTCCAGCCGATCAAGACATGGAAGTTTTACGCACTCCTACTCCCGAAGAAAGAGTTGTGTATAGTCCAGAAGGCAAACGTGCAGTTCTCAGCACTCCGAATGCGCATGACAGAGTTCAGCATCTCGGATGGTCCTACAGTCAAGCGAAAGCTCCAACCGTGAGAGAGACCCAAAAGGTCACGGTCCTGGTTAGCAAGACTGCTGCTCCAAAAGTTGACGCAAAACCGGAAGAGACTGACGAAGTTGATCTGAGTTCGATGGAAGCTCCTGAATTGATCGCATTCGCGAAGACACATTTTGACATGGACTTTAAGTCCGACGTTAAGAAAGAAGATGTTCTGGCTGCGATTTTGCAGGAACAGACCACGTAATTTGAGTCTGTATTTTGCATAGGTGTATTAAGGGCAGACATCGAAAGGTGGACTGCCCTTAGTTTTATCTTGACAGATTTTGAGACTGTGTTAAAGTTGGAGATGCGAATTTCTTCTTACTACAAAAGGTGCTGCCATGACCCAGTTATTCCATGTTTACGACGAAAAAGGTGAAGCTTTCGAAGTGCGCCCTGATGTCGCCAAAGACCTTGTGATTACCAAGGGCTGGTCGCTTGATCCTCCTGTCGTTAAGGCTGCTCCAGCGTATGTGCCAGAGCCTGTGCATGATCGTCTGGTCGCCGACCAGCCAGAGATGGTTGCTGTCGAGGCGTCGGCTGAGCATCCACCAGCACCACCACCAGTAGTCGTGCATGAGGAAGAACCTCCAGTTGTGCATGAAGACCACGACCACACCGAACATCACCCAGTCGCGGTTAATGCGCAGTCAGATGAAGCTCGGACGTAATCATGCCTATGTCTGGGGATGACAGTCTTGATCCTCTTATTCGTGGGAACATAGACGATGCTGTTAAAGAGCAGGGAGTGTCACTATTGATCCAGGCTGTAGCGGAAAGGTCCGCGAATGCCGCAGTCAAGAACACATTTTTTCTACTAGGCGTTGATATCGCTGATCCGAAAGAAGTTGAGACGCTTAGAGATTCGTTTAAGAACATGCGAGAAGACACCAAGCGAAAAGCGCACCGAAAAGAGATTTGGGCAAGCGGCATAGTGCATGGGTCGATCACTGTCGCTACTGCCGCCATCATCGCGGTCTTGGGCGGGTTCTTGTCGGGTTTTAACTTCAAGTTTCATTCATAAGGCACTGCCATGACCTTTCAGTTCATCGTAGAAGATGGCTCCTTAGTTGCCAACTCCAATAGCTACCTGACCATAGATGAAGCTAACACTTACATCCAAGCGAACTATCATGTCTATCCACAGTGGCAAGTCTTGGATACACTGACGAAGCAGCAGCTTCTCGTGTGGGCCTGTCGCTATCTCGACCAGCGTGCTACATGGAATGGTGTTCCTACTTCAACTTTCCTCGCTGATCCAACTCAAACAAACCTGATTGCGACATGGGCTGTAGCTCCAATCTTTGGACCTACCTCAACTCAATCAATGCGTTGGCCTCGTGCGTGTGTTCTGGATCGTGATGGAAATGCACTGAATGCCGACACAATTCCGAAGCAGCTTAAAGATGCGTGTGCCGAAATGGCTCGCTATTTGCTCGCGAATGATCGCTCGCTTGAACGCCCACAAGACTTCTTGACTGAGTTGAAAGCTGGTGATGTGACCTTGAGATTTCGTGATGCTGTCCTCGCCATCGTGCCGTCAGAAGTCTCCTTTATCGTGCGTGGTCTTGGTTCCATCTCCAGCGGACGAACAAACTTCAGCAAGATAACAAAGGTGTAATATGTCGGGTTTTCGTTCCATGGTTCAAAGTCTCGTCCAGCAAGGAATTCAGATTTTAGGTGATCTGGCAGAAACCGTGACATTCACAAAGACAACTGCTGGTTTGTATGATCCAGTCACAGGTAACACGACCAAGACCAGCGTCACTTATACTTTTCCCGCTGTGTTCGGTCGCTTTGGACAGAATGAGATTGACGGTAAAGATGTAATTGCAACCGACGCCAAGCTAACTGTTGCATTTCTTGATCTCCCAGTTGAGCCACAAGCCCAGGATAGTTTGATAGTCAAAGGTCGGCCATGGAAGGTTATAAGAACCGTGGGATCGCCTGGAGATAGTGTTTGGACAATCCACATTCGGGTCACTTAAATGTCGATCATCAAGAACAAGACTGCGTTTGTGAGCTATGTTAAAGCGGCGGGGCCTGCTCTGGATGAACGCTTTCGTGTGAGGATGACAAATGCCCTTACTATCTTCCATCGAGAGGTTACGGATAGAACACCAGTTTGGTCTGGATCAGCGATTGCCAATTACCGTTGGTCTGTTGGCACAATGGCCTATGGCTACGTTACTCCTATTGATAATGGGCCTCCGGGACACACAAATACCATGCCGCTCGGAGTTGAACCAAGGCGTGGACCGAACCAAGCAATAGCAGATACTTCCTTCGCAGCAGTTTTGGCGTCTTTAAGTAATCCTTATCAGGCATTTTATCTCAACAACAATGATGGAGATATCATGGACCTGGAACTTGGTTTGATACCAAACGCAGGAGGACTTCACTCAAGATCGCCTAACGGAATGGTCTTTGTTTCGCTTGAATACGTCAAAATGCTCTTAGCGTCAGGATTGTAAAATGTCACTTGAACATCTCCGCATTTATTCTCAGAGCAGGTTGCTCACTGCGATGAATGCACAGTATCCAGCCATTCCCATCCAGTTCGATAATGCTCCTTTCGTGCAGCCCGACACCATGTGGGGTGGGTTTTCGATCATGGATGGGAACAGCAAGATCGTCTCTCTCGGAACACAAAAGGTGGATCGCCATGTGGGTTTCGTTCAATTCGATGTGCTCGCTCCCCAGAACTCTGGAACCGCTGTGGCTACCCAAGTAGCTGAATTCGTGGGACGAACTTTCCGTGATGTTATCACACAACTGCCAGACCAATCTAAAGTGGTCTTCAAATCGCCACAGTTCATTTCCCGTGGGATGCAGAATGGGTTTTACCGAATGTGTATGCGTTGTGCTTATTGGAGGGACGAGCCGCCAACTTGATAAAAATTTCTTGACTTTTTTGATTTTCTATGGTAAATGTTCGATTTGAGAATCAATTCCAAGAATGGATGTCATGGGACAATCACGGCGAGTGGCATATCGACCATATTCGTCCTTGCGCTTCATTCGACTTGACTGATCCAAAACAACTAAAAGAATGCTTCCATTACACTAACTTACAACCTTTGTCGGCTCGTGATAATCTGTCTAAGAATTCTTTAGGATTCAGGTTCAAGAAAGTGGCGTGACCTTCTCTTAAAAAAAAGATTGACAAAACAGGTCTAATGCCGTAGAGCGTGCAGTATTATTCCGCCCGAATATATTCTCATGACGTGCTGTCAGAGAGATAAACGGAGCGCCTCCAAGGAGACGGCTCATGACCGCTGTATTCGCAACAACCAATCGCTCAAACCTTCGCTTCATTTCTGAGGTTGTTGGTCAATGGGGTCAGACCCCTGCTTCCGGCGTTACTCGTGAAGCCCGCATGGTGGGCCAGAGCTTCAGCGTCAAGAAGAGCACGATCAAGTCGAACGAACTCCGTGACGACCGTATGGTGTCGGACATCATCCAGACTGAAATGATGTCTGATGGTTCGATCAACTTCGAATTCTCCGCTGGCGCTGTTGATGATTTTCTTCAGGCTTTCATGCAGGGCACATGGACACGTCCAATGACGATGGATCATTGGTCCGGTGTTGGCGTTTCGTGGGCTTCTACTTCTTCGGTTACAATCGTCAACCAAGGCGATTTGACTGGCTACTTCACCGCTTCTCGCCGTGTCAAGACTGAAGGGTTCATTAACCCAAGCAACAACGGCTACTTCCAGGTTTCTTCGACCTCTTATTCGGCTCCTACTTTCACGATCAACTTCTCAACGTCAACAGGTGTTGTTGAGGCTGGTAACACTGTGTCTCGCCTGTCCGACGCCAATGACGTTATCATCTTGAAGAACGGCGCGATCCGTGCTGGAACTGGTGCTGCTCCAACCTTCGACAGCAACAGCAACAATGCCTTCGCTTCGGCAATCACTGCTGGTCAGTTGAACGCTGGTCAGATCATCTATGTTGATGGTTTGGGATATGAAACAGGAACATTCACGTTCTCCGATCTGGCTACTGTCGTGGCGACAATCACTGTCAACGACGGCGTGAACTCTTACGGCTTCGTCGCTGGAACGGACTTCGCTGCTGGTGCGTCCATTGCCAACTCTGCGAGCAATCTTGCTGTCGCCATCAACACTGCCCGTGTCCTTGGCATTGGTGCGTCTCCAGGCGTCCCTGCCACGTTCCTGAATGTTAGTGCTGTGCAAAGCACATCCATAGTGACTGTGACCAACCTGAACGCTCCAGGCGGCACGCTGTCGGATACTGGCTCGCTCGCCGCTGTTGCCAACTTCTCTGGCGGACATGCGGGTGCTCACGGCTTCTTCACCATCGTCTCTACTGGGACTGATATTCTGACTGTTTCGCCTGCTCCTACAACTGTGGCGAATGGTGGTTCTCTCGGTGTGACAATCAAGGGTTCGATGCTTCGCAACCCATCTGTGTCTTCCAACATCATCCAACAGTCTTTCGGTATCGAGACGTTCTTCCAAGACATCGCCAAAGGCTTCTACATGGACGGCCAGATGCCTTCCACGTTTACCTTGGACCTGAATGCATCTGCCATTCTGACTGGCTCCGTGGCCTTCATGGGACGTGCTACGGCTACGCTCACTGCCACCAAGCTTGGTGCTGGTTCTTACACGCCACTGTTGGCGCTGACGAACGAGATCATGAATGCGACTGTGGATGTTGGAACGCTGCTGCAAAATGGTGTTGCTCTTTCCACTGCGATCAAGTCTATCAAGCTGGATGGTAAAGCCACTCTGCGTAACCAGATGGCTGTGTCTTCGAAATTCCCTGTCGGTATCGGCACGGGTCGTTTGGAGATCACCGGCTCTGCCGAAGTTTACTTCGCAGACCTGACGCAGTTCAATCACTTCCTGGACCACGATACTGTTTCGTTGCAGTTCCCTGTGTTCGACAGCCGCAAGCTGACTTACTACTTCACTCTGCCTGCGCTCAAGTTCATTGCTGATCCAATCGACGTGAAGGGTATTGACCAGGACGTGATGGAGCCAATGTCGTTCGAAGCGTTCCGCGATCCAGCGACTGCGTGCATGATGCAGATCGACCGCTTTAGTTCGGTTCTGCCAGTTTTGGGATAATCCAGATGATGGATGATGATAACATCGTTGACACTCCTGTTGTTGCTGTTGTTCCTGTCGCTGATGACACCAAGAAACCTTGGTGGCTAGAGTGGGCTAGTGTTTTTGTCTGCATGTCTCTTGCGCTCATGGTAGGTGGTTTCGGTGTTTATGCGGTCGCCGCTGCTCGAAACAACACAGTCATCAATGAGCGTATGAGCAGACTGTTTGAAAAAACTGATCAACTTCCACTCATGCAGGCTCAACTGTCAAAAGCGATCACCGATCTTCAAGATGCACGAGGTAGCTACAACTCCATCGACGCTCGATTGAGAATGGAACGCTCCATCAATGGAAGGTGCAAGTAAATGAGTTATAGTGGGACTGACCTAGCAGATATGGACCCAGGCGAGGAGAAATCCTTTTCGCTGACGTTTGTTCCTGTGAGTGGAACCGTTGTGTCTGTTTCGTGGGGTATCACATCCATCGGCGGTCTTGATCCATACGCTGCTTCTAAACTCGCTGCCGGGTCTTTATCCGGTGCGGTCGCTTCCAACAAAGTTTCCCTGCTCGTGCCTGGGATCAAGTATCTCATCATCGCACAAGCAACTCTTAGCACCGGAGACGTGATTTCACTATACACTCACGTATTCTGCCGCATGCCAACCTAAAATCCCGATGCACCTAAAGTGCTTGCAAGCATCGACTCTCCTTGGTGTCGGGTCCAAGGAGAGTCACCTTAAACCACGCCTTTTACCCGAAACCCGAAACTCAAAGGATACAAAATGACTGCCTCAACGCTTATGAAGAAATTCGCCATCGACGCCGACAAAGAAGAAGGTGGTGCCTGGACTGATTTTGGTGATGGAATTCGAGTGAAAATCCGTCGCATCAAATCGAAGAAGTCTCTTGATGTCCGCAAGGAACTTGAGAAGCCACATGCCGCCGACATTCGTCGTGGCCCACTCAGCAATGATGTTGCCGAAGACATCTTGAATAACCAGATTGCCAAAGCTATTGTGGCAGACTGGGAAGGCGTGCAGCTTGAGGAAGGTGTGGACCTACCATGCACTCCAGCGAACATCCTGACGGTCATTACGGCTCTTACAGAGTTCCGTGATGCCATCCTGGCTGTGTCTATCGATGCTGACAGCTATCGCAAGCAGTTTCTTGAGGATGCCGTCATCGAAAATTTACCAGTTACCTCCGCTGGAGCCTAACTTCAACGGCGGACTCATCAAGCTGGATTAAGCAGATGCGTCGCGAAAAGGGTATCATAGGGCCACCAGAAGAAGAAGACCCAGTTCTGTTCCGAGATGCTGTTTGGATTTGGAATGGTTTTCAGATGCTGATCGAAACAAGAGACTATGGCATGGGTGGCCCTATGCATATCAAATGCATTGAAATAGAATCATACCTTCGACTTATAGGTATAGACGACGAAGATGATATCCCACTTTTCTTCTATTGTGTCATGCGCTTGGATGGCTTATGGCTCTCAGACTATTACGAGAAACAAGAGCATAAAAAGAAAATAGAAGAGCAGCGTAACAGAGCACGAAGGTAACTTAAATGGCTGATGAGTCACTCCATATTGGTATTGATGCATCCACGGCGAAAGCTGGTGCAGATACCTATAAGGCTGCTCTTACATCTATCTCTACCGCTGTCGAGGATTTCGATAAGCGGACTACAGCATCCTTTGACCGCATCAAAGCGAAGATGAAGTCTTTGGACTTCTCAGAAGTCTCGAAAGCTGTTGGACAACTGAATGGTCTTAGGATTAATCCATCTCTGCCAGGACAACTAGCCGCGATCAGCACGGCTCTAAATAGTTTCAGAGCACCCGCCACCGGCATATCCAATAACCTGCATACATTCGCATTGGCTCTCGGAACCATCCGCATGCCAACTGTTAATGTTGGGCAGTTGGCTGCGCTCTCGTCTGCCATCGGAAATTTCAGAGCGCCATCTGCACAGCAAACACAGAATCTTCGTGGTTTCGTGCAAGAGATCAACAACATCCACGTCAACAGTGCGAACATCGCGCAACTGTCTGCTTCTCTTAATCAAGTGGCAGTCGCTGCTGATCGCGCTTACACTGCTGTCTCCAGATTGAACTCCGCAACAGGCCGCATTCGTGGTCCTGGTGCTGTCGGTGGTGGCGGTGGAGCAGGCGGTGGTGGTCAGCGTGGCTTGTATGGTCCTCGCTCTGGTGGCGCTGGTGGTGGTGGTGCTGGACCTTACGATGGCGTCTTTAGCGGAAGTCAACGTGCCACAGGTGAACTCCGTGGCCTGGAGAACGTAGCCAACCCCTCGTTCCAATCTGCATCTATTTTGCGCACCATGGTCCCCGCCTTGACGGCTGGAGAAATGTTCAAAGGACTATATGAAGAAGGCGGTAAGCTTACACAGTTCCAGCACGTTTTGGAAATTGCAACTACGGTTCCTAATGATTCCATACAAAGTCAAAAGAATTTGACCGCTGCTATGGCCACGGTCTCCGCGACTGCCAATAAATACGGTCTTGACATTGATGCTACCCGTGAAGGCTTTTCGCATTTCGCCGTCAACATGAAGATGGCTAACTTCACGATGGATGAAACAGATCATGCCTTCCAGAACATCTCAAGTTCCATGCGGGCGTTGGGAACAGATGCTACACGGCAGGATCAGGTGTGGCGTGCGTTGAACACGACATTGGCGAATAGCAAAGTCATGTCCACACAGCTTACTCGTCAGTTCGATCAGGCACTCCCTGGATTTAAGGAAGTTCTGGCTGCGGTCACATATACCGAGAAACACAAAATCGATCTTCCACTCGGTCAGCGGTTAAACCCAGAAGATCAGGCGAAAGCTGGCAAAGAACTTGTTGATGAATTGAGGAAAGGTGAAGTTGCGTCAGAAGCCGTTATCAAAGCTTTCGAGCGTCTGGCACAATTGACACTTCCAGGTTTGGAACGTGCTATGATGTCCGCCACCGCGCAATCGCTGCGCTTCAAATTGGCGTGGCGTGAGACTCAAGATATGATGTTGAAACCTGTCAATCTTGGTGGCGGTGGCGTCTGGGACGCCATGGGTGAAGAGATCAAGCATGTCACCGACTTGCTAAAAAGAGCAGATATCCAAGAGTTCTTTTTGAACATGGCTCGTGGCATTGTCGATGCCCTGCACTTCATGGGCAACATGGCACAATTTGCTGCGGATCATCTTAGTGGTCTTGTTACCATTCTAAAAGTGTTCATCGCAATTGGTGCGTATAGTGCTGTCATTTCTGTTGCTGGTGCGTTCGGCCGCATGGCTTCTACTGCTCTGGCTGCGACTACCAATTTGTTTGGTCTTGTCCCTGCCATTAGATCGGTCGCGATTGCATCTGCTTCAAGTGGTTTATTCGGTGGTGCAGGCATTGTGGCTGCTATCGCCAGTTGGGCATTGCTAGCTACTGGTATCGCCGCCGCGACCGCCGCTGCTCTGGCCTATAATGACAGAAACAAAGACAGCAATGTGGTGTCAGGAACGACTGCTGATGGTAAGCCTATAACTTCTGGACAAGCGACCAAAGCTGCATACGAGACAGGAAAAGAAAATGTCCTTAATGCTGGCGTTGAGTCTCTAAAAGCCATGGGTGGCGTAGCTGATGCTGCGGAAGTTGGAATAAATAAAGTCATTCACGCAATGGGATTGATGACTAATTCTTCTGTGACTTTCGGTGATCTTGGCACTGCTGCGGTAACTGCCTTCTTCTACTTCCTCGAAAAGATCGCGGAGTTTCCTAAGAACTTCATCTTCGTCGCGAAAGTTTCCATCGACATGTTCAAGCGAGATTGGAAATTCATCACAGACTCGTTTGAGAACTTCCCACACAATCTTGAAGTTGTGGTCAACGCAGCCATTCAAGGGTTCAAAGATGGTTGGGCCTACGTGTCTAAGGTCATGCATAACGCACCATACTACATCAAGACAGAATTTCTAGCAATAGTGGATAGCGTTAAAGACGCTCTGGCATGGATTGGTCGTCAGCATCCTAGCATCATGGTTGGTATAGGCGTGCAATGGACTAAAGAAGTTCTCGGACTCACGCCTGGGCAAGTTGCTCCTCCAACGATAGCAAAAACTGTTGGTGCTAAACCAAATTATGGTGCTGGAGACTTCTCCAACGTTGGAACAACCCTGACTGCCACATACCAGAGCGCTCGGGCTAAACAAATTGCTGATCGTGCTCTGTTGGATAGTTATGATAATATGCGTAAGGAGCCAATTTTCCAACCCAACACTGCGGGAGTTGGCGGTGGTATAAATCCACATGACGTTCTACAACCCGGCAGTGGTGGCGGCAAAGGCAAGAAGGGTGCAGCGGACAAAACTGGGAACCAGCTTGACAGTTTGGAGAAGGGTCTTGGTACTGATGGCATCGGAGAAATTCAGAAGTTCCTTGACCAGAAAAAGATTTTGGATGATGCTCTTGCAAAAGGGCTGACTTCCGCTAGTGCTAAGTTGGAAGGACTGACGCCTGAACAGGCTTATGCCAGGGATATTAAAGCACTTAACGACAAGATGTTGGAAGCCATCGGAGCTTCTACAGCTTATGGTAAAGCATTGAATGCAGTGGCAAAAGAAACAAGTTTGCTAGCTGGTGCGAAGAAACTCGGCCTAATTGATGATGCAGCGTATGCTGCTGGCATAGCTCGCACAGAAGAAGCCCACAAGAAAGTTCTTCAGCCAATGCAAACTGAAATGGATAAGTTGGCGGAAGAGAACAAACTGCTTGGTATGGGAACTAAAGAGCGTCTCGTAGCTGCTGAAGTATCCAAACTGACAGCAGAAGCTCGTTTGTCTGGTGACTTGAAGCCGAACGGAACCTTCAGCGATGCCGAAATCAAAGGTCTTGAGAAGCAGATCGACTTGCACACTCAGCTTGAGAAATGGTCAGCGAACCAGAACGTTGGTTTGCAGGCGTGGGCGAACTCGTTCTCCGATCTCTACACCGAGATGGGTAAAGTCGAGCAGAAGCTTGCTGGTGATCTGACAGATGCGTTGACCAAATTCATCACGTCACCTGGGCAGTTCAACAAAGGCGGCGGCTTTGGCAAAATGTTCAAAGACTTGACTGCCCAAATGACTAAAGGTATGGTCGAGAATGGTTTGTCTGGCATCTCTCAGCTTATTGGGTTGACGGGTCCTGATGGAACTTCTCCGTCTGGCAGTGCTATTGGCGGAATGCTCTCATCGGTTACTGGTATCGATTTTGCCAGCCTCATGGGTCATGGGAAACCAACTGCTGCTAATCCTCTCGCTGGTGTCATAGAAGGTGACGCCATGCGTGTGAAAGTAGTCGAAGGCGGTGGTGGTTCGGGTGGCAGCGGCGGGAGTGGCACTGGAAGCTCGCCAGCAGGCGCTGGCACGGCAGGGGCTACGGCTGGCGGTGGGATACTCGGCGCTCTTGGTGCCCATCCTGGGACTGGTGGCGGTGGTGGTGCGCTTTCGAATGTCATGAGTGGTGTGATGGGAAAACAGGAGCCTGGGTCTTACGGTTCGGCATTCCAATCTGGCGGATTGTTGGGCATGTTGGGAAAAGCAATCAGCAACGATTCCTCACTTAGTTTTGGTCAAGGTGCTGTTGGACAACCTATGAAAAGTTTAGCTAGTTCCATAGGGAATTGGATTTCTCCATCCATGTCTGGAATGCCAGGAGGAATTGCCGCTGCGACAGATTCCACGGGAGCTATCACTAACGGAGCAGCTTTGTTGAATGCGCAAATCTTGCCAGACGCTCTTGGTGCTTCTGCTGATGCAGCATCTGCTGCTGCTGATGTGGCGGGCGCTGCTGGTTCAAGCGGCGGCTTCTTGTC
>QGNH01000870.1_pt1 | contig 16143 bp, 12 predicted proteins | sample 1735481 | NCBI WGS metagenome assembly QGNH01 (sample SAMN09239004, study PRJNA386568) | Viral metagenome, whole genome shotgun sequencing project.
CGCCCTGCTGCTGCTGCTGAACGGCGAACTGCTGGCCTTGCTGCTGGCCCTGACCCTGGTCCTGCTGCTGGACCGGCATCTGCTGCTGTTGCTGCGCCTGCTGCTGGCCCTGACCCGGCATCTGCTGCTGCTGACCCTGGTCCTGCGCCATCTTCTCCGTCTTCACGCCACCGGCCTGAGGTCCGTTCTCGGGACCGTAGCCGGGCGGGTTGATCGCGGGGCCCTTCTTCGCGTCGTAGTCCGCGGCCTGGATGCCCGCGTCGGCGAGCATGGTCTCGAGGGCCTGCTGGTCCATCGTGGCCTGCTGCTGTTGCTGACCCTGACCCTGCTCCTGGCCTTCCTGCTGAGCGACCGGCTGGACCTGCGCCTGTTGCTGCTGACCCTGCTGACCCTGCTGCTGGGCTTCCTCGGCCGCCTTCTTGACCTTGGTCGCCGCGGTCATCACGGCCGCGAGAGCTGCCTGGGCCGCCTTCGGGTCGTTGCCCTTGAACGCCGCCATGCACTGCGTGACCGCCGTCTGGTACCCGACCGCAGCTTGCTGCTGTTGCTGCTGGGCCTGGTCCTGCTGCTCCTGGGCGGCCTGTTGCTCCTTGCCACCGTTCGGCCACTGCCCGCCGGGGAAGTCCTCCTCGGCCGCGAGGCGCGAGGCGGTGTTGATGAGGTCCGCGTTCGGCATGTACATCAGGGCGACCGACTGCGATTCGATCGCCTCGGTTGCCGCCGCCTCGTTCGCGAACTTGTGCCCCTTGAGCATGAGGCGGGCGATCTTCGCGCAGAGGTCGGCCTTCTTGACGAGGGTCTTCTCGTCCATCACCGACGCCGACTTCTCGGCGTGGTTGAAGGTCTCGGGCCGGAACTCCGGCTCCCCGATCTCGTTGCGCTCCGTCGTCCCTCCCGCGTACTCACGGTCCCATGTGTTGGGCTCCGTGACGTCCTCGGCGAAGGTTGAGGGGTCGCCCGTCAGGTACTTGTCCGCCTTCGGCTGCTGCTGAAGGTGGTCCTGGTTCATGGCGTACGGGTCGGCCGTGCGGCTCATCGCCGCCGTGATCTGGTCCCGGTTCCACGTGGTGCGCTCGCGCATGGTCAGGTCTCCGTTCCTCATGGGATGAGGGGCTATAAAAGAAATCACGATCCCAATGCGAAGAGTCGGCCCTTGACGAGGAGCGCGGATCTCTCGGAATCGGTCAGGCTGCGACCAACAACCTTGCGACAAGCCGCGAGGTAATTGTTCACATCCCTATCTTGGCCAAGTCCCCCAACTGCGAGAACAGCCCGGTAAATACGGGGTTCGCCGGCCATTGTGCGTCGCTTCGTTGAGAGATCGACAAGTCTTGAAAGACCCAGAATCTCTCGTCCCGAGAACTTCTTGGACTCCCCGACAGACTTCCAGCCCCCGTTCCGGTAAAGAATCATCCCGGCCAACATTTTCTTCGCGACGGCGTCGGAAGGGGTGTTGTCCATGACGATTCGGGCGATCCGGCGCCAAGTCGGGTTCTGGAGGGCCGACCGGATGAGGGACTCGTTCGACTCGTTCTCGTTGGGGAGTTCCGAGTTCTCGTTGCCCTCCATCTGGGCCCGAGCCTTGGCAATCGCCTTCTCCCGAATGAGGTCCGCCATGTCGTCGACGGCCTTGCCAAGCGGGTCGGAGTCCTTCTTCTGGGGCGGGGCCGGGGGCGGAGAACCGCCGCCACTGTCGCCCTGACCTTGGCCCCCACCCTGATCCTGGTCTCCTGAGAGGAGGAATGAGGCGGCCCGAAGCATGTGTTCCGGCGACGCAACGCGGGCCGGCTCGGAGAAGGCGATTTGCATCTTCGCCCCGACCGACCGAATCTCCGCAAGTTCCTCTGGCGAAAGAACGCTACGGAGAACAGCGCCCGTGAAGGCCGGGTTGGCGACCCACGAAGCCTCGATGAACTTGACCGAGCCAGGCTCTTCGTTGATGTGGCCGCACAGCTCGGCGATCTTGCGCTTTTTGCCAAGCTCGTCGACGAAGTCGTTGCCCTTGAAGTACCGGATGTGGTTGCAGAGCTGGGTCTCGTCGTAGGCCACGTTCCCGCACTTCGTGCAGGACGTGAACTCGACCTGGCAGCCCATGGACAACGTCTGAAGCTGGCCGCTCGTGATGGCGCTGATGAGCGAGCGGTGCTTTCGCTGGGTCGCCACCAGGATGTCGACGTAGATCGCATCCCCGATGTCTCGTGCCGCCGCGTCGATGATCTTCCCCTTGCTCATCTCGGGGATCTGGATGTGCTCGACGTAGTTCTCGCCGCCGATGAAAGTACGGAAGCACGCCAGGAGTAGCTTCCGCTCCCAGGCGTCGTTGTTGTTGTTCACGTACTTCGAGGTCTCGGGCGTGATGAGCCAGTCGGCGTACTTGCGCTCGATCTGGAACCCATCGACCACATGCTTGCCGAGAGGGGCCGGGCTCTTCTCCGCGTCGACGGACGCGATGATGGTGCAATGGCTGAGGAGGAAATCCTTGGGCTCGTACTGCTGGAGTACGATCTTGGCGCCCTGTCGAAGGTCGAACGCCGGGTTCGCTGCTTTGCGAACCGCGCTCCAGCCGGCGATGTTGATGTCCGGCTTGACAAGGGTGGAATCGGCGCGCTTGTTGAAGGCCATCAGACGAGGTCTCCCATCCTCTCGAGAGAGTCCTGAAGAAGGATGATCTCGCGGCCGATGTTCGTGGACCGTTGCTGGATTTGCGCGAACTCGTCGGTCGAGACGTGCTGGCGGATCTCGTGGAGGTGGGTGGTGAACTTGTTGAAGTCCGCCAACGTGTGCATGAGGGCCATGAGGCCCTTGGACAGAACCACCTGCTTGGGCTCCGCCGCACCCATCTTCCAACGACGATCGTGCGCCTGAATCACGGGGTGACTCCCTGTGATGGCGGCGGTGATGGCTGACCCCACGTCACGGGCTCCCCACCGGGACCGAGCAAGTCGGTCTGCTTGAGAAGGAACAAGTCCTTCGGGCACGCGAAGAGGCGGACCCGGTCGCCTTCCTTCATCTTGTAGGTCGTCTTGCGCATCGTCTTGCCGCACTTCGGGCAGTTGGGAACACCAGCGTCGTGCTCCTCCTTCGTGACCCGGTACGTGCGGTTCTGCGCGACCCAGTACGCGGCCGTCTTCTCGATGTGCTGCGAAACCCGAAGCTCGGCCATGTTCATGGCGAGCCGGTAGAACTTCTGGACCTCGTCGCGGATGGCATCATCCGGCGTCTGGGACGCGTACTTGCGCCAGAGGAAGTCGTACGACGCCATCTCGCTCGCACCCTTGGTCCACAGACGCGCGAGGGTCAGGTGGAAGTCGGGGGCGACCTCGATGGTCCTCCAGAGCTTCGACGAACGAGCAGAGGCCCACAGCTCGCGGGCCTTCTCCGTGTCGAGCGTCATGTACGTCGTGTCGAGGAGCGCCGGGGGCACCCAGTTCGAAGCCGCCGGATGCACCTTCACGATGTCGTCGGGGAACATTCGTTCATTTGCATAGGGCCATTGAACGTCGATCACCCCAAGACCCCGATGGACCGCGGTCACCCGTCCCAGGAACGGAGACAGTGAGAGCCCGCCCTGACCTGGCGCGTACCGCTGGACCTGGTCCCCGACCGAGAACTCGCGTGTGAGCTTCCAGTAATCGATGCTCATGTGAGTCCCTCGCGCCAACGCCTCAAGTAGGCGGCAGCATCCTCAAGCAACTGCGGGTCATCACCGCTGTAACCCACGACCATGTTGCATCGCTGGTGAATCAACCCACGGACGCAGCGCCCGCACGACTTGTTGGCTGGACAGCAGTTGTGATCGTGGTCGACGGAGACGGACGTAAGCTCCTTGCCCTTCGGGAGCATCGGCCCCTTGCAAAGGGCGCAAAGGCCACCCTGTTGTTCCCACATCGCGTTGAAATCGATTTGGTACTTGATCCGATTCAGGCGCTCGGGGGTGCTTTTGTGCAACTGCACACACGTCTTGCACCAGCTATAGCGACCGGCTCCGACGGGCCCGGTGTTCCTAGATTCCCGGTGAAACTGACCCAGATCCTTGGGCAGCCCGCACTTGCAGCAGGTCTTCTCGCGCCCAAGAACTTGCTGATCGGTCGCCACCTGGGTCTCCTACCTGGCGGACTCGCCGGTCCGGTTCACATGCCCTGGGGCTTGGGCGTGTCCTTGCTGTGGGGCGTCAGCGGACGATTCGTCGTCGAGATGCCGTGGAGCATGTTGCTCGACTGGTCCTCGGTCTTCCGGTTCGGGTCGCCGAGGTCGTAGAGCTTCATGTACGGCTCGTCGGCCTCGATCTGCACCGGCTCCGGGTTGACCTTGAACGTGTCCATGTAGGGCTCGTCCGGCTCGCGACGGATGACCTCCGCCGTCTTCGAGATGACCTCGGCCTGGCGTCGAACGAACGACTCCTTGCCGAACGTGGCCTCTTCGATCTCGTCGGCCGACTTGTCGAGGTCGTTGCAGATCTCCCGAGCGACCTCGAAAGACATGCCCCACTTCTCGTAGTTGGCCTGGATTGTCCCGGCGGACTTGTCGAGCCGGGACAGGATGTTGTTGGCTTGCTCGGCTGCGAACTTGGGAATCGACATGGTGTTCTCCGGCGCTTCCTTCCTAGGACGTTCGAGTGGGACTCGCTCAGCCGCCCTGGTGCTGCTTGAGGAGCTGAAGCACAGGCACGAGGGCCGTGCGGATCGTCGGGTTCGCGGAGGCCGTGCGGATGACCGCGGCCTTGACCTCGGCGTACTTCGCCGCAGCCGCGTCCTTGTCCTTGAGGAAGTCGGGGAACTTGCCCTTGTCTTCCTTCTTGTCGTCCTTCTCGTCCTTCTCCTGCTGCTGCTCCTGCTCGGCGACCTTGAACGCGAGGTTCGTCAGGTCGAAAGCCAGGCCGGGGTGCGTGGCCGCGATCTCGGCGGCGAACTTGCGGATTTGGGAAGCGGCGTTCATGGGTCGGTCCTCTCCTGTTGCTTGGCTATAAAGAGATCTGCTCGCCTCCCTCTGGGTGACGAGCGTTTCCGTGGTGGACTTGCCCGCTAGCCGGGCGAGCAGTTCGTTGTAAACGGTGGGGTAGAGACCCACCGAATACTTGCCTCCGTCGACGTCACGGATGGCGAGATCCAGCGCCGCACGGAGCTGGATGTCACGCACGGCCCCGAGCGAATCCTTCTCGTCGAGGATGCGGGCCAGCACGGGGACCTTCATCCACTCACGGGCCCCTGCGAGGATGGCGTTGTAGTCCTTCTCCCCGAGATCGCGGGCCTGGGCCTGCTGCCACGGAGTGTAGGGGACGTTGACGGCCTTTTCCTTGGAGGTGGGATCGACGCCCCAGTAGACGCCGGTCTTTTCCGAGGCATGCCTGTCCGATGACGCGGGCGAACCCATCGTCCATACGGGCGCACAAGAGGAATAGAGGAACCGACCCGCCACCCGCTCGGAAGCCGTGAGCCCCTTGAGAAGCCTACGCCACAACGACTGGCCCGACTGCTGCTGTCCCTTCGAGTCCTTACGAACCAGATCGTACCCAGCCGGTTTCATCGGCAGAGGCTCGGGCGCAAGGGGTTCGAGCACCTTGGCCTCAGCCAAGCGCTCGGATACGGACTTCACGGGCCCTGCAGGCTTGCGATACCCGCCGTCCTGTTTGCTGATCTCGGCCTCGACCTCTTTTTCCGCCTTGGCCTTGGCCAGCTCGTACTTTTTGGCGTCCTTCTTGAAATCGGCCACATGCTTGTCGTACTCAGCCTTGCGAGAATCCCACTCGTCTGCGTCGAGCTTCTCGATCTCAGGCCCGATCTCGGCCCCCTTTTCGGGATGGAGGGCCATGATCCGGCTGAGAATGCGGTGCCGGAACCGTTCGGCCATGCTCCCAGTCCGTGCCTCGGGCGGATACCGCTTGTCCTGCTTCTGGAAAAACGCGTTGGCTTCCTTGAGGCGAGCAGCAATCTGGCGCGGATGCTCACGCTCGTCGATGCGGGTCGGGCTCTTGGAATCGAGGAACTTGTCGCGAGCGAGCTGGTAGTCGTTGGCCTGGAAATAGGCGACCGCGAAGTTCCGAGCCAGAGGGTCGTCGCCCATGGAGGCCAACGTCGTTTTGACGTCGTAGTCCGTGATGGGATGGCCCTTCTTCCCAGAGCGGAGCACGTTCTCGACGATCTTCTTGCCGAGCACCTTGGCCCGATCGTGCCGCTCCTGACGCGATTCCCCTGGCTGGCGCGAGAGTTTCGCCATGGCGAGCGTCTTGGCCGCCATCTGGGGAACTCCCATGGTGTCGCGGAGTGTGGCCGTGACCTGCTCGCGTAGGGCCGCCGTCGTAGCGATGACATCGTTCCGATGCCGAGCGTATGCCTCGGACTGCTCCTCAGGCGTGAGTTCGCCCCACGCCGTGACCTTGCCCTTCGCGTTTCGCCCAGACTTGGGCGGGAGAATCGCGGTGGGATCCGGCTGATAGAGTCCCGCGTCTTGGGCCTCCTTGATCCGTGCGTCGAGCTGATCTGGCTGGATCTTCGCGACTTTCGCCCGGTTGAACGTCCCGATGATCTGCTGGATGTCAGTCGGGTGAAGACCGAGTAGCTCGACGTGGGCCGCGAGCTTCGGGTAGTGGTCGAACGTCCGATAGAGCGCCATCTGGGCACTCTTCAGCTCGTCGTCCGTAGCTTTCTTTCGTTGGGGTGGAGCCACCGGCTTGAACGTCTCTTTGGCCGTGGCCACGAGATCCCCGAAAGTCATCCCGGCCGGGAGCTTCAACTCACGGAGTGCCGGGAGGTACCGGGCGACCTTCTTGTCATCCATGTCTTTCGCGGATGACAGCCCCTGGGCGGCTTGCGAGGTGGGGTTTCCGAGCTGGTAGAGAGCTGCTGCGAGATCGTGGTTCGAGTGGGCGGCTTCGAGGAGATCCTTGGACCATTTGCTCGCACGCTCGAACCCTGAGTAGTCCGCGTAGACCTTGGCCTTCAGCTCGTCCGAGAGGCCGTCCCACGGAACAGCCTTCTTGCCGAGAGGCACTAGCACCTTGCCGGTGTCGTCGGTCTGGAACCCACGCTTGCGGGCATACTCCCTGAACAGGGGCGACTCGGGGCCATCCCCACCCGTGCCTTCGACCCACTGCTTCCACGGCTCCTTCGGCTGGAAGTAGTCGGCGCGCGACTGAACGAGACGTTGGACGTCCCCGACCGTCCTGACTTCTTTCGGGAGCACGTCGGCAAGCTCTGGGAAGTTCTTTGAGGCCGGGAGGGCGTCGGGATCGTGCCCCTGCTTGCGGAGGTCGGCGATCTTCTTGGAAACCGGACTCTCAGGGTCGAACAGACCCTCGACGACGGAGCGCGCCGCGTTGTTGCCAACGAGGGCCTTGCGGAAAGCGTCCGCGGTAGCGTCGCCCAAGCGCTTCGACTCGAAGTTCGAGATGAGCTGTGCCTGAACCTTGGGGGGCAGAGACTCGAACGGCACATCCTTCTTGGTCTTCGGGTCGATGAAGACAGGCTTGCCGTCCTTGTCCGTCGTGGTCGTCGGCAAGTCTTTCAGGTGGTCTTGCCACTCGGGCGAAGCCGCACCCTTCTCGGCCTTGAACCGCTCGACGATGCGCTTGCTCTGGCTGTCCTGGAGGGCCTTGGCCTGATCTTTCGGAGACGGGAGAGGCGGGGGCTGGCCTTTTTCACGAGGCTTGCCCTTTTCTGGAGCCTTGTCTGCGGGAGCCTCAGACGCTTTGGGAGGGGTTTCCTCACCGGGCTCGCCCTTCTTGGGGGGCTCCGCCTTCGGCTCTCCGCCGGGCTTCTTGGGCTCTCCGCCAGGTTTCGGTGCCTTCGGCTTGCCCTTTCCGGCGGGTCCCTTGCGGCCATGGAGGGCGGCCTTCTGTAGGTCCCCGATGGTCTCGATGCCCTCTGGGACCTTCCGGCCATGAAGGAACGGTGCCACGGGCATCTGCGGGGCATGAACCGCCATGTTCCCGAGGTCCGAGGACGGGTCTGCGATCCCCTTGAGGATGGAGCCGAACTGGAGGTCAGTCTCCGCAGCGTCGTACATCTCACGGCCGGCGCCCTGGTAGAACTCCTCGTTCTTCTCGCCCGGCCCGGCCTTGGGTCCCTCTTCAGGCTCAACCTCTTCGGGTTCCGGCTGGTGCTTTCCCTTCGGCCGCCCCTGCCCCTCGCCACCCCACCCACCGGACATCGTGTCGTCGGCGGATCCCGGCTCTTCCTTGTACTCCTCGTAGTCCCCAGGCTTCTCTTGGAGGGTCTTCTTCTTGACGTTAACGACTCGGCCCGTGCCCTTGTGGCGGACCTTGACGAGCTGGTCTCCGTCCCCACCGGGAGGGGCGTCCGCCTGAAGGAACCGGACGAGCACCCGCTGGACCAGCGTCGAGCCGCCGATCTCCTTGCGGTTGAGCGACAGGTCTGGGTCTTTGGCGACGTCCAGGTCCCCCTCGATGTCGGGGTCCCGATCGGTCCACATCTCCTCGCGGCGGCGGTCGTGCCGCGGGGGTTTGATCTTCGGATCGGGACGGACGAGGCGGTCGGCCTCCTCTTCCTCCCTCTCGTAGTGATCCTTTGTCGCCCAGCGGTCCATTCACCCAGCTCTGGTGATAGGAGGACTACTCGAAGCGCCCTTCGGGCTCTTTGTCGGGCTCCTGTGGCTTGAGCCCCATGTACTTGACCAGCTTGTCGACGAGGTCCGTCGAGTCGGCAATCTTCTGGGCCACCGCGCCGTAGACGCCGCGAATCAGCTCGTTGAACGTCGCGTCGTTGACCGTCCACATGTCCCGCTCGATCTTCACGCGGGTGTCGTGCGGGTCGATGTTGAACATCTCGAGGATGAGGTCGATCGAGATGCTGCCCTTCTGGTAGAGGTTGAAGAGCGCGTCGTACGTGTCCTGGCTGTCGCGGAGCGGGAGGCGGGTGAACGAAAGCCGAGGGAAGAGGACCACCTCCTCACCCCACTCGTCTTGCTCGATGAACCCCTTGCGGCGAGCCACGGGCTTGAAAAGGTACTCTTCGACGTACTCCTGGAGGACTTCGCGGAGGAACAGGTACCGCGTGTTGATGACCTCGAGTTTGAGCCGGTCGCCCGAGTAGAGCGCCTCGCCCGAAATCAAACTCTCGGTTACCCCGAGGCCGGCGTAGAGCTGCTTGTCGCAGATCTCGTACTCGGTCGAAAGGTCGAGCAGACGGTCCTTGCTCGACATCTCCTCCCAGTGGACCTCGTAGTTCGTGACGATCGAGTAGTCGGGGTCGACGAGCGCGAGGTCGACCTGCTCGCGCAGATCCTCGGCGTCCGTTTCCGAGATGTCCTCAGCCCACACGACGCGACGAGGCGTCATCGCACGGTCGGCGATCTGGGTCTGCGCCTGGCGGAGCTTCTCCTTGTAGTAGAGGGTGCGCAGGCATCGATCGAGGATGCTCTGGCCCATCTCCTCGCCAGCACCCTTGCGGGCACATAGCGGGTAGACGAACGACCCCTCGTCTGGGTCTGTACCGAGCGGGATGAGGCGTCCGTTCTCGATGTGCTCACGCACCTCGGGCGGGATCTCGTTGACCATCTCCTCGGCCACGGGGTCGCCCTGCTTGGCTTGCTCGAGAAGCGCGCGATCTCTGTCCGCGGGGATCAGTTCGACCCGCATCTTGTCCGTGTACGAGAACGTCGTGACCTTCACCTGGTCGATCGGGAAGATGATCATCCGCGACCAGCCCTGGTAGTGCTTCTGGTAGTACGCGAACTCCTCGTCCTCACGGTCGGCCTTCTCGACCCAGACGTCCTCGGTCTCCTCGCGAGTCTCCCCGTTGTCCTCCAGGACAGCCCGGTTCTCGACCTGCTTCGTGTGGCCGATCTCTGTGGGGACCTGGACCTCGGCATCCTCGGCGAAAATGAACACCGTCCCGTCGAGCCAAAGGTGATGGACCGACGTGATGAGGCGCTGGAAGAGCTTGATGCGTTTGCACATCTTCTCGAAAAACGAGAGGATGTACTTGCCGTAGTCCTCGGGATCCTTGAACCCCTTGGGATGCGTGCGGGGTTTGGGGGCCGCCAACCGGACCTTCGACAGCGGAAGCTCCGTGTGAAGGTCGATGGCCTGACCGACCAAGGGATCGGTGTTGTAGAAGTGCCGGTAGATTTCACGCTTCTCGCGGAGCGACTGCGGCAGTTCGAGGAAGTCCGTCGAGAGCTGTGGCGAGAAGAACGCGCCGGCCCCAGACTGCACCGTGTTGCGACCCGAAATGGGGTCGATCACGAATCCGTCGGCCGCCGTGCGGAGGACGACGGGGCGGCCTCCGCCCCCTTGCGATGCAGTGCGAACCCGCTGCTGTCGGCGAGCCTCGCGCTCGTTTCGAGTGAGGGGCATGATCCGCTGGCCCTCGTGTCCGCTCGACACGTACGGGGCCGTCTGGCGCATGGTCACACGGGGCGTGATCGGGGATCCGCCAAGGGACCGGACGTTCGTGTACCTACTCGGAGGCATTGGTCACCGCTTCCCCATACAATTCAACAAGTTCTTCAACGCTCCCCTCGGGCGTCGGAGTGGGGGGAGACTGGCGTGTCCCCCCTTGGGCTGCCTCGGTAACCCCTTGTCTCTGTTGCAGTTGCGCGACAAGTCTGTCGATGGAAGCCGTCCTGCGGATACCTGCGTGCATGGAGCCGGCGAACCGTTTCCAGGCGTTCGCGAACATCGTGTAAACCGGGACCGCCCCCTCATGGAGGGCAAGTTGGTACTGGGCACCGTCGAGAGCCGCCTGGATCTGGCGGAGAGTCTCGTGAGGCTCTTCGTGGCTGGTGGCTCGAGAAAGTCGGCTGTCCAGGAGCTGAATGTCGGCCTGAAGACGTTCCCGTTCTTGACGGAAGTGCCCGTGCCGAACCGACGTGTAGAGGATGTCGCTCAGCTCGAAGATGCGCGCCGCCCGGTGTTCGATCTCGCCCCGCAAATCCTGGACTTCGGCGATGATCTCCATTGGATTCAGGCGTTTCGTGCTGGGCATGGGACCTTCAAAGCGTGTGCTGAACTCCCAGGAAAAACTCGTTCACGGCCTTGGGGAGTTGGGATACCACGCCCGTAGACATGGCCGGGGCGAGGGGTGAACCCGACAAGGTTAGTTCATCCTCCAAAGTCCACAAGCCGCGAAGTGAGAAGTAGAGCAGTTGGCAGGGGGCGTACACGAGCGGGACCAAAGGGGGAGTGAGCCGAGAAGCGTAGGTGTACTGCTCATAACTCCGAGTCGAGATGAGCCCCCGACCCGCCACCATGACCGCATACCCGTAGACGAGCTGCTGACCAGTCATGGCCGTGTACTGGTCGGCGCTCTCGTTGGAACCCCAGAGCAGGAACCCCCCGAAGAGGCCCGCCGAGTAGTCGACCTGGAAGATGTCGGCGGACTCGTTGACCCACTGGACCCCTTGGCCGCCCTGCCACCCGCCCGTGATCATGTCGGCAGTCACCGCGACTTCGAAGGTCTCCCCCTTGACGAAAACCACGCAATCGCGGGACCGGATCAGATCGATCCCACCGAAATCGATCTTGTAGGTGCCGGGGGGCGGGGGAAAGAACTGCAGGGGCATGGTCAAATCATCGACTGCAACTCTAGGAAGTTGCTGTTGATGTTCGGGTTGGGGGCCTGAATGACCCGAGCGACGAAGAGGTTGTTCGGGGCCCGTGGGTCACCAGAGAGGGTCCATTCGTCCTGAGGCGTGTAATATCCGCGGAGGGAGAACAGCAGCTTGTTGCCAGGCGTGTAGATGTTAGGCACGAGGGGGCCCCCACCTGTCCGGCTCTGGTAGGTGTACGTCTCGAACGTCGTCGTCGAGACCACCCAGGGGCCCACGGCCATGACCCCGAACTGATAGGTGGGCTGGTTCTCGAAATATGCGACGTACTGATCCGCAGGCTCGTTCGAGCCCCATAGCAGGAACCCACCCCACTGACCCGTGGAGTACGTGACCAGGAACGTGTCGTTGTTCGGGTCGTCGATCCACTGGACGCCTTGACCGCCGGGCCACCCGCCAGCCGCCATCGCCGGGGAGATCATGACCGGGATCGTCTTCGACTTGACGAAGACAACGACCTCCCTGGTTCGGAAGATCTGGTCGGTCTGATAGGGAGGCGGAGCGGGCATCAGATGTCGACTTGGATGGACAGGTAGGGAATGTAGCCTGTGCCCTCGTCGCCAAGCACCGGGGGCTGGGCAACGAACCCGACGACGTTGTTGTTGGGCGCCCGAGGGTCGAACGAGAGTGACCACTCGTCCTCATTGGTCCAATAGCCGCGGAGGGAGAAAAACAGGCGGTCGCTGCCGTTGTAGGTGATGGGCACGAGCGGCCCGCCCTGGCGTGAAGTCCACGTGTACTGCTCAAACGTGGACGTCGCGATGAGCCACGCCCCCATTCCGAGCACGGCGAACCCGTAGTACGGCTGGCTCTCGGTCATCCCCGTGAACTGGTCACTTGACTCGTCTGAGCCCCAAAGGAGAAACCCGCCCCCGAGGCCATCAGAGATGGTGACGAGGATCTCGTCCTGGGTGATGGGCGTGAACGTCACCCCGACGCCACCCTTCCATCCGTTCTGGATCATGGCTTCACTGACCGAGACGGTCAGTGTTTCCGCCTTTACCCAGACCACACAGTCCCGAGTCCGGTAGAGTTCCGGCATCAGAGGGGATCCTCGCCCGTCCGTTTGCGTTCCGGTAACCCGCCCCACGCCGTGATGAACTTCTGGAGCAGACCGATGTGCATGATGTTGCCGTGCCCCACCTCGTCCCAAGACCCGCCGGCCCATCGGAACGCTGTGCGGAGCGTATGGTAGTCCGCCTGCTTGATGAGCATGTCCTCGCCGAACAGGTGCTCAATCATCTGCTTGAGCACGTGGTTGGCGAAAACGAGCGGGGGCTTCGGCTTGTCGTTCATGGGCCGCTACCTGGGGCTCCCGAAAGGTAGAAACTACCTCCCGCCGCGGGACCTAAGCCCGAGCGAACGGGGAACCGTCCGGTCCCCGAACCCACCGTGCTTGCGGGCTCGCATCATCTGGTACCGTGCAGCGGTCATCGGGGCCGGTGCGTGGGGTGCATACCCCCGCTGTCCAGGCCCCATGGCGTGGTTGCTACCCGAGAGACGGGCCGTAGAGAGGTAGACCGCACGGACCAAGGCGTCCGACTGGTCGTCGTGGTACCCCCCACTCGGTGGAGCTGCCACCACGACGACGTTCCTGCTCGCCTGCTCAGCCTGGAGCGTGAGCAGCTCCTGGATGAGTGGGGAGTGCTTGCCCTGTGACCTGGCCTCGAGCGTGTAGTCGTATAGCTGGAGTCGTTTGTCGAACATCATCAGCTTGCAGTTCTGGTAGATGTTCGACGCCAGCTCCCGCTTGAACATCTCGCACTTGAACTGCGTGAGACCACGCTTGTGGAGCGCCTGCTCCAAAGGGAACCCGTTCCAGCGGTCGAACATCCCGTCGCTGATGTAGAACCGCTTGGTCAGACCGGCGATCCACATCGCGATCTCATCGAAGTCGAGGCGCTCGGCCTCCCCGATCGTGCGTGCGTATCCGGTGCACCATTTCGGGTCGAGGTGCGGGTTGGTCTTGCGCCAGTCCTGACCCGCAACCCACAGCTCGTGGTAGTCGAGGATGATGACGTCCCGGTCCATGATGTGGCCGTTCTCTAGGACACGGCGCTGCTCGGCATGCGTGATGACAACGCAAGTACCGTCGCCGACGAGGCCCACGTCCACACCCATCTGGTGGGGGTACCGGGGCATCCCGATGTCCTTGGGACGAAGCTCGGGGTCGACGCACGCCATGAGGTCGGTTTCGCGTTCGATCCAGCCGCGGACGCGATCCGAGAATTGGGCCCCGTGCTCGGTCATGAAGACCGTAGGGTCCGCGTGGTACCGCTGCCGGTAGTATTCGGACTCGATGGTCGGATTCACCTCCCAGGTGGGCGCCTGGATGGCGATCATGTTGTCTGAGCCCGGCCCGCGACTCATGGCGAGGTGGTACAGCTCGAAGAACTTGCCCGTCCTGTTGAGGGGCGAGCTGATGCAGATGACCCGGCTTTCGACGGGCCCGATGGGGAGGGTGTTGTCGTTCGGGTTCTTGGGTGAGTAGGCCGCCGTCGACGGGGTGATGGCGTCGTAAATGTCCTTGGCGCTCGACTGACCCTGGTCTTTGAAGTGGGCCATCTCGTCGAGGATGATGACGATGTTACCTGACCCACGGAGACCCTTCGCGATGCACGACTTGAACGTGACGCGGAGGGTGGCCTTGCCCATGAAGCTCACGAACTTGCCGTCCATGTGACGGACACTCTGGCCGTACCGTTGGATGTCGGTCGGCGTTCGGAACTGGATGTGGGAGAGGGTGTTGTTGGCGATGAACGGTTTGAAGTACTCGCACCTGTTGAGGTGGGTCGTCACGCCGTTGAAGAGGATGCCTGCCTGATCCTTGTCCGTGGCGACGCTGAGGATCTGGATGCGGTCGCCGTTCGGGAGCCCGTAGTATTCCTGCGGGTTCTCGAGGTTGAGCAGCCGGTAGACCTCGTAGCTCGCGAAGATGCTGGAGAGTGTCGTGTTGTGGTTCGTCATCCCGTTGGCAACAAACGACGCTCCATCGGGAACCGTCAGATCATAGACCTGGCTCTCCCCCATCTCCACGGAGATCACGGCATCGTAGAAGTAGTCGAGGCGTAGAAGCTCCTCGAAGTGGGCCGTCTCAGCCACGCCCGCAGGCAACTCTTTGGCGACCCCCAAAGCACGACGGATCTTCGGGTAGGTGAGATCCTCACCCCCGTTTTTGTGAACGTTGCCGGTCGCCTCTCGGAGCTTCGATCGCCCCCACCCCAGTTCGCCCCGAGCGGGGTTGCGCTTGGGCACGGACTCCAGCCAGTCCCGAACACGCTGTCGCTGATGAGGGATGCTCTCAGTATCGGACTTGCCTTCCTGTGCCACTTCAAGAGCGGCCAACATTGGAAGCCGCTTTTTCTCCGAGTCGAACCCGATCGCCTCCGCGAAACGCTGACGGGAACGTACCCCCTTGAGGGACAGGTTCGCGTAGTGCTTCTTGGTCACAGGGTTCCATTTGCGGACGACGTTCGAGACGATACCGAGGTTCAAGAGAACGACCTGGACCTCGTGTGCCAGACGAAAGCTAGCGGTAGAGAACGAGATGATCCGACCACCGCTCTCGGCGCTCCCGTCCGTCTCGAAAAGCCCTCGAAGGAACGCACAAACGACCGGACGGGGCGACCGCAGGATCGCCCACGGGATCATCTTCTCATCCCGCGCACACCCGAGCTTCCAGCCCAGGGCATCGAGGAAACGTCGAGCGCGGACGCTACAGAACTCCAAGCGACCCGTGTTGGCGGTTCGCTCGTCCATCTGAACGCGAGGTTCCCCGAGAAGCCCCGTGAAGAGATTTCGTAGGTGCGTCCAAGTCTCAGGATGCTCGACTGTTACGGAGAGGGCATGATCGTCGCCCCAGGTCCCATCCCCGACGAGATAGCCGAGCAGGTTTCCCCACTTTTCATCGAGAACGGACGGTAGGACAACATCCTTGCGCCCATCCTCGTTATGGAAAGGTCGTAGGTCGAGACTCTCGGACGCCCACAGATCCGTGGTGCGGTTAAGGGCCACGAAATCGCCTGGACGAAGTTCGTCAAGGTAGCACCACTCCACACGGCCCGAAGGGGCCATCACCTTGACGCGATGGTTCCCCGTCCCCGTGACGGTGTAACCCGAGTCCGTCTTGATCGTGTAGGTCGGCTTGACACCACCATTGTAGAACGCCGTGGCCTGCGCTCTACGACCACCCTCCTGAGCCACACCCACGTCTGAGGGTGCGAAGTTTTCTTCGGGGGCATCCCCAAGATCCGCGATGCGACTGAGACCCTGTCTGGTAAGAACTAGGGTATCACCCTCCACGCATTTCCCAGCTCTACGTCCAATGGCGAGGAGAAGTTCCCGGCGCTCATGATCCTGGACGTCGATGTTGCACCGACCCTCTTTGAAGAGGTACTCCAGGTACTCCTTCTCGGTGAAGCGATAGACCACCTTCGTGTTGAACATGTCCGAGATGTTGATGGTCCGGTCTCGGTCGTTCAACGGCAGGTGGTAGTAGAGCTTCACGAGAAAGCGCTGCACCGGGTAGAGCCGCATCTCGAGGCCCCAGTTCGACTCGATGTACTCCAGGATGTTGAA
>QGNH01000230.1_pt3 | contig 16107 bp, 32 predicted proteins | sample 1735481 | NCBI WGS metagenome assembly QGNH01 (sample SAMN09239004, study PRJNA386568) | Viral metagenome, whole genome shotgun sequencing project.
CGGTTGGAATCCCTGGCAATTGCCACATTAAAACAGCAGGCTGCAGACAGGGATAAATTGCAAAGGTGGCTTATAGGATTAATGGGCACTATTATTGGTGGTTTAATTTTAACCGTGGTTTCAATACGACTTGGCTTTTAAGGTGGTGATAAAAATGGCATTAACGTTTTCTTGGTCTGGATTTATTAGCAGTCCACAGTCATGGGTGCTGATCGCAGTATTCATTATAGGTGCGCTGGCTCTCATACCACAATATGTGACAGTTACCAGCGCAGAAGCTGGCTATCTTTTGCTTGCAGGCGCACTTTTGACACTTGCGCTGAAGGTTTTCGCCAACGATGGCGTATAAGATTGCTTCCAGCTATGTTTCCAGACGCAAAGGTATAGGGTTTTGTAAGTGGTCTGAAAAAGCAGGCCACTGCTTCTTTCTTTTTTCCAAATGACACTTTAAGAAGTGCGCTGTGGCGCACTATTTGCTGGTTTGTTTATTCTCACGCGGAATGAGAATAGATTTGATAGATTTATATACAAAGATGTATCTACATATGGACTATGCCAAATGAGAACAGGCATATTGTATTGCAGCGTGACAAAAACACGTGTGTCTTGTGTGGTGCGCCAGCATATATTGCGCACCATTTGAGCTACAAAAACAACAAACCAGAAAACCAAATCAGTGTGTGCAAATCGTGCCACAGCAAATTGCACCCAAAAATTCCAAACTATGATCATTCCAAAGAAAAATCATTGCGCGTAAGTGCTGACACGTGGAATGATTTACAGAGAATTAAACTTTATCAGTGCTTTCCGACCATTAATGCTGTAATACAATATTTATTGAAAAAGGAGTGAACAAACAATGTGCAGACTAAATAAGGCACGATGTGCAGGCGTGGAATTTTCTGTTGAATCGCCTGCTTGTATGAACTGTGAACAGCGCGTTGAAGCAAACCGTTTTTACACCAAGCGCACGTTCACGAAATCGAAGCTGTCACGACAGGAACGCAAAGAACTGCAGTGGCTGAACACTTTTGGTGCAGAAACCAAGTGGTTAAAGTTGGGTGCGTAAAATGGAAAACGAATATGGCGAGCCTGTAGAATATACAGCAGTGGAAATATCGGTTAAATCTGGAACCACAAACATTGTGTGGCACGTGACCGACAGCAAAGGCTATGATAATGCAATTCAGTTGCTTCACAACATGAAGCCGGTGCTGAAACTTGGCAGAACGCTGTGGACAGTCAGCGAAGGGTGGCTGTTTGCTATTGTGGTTTCAAACTTCCTGCTGGCAATTCTGTTGCTTATGTTGTTTGCAAAAGGAATGGGATTGTGATGGCAGCAGTATGCGAAATCCCTACACCATGCAGCAGGAACCCACAGAACATTCCCTGCAGTGATTGCATGCACCCATGTGAAACGTATGATTTTTTCCAGACAAATCCATATTGTCTGGACTGCGAAAACCTTTCATTAAAGTGTCTAGACGGAGTATGTGAAAATGTCGAACAATGAAAAATACCACGCAGCACGCAACGAATACTTTGATTTTTTGGGAACACAGATTGATGAAATGATGAAAAGACTTGAAGAAAGTGGCGTTGTTCTTGATGCAGAAGCTATTGCTGAATATAAAGAACACGCTGATCTGGTCAGCAACGTTGCCCTGGCGCTGATCGAGCTGCACGCAGCAGACGATGGAATGTTGCCAAATCCATTTCGTGATAAAACCACAGAAGATTTATTGGAATACGGCGAAGCTGCAGATTGTGGCGTGGAAATTGGCAGACGGCTGAAGGTTGGAATGACTGCAGCAGAAGCGAATAAGACAATCAAAGAAGCAACACATTTCATCCATGAAATGTATGTTGACATGGTGAGGACAGCATTAAATGACAGCGAAAACAAAGACACTGCGCGTGAATAGGGAAACCTGGCTGCGCACTATGGATTTGAAATACAGACGTGGCTGCAAATCTGTGGATGAACTGCTGGTTTATCTGATGGATAACGAAAATTAGTTAATAAAAAGGCTGTTGAAGGTCACAGGCAAAACGCAGAGAGCATTTAGAAGGGAAGGAGTGAACAATTTTCGTGGCCTTCAACAACCTACCAATTCTTTTTTTGCTTCTTATATGTTGCGCGCGGAAAGTATAACCTGCAACACTGCAACACATTGTGCTGCCTAAATGCAACCAGACGAACACGATACTGTTCCTTTCCAACGTTGTCAAATGAAGCTGCGCAGGATTGATAAAGAACTGCACTGCCTAAAATTTGCTGGCATCAGGGTTTGGGACAAAGAAAAACAGGAATATGTTGAACGTGTTTATGATGTTCACGACAGCCACCAGTATGCGGCATTTGGCCACATCCTTTCACTTTTACAGGACACAGAATTTATTGCACACGGCGTGTGGGCATTGGAATTGCACCGTGAAGTGATGAATGACATCCACGCACGCAGGGTGGTGCTGTTTAAAATGTTTCATATCAAAGTCAACGATGAACTGCATCCAGATGCACCAACGGTTCCACTGATTGACGAATAATTATATATAGCCCAAAGTCCATTTATCTGTGTCGGTATCTATGTCGCAGCACGCGGCACGCCAGGTGGTCTTTTCATCTCCGCCACCTGGCGGCTGATTGCTGTTTTAGAACGACAGGAGTGAACAGAAAAATGAATCCAAAGAGCGTGAAGCATTTTTTTTCTAAAACACCATTGGGGGAAATCCTGGTTGTGTTGGCATTGGCGCAGCTTATTTTACTTTTAATGGCTGCAAACATACTTTTGTTTAAAACGGTGCTGGTGTGAGTTATTGGTTCGACTGCAGCAGTTCCAGCATCGTGGAATTGAAAATTTATGGAGTAACATGACACCCGCATATTCCCTTCCACAGAACTGGTATGCTATAGTGCATCTGGACAACCAGACGTTTAAGATATTCATTGATCGTTTCGATGTGACTTCTGGAATGGACAGGTGCAACAGCGTGAAGTTGGAAGGAATATTTGATGACGAATGGAAAAACGAAAAGGAAACAGCACCAGTTATGGCAGCACCCAAAAGGAAGAAACCACAGCGAATCAGAAACACGGCAGCACAAAAGCGCGTGAAGCCTAAACACAAATATCCACTGTTATATAAGAATTCGTGGAACACTGATTGGGGAAATTATTATTCAGAACAACTGCAGAATGCTGCAGATGACGTGTTGGAACGCGCAAAGAAAATGAAATGTTTATGGTAATGGAGTAAAAGAAAATGGCAGACAATTGCAGATTTTGCATTTCAGTGTTGGATTTTGAATTTGACACTGACGAACAGATGAACACATTCCAGTGTGAATATTGGAATAAACAGAACAAAGTAACCGACAATTTCATGTGGGTTTGGCCAGAAATGAACTATAACTGTCCACACTTCAAAGCATCTGGCGCTAATGCTGAAAAGGTATATGCGCTGGAACAGAAGCTGGCAGCAGCAGAAGCTGGTCTGGAAGCAGCACGCAATGAGCTGAAGCAATACAGGGATGATTGAAGATGGACAACTTTGAATTGATGCTTGGCGTGTTTGCTGCAGCGTCAGTGACCACGTGGCTTTCTGTATCAAACGCACGCGATGTTGGCAGACTGTCAGAAATGAAATTTGAACTTCTAGCAATGGCGGTTTCCTGGCTCGCAGTGCTGCTAGTTGGGTTGTGGGTTGCATGACTGCAACCCTGATTCTACACGATGGCCACGAAACCACATATGAACTGCAGATAAAGACGCTGACGGTTGAAAACCAATTGGTGGAATCAACAGTGCGCACAGAAAAAGGCGCGCAGTCAGAATTCAATAAACGCAGCTCATTAGTTGACCTTCGTGGCTTTGTGACAAAGAAGGTGCGATAAATGTCAATAACCAAATATTCACTGTATTGCCCCTATTGTGGCTCAAAATCGATTGATCCAAAGAATTCATATGAATGCCTGGAATGCAAACACGAAGTAGGGCCAGCAGAACTGCGCACAGCAGAAGAAATGGAAGATATGGGAAAGCGCGGATTGTGCCATAATGGCGGTGATTTAGTTGCAAAAAAACCCAAACGTGCTGGTCACTGAACTGGCCAGCATTTCTGTCACTTTAAACAACCTGGAAATCAGAGTTGCAGACCAACAGCGTGATCATATCACAGAATTCACAACTCTGGAAATTGCAGAACTTGGTGCGATACGGCATAAGATGCGACAGTGTGCTGGCGCACTTGGCACGTTTGCAGAACACGCGCATAATAGGATGGAACAATGATGGAAACAAAAGTCAAAAAACAGAAGAATACAGTGTTTACTACAGGACCACAGGAAATAGATGTGACAGACGTGCTTGATGGCTGCGAATATGACAATGGCAGCACGTGCCGCGTTCCTGGACACATTGCAGGTGACACAAATGAATGCATCGCCTGCGGCACTGTTCGAACAGCACTGGAAATAAATTCATTGGCGCGCCAGTTGCATCTGGACATCACACACAGGAAGTGATAAAATGTCATTATGGTTTGACATAAAAGCAGTCATCTTCATTGAAGCAGCACTGGCGGTTGGTCTGCTGCTTATGATTGAAAAACGGCTGCGCAGGTGGACAAATGGTGGTTGAACAAACACTGTGTGATGGTGAAAGACGATGCGCAGACTGTGGCGTGCTGTTGAACAAATGGCACGTTGCGATCTGCACTTCCTGCATCAAGAAACGCAGGCGAATATATAACGAATCGAAGCACACTGATGATTTGAAGTTGGTGAAAAATGATTAATGAAGAAAGCATTGAACATATGACTGATCCAGACGCTGCGGCAAACACAATCGCAGAGCTGGAAGCAGAAGTTGACGCGCTGACGATTGCACAAAACGAAAAGTGCGCAAACTGCAACCTGGTCAAACAGTTATCAAAAAAGAACGCGGAATTGATGTCAAAACTGAACACATGCAGCAGCGAACGTGCGCGCTATATTGAAATCAATCAGGAAGCAGCAGACAGAATCAAGGGAATGCTGGCAGAACGCAGCGAGCTGATAAACAACGCAGACCAGGAACACATCAAAGTTGTGAAACTTGAAAAAGGATTTGCAGTGAAGGCTGCAGAACAGTCAGACGAAATCAGGCATCAATCAGACGAAATCAAACGTTTGACCGCCGCGCTTGAAGAAGCCACCAAGTTGGCAGCAACAAACGTGGTGGACTGCTGAAATGTCACACGTGTTCTGCAGGCTAAAGAACAGGCCGGTTGCCTGGCAGACTGACTGCAAACCGTGTGACAAACTTTATTCGTGGTCATACACGCTTGATGGAAAACAGCACACAGGGCCAGCATGCAATTTTGTCATGCTGATCTCTTATGGCACAGAATCAAGCGTTGATGAATAAGTTGAATTGGTGGTGATATGGAAAACACAGAAGCATTAAACGCCCTTCGATTTCTCGAAGGCTATTTGTATCGGTCTGTTAGACAGGGAAATTGTAACAGAAGCACTGGACACAGTGCTGGCTGCACTTAACGGAGTAGTTAAAATATGAAACAATTTGAAGAACCAGAAGAAATAGAATTTCAGGATGGGCCACGTGTGTTGCTAGATGACGATTGGTATTTGGCAACATTTGAAAACTACCAGGTATTGCCAAAGGTTGTTGACCAATGGCACGCAGAAGGCATTGATAAAATAATGCTGTGGTTTAAGGTTGCAGCGAAAGACGCAGACCAGGATGAAGATGTTTACCTGGCAACTCGCGTGAATCGCAGTTGGGGTGCGCGCAGTGGTTTGAAGGCAGTTGTTGCCCAAATGTTGGGCAAAGACGTGAATGAACCATTCCCAATGCGCCTGAAAGAAATTCGCGGCACGAAGTGTGAAATATTGGTGTCAAAGACCAGCAATGGTTTATACAACAATATTGACAAAGTGCGCCAACCATCAATGAAGCAATCAAAGGTGGCATAACTATGGCAGACAGCGTGAAAAAGACAGACGCACTTGTTGCATTAAATTTTGTTGCAGGTTGGGTGCGCGCAAAATGTATTGGAACAGATGAATATGAACTTCTGGCTTGTAGATTAGAAACAGCAGACGAATACATAAGGAACCAGTAGGTGATAAAATATGGTAAGTCCACGAATAAGGGAAGTTGCCGATAAGGCAGAAATGGATCGTGTGGTTGACGACTTCATGACGCAGGGATTCACTGTGAAAGAAGAAGGCAGCAGCACTGTGTTGCTGAAAAAGAAATCTTGGGGATCTGCAGCAGGTTGGATTGTGTCAATCGTTGTGGCATTAATCCTGGCAATCTTCACATTGGGATTTAGTTTTGCAATCCCACTGGCATATGCTGTTTACGCGCACTATGCTGCACCTGAAGTGCTGCTTCGCCTGCCGCCAGCGTGATTTGAATGGCGGAAACAGTCATTGCGACAGAAATCTTGTTTTGCCCTTCGTGTGGCAAACTGATTAATGTTGAAGCGCGCATTGACCTGCCATCACGCACACTTGTGCGCATTGACCGCGAAAAACACAAAGAAACGGAAACAACAGTGGCCAAATGATGGCCACTTTTTTTATTTTCATATATCATGAATATTCAAAACATCCCTATTGAATTGCGAGATTTGCGACAGTGGGTTACTTTTAACAATAGTGAAAAAATTCCAATGAATCCACGCACAGATAAGCGCGCAAGTAGCACAGACAGCAGCACGTGGTCAACGTTTGATGAATGTGTTGATGCGCTTGATCGTTATGATGGCGTTGGTTTCGTGTTGTCTGCCAACGATCCTTTTTCTGCTGTTGACTTTGATCATTGCATTGATGGTGGAATGGTTGACAACTTGGCAGAGGCCAGGATTAAAAAGCTGAACAGCTACACAGAAATCAGTCCTTCTGGCGAAGGATTTCATGTTTGGGTGCGCTCGCCAGCACCTGGTGAACATAACAAAAAGGGCAACATTGAATTCTGGTCTGAAAACAGATTTTTGACTTTTACAGGAAATACTTTGTTTCCAGAATATCCTGCAACCATAGAAGATAGGCAGGCAGAACTGAAAGAAATTTATGATGAAGTTTTTGGTGCAGTTAAACAGCGATTTGATAAACCACTGGCGAAATCTGATTATGATGACGAAGCTGATTATGTGATTGCGAAAGCGAAAGCAGCAAAGAATGGCGCAAAGTTCACAACATTATTTTATGGAGATTATGAAGCAATTGATTCTGGTTGGTCTGCATCAGAAGGGCGCGAATCATTGATTTCCAGGTGCGTGCCGTTCACAGAAGATCCTGATGTGATTGCAGAAATACTGCATCGCAGCAAACTGCCGATTAAAGAACGCACCCTGGAACGCGACATATTGAAGGGCATTGAATTTGTTTCATCTTCAAATCAGGACACGAAGCCACTTGGCACGCCAGGAACTGCTGGTTCAATAACCATATCTGGAAAAGACATATGTGCAGAAATAAAGTTTGATGGAAAGCACGTGTCAAACCGTGATGTGATAATTCCAATCGAAGCAATCACTATGGAATGCGCCACAGTTGACGCGCTGCTGGATGTTTTTCATAAGTGGGCATTTTTTATCGAACCATACAACATCGTTGCGCCAGTTTGCGTGGCGGTGTTAAATTTCTGTGGATTTGAGCCAGTGTATTATGGCGTGGTTGGTCCATCTGGAAGTATGAAAACAGAAATGATGCGCTGCTTTGGTGAACGTGACAACCAGTTTGTTTTTCCCATTTCAACAATAACTGACAGCGCGCTATATTCTGGATGGAAAACAAATGAAGATGTAATTCCACAGTTGCAGCACAGAATGGTGGTGATCAAAGACTTAACCACGCTGTTGTCTGCAAAAGAGGATGAACGGAATAAGATATTTGCGCAGTTTCGTGAACTGTCTGATGGTTATATTCACAAATCGTGGGGACGCGGTGTTGACAAAACATATTGGGACATCAACAGCAATATTCTATTTGCCAGCACAAGTGCTATTGAACGATTTTCGGGTTTTAATTCAACACTTGGTTCCAGGTTGATGTTTTTTAGGCCAAAAGGCGATCCAATGAAAGCCAGTTTGAAGTCAATTGAAAATATGGGAAAGGAAAAAGAAATGCGCGATGAACTGCACGAAGCAACGATGGCATTCATTGACCATCAGCATCAGCGCCTGCAGCGTGAAGAATTGCCGGAATTGCCAAAGACGATGGAAGCAGACATTCTGAACCTGTGTGCGTTCCTGGCGAAAGTGCGCGCATTTGTTTCACGTGATTGGCGAAAGGACATTGATGATTTGCCGGAACCAGAATATCCAACCAGAATGTTCAAATCAATCTGCAGCATGGCACGCGTGCATGCATTCATTCATTCCAGGGAAGCAAACGATGATGACAGGGATTTTGCTTACCGGATTATTAAAGACAACATACCAAGTGCCAAATTGAAAGTGTTGGAACGGCTAAAAGACACACTGCGTGCAACTGCACTGATCGCACAGTTCACAGGTATGTCATCAACATACACCAGGCGCACGCTTGAAGATCTGCACGCACTTGGGCTGATTGACAAAGTTGCTGGCGAAATTGATAAAGATGCAGACTTTGAAGGAAGGAAGAATGCTGATGCGTGGAAGGTTAAAACAGAATATTATGGCGCTGTGCGCACACTGGTTCCTTTAGAAGAAGATTTTATGCCAGAAAGTGTTATGACCAGTTTTAAATAATCGTTCCCCGTAAACCCATGAAAGACATATACGCTTTATTAAATTTCATGTATATACATAAAACCCAATTGGGGGGAACGGTTTGTGATTATGGAAGGCACTTTATATATAGAATGCAAACAGATAAGAAGCAGGAAGGTTACTTAATATGACAACAAATATTGACTATCATTTTTCAGCAACACCAAATGCTGTGCAGGATGGCGTGACGGTTCCTTATTTTGTGTCACATCATTTTAATACCTGTCAGCTTGTGGTTTCAGACCAGAGCATTCCAACAGCAGCACTGGCCACCCTGAAGAAAGCAGGATTAAACGTCATCGTGGACATTGAACAGGTGATATGGGCAGGTGGCCAGGTGACTGCGCCATTGTCAAACTTCACTGGTTATTTCCAGGCGCTGGCAAACGCCGGTGTTCAATATGTCAGCAGTGAGGGTGGCAGGGAAGGTGACTTGGATGTTCTTAAACAGTATTTCAAAGGCTATGTGAATTATAATTGTGACCAGTGTGGCCTTTGGAAAGATTTCTATTCGCATCCGTTCACTGTGATGAATTCTTGGGAATCTTATTACGATAACGAATGGTCATATATACAGCAGGGCTGTAAGGCAGGCAAAAAGAATGGCATACTTGCAGGCTGTTGGACATACGGAAATCCTATATTAACAAACAGTCAGAACAATTCAGGACTGACATATTTGGGAATGGCAGATTGGATGGCTGCAAATGGTGGCCTTAATCATTGGGCAATATGGGCAGGCATCAATGATGGGATGTTGAGCGCATACAAGTCACTTGGTTTTGAATCCATAGTGTCAAACCTGCAGGCAAAATATCCACCCAACGGAATTGGACCTGCACCACCAGCATCAATTACGCCTGCCAGCATTTTATCTGAAATAATGGTGAATACAATGAGATATGAATTTATACTTGGCTCGGACAAAGCAATTTGGTATAGGACTATAGACACAGCAGGGAAAGCAACGGCGTTTGTTTCTTTGGGTGGAATATGCACAGCAGGGCCAAAGGCATCTGTGCGTGGAAACGGCACGATAGATGTGTTTGTTCGTGGTGCTGACACGGCAGGCAAAGTTGACGCAGGATTGTGGCACAGATCATTAACTGGTTCAGCGTGGTCTGGTTGGCAGGGTTTGGGGGGAATACTTTTACCAGGCGCTGCAATTGAATCAATTTCAACCGGCACAAACAGCGTTTCTGTTTATGTCCAGGGCGTTGATTCTGCGCATTCTGTGTATGTGCAAACGTTTGATGGCACAAAGTGGTCTGGTTGGTCGCAATATATCTCAAAGATAAAGTGATATAATGACAAAATCAACAATTGCGCCAACACTGAAGCAGCAAAAACGTGCAGCCAACGTGGCTGCCATAAATGCTGCCGTTAAAGTGGGTGCTATCAAAGTTAAGAAAGCACCCAAACGGATTCATAGAAATCCAAACCCAAAGACAAGCAGAAAGGCAAAGCCACTATGATCCCAGGCGCTGAATACAATAAGGCAGACAGATTGCGCAGGTCAACGGTTGGCGATGATGGACCATCTGATTATAAGTGGCAAATTCTTAAAACCTGCAGCAAATGCGGCAAACAGCAATGGATTGATCAGCCAGGAAGTGTTTGCAGTGAATGCACCAGCGAGTAGAACGCCGGTTGTCTGTGAATTCTGTGCGCGCGCCAATCCATTGTTTGTTTTTATTCAAACAAATGGCGTGCCACTTAGACAGTGCAATTATCTGTATGATGACGAAGGCAACAATTTGATGGTTGCTGCGATGGGTGCAGGTTGTCCTGATTTTTTAAGCCAGGCTAGATGATGACCGCGCCACGATCAATAATTGACAGGCCACGATATGAACAGGTGGACATACTGACGTGTGAAAAGTGTGGCAATCAATTTGAAATTGTCTGGCGCAAACGGGTAGGAAATTCAATTGTCAAACTGGCAGGCACACGTAAAAGGAAATTCTGCAATGATTGTTCAAAGAGCAACAACACACGAACACGAAGCAAATAAAAGCATCGTGTTTAATGTCAAATTTGATGATGATGATGGATTGGAACAAGTGTTTAAAAAATGCTTCAAATGCACGTCATTGTTTTTTCGTGTTTTTCCAAGAACAGATGGTGATGGCAAAATCTATGTGCGCGTGTATGACAACTGTGTGATTAATGAGAAAACGCGCCAGGAAGATTGTATTGGATTTATTGATGAACCAAAGGGATTGATTTAAAATGATAAGCAAAAACCAATTAAGACACGAATTAATTTCAGCAGGCGCAACACAAGTTTCAGATGCTGCACTTGTTGACTTTGAAACGTGGATGACAGCGTTTATGAAACAGGCATCTGCAAAAGCAGTTACTAGAATGCAGGCAGAAGGGCGCACTAGAATTGAAGTGCGCGATATGGGTGAATAGAAAATGGATAAAGAACAATTTAAGGGCGGATGGCTCAGGCAGCAACCAGATCACAGGGATTATAAGTTTGAAGATTTGACATTAAAAAAGGCAGTCAAATTGCCAACAACTGTTGATTTACGAAGCCAAATTTTAACTGTCAATGACCAGGATGGCATTGGTTGTTGTGTTTCTGAAGGCGTGACCAAGTTGTTTGAATCGTGCCAGGTGCGTCTTACTGGAAAGTATTTTCCTGGCAATATTAAATATGAATATAGAAATGCGCGAATATTATCAGGCACATTTCCAGGTGATAATGGCGCAGATGTGCGTGCTGGTGTAAAGGCAACAGATCAATATGGCATTTGCCACGAATCACTGTGGCCATTTGACACGAACATTGATGCCGCGCCACCTGCGTCCTGTGCGACTGACGCAGTTAAGAATAAGGCAACGAATTATTATGCACTTGATTCAACGGCAGGCAGTGCGCAAACCCTTCTTAATATAAAGACTGCATTGGCATCTGGCTTTTGTGTGACGTTTGGAACCACTGTTTATGACAGCATCTTTAATGTGTCTGGTGGAAGTGCAAATGCACTGCCCATTATTCCATATCCAAGTGGCAATGATCCAGTTGCAGGTGGGCATTGTATGCTGTTCTGTGGTTATGATGCAAGCAATCTGTGGCTTGTGAATAGTTGGAATACGAGTTGGGGATTTGAAGGGTTTGCACGATTGCCAAATGCGTATATTACCAACGCAATTGCGTCTGACTTCTGGACTATTATAGCAGAAAGCGAGATTGGGCCAGCACCAACGCCTGGTGTCACGCCTGCATCAGTGATCAGTGTGGTGAATGCCTGAATGCCTGCGCATTTTGCATCAGATGAATTATATCGTGTGGTTTATGATAGGCATAATACACCTGATATTGAACCATCATATGAGGTGTTAAAGCAATATGAATATAGGTTGCTTTATTCATTCTATGAACTGCACATTGAATCAGTGCAGCCATATGCAGCAATGATGGTGTATTACGTGCCACGCATATACAAGATACTGGCAGCAAAGACGTGGCCACGTGATGTTGATAGCGATGACCCAGGGTTGGCATGCTATGATGAACCACCTGTGTGTTGTGATTGATGTGGTGATGTTAGATGGTTAAAGGAAGGCAGGCAGGGCGACCTACCAAATGCACACGCGCATTAACTAAGAACTTAATCGACTGTATTAGCAAAGCAATGTATTATAATAAGGCGTGTGATGCGTGTGGTGTAGCGCAAGGCACGTTCATTCGTTGGATGAATGAAGGCGAACCTGGCCCTGATGATCCAGGGTATCATCCCAAATACCACAAATTTCGTGAACAAATACTCAACGCCGAGGCACAACTTCAGAAGAATGTTTTGGCAGGCATTGTTAAGAAGGCAACAGAAGGCGATAGGAAGGCGATGGAATGGTTGGCTGAACATAGATGGAAGGATGAATATGGAACGCACAGCACACAGGAAGTTACACACAAAGGCAGCGTTGCAACGGAACCTATTGACAAACGCATTGACAAGTGGAAGGCGCAAGTGGTAGAGGTATGTGACGATTGAACAAAAGATATGTTTTGTTCAATGACTAAGGGCAACACGCCCTTCGTTATAGACAATACTCAAGAACAACACACATTGTTGTGTATATACTCACATGCAACCAATAGACAATGCTGTGTCCTTAATCATTTCCGAAAATATCTATTAACGGAAATTCATAATGGCGCGCCAGAAATTCCTGGGAAATTTCAAACCAAAACCGGCCGCCGTCCAAGTTGATACAAAATTTTTCTGAAATAATCGCAGTGGTTAAATGGATACAACAAACAAAGAAATGCTGCAACGCATTGAACGATTAGAACTGGATGTTGCGTGGATTAAACAGTTTATTGCAGGACTACCAATGGATGTTGAAGAGGTAACATGATTGACAAAGCAATCAGACAGAAGGTTGCAGAGCTTAATCCCACAGATGATGACCTGCGTCTGCTGGAAACAGTCTATCTTAATCCCTGGGTTGCTTCAATACAGCTTCCAGACGATACGTTTCTTGATCCATATGGAAAGCAGGCACGCTTCCTGCGCTGTCCTACGCGTGAATGCTTATTTGGCGGTGCAGCAGGGCCAGGCAAGTCGTGGTCTTTAATGATGGCAGCCCTGCAATATGTCACGGAACCAAACTATAACGCGTTAATACTGCGCAGAACATATAAAGATCTGGCATTGCCTGGCGCATTGATGGACGTTTCGCACCAGTGGCTCGATGGCGTGGCTGTAAAAGGCAAGTCTGCACACTGGGATGCTGTTGAAAAGCAGTGGACGTTCCCTTCTGGCGCTACTATTACGTTTGGCTATCTTGCAACACAGAAAGACTTGGATCAATACCAGGGTGCGCAGTGGCAGTTCATAGGCTTTGACGAACTGACGCAGTTTATTGAACCACACTATCTATATCTATTCAGCAGAAACAGGAAAACAAAAGATGATCCTATACCGCTGCGCATCTGGTCAACCAGCAATCCTGGTGGACGTGGACACAACTGGGTTAAACAGCGTTTCTTAATTGAAGGTGAAACCAAAGGGCGCACAGTCATTCGAGCGTGGGCGCGTGACAATCCATATCTCGACAGTGAAGAGTATGAAAAGAGCCTGGCAAACCTGGATGTCATCACGCGTGGGCAACTACTAGATGGCAACTGGGATTCTGTGGCAACTGGTGGCTTCTTTTTGCGCCAGTGGTTTGAAACATTGCCTGCAATTCCAGCAGGCTGCACGCGTGTGAGATTTTGGGATTTGGCAGCAACACCAAAGAGCGCAGCAGGGCGCGATCCTGACTATACAGCAGGCGCGCTGGTGGCAATGAAAGACGGTGTTTATTATCTGCAGAACATAATCAGAACGCAATCCACAGCGCACGATGTTGAAAAGATGATACGCAGGACAGCGGACGCAGACGGAATGCAGACAGCAATCGTTATGGAACAGGAACCTGGCGCGTCTGGCGTTCAAGTCCTGGACTATTACAGGCGCACAGTCCTGCAGGATCGCAACCTGCGCGCATACAGACCAACAGGGCCAAAGGAAAGCAGAATTTCCATTGTCAGCAGCCACGCGGAAGCAGGAAATCTTAAACTTATCAGTGGCGCGTGGATTTCTGATTGGTTAGACGAAGCAGAACTTTATCCTGATGGGGGAAATCATGATGATCAACTTGATGCTGTAGCGGGTGCTATAGCAATGTTGCAACAATCACAGGGGAGAAAGCGAATTCGTTGGTTTGGTGGTATGCGAAAATGACGCGAAACTGTGATTTAATCACAACCTGCGAAATGTGTGGCACACAAATCGTGACACGCGCACAATATAAAAAATATTGTGATTCGTGCCGCGCGATTAGGCGCAACAATTCAAAGATTGTGTGGCGCGGTAATAACAAAGAACACATCAGCGAAACAAATAAAAACTATACGTCAAAAATTCGCGCAGATGTTTTAAGGAAATACAGCAATGGAAGCGTCCCAATGTGCGCCTGCTGTGGTGACACAGAAGATGTGTTTCTTTGTATAGATCATATTGATGGTGGTGGCAACGCACACAGGCGCAAAATTGGCAAACCACGTGGCGGCTTTGGGTTCTATCTGTGGTTGATAAAAAAGAATTATCCTGATGGTTTCCAGGTGCTTTGTCACAACTGCAATTTCGCAAAACACATACTTGGAAGGTGTCCACATGAAAAGTAGCCAGCACCTGGAGTGGTTAAATGATGAACGCGTGTGGAAAGCATTCAACGCCACATGCTTCATTCTGTTATTAATAAAACTATACGGAGTGATATAATGGGATTTGATGGCACACATTATCAAAAAGATGGCAAAGACCTACCACGTGTTACGTGGATTCTTGGCGTATTAGACAAACCTTTTCTGGCAACCTGGAAGATGAATGAAATGGCGCGCTGTATTGCGCACGATTATAATGATTTAGAAGCCACTGGTCGTGATGTTGACATTGACCTGCTGTTGTTAAAAGCCAAAAAACAGCCAGACATCACGCGCGATGCTGCAGGCGCACGCGGCACATATATTCATAACGTCCTGGAACGCTGGATTAAAGGCGATGATATAAAACCAATGCTGGCAAATGATCCTGATATGACGAAACTTATCAAGAACGCTGGTGCGTGGTTTGTTGACAATGAAATTTCTGATGAACAAACCGAGCTTACGTTATACAGCGATAAATACGGTTATGCAGGAACTGCTGATTTGGTTTGTAAGATGAAAAACAAAGATGAAGGCCAGGAACCTGTGACTGCACTGATTGATTTCAAATCTGGTAAATCAATCTATGACACGCACGCGCTGCAGATGGCAGCATATGCGATGGCATATGAAGAAACCACAGGCACACGTCCTGACTTGTGCTTCGTAATTCACATAACGCCTGCTTATGGGTTTATTGCAAAACAACATATGCATTACCATCAGATTTCAGAAGCGTTTGAAACTTTTCTAAAAGTTCTTGATATATGGAAATGGCGCAATAAGAAATAATGGCACAAGAGGATGTCGAACGTGTATTGCGCGCACAGCGTGGCAGGGAGTTGTCAATTAAAGAAGTGGCGGCAGCAACAAATCAAAACTACAGGACGGCATCAAAGAATCTGCAGGACTTAAACAAATGGCGCACCGTTACAGTGCGCAATCATAACGGTGTCAAAAAATTTAGGATAAACGAATGATGCACGAATGTGATGACTGCAAACTTGGTGATAAATCACCAGGGAAAAATGATGGCCATGACACATACACAGAACTGACAGACCTGCTGCGCATTGCGTGGGAAATGGAACGCAGCGCGACAGAAGGCAACCATCACTTTGATAAATACGT
>QGNH01000872.1_pt1 | contig 16097 bp, 19 predicted proteins | sample 1735481 | NCBI WGS metagenome assembly QGNH01 (sample SAMN09239004, study PRJNA386568) | Viral metagenome, whole genome shotgun sequencing project.
GTATTTAGGCAAAGCCAGGCGCAGGCCCTATTTAGCGAGAGCGTTTAATAATGGCAAGCGTATAATTATTGGGTATTTTGCCACTCGTGGTGAAGCCGATACTGCTCTATTATTAAATCAGGTCAAGCCGCTGCCGCCTAAAGCAAGTATCACATTAAAGCAGCTCTATGACGAGTGGAATAAAATAAAATATACTGACGACTTGTCGCGTGATACAATCAATAATTATAAGGCTGGCTGGAAATATCTCATTCCGTTACAAAGTGAAACGTTTAGAGAATTGCGGGCTGGGCAGTATCAAGAAATAATCGACGAAGCAGGAACAACGAAAAGCCGTTCTACCCTCGAAAAAATAAAAACCGTCGCGGTCATGTTATCGAGCTACGCCATGCAAAACGATATTATAGATAAAAATTACGGAACATTTATAAAGCTGCCTAAATCTACCCGCACAACTAAAACAGCATTTACAGATCTGGAAACTGATTTAATCGAAAAATCTGCAAAGGCAGGAATACCATTCGCCGATTGTGTTTTGATGATGTGCTATACAGGTTTCCGTATTACAGAGTTTCTAAGCCTTACACGGTTTAGCTACAACGCCGAGCAGGACACTCTTACAGGAGGTATTAAGACAGAGGCAAGTAAAGACAGGGTCATACCGATACACCCCAAAATAGAGCCGTTTCTGACGGCATGGCTTGCTAAAAATGGTGATACAATAATCTGTAAGTCAAATGGTAAAAAATATAGTTCAAAATATTTTAGAGAAAACTGCTTTGCTCCGGCACTTAGAGAAATAGGAGTGCGAGAATTAGACCCGCATGAATGTAGACACACTTTTGCAAGCATGTTACATGCAAAAAATGTAAGCCAAAAAGAAATCATGGAACTCATGGGGCATGATGACCCTTCGGTGGATTTAAAAACGTATATCCATGTTGACCTTGAAAGGCTCAAAAACGCGGTGTTAATGCTATAAAAAGGTACAAAGTTATCAAGAGTGTTACACAAATGACGGCATTGGTGGCAACACATTGGCAACAAACCACTTGAAAAACGGCATACCTAAGCCATTTATAAATTTTATCCCTTGAATGGGGTTCAAGAGGCCGCAAGTTCAACTCTTGTCACTCGGACCATAAGAAAATAGCACGGATAGCCTTAATAAGCCATTCGTGTTATTATTGCTTTCTTAGATATTTATAAAATTATTGGTACAAAAGGGCATAAAATGGGTTAAAACTTAATTTTAATGGCAACAAATGTGCAACGTATTGGCAACACATAAAAAATAAGCCCGCCACCTCAAACGAGATGACGGGCTTTAAATAGCGTGTTTTTCAGGACCGTATTAGAATGTATTTGCACTTGTGGGATTATTAAGTACGCCTACCGTGACGAGCAACTGTAGAACGGCTGCAACGACGTTACCGATAAATCCGGCATCAAGACCTATCTTTGCAAATGCGCCTGTTAGCTGTAGAATGACAAGGACCTGTGCAATAATAGATGCCCAAAGAATTGAGGACTTCCAGCGTGACTGTGTTTCAACTACTTTTGGAGTTGTTTGCATTTTTAATTACCTCTTTCTTAATTTAAATTTATTAATGCTTGAATAAAAAGTACAACCATACCTCCGATGATCATCGCAAGAATATATGAAATTATGTCATACTTATTCATGTTTTTTACCCTTTAACGTAAAACTGAATACATAATCAAAGAACCACACAACGTTGATAACAGGGTTATGATTACTGTTACTGCCCATGATGGTCTACCTTTTGCTATTTCATCAAGTTTGGCAAATATTTTTTCAATTGTTGAATCTAACTTATCCATGCGCCTGTTGACTTCGCTTTCAAACGAGATTTGTTGGCTTTGAAGTGTATTTATTTTGTTTTCCAATACTGCGACAGCGGTTGAAGAAGTAACATTTTCTTTTGCAATAACAACCGCCGCTGCTTGTGCTGCTTCCATTACGACTTTCGCCGCTGCTGTTGCCGCAGATGCCACAACGCTAGCCGTTATTTGTTCCTGTGTACCAGTTATCTGTTCCATTTGTCATGCCCCCCAATTAATTAAATTTAATAATCTTCCACTCCACGGTGCCGTTATTTGCAATGGCTGCAATTCTTATTTGCTGTATGCCCTTAAACAGATCTGTCAAAGGTATGCTACAATCGAAGCCAGAATTAGCAGCGTCTGGATTTTTAAGATTGTCAGCAACATCCTGACGTGGCACCCCTGTATGAGCGCTTGCCCGAGGTGTAATCTCATCGTTAAGATAAATATCAAGTCTGTTTATACCACTTGGAGCTGTTGCCCATCCAGCAATTTTGATTGTTGTTATTCCTGCTGCATCAATCATTAAAACAGTTGGTAATGGTAAAATGTTCATATAAACATCCTCCTTAAAATTACTTTCATCTGGTGCTTCTTGATATTGCCTTGCGAACACATTTATGTGCAGATATGTCCTTGTTACCTCTTTATCATATTGTGCCAACCATAAATCTGTGGCATCAAAACTATTATCCAAATAGTGCTCGTACATATTTGAACAACAATAAAGAAATGAGTTAGATACACCATCAAGAAATTTATGAGTAATTTCGCTTATATTTTTTGGTATAACCTTATTATCATATATATCTGACTCCAAATCTATTGCGCAGCGAAACTTGACAGGATGTTTTGCAATCAAAGTATTAATTTTATTTAACTGCACATCAACACCACTGTAAAAATTGATATAATGATAAAAAGAAAACGGTTTATTCAAAGCGATACATTGAGAAACGTGATAATCTATATTTTGATCTAACAAACCATTTGACCTTAATCCACGAATTATGAAACCATCATATGCTGAAAAATTGATGTTGCTGTCGTATGAAGATATGTCTCTAATATTCATTTTTTCCTCCTTATTTAATCCATGTGGCTATTTGGTTATTATGCCTTTGCTCTGTACCATAAAGCTAAATTATTAAGTCAATTATTTTAAATAACTCTTTTGCAATGAATTCATTAGCAAAAGGTGACGGATGGTTAACGTCATCGTAAAGCATTTCGTAGTCAATTATTCCTTTAGAAACCGAGTCTTTGAACCATTGTCGAAAATCTACTAACCCATAACTTTTTACATCACAATATGTTTTTAAAGCGGCAAAATAGTCACTATATTTTATTGGCTGTGCATCTGAAATAAACTCTTCTGATTCACTACCAATTGTTGTAATGAATAACACATCTGTATATAGTGTTCCTGGATAATTTCCGTTTCTAAAGGCAGCAAACTGATTAACAATTGTTGTAAGATTAGCCGTGAACGTAGCAAGCGGCGTCTGGTTAAAATATTCGTTGACTATAGGAGCTTGCACGATTAGCAGATAAGGGCAGGTTATCGAATATTGTAATAACTCGGCAATGTGATTTGTTGCCGCCCTATCTGTATCAGCGGAATTGCCCAATAACATGCTTGTTGTATGAGCTCCAAAGCCATGTATTTTGACAATATTATCATCGAAGAAAAACCCTCTAGTTTTAAATAATGTACTATTTGCAACAGCGTCAATGGTTGCACTTGCGTTTGCATCGCCATATTCAAATCTTAAAATACCTTTTTGCTTGTATCCCCAATCAACAACAAATATAGCATCCTCTGTTGTAGCACTGTAAGTATCAATACTGATATAGTTAGATGCGATAACAACCTCTGGCGCTGACGATGGTATCAAAGTTCCAACAGTGCTAAGTTTATAAACTAATGGATAGCCTGTTTTGTTCACGTGGTAAGGACTTGATGCGCTTGATACTATTAAGTCTTCTAAATCTGTGCTTCTGATACCCCCATCGTAGGGACTTTTAAAATCAAGATATACTTTGCACCCGTTAGGATTTTTTACAACATTTAAAAACATTTTTGAGGCGTGGTGTTTCATTGAATATAAAAATTTAAAATTGGTAAAAATATAAAAAAATAGATCTTTCCCTACGTATATGCAGCCGCTCAAATCTACACCAATTGCGGAATTATCTAATTTTGTAAAAAACAATAAATATGATTTGCTGGTTGTTCCGATATCCGTTATGCCTGAAATTTTAACCAATCCATATCCTTCGATTAAAAAATATGAATTAGCTGTAACCCAATCAGGTTTAATTTTACCGTCAATTACTACAAACTGGTTGCTCTTATCTGCCGTAATAAAACCGTAATATATCGAACCATTATTTTTATATGTTGTAAATGTTTCAGATTCGGTTGTGTATGTAACGCTTGGTGAAATTTTTATTGATTCTTTATTAGATACGTTAAAGTTGCCATTGCTTTCGTTGCTAAAATAACCTATACCTGTTCCGAATTTTAACTGTCTTGCCGTCGTTTGATATCCAATATCACTTGGCACTTCGCTAATTCCTCTAGCTTCAGGCGTAAAAAAATTTCCGTCCGTTGTTGCTCCGTTAATAGACACTCCCGATTGGATTTTTACGTTGCCACTAATGAGATTAATTTTATCTGATTTTTTATTTGGATCGGTAGTATTAGTATCAGTATCTGTTTGTGATGTTACGTAATAAGGGTTAGTTATAGCAGGCCAAGAGCCAATATTGTCAAAGCTAACCATTGATTCATAAAAATCATATTTATGATTAATGTATTCTTTCAGTCTGTTTCCAAAACCGCCATTGTAAGGCTGCCCAATATGACGTGATGTAAAAAGACCACCATTNNCCATAAATGGCTGTCACCTATTGCAATTATTTCTCTTAATGTTGTTTTTCTGTTTTTTCTTCCTAAAGTCAGTGCCGGAAAATTAGTCGAATTAATATTATAAGCATATTCATTTGATATTCGACTTTTCGCTAATTTGCTGTCTAAAAATCCATTATTACTATTTTGTGTAGCTCTGGCCTCTGGCTCTGTCATTGCTGGGGTTAATTTTATGTTTGCCATGTATGTACCTCCTAAATGGCATAATAAAAGCCCCTCCGAAGTGGAGAGGCTGATTTATTTTGTTGTGGGGTTATTGTAAGTCGATTTCTACTGTTTGGGGTGAGGTTGTGTCGTCTACAGGGTCAAAACTATAATTTTTAAAATCATAAGTGAAATATAGTTTTGTAATGTCGGAAGCACCCGAATAATTAGCTGACATCCAATCTCTTGATGCGTATGGACCTAATGCGCTTCTGAACTTACCGACATCAAACTTTAGCGGTATTATAGTCCCGTCTATGGTTTTTAGTACCATTCCGTCGGTTGAAAAGTTAAATGTTTTTTCGCTTTGAAACGAACATTCAAAATAAAAACTGTTAGGGCCTGTTGTACATTTATTAAATGTAATTGTCGCTCCTCTTGCCGTTACAGAATAATTCATATTATATACCTTCGCTTCAATTATTTTTGGAGTGATTATCACAGGTGCTACAACCACAGGCGGCGGCACTGCAACACTCACTGTACTACTTGACACTGACGGTGTAACGGTGCTTACAGGTGGTTCACTAACTATTTGCGATACTGCACTCGATACCGCAGAGGACACCGCAGGCGTGCTTGACGGTGTGCTTGATGTACCACTCGAAGTATAACTTGATTCGCTACTTGAAGTATCGCTTGCCACTGTCGCAACTGGCAATATTTTTAAATTAACAGCCGCAACTGATAAAGCAACGATGGTAGCCGCGCTTAATGTAGATACTGCCGTGATAAAAACTTTTTTACTTAACATGATAATGTCAACTCCCTTAATTGTCATTATATGCTTATTTTTTTAAATGTAAATAGATTTTGAAAATTTACCATGTAGCAACTACAGCGCCGTTCTTTTTTAATTGGATAGAGTCTTGACTTATAAAAAGCCCTGTTTGTTTTGAAACGTCATTGTCCGGCCTTAACTCAAAATTTATCCTTGTATTATCTATTGTTGCTAAAACGCTGAAATCGATATTCACGAAGCTAAATGAGGAAGCATCAAAGTGGAAACCATCAGCCGAATTTGTGCTGATAACAGGAGTGCCACTAATTTCATCTATTCTAAAAAACTGATTTCCGCCGTTGTATAAATATAGTCCATATCCTGGGCCGCTTTGATTTTTTCCGATTTCCCCGTAAGCTGTGCTATTATCGGGCGTAGTGAGTCTTGTAGCTATGCTTTGCCCATCAGCAGTCATGCCGCCAGTCTGTATCCACCCACCAATGCCGTCTGATTTGTAAGAAGCATATCCAAAAGAGCCGCCCATCTCGACTTTTTGAGTGCGGTCGAGATTATAAGATATTGTTTTTCCATAAACGCTATCTGCTTGCCATACTATTATCCATTGATTGTTATAATACCGTTCTATTGTAAATCCATTTACAGAGTTATTTTTTGTCCGCATTAAATTGTTTCCCGACACCGCCATAAACCCATTTATGTGGTCTATACTGACGTTACTATACTGTACGGCTTGCTGAACGCTGTTTGCAGCAACCGAAGCCGCACCATCTGCGGTAGTTTGTGCCTCACCTGCCACCCCTGCCGTCGCCGATATATCCATCTGCATACTCACTGTTTGGCTTGTACTGTCATTTATAAACTGCCCTATTGTCACGCCATCTTGCGTGGGGTCATCGTGACATTTATCATAGCAACAAATTCGCTTTGTCACGCTATCGCCAATTAACACATCTTGTGTTATCACAGTGTCACCGACTGCAAAAGTATCACTTGATAATGCACCGGGCAGCCTCATGAGCGTTGCGATTTTAATGTCATATGTCATTGTGTTTTGAGATTTATTATAAGTCCTATCTAAATCAACTAAATCTCTGCCAAATTGAAATATCTTGCCGTTATCTGTTCCAATCCGCACGGGGGCAAGAATTGCGAAGTTATCAAAATCAATTTCAACACCCAAAGTGATCAGCTGCAATAAAGCCGCTTTTAAATTTAATGGTTGTGTATTATTTGGAGCAAACGAACCGCTTATTGCCGCACATGTGCCAACTGTAAATTTAGCGTTCGCACCTGATACGTTTAGCATGTCTGATATAATTGCCGCTACAGTGCCTACAAAAGCATATCCGGCAGGAATTGTGTAATCATTAAGAGCATATGAAACGTGCTCCGCTGTGGCTGTTGTTATATTGTTACTACCACTATTTTGTTTAAAGTCTGTTAAATTAAATTTTTGCCCTGCAATTTGAAACACTGATGTGGGAGTGATATATTGACGTGAATTATCTGTATTTACCACTCCAAAATCTAGCGTCCATGTTCGCATTAATTCTTTTTTTTCCATGATTGCGAAGGTTTTGCTTGTCATAGCCACTCTGTTACCGCTTGAATCATAAATTAATATATCTGCCATAATTCACCTCTAAAAAATTGGTGTAAACTCTATTGCTATCGTTAAATCGTTTGGGTAAGCACCAGCAACGCCTGCGATACCTATAGACTGCTGACCGATTGCCAAGTTAAAGTAATCATCATATGTCGCGTCAACATATGGGTAAAGATTTGCCCCGTCTGATATCCTTGTAACGGTTTGTGCAACACAATCAATTATGATACCGTCAAACAATAACGCTGCGTTGTATTTCCACGAGTACGCGCCATATGTGAGGGTTAAGCCGCTTGCTATGTTGCCTATCAATTTAATAATAGGCTTTACGCTATGAGCGCCGCCTACAGTAAATTTCATTGTGCCATTTGCTGATAGGTCTTGTAGATACTGCGTGCCGTCTATTCGAATTGTCATGCCTTGATAGTACGTAAGTTCTGATACAGGCACTACCGTAGCAACCGTTCCATCAGAATTTTGCACAAATATATTACCGTTTTGATATGCAATCAGATTACCACTTGTCGTGACTGCTGAACTGTTTATTTTGCCTACTGCACCATCCCATGTGAAACGGTCTGTCGATATTATTGTGCCGGTGATAGAAAGAGTAGAGCCTACCGTTCCATCTGATTTTTTGCTTACAAATTGAGGATTGACGATAGATTTAGTACCATCAATATAACCATTTATGAGGTTTTGCATTTGATTTGCAGTTAGGTTATAGAGTGGGTTTGCTGATGATGTTCCCATGTCTATTGCCATGAAGTTTTGGACGGAAATATTAGCCCAAACAGAAGCCGATGTGTCTATCACGAGTGGGCTATGAGTTACTGTCAGAGTTGTAACAAATGAAAGAGTGTGATATAAATTATCTCCGGGGTGAGTTGCAATATCTGTAGAAACACCATTATTGATTTGTAATTTTACATTACTTGAAGTCGCCTTAACATTTGCTACTATAAAATATCTATGTCCTAATACTGTGCTATTTTGATATAGATATCCAGATGCAGCCGTTGCAATAAACGTTTGAGTATTACCAGTACATGAGACTGCATTTGCAGTATTTACACTAAACCCGGTTGCTAAATTCCCCGAACTTGTCGCAAAGTTACCATTAGTAATAGCATTAGTTAGTGTCTTGCCATTAAAAGCAAGTTGCAAAGCAGAATTATCTACAAAACTAATTGGAGTTGTGTTTGTATCGGATGTGCCTATAGTGTATGCTGATTTGCTATTTTTTAATGTTACTGCTACTGGGACTGGTGAGGTGTCAATTAACGCTGTATCCCATAATAACCGCCCTGCAACATCAGCAGGGCTTACAGGGCTATTGTCAAGGGCATAGGGGTAAGGGGGGTTGCAGGTAAATTCAACCGACAACTCGCCAATTAAATCGCCTTGTTTGAGGTTAACTTTGCTTGTAACTTTTGCTTTATATTTACGCAATGGTGCATCATCAAAAATGAGATCGTGATAAGCACCATCGTTGTATAGCCAACCACCAATTTGTTCCATTTGAGTTTGCAAATCTTCAAGTGAGGACGCACAATAAGTAAACGTTACATTCAAGGGTTTTTCATTATATGTGTCATTGCCAAAATCTATAGACCCGTATCCGGGTATAAATTTTGTATATCTCACAACATCTGATAGCACTGTTCGGTTATCGGAAATCATTGTGAGTTTAAAAGCGGTATAACTGTGTAAGCCTTTGAAAGTTGCTCCATAAATCATGCTGTCGCCCCCAATGCTCTGCCCCTGTTTATATCTGCTTTAAATTGTTGCTGCGAAGTTTGCTGCTGTATGACTTTACCATCAAGCAGCGTATAAACATTTAATGTGTAATTTCCTCCACTATTTTGCGACATTGTACCTCCGCCGCTGTTAGCATAAGGATTCTCACTCTCGGGTACTATCATTTCGCCCTTGTGAGCTTGTACGAGCATGTCTTCGGGTAAATATCTTGTGCCGACATCAAAGCGGGGGATGTTCGGGATTGCTATTTTTAACTCTGGGATGTGTACGCCTGGGATTAAATCCAGCCCTTCTATAATTAAATTCCAAGGCGATAAAAATCCCTTTATAAACATGTTAAGGCCGTTTATCATAAAATTGATAGCAGCGGAGAATCCACTTTTTATGCCACCCCAAAGACCCTCGAAAAACGGGCCTACTATGCTCCAGTTTTTAATAATCAGATAAACTCCTGCGGCTAAAAGAGCAACCCCCGCAATAATAGCCAAGATAGGCCACAATCCGGCAGCCATAGCGGCATTTAAAAGCAATTGTGCCACTGTTGCGTTCCCTTTCATACCTGTTTCTAATACCAACGCAACTGCGTTTCTTCCTACCATAATCGCTTGAATAGCCAAAAGAGCATTATGTGCCTCTTGAACTATCATCATCCCAAGCGTTATCGCTTTCCATGTTGCTATTGCAGTTACTATCCCGATAATTGACACTTTTACAAGTTCACCATTGCTTGTGACAAATTTAAATATGTCCTTAACCGCTTGAATAGCCTTTTGAGCCGCATCAAAAAGCAACATAAAGGCATCCCCGGCGGTTTTTCCGATATATTTGTCAAGCAAAAGTGCAATAGATGTAGATACTTCTCCCGTTGCTTTAAAGTTAGATGTAAAATCTTTAACAATCTGTGAAATAAATTTAAATGCAGGTGATAAATCAGAAATTAGTATCTTAACAATACCCCCGATTACCGGAATTATACTGGAAATTGCGGGCATTATAGCATTAACCACATCGGTTATGACTTTCTGAATTTTAGGCATGTTATCGTTGATAAATGAAACGGCTTTCATAAAATATGGCAATAAAACAGTGCCTACAGTTTTCCCGAGGTCTTGCAAATTTAACTGTGCAACTCTGACCTGATTGGCAAAACTTGAGCCTAATGTTTTACTAAAATCTCCCTGTGCATCAGCGGTAACTTTCATGAGATAATTATATCTAAGTTGCGTTTGCTCGGCTTGCGTCATTGATGCATACGGCTTTTTAATCCCTTCTGCTAAAGCATAAGCGGCCAGGTTTGCAACCGACATGTTAATACCGATTTGTTTTAAAGGCTCGGTTTCTCCGGATATTCCGGATCTGATTTTTTCCCACATATCGCTAGTTCCTACGTTATAAAACGAGGACATGTCACCAGTTAATTGGACTAAATTTTTGGACATGCTGGCGCTCGAACTTTCAGAAACTCCGGAGGATTTTAGCATAGCACCCATAAACCCAACCCATTGCGTAGATGCTGTTTTAGATATGCCTGCGCTTTTGGCTGTTGTACCAGTCCATGCTTCTATTGCTTTCCCACTTGTTTTAAATGTTGTTTCTACAACATTCTGTGCTTCGACTAAGTCGCTGGCGCTGGTTGCAAATTTATAGGCATCTTCGGCCAACGCTTTAATGCCAAGCCCAAGGCCAATAACCGACGCGGCTTTCAAAGCCGCACTTGCTATATTCCCAAAAGATAAACCCATACTTGTACTGGTTGATTTACCTTTTTTGTCTATTTTATCAAGTTGACTTTCCACGCCAGTGTCCTTAAGCAGTATGCTCCCGAATAATTCGAAGATCTGAATTTTAATTACCCCCTTCCCCGATCTGCCGCTTTAATTTCCTCGGCATCTTTTAAAACTTTTTCAGCATCAATTTTTTCTGCTTTTGGTTTAAATGTTTCCTCTTTATATTTTTCAAATGATATAAAATTATCTTTATCCATATGCGTTCCGTAATCAACCAGCCACTGCTGCCAAAGCTTATCTTCAATCTCCTTGTTATGAGCATCAATAAGTAACTTCGTTATTGTTTTAAGTCTCATTTTTGAGGTGCAATCAATCCCATAATGGCTATGGAGTAGGTAAAGAGTTTGCGCGTAACCTATCCCATAGCTTGTGCTAAAAAATCCGTTGTTTCTTTATCTTGAAATATCTCTTTTATGGTATTTATGGTTATCATAAAGCTTTGTGCTTTTATTTCTTCAATCGTTTTATCTTCAAAAATTGCAACAACTTCAAAAACTTCTTCTTTGACTTTTGCGGAATTCGTTAAGACGTATTTAAAAAGATCAATGCCTATAAGTTCGTTATTAATGCCCTCTTTACCTTTGTTTTGGTCTGCAATTTTCTTCCTATATCCGTCAATGTCGAGTTTGTCGTATAAAACTACGACAACTGGCAACATATCAAAGACTTTTTCCGTATTTAACATTTAAATTTCTCCTTAAAAGAAAAGCCCCTAATTAAAGGGGCATATCTTAGTTATTTATTACTGAAACAATCGGGAATGTTGCAAGTACACCGCCAGCCAAAGATTTAACCCTATTAGCGTCAAGCGTAGGCTGTGCATAAGAGATTGTAACCGCTTGCCCTGCTGTCGGGGCTGTGGTGGGGGTCAATATAATAACTGATAAATCGTTAGGGTCTCTGATTGCCGCAGTTATTACATCACCTACACCCAATAGACTGGCCGTAAACCCTGTAAGTGGAACAGTCAATCCAACAATGTCGCTAAAGTCCATACGAATTTTACCACCGTTGATAATTGGAGCCGCCAGCATATAAAACGCTGCTAATGCTCCAACTTGTGGATATCGAATTTCGTAAGGGCTTATGGTCGGAGTGGATGGGTCAATAGAAGCCGTGAATGTAATTGGCAAGATGTTGTCAACGGCATCCTTGTTGCTGAATTTAATACCGTCGCTCGACAAAACATTTTTAAGGATAATTATGACTGGTTGCAAACTACCGCTTAATCTGCCCACAATAGCGATATTATCAATATAATCAGTCAAGGCAATCTCTGTTTTGCCTGTGATAGTGTCATAATTTGCGTTTATAGATATATCTACAACACCCATAAGAGCCATTTTAAGGATGTCGGTTGTGAGTTCAAGCATGTTGACTTTAAGGGTTACATCAGTGCTTATAATTCTTGTCAACCCTTTAACTGTGCCTTTTAAACCGTCAACTTTTACATCACGAGTTTTAATTGCAATTGCAAATTCATTGCCGCCGGAAGTTGCTCCTATTAACGCCTCGGTTGATAAACCATAGTTTTTATATACTGCTCCGGCATCAATAAGCAAATTGTTAGGTGTATTTGTGGTAAAGCCTATTGTATTTGTGCTATTAATGTTAATCTCCCTCTTTCTTTATTTATTGTAAACCGTGACGACATATCTTAGCTGCCGCCTTTGAATGTGAATTATCGGGTCAGGTAAAACAAGCCTGTAAGGTGTATTGCGATTGATAGAAACATTCATAACGCTGTCGTTATATTGCAAGTGGTTCAGTGCCTTGTGAATTGCATCTGCTATGCCCTCGATCTCCGTTATGTCCGTACTTTTATCGTCCCATATGTCAATTTCTAAAAGGCAACTGTCTGAATATGAGTTATTGATCAGAGTATTTGGAAATTTTATCTCTGCATAAGGATAAACTTTTACTTCTTCCTCGGGATAATGATCTGCAAAAGCCATACAAATGGGATTAATCATGTTGTAAATTAAAGTGTAAAGTTCTAACATTTTATCCTCCCATCTTCTTGTAAATTTGCACCGCTTTGTTATAAATTTTTGGTATGGCGTTCATTGCGCCCGGCTCTAAAAAAGGCTGTGCTGTTTGTCCTATGCCTTTTTCAACATCAATTGCATAAGGGGCAGAGGCATTTGCTCCGATATAAACACCTGCATTGTCAGGCATAACATCAAAGATTATTGACCGCTTTAAATTTCCCTTGTGATGGTCTTTGTAATCTTTTCCAACTGGTGTAATCGGCTGTATCTCTGCCACTGCTAAAACACCAACACCTTCACAAAACTCTTTTTTATGGAGTTCCATAGCTTTTAACACTTGTGCCTTGAAACTTGTATATTTCATTTCCATTATTGCACCTCTAAGGTCATAACTTCAAAGTAATCCCATTCAATTATTTTTTTAACTTCGTGCTGCTCTGTACCGTATTTTAAGATTGTGCCTATCTTTATATCCACTATATCATCGATAAAAAATCGCTTTGTACATTCAATATTGTACCCATATGTCTTTAGCAACAAAGCAGTGCTGTACGGTTGCATGTCAACATCAATATCCCTCACAAAAGTTAACACGCCCGGTATAGTAATGCCGTTTACCTTTGTGCTTGCCCCTTTATTCCACACACCCACCGTATAATTAGTAAACATAATTGCCGTCCCTTGCTTGAGCCATGCGGATAAAAGGTGAGGGCAAAAGGTCTTTTACACCTTGTCCTAAACCGTCCTCATATGTTCCACTGCGTAAGCCTTGTGCAAACTGCTTTATGCCCTCGTTGCCACGCTTGTGGTAACATAAGACTACGTATTCGATTAGTGCGTCGGTATAGACAGTTGTAACGTCTGTGGGTAGTGTGGGCGGGTCTGTGACAGGCGGGTCAGGGGCGTTCATATATGCCGTGATAAGGGTAACGCCTTTGCGGACATAAAGCGTGAGCAAGGCGTCCTTCGTCGTGTCCGATATGTTTAAAACTGTTTTAATATCGTCTAAAACTGCCATTCATTTTACACCTCCTAAAAAGGGAAAGGGCAAGCTTTACGCTTTGCCCTTTTTATAATATTCCGCTATTTTAGCTACGTAAACTACTTTTGCGGCAACCTCGGCGAAACCCTCTTTTAAGAGTTTTGCCTTTTCTTGTTCGGTTTCAACAATTCTGTGAACGTTCAACTTTTTAAGTTCAAACATTATGCCAGAGCCTCTTTGATATTTACAAAGACTGTTGACATTTTGTTATCCATAATCCATAAATCATGATATTTGCGATAGTCAAGTTTCCAAGCATCAGCAACCTGATTGACATCAGGTGCAAAGATGCGCATGTTGTCGGTTTTCGAAATAGCAATAGGAGTAGTCGCAGCTGAGATAATCCAGTTGATTGATTTTGCTGTGCCTGCTGGAGTAAATCCACCTGCTGTTTGTCCTGCAGTTTTGCCATCATTAAAGACATAAGCGGTTTTCATTCTTGCGGATGGAACTTCTTTAATCGGGCATTCGTCTATCGATATAACGCCGGATTGTAGTTGACCGTTAAATGCACCAACCTGTAACTGGCGCTGCATTTCGGTAGAACTTTCAAGGATAGCTAATACTGATGTCGGAATTGTGACAATAAGAGGAATAGCGCCGATTGCATCTTGAATTGCTGCAATGTCGGCTTTCAGTTTGCTGTAAATATCAGCCACAATAGGAGTGTATCCGCCTGATGCTCTGCTGCCTGCAATAGCAAGTGAAGCAATGGTTGAATAACGGTAAGCATCTATTTCAGGGATAACCATTGTGCGCTGAAATTCTCCCATGAGGTTAGAAGCGTTCGCCACAAAGTTGGTTTCGTTAACGTCCATGCTGTCAAGGCTGAATGTCCTGCCTCTGTCCTGCCCCATTGTTTTAGTTTCATAGGCAAGAGTAGCAGCACCTTGAACAAAACCTAAAGAGCGGTCATAGTTGCCTAAGCCGTCCATAGAGATTTTTGGAATCTTAACGGTATTACCGCCGTTGTAAATTACAAGTCCTGCATTGCCTTCCATCCAGCCGGATGTAGAAGCCGCCACGACTTGCTTGTCGAGTTCCTGCATAAATAAGGTTGCGTAAGTTAAAGTATTTATTGCCATGATATATTACCTCTTTCGTTTTTTAAATTATTTCATGTATTTTGCGATTTCTGCTCTTGCCTTTTCATCGCCAACGTTGCCACCTTTAGCGGCTGGAGGAACGTAACTATTGCCCTTTGCAAATTCGGTCTTGATGGCCTCGTCGTGCGTTGCAAACAGATTTTTTAACATTTCTATATTCTTTTTTGTCGATTCTTCATCGCCGACAATAAAATCAACTAATTCACTCGGCAATTTCAATTCCTGAAACTGCTTTAAAGTTTTATTGGTCAATTTCTCTTTTAAAGTAGAATTTTTCATGTTCTCAAATTCTGCTTTTAATTGAGCCATTGCCACGTCTTTCGGGTCTGCATCTGGAAAACGCTTTTTGACTTCCTCGTCAACCATTTTTGTAAGATTATTTGTTTTCCACGATTCGAGCCCTTTGTTGTGGTATGTGTCTAACCTAGGCTGTAGAAGCTTTTTACCATCCTCACCCTCTAAAAATGCATTAACTCTATCAACTGTAGTAAAACCGTTGACATAATTTTTAACTTCGGGTAAATCTTTGTTCGTGTCTAAAAATGCTTGTACTTCTGCAATATCCATAATTTTTCCTTTCGCCCTATGCGTAATTCAATCCGCAGAGTGCATAATTAATTTTTGATATAAAAAATCGCCCCGTTTGGAGCGATTAATCGTGAGATTTTTTTATCTCAATTCGTATTTCTTGATAGAAAAGCATCTGCCTAACCACATTTTCCAGATTGTCACATAGTTTTTGCCATTTTCGCTGTATTCGGTATCATATTTTAGAGGAAATAGTTGTTTCAAGTACCATGTTAATTTACTCATTGCTGTCACCTCCAATTCCCTTATCTTTCGCCCAATCGGCGTAATTTGTATAATCTATAATCTCTTTTGTTTCATTGTCTTTGCGACTTGTGGGATTCCAACCGTCGTATGGTACATTTATCAAGCAGCAACGGCAATTTGGGTGAAGTGGTGGTTCTGGGTGATCTTCATTTATGCCCCATACTTTGCCATCAAGGTCTGCATCTTCGGGAGCGGTCAGCATATCCAGCGTTGCGCTCCACATGACCTGTTCAACGCCCGT
>QGNH01000860.1_pt1 | contig 16093 bp, 21 predicted proteins | sample 1735481 | NCBI WGS metagenome assembly QGNH01 (sample SAMN09239004, study PRJNA386568) | Viral metagenome, whole genome shotgun sequencing project.
GTGACCTGGTAGTACGTGCCCGAGTCCGTCGTGCCGGCCGTCGCGGATATCGTCTGCGCGACGAAATAGCCTCCGCCGCCGTCTCCCACGGCCGCGTAGCCGTCGAGAAACTGGATCTGCCTCGGGCCCGATGGGATGATCCCCGCGAGCGCCGCCCAGAAGACGGGAAGCGATAAGCCAGGGCCTCCAGGTCCAATCGGCCCCGTGGGCCCCGTCGATCCCTGAGGCCCGTAGGGGCCGGCGATGCCCGGCTTGCCGCGCGGCCCGGGCGGTGAGCTGACGAACGGAATGCCCCCGACGCCCGCGGGCCCGGACACCAAGGCCGTGGCGTCGGTGCCGTAGCTCGACGGTGTGACGCCTTGGGTGGCCAGTTGGTCGAGCAGGTCGGCGGTGTTGCCCGCCGCGATGGCCGCGACCCAATCGCTCGTGAGGTAGAGCAGGGTGCAGCGCCCGGAAGGCAGCAAGTCGAGCAGCCCCGGGGGGGAAGTGTCGGAGGTCGCCGACAGAACGAGCAGCTCGCCCGCAGGCCTGCGGGGGTCGGCGCACGAGCGAAGCAGCGGAATCGAACAAATCAGCTTGAGGCCGTTGACGACGTCGACGCCGTTGGCGTCCGCAATCGACAGAAACCAACACTCGGATCGCTGATTGAACGCGAACGAAAGCCCGAACGTGACCCCTTCGAACGTCGTCGTTTGGCGATAGAAAGGGTCCGATCCGGTCGGAACGACGAGGATCGTCATGGGCTCGGAGGACTCGGAGCCCCGAACAGGCTTTTGACCGCCGCAATCCCCGCGAAGAGAACAGACTCGCTCACTGCGGTGGAAGCCTCAGGGCCGTCCTGCGCGCCTTTTTCTTTCGGCGGTGCGGCCCGCGGCGTCGTGGTACTCGGCACCGGCACGCTCACGGTTTGCGTGGAGACAAGCCGGATTTGCTTGAAGCCGATCGTGATTTCGATGCCCGTGCCGGTATCCTCCGGCGCGGCGCGCCGGGTCGAGAGCGTTTCGATGACCATCGGGAAGAGGTCGTTCTTCGATCCGAACACGTGGAACTGTTGGGCGGCGTCTTTGAGCCCACTCAAAAGCTCCACCATCTGGGCCGCGAAGTCGCCGGAGCCGACCGCGAACTGGACCACGTTGACCACGGCGGTTTGCGATCCAGGCTGCGGCGCGGGCAGCCCCGCCGTCGTTTCCACAGGGACGAAAATCTCTTGCCCAGCCGGGATGAGCGACGTAATCCCCTCGTACACGAGCGCGCCGACGAGGTCGCCCACGCTTCGGATGGGCACGTCGCCAACGGACACCTGCGGCGTGTTGTAGGCAATGACGTCGTTGCCGGTTTGCGTGACCTGCACTACGGGCTTGATCGCCGAGGCGAATGCGTTGCCCAGCGGCGTGGCGTCCGCGATGGCTTGCGCGGCGCCGGACGCGAGGCCGCTCCCGATGCCCGCAGCGATCCCGATCTGCTCGGAGATGTCGAGGTTATTGAGCCATTGCGGGACGAGCAGCACAGTCCCGGTCGGGGTCGGGACGGCCGCCACACCGGACGGACCCAAGCCCGTCGGGACCGTGATCGACAGAAGCCCAGGGAGGGGGTCCTGGAATTGATTGGACCCGAGCGGCTCGTTGGACACGCGGACCGTGAGCGAGCAGGTTACAAGCCCGACACGCACGTGGTCGGCGACGTTCGCGCCCGTCTCGACGGGGTGTTCCGTGACGCTCGCGGGAGCGGCCCACGTCTCGCTCGTCACGGCATCGAAAATCACCGTATTCCTGGCCCCCGAAGCGTCCAGATAGGAGAGATGCGCCTCGCGGTAGTTGGCCGGGTCGGTCCCCGCGGGCGTCGTCAGCGGCACGGGACGAAGCTAGTCGCCGGTCATGGCTTGGTCAGGGCGAGCTTGCCGTTGCTCTTGTCCATGGCGTCGGTCTGCGCCTTAGCGACCGCGTCGGCGACCGGCTTGGGCTTGTCGGCCGTGTGGACGTTGGACGTATTGTGGTTGGTCTGGTAGATGGTCGGGCCGTGGCCCGCGGCCGCGCGGAGTCCGTGCTGCTCCGGCACATGACCGATCCCCTGACCGAACGAAATCTTTCCGACGTCCACTTGTCCCGGTCCCGCCATCTTGCCGTACTGCCAAAACTGGGCGTTCGTCGCGCCCGTGAAATCGATCGCGCCGACGTCCGCGCGCCCTGGGCCCGTCGACGGTCCAAACTGCCCGTCCGCCGCGCGACGATCCCGCAGCCGGCCGAGCGCAGTCCCATTTTTGCCCCCTAAGTCGTCCTCCGCATCGCCCACCGTTTTGTCTCCAGCGGCCCACGCATCGGCAATCCGGCCGCCCGCGGCGACCAAGTCTTTGCCGATGTCTCCCCATTTTGCAGTCACGATGTCGTAGATCGTCGTGGCTATGCCGCGGAGCAATTCCCAGAGCGTGACAATGTTCGGGATGACTGTACCGGCGACGATCGCCGCGATGTCTTTGAGTACCTGAACACTGTCCTCCCAGGCTGCATTGAGGGTCTCCGCGGTGTCGGCCGCGGTGCCAAATCCGAAAAGCGCATCGAGCGTTTCGCCGATGACGCTGCGTCCGCCATTCATCATCACCCACAGTTCATCGAACGCGAGTCCAAGCCCGACGACGAGCAGAACCGGCCACGCGAACGACCAGAAGGCCGCGGACGTCTCGAGAAGCGTGTCCTTGACGAGGCCGTACGTCTTCGCGAGCGCGGTCAGCCCAGATATCAATTTGTACGTTGCGAAGCCGCCGAGTATCGCCATGGCCTCGCCGAGGATGTGCGTATGAGACGCAAGGTCTAGCACCGAAGCGGTTATTTTCGTGCCCCACGTCACGAGCTTTTCGAATACGGGAAAGAGCTGTTCGGCGAGAATGACCTTGAGTCTGCCCCACGCAAACGAAAGCTTGGCTTCAGACTCTTCGACTTTCTTGGCGCTCTCGATTGTGGCCGCACTCGTCGGGCCGCCGAGCGCCTTCATACTCTCTTCGGCTTCCTTGAATGCGGCACTTCCCTTGCTCAGAATCGGAATGAGCTCGGTACCCTGTCGGCCGAAGAGCTGCATCGCCAATTGCGTGCGTTTGGCCGGATCTTCAATCTTTTGGAAGCGGTCGGCGAGGTCCTCCAGGACTTCGTTGGTGCCGCGGGTCTTGCCTCCCTCTTGCAACACGACGTGAAGTTTCTGAAAGGCCTCCGCGGCCGATCCGCCCTTGCTCACGGCCTCGCCGATGTTGCGCGACAGAAACCGGAGGCCCGTGCTCATGGCCTCGTTGCTCACCCCCGAGAGACCCGCCGCCAGATTGTATTTCTCGACTTGCTCGGTGGTCAGACCCAACCGCGTGGCCGTGCGTTCGAGCTCGGTGACCACTTCCACCTGGCTCTGAACGAACTCTTTAATGGCACCGACGGCGAAGGCCTCAGCGGCCACGTTGACAATCGAGAACAGCTTTTCCCGGAACGACGATATCCTCTTTTCCGCCCTGTCCAATTCTTCGGTACGGGCCTCGATGGTGAATAGGGCCAGTATTTCCCGCAACACTCCGCCACCTTCGGGCATGGGCTACCTCGGTCTCCGGCGGTCGGAGCCGCCACTACGGGCCGCCGCCGCGGCGCGAGCTTCGGCGTCCTCGATGGCGTCGAGCAGCGCGTGCATGGCCACGACGTCGTCCGCACTCCAATCGCGATCGATCTCCGCGCGCGAAGCCACCTTCAGGCGCTCGGTGATGAGGAGGCGGTCGGAGAACCATCGACAACCGGGCGGAATTCGGAAGGAAGACGCGCCAGGAGCGACGGCACGAGCGCCGTCAGCGCGCCACCTAAAAAAGCGGGCAGACCGCTCTCCTTGACCGCCCACGCAAACCACTTGCCGAGGTCCGCCGCGCGCGCGCCCGCAAAGTGGTCGTCAAAGACCGTGTCGAGCGCGACAGTGCGGCGCTTCTTGCCCGGATCGTCCTCGTCGACAATCTCCACGAGCGATACGGCGATGAGCGCATTGCGCACGGAGCGGTTACTCGCCGCAAGCGCTGGCACGCCTCGCCCCGTGAGCGCCGTGGCCTCGATAATCTGATCTCCAAGCTCGGCAATTTGGTCGCCTCCGAGCTGGGTGAGGTAGTACGTCACGCCGCCGATTTGGGTTTTGATCTGCCTTCGTGCCATCTTGGCCCGAAGCTAGCTGTCAACCGTACCGATGATCGGCCTTGGAGGTCCCGGGGGGTACCGCGGGGGTCAAGGCGTCGAGCGCACGCCGGAAGGCTTCGTTCTCGGTCGGAGGCGCTCGCCCCGCGTCCATGGCGGCGTGCGTGACCGACTGGCCGCATGCGACGCAGCGTATGCCCTCGAGCTCATGACGAATCACGCCATCGTGTCGGCAGGTTCGGGCTCGGTCTCCGGGTGTCTCGTGGGACATGGTGCCTCGAAATCTGTTAGTCAGAAATCTGTAACATAATCATGTACTTGTCAATTTCCTCCGACTATAACGGACGACCTGACCACATGAAATTTCCATTCCCGCTCCTTCGCTGATCGATCGAAGCTTTGATCCGGGGGGCCAATCACCCACGCCTTGAGGGCTTTGAAATACGTGGTGCCGTTCATGTCTTGCAGGACGAGCGTGCCGACGCCGGCGCCGTTGGGATTGCTCTCGTCGAACATGAGCATGGTGGACAGATAGCCGTTGGTGCGGCTGTTGGTCTGCATTGTGCGGAGCATGGCCTCGCCGAGGCGAGAGTTCGTTTTCGAGCGCGATACGGTCCCATCGGTGCCTTCGACTTCCGTGAACGAAGGCTTCATCTGGGTGACTTTGAAGAACTCCCCATCGGCATAGCCGGACGCGCCGGCGCCGTAGCTCAGTTGGACGCCCGCGAAGGTCAGGCGGAACTGATCCGAGTCACAGATCGCCACAGTGAATGCGTCCGCCATGCGGCGAAGCTAGCGACCGCGCGAAGGGGTCCTCAGATCACGACGTTGCCGCTTATTTGCACGGTCACGATGCCGTTCGAGTACGTGCAGCCGAACAGGACGCCCGGCAGGTTGCCCGCGGCGACGTCGGGCCCGTCGACGGTGGCCGGGTTGGGTGCCGTGACCGTGATGGGAAGAAATCCGTTGACGCCGCCGAACGGCGCGGCCGCGCCGATGCGAAGGCGTGTGTCGATGGCGTCCACGATAAGCCCTACGCCGGGCGGCGTGTACGGCACCTTGGGCAGCCCCGCGAGCACGGCAAAGACGTCGGCCTGGATGTTGAGGTAGAGCCAATCCAGGAAAACGCTGAAGTCCATGAATCGACCCGACGGGGTGAGGCCCCAGAAAGACGCATTTAATCCGGCGGTCACCTTGTAGAAGTTGCCGCCCTTGCCGAGCGTGGTGGGCGAACTCGCCGTCTTCGCGTTGACCACGAGGGCACTCGCCTCGGGCAGCGTGATCTCGGTGTCGGCCGGGACGCCTGGCTTATTGCAGCCTTGGGCGAGTATCCACGATCCGGGGTAGCGACCGAGCGCCCATGCGGCGTTACTCGCACCGGCGTACGAGAGGAGCTGCTGGTTATTGTGCTCTACGTGCGACTTCTTGTAGCCGAGGACTTGGAGGGCCGAGAAGAGATCCGTCGTGGACGTGCTCAGCGTATTCACGTAGTCGCTGTTGTTTCCAAAGAATACCTTGCCGCCCACGCCCGTCGCCTCGGTCCAGACTGCGGCGGCCTTGTCCTCTGCCGCGCTGTTGGAGTCAAGCACGACGCCGTACCAATCGGTTTTGTCGGCATTGAAGATGGCGGCGAGGTCCGTCGCGAGGCCCGGATCGGGCGTGTTGTCGGCGAGCTGCATGTTGGCGAAGCCGTTCGCCATCCACCCTTGAATGTCGTTGAGTTTGCCGTCGGTCCGCGCGATCGTGATCACGTTGCCGGTGGCGGTCGCGGTGCCGATCGTGGCGTAGTCGGGCAGCGCGGTGATGAGTGCGGCGATGGCCGTCGCGGCCGCGCCGACGGTGGCCACGTCGACGGCATGCGTGGCCGCGTTCGTCGTGCCCGTGTAGGCGGCCGTCAGGGTAATGACCGTCGAGGTCAGCGATAGCACCGTGTAATTGACGTTCGGCTGGCTCGCGAACATGAGCGAGTCGCCGGGCGAGACGGTGCCCACCTGCGTCGTGGTCGTCGGCACGAGGGGCGATCCGAGCGTGGCGGCGAAGGTGCCCGCGAGGGTCGAGATATGCGTGGCCGTCGTGGTCGGCGCGCTCGTGCCTAGGTAGTTGGCCGTCAGCGTGCCGGGCGTGGCGGCGACGATGGCCGCCGACAGGAAGTAAAATACGCCGGGCTGCGACGCGAAAATAAGCGCGTCACCCGCCGCCATGGTCTGCACGCCGGAGAACGTGATCGCCGCCGAACCGTTGACGACGGCGACGGTGCCCGTCACGGCGGTTGCGCCGCCGGAGGGGGGAATCGTGTACGTGAGAGCGTGCGCGAGGCCGTCCGATCCTCCCACGAGCGTGAAATTGTACGCGTCGCCCACGGCCGCGTCCGTACACGTGAGGGTGAGCGATTGCTGGGGCGCGAGGGCGCGCCGGCCGATGCCGAAGTTCGCCGGTCCGGGGCTCTGCGAGGAGATGGCCGCTGCGGCCTTGTAGCCCGCGTCCGTGACCAAAAAGCCGTCGAGGAGCATTTGCGCGAGGCCCGCGCCGCCGGAGGTCGAATAGAGCTTGAACCGCGCCGCGTAGTGCGTGTGGTACGTCGCCACCATCGGCGTGCTGAGCGATTGGACCGTCGGCGCCGCCGCCAGCGAGACCGCAATGGATAGGGCGACGCTGTCGGAGATGCTCATCGGGCGCGAAGCTAGCCGCGCGGGAAGAGTTCCTGACCCACCAAGTGCCTGCGCGCGAGCGCGGGTGTTTCAAGGCCGAACCGCCGAGGAAACCCATGAACCCGCCTGCCCCGACGGGAGAAGCGTCGCCGGCTCTCCCGGCGCACCATGCCCGCCGCTCGCGCGCGGCTTGGCGGTAAGACTAGCCGACCGTACCGAGAGCCAGCGTGCCGGGGATCCATCCGCCGCCGTTCACGGTTTGGATGATGCCGCCGCCTCCGTCGAGCGGATCGAAGAAGACGACGTAATTCCACCGGATGTCCATCGTGGCCACACGCATGATGCGCGAGTCGACGCGCTGCTCGAGAACGGCCATGGGCTGCACGTCGCGGATCGACAGGTTGGCGGGTCCAAAGATTTGCGTTGCGGTGAACGTGCGAAGCCGAAATCGGATGCGCTCGCAGAGGTCGAACGCTTCGATGTTGCCGTCGAGCGACTCGGCGCGGACCGAAAGCGTGAACTGCCGCTGGCCGACCACGATTCTGTCTTGCGCTTGCGTGGAGGCGTTGAAGATCGCCCGCTCTTCGTCGATGCCATTGGTGACGTAGCTATTGACGCGGAGCCAGACGCGGGCGCGTTCGATCCCGGGGCCCATGCCGGGGATGGCCGGCGCGGCGTCGGTACGCCACATCGTTTGCACGCCCGAGAGCGTCGCGATGAGCGTGAGAAGCGAGGCCTTGGGCAGGAGCGGCGAGGGCAGAACGGTCGGAAGTGGCTGGACCATGACGCTAGCGCTCGGTAATCCTCGAACTGATCGCAGCCCGAAGCTGACCTTTGTCGATGAGCGGTGTGGACGACCCCTTCTCGGCAATCGTCGAAGGCGCATTGGGCGGGTCGATGCCCGCAGAAATCCTGGCCTGGATGCCGCCCACGGCCAGGAGTGCCAGCGTTTGAAGCGCTTCCTCTTTGGTGCGCTTGCCGGCGACTACGCCGCGCATCAATCCAGCCATTTGCAGACGCAGCGAGGCCTCGTTCTCATCGAAATAACCGCGGATGAACGATCGCTCCGGGACGTGCACGTTGCCCGCCGCGTCGGTGGTGCCAAACTCGTTGGCGACCGCGACTTCGAGCAGCGTAATATCGTCTGCTCCGACCTTCGGCTCGTCCGCTCCCGCGCCCGCGAGAATGCCCACTTCGATTCGCGGACGTCGCAGGCCGTAAATGCGTTTCATAAGCGCGCCGTAGCCGCGATCCGTATCGCGAACCGTGACGGCCATCAGAACCATCCGCCGGGGTAACACGAGCCGCCGCCCACGCCCACGGTGACGCCGCCCGAGACAGCGAGCATGCACTCCTCCCACTTGCGGAAGTACTTGCTCTTGCCTCCGTCGCCGTCGAGTCGCGTTTCGGTCCCGAATGGACTCGAGATGAGGTAATCCGCGGCGAGGTTGGCTTGCGCGATGTCCGTCAGGCTGGGCGGCAGCGAGTCGAGGGAGTAGCTGCCCCATACGCGCGGGTCCGGGCCGCCCATGCGAGCGGTCGCTTCTCCGAGCTTCGCGGCCACGAACGACTGGTCGGTCTGCGCGAACTCCGGGAAGAAGAGGATGAATCGGGCCGGGCTCACGGCCCGGCGTCCGGGCTCTCGGCCGGCGCGTCCTCCGCGATCGCGAGTCGCCGGGCCGCCGGCTCATAAGGCGCCGTCGGGTGATGGGTTATCGTCTCGGTGATGGCCGCGCCGCACCGGACGAGCTTTGTGGATCCGGGGCGGAGCTTCATGGCCGTGCAGCCTCGCTTGAGGGCGTCCCGGAGGCGCCTTACCTCGTGGCCGTGCGGGCCGTGGGCGATGTGGCCGTGCGCGACGAAGGTGTCGCCGAGTTTGCATCGGAAGGTCACGGTTTGCATGCCCGGAGGAGCGTCCATGCCGCAAACCTAGCCCCTCTGCCGGGTGTCCCGATCCGGAGTCGAACCGGAAACCGTCCCCGCGGGGGACGGGGAACGCGCTCGCCGCCGAGCACTCGAGACGAAGGCGATTCTATCGAGGTCGCTCCGAGCACGTCAAGGCATCGAGCGAGGCCAGGTCGTGCAGCGCGGACGCGACGGCCTTGAGCTCGCGGCGGGACTCGTTGCCCGAGTGTTTGAGCAGGCTTTCCGCCACACTCCACACGCGGTCGGCGAGCTTTCGGAGGGCGGCCGCATCGTCGGGGCTCACGGGATTCTCCGTGCGACGGTAACGGAGAGCGCAAGGGCCCGCGCGAGCTCGTCGGCCTGGTCGGGGGTCAAGAGGATCTCACGCACGCGGTAAAGGGTATCACCGCCTGCGACCCACACGGTCGCATCGATCGCGATGGTGACGTCGCGGCCGTGGACGCCGACGCGGCCGAGCAGGGGAAGGCTGCGCCGCGTGGTCAAGGCGATTATCGCTCGAAGTCCTGGCCGGTTTTCATTCGGGGGCGCATCGGGCCCGGGGTGTACGGCGCGGGCGCTTCGCGCTCAATGCGCGCGTCTTGCGCCGGCAATCCGCGCGACTGCTTGCGGTAATCCAATTGATCGAGCCGAGTCATGAGCGTTGCGGTCTGCCGCTCGAGCGCGTCCGCTTGTTGATTGAGGCTGCCCTGTACCACCGCGAGATTTCCCTTCAGAATGATCTTTTCCTCCCGCTCCTCTTGGACTCTCGCGGCGAGCGCATCGAGCTTGCCGCGGAGCTCTCGGATATCGGACTCGCGGGCGGCCTTCTCTGCGACGGCCGCAAGCTCGTTGAGCGCCGCCTTACCCGCAATAGAGTCCATATCGCGTTTGTAGTTGGCCTTGCCGAGGCTGACCACCGTGGCCCAAAGCCCGGTGACGAGCACGCCAGCGACCGAAATCACCATCGCCGTCGAGACCTGAAACGTGGGCTCCACCACGGCCGCTGGGTCCACTCAGAGCCGCCATCGAAGCACGAAATACGCGAGCACCACGGCGGCGAGCACGACGGACGCGCCCACGGCGAGCACGGCGAAGAGGACGACCTTGCGCGAGGCGCGCGCCTGCGTCTCGGTTCGCACCGCCGCCGCTCTGCGGAGCGCGTCGAGCTCTCGCTTCATGGCCAAGTAGTCGGGCTCGGTAAACACGGCGCCGCTACTTCCCAGCGTTCGCGAGGATGCGCAAAATCGCCATCGTTTCGGTGTGGTGTTGCATGGCGTCCTTGTGCATCGAATCGAGCACGACCACGATTTTTCTTTGCCGGTCCGAGACCTGCAAAAGCAGGTTGACCCATGCGGCCCGCGGCGGTGGGGTATCGGGCGTGATCTCGGGCAGCGTCGTCGCCTCGCGCATCGCGTGGTGCAGCTCGTGAAGCGCGTTGGCTGTGTCGGTGTCGTCGGGCACGGCAGTCCTACTGCTGGCGCCAGTCGACGCCGTCAAAGAAGAATCGGAACGTAAGGTACCCCCCGAAGGGCGGAGTGTTCGGGCCGAGGTCGGCGCCCGGAGCGAGCTTTAGGGGATACGTGCTCGCAACGCTCAGATGGCTCAACGTGACCGGCTGCGGAGAGGATAGCTGAATCACGACTTGCTGCCCCACGAGCGCCGGGAGATCGCCCGGCAAGGCGAAGCCCGTGATGGAGTATGCGCCCGTCGGGCCACTCAGTCCCATCACGGCGGCCGTTAGCGGGACGTTATGGTTCGGTCCGTTGACGAGCGTGCCCGTCAAGTAGCCGATCAGACCGCCCGGGAGAGGCGCGACGGAGCTCGACACAGCGAGCGGGCTCGACGTGACGTTACCCACCGCGACGAACGCAAAGGCGCCGGCGCCCGTCGTGCCTGCGAAGCTCACCTGGTACGTGCCGGCGAGCAGCAAGGGCGCCACGGCCTGGTAGACGCCCGCCGAGGGACTCGTGACGGTCAGGGCGCTCGTGGTCGGCCCCGGTGCCGTCAGCGTCGCCACGGGCAGCGTGTCGGGCGTCAGGGCCAGTTGCGTGACGTCGTCGAGGAGCGTCAGCGTGCATAGAATCGAGTTGCCCACGCCGAAGGCAGGCGTGGTCTCTCCGGCGAGGCCGTTGCCGAGCTGCAAGACGGCGAGCGTCGCCACGGCGCGCGCTCGGGACTATCCCCGGATGGACGACGAGAGCTCGGCGTAGGCGGGCGCGCTCAGCCCTTCGATATTGGATCGCTGAAGAGCGGCTACGAATCCGTTGAGGTTTCCGTTGAGCAGGTCGCCCCAAACGACGGGGTTTAGCCGCTTGAAGCTCTCCGCCCACACGATGGCTTCGGTGCGGCCCGTCGTCTCGGGCGCCTCGGTCGTGGCCCACGCATGGGCGGCCAAGAGCGACGCGCTGTATTCGGTGAGGCCTATGGACATGAAGGCCTGGAGCAAGCCCGCGCTTTGCGTCTTGTCGTGCGGCTTCGCGGCGGCTGGCTGGGCAATGGCGTTGTGCTTGGCGCCCGCCAAGCCCTTCGCGGGGGACGCCACGGCATCGCCTCGCTGCGTCGCCAACGCCGTCGCTTGGGACTCACTCAGCAGCGCGGCCTTGTCTGCGCGGTCTCCCCACGCCTCCGGATTGATAGACTCGAGGAACCGGCCGTCCTTGCCCTGCACGATCCATCGGTCGGTAGGAGCCGGAGGCATCGAGGAGGTTACGGGCTCTTCGATCGACTTGGTGGACTTCGGCTTGATTTCGTCGGCCATGTTTACGATACCCCGTCCATATACGTTCCGGTAAGTGGATAGCGCCACGTGACGCCGCCCGTACGCAAGTACGTCGTGACTTCCCACGCCATGCGGATCGGCTGCGGCGGCAGTTGGGTAAACGGCTGGGCGACCACGAGGTTCAGAAGCTTGGAGTCCTTGGTGTAGACCATGACACGGCCCTTGTAGTTGACCGCGCTCGTTGTGGTCGTGATGGCACCCGCGCTGTTAAGCTGAGGCCAGCACTCAATGTCGATCTGGCACATGTCCTCGAGCCAATCGAGCAGCGTGTCGGACGTGAATCCCGGCGACCGGGGCGCGGTCATGAGCGCGCCGTACGCGCCGACCGGGATGAGGGCCGTGGTCGGTCGCCGCGTTCCTTGCGTGGCCGTGAACACCTTCGAAATCATCGCATTGATGTCTGCGGCGATGGCTTGCGCGACGACGACGGCCGGGGGCGACGCGTTGGACGTCGACGCCAGGCCGATGCTGTTGATTTGCGAGAGCCAGTTGCCGCCCGTGGATACCTGCGTCGTGCCCACGAGGCCCGGCGCGTTGCTCATGCCGGCCACGCCGCTGTTCGGAGCACCTACGCACGCGATCACTTCGAGCAAGTACTCGCAGGCGAAGCGCGCGGCTTCCGCCTTGTATGCCTCGAGGGGGATATTCATTCGCGCGGCACGGAGCGTGTCGAGGATCGTGTAATCGTACGACGCTCCCAGCGTCACAATGGGCGCTTGCCACTCTTGCCCTTTGAGGCTGACTTTGGGCGCGTCCGACCCGTTCTCTTGGATGATCGCGGCCATGCCGAGCTTGTCGAGCATGCGGTAGGTGAAGGTCGCCGCCTCGGGCGGTACCTCCGTCATCAGGGGGATAAACTCCGCCGCGCGAAGCTCTGGATACTCCGCCTCGAACGGCTGGCGAATGATGTATTCGAGCGACCTGGCGAAGGCCATCGACAGTCCGGCGTCCTGCCGGAGGCCCATGCTGTCGCCGCGCATCTCTTCGGCGAGCTCCGCGAAATAGCCCGCTTGCTGCAAGATGTTTCGGGCGTACGCGCGCGAAAAGCGCGAGTCGTACTTGGGAAAGGCGCTGTACTGATTGGCTCCGAACAGTTCGGCCGTGGCCATATTCGCGTAAGGCGAATCGGCGATGCCGGCGCTCTCCGCCATGTCTTCGAAGTGGCCCATTTAGCTCTTCCCCGGCAAGTTGATTTGGAGCGCCACAACGTCCGTAACGTTGCCGAACGAGTCCGTGTAGGCTCCCCCTCGGAGCCACGGGTCCCACTGAATGATCGAGGCGCCGGCCAGATCGATTTCGCCGCCCACGGTGGCCGACACGGCCTTGGTCGTGAAAACGCCTTGCGGATTGGCTCCCGTGCTCGAGTGCCATACCTGGATGGGACCGGTGATGGCCAGCGCGACGCCTGTGTTGCCGTCCCACGATCCCCAGATGCCGCCGCGGAAGACGAGCGGCACCGAGTAGCCGATGGGGTATCCGGCCGTCGTGTTGCCCACCGTGCTCGGCGGAACGGGATAGGGTGTGTATCCCATCTCGACGGCGAACTCGTCGAGCATAGACACGCCGCCTTGCAGCGGAGCGAACGCGCCGCCGGTGGTTGCGTCCTGCACGGGTCGACAGACCGCCGTCCCGTTGCTCGATGCGTATATTTCGCAGAGCACGCCGAATGGAACGATGACGCCCGCTGGCACGCTCCGAACGAGGTACGCCGTGCGATCATTCGAAAGCGGCATGCCCGGTTGCGCCGGGTTGGGACTCAGGTTGTAATTGAGTTGCGGCATCGATTACATCCCCCCGCCGAAGCCGCCGGAAAAGTTGCCTCCTGGATTGCCGCCGGAAAAGGCGGCCCGCCCGGGCACCAGCGCGCCCGAGTCGGGACGCATCCGGTTCTTGCGATCGCGCTTGGGCAGCTTCCAGGCGTCCTTCTGTTTTTGGAACATGCGGTCTTGCGCCATTTTCGTTTGCGCGTCCGCCGTCTCGGTGTCCTCGTCGCCGTCCTCGTCCGGCTTCTTCTTCATGTTCATGTTCGCGAACGGGTTGGTCCCCTTGTCCTGAACGAACATGCTGAGCGGGCTGCTCGCCGCGTGAAGCGCGAGGCGCCCTTGCCGAGCTTTCTCCGCGTCGGCGGCCGCGGCGAGGTACATGCCGTGGATCGCGCCGTCGGGCAGGCCGTCCGTCTTCCAGCTCGGTTGCAGGTGCTTGACGACTTCGCGCCGGATCTCTTCGACGGTCTTACGCACCCCGTCGGCGCGTTTGCGCTGCCACTTGCCGCCGAGGAACCGGCTCGCCGCCTCGATGGCCTCGAGCTGCTCGTCGAACGACGCGTCGTTGCGGAGGGCTTCAGTCGCCGCGGTCTGCGCCGCGGTCTGCTGCGCCTGGAGCTTGCGGAGTCCGACAAGCTCCCCGTCGTTCTTCAGTGCGTCCGCGCGCAGCTTGACGAGCTCCGCCTCGGCCGCGTCCGCGCGGACCTTCTCAGCGTCGGCGCGCTTTTTTTCTTCCTCAAGGTCCGGCATGTCGCGAACGTAGCCGTCACGCGCGGAGTCCTTTCCGCCGCTTACGGCCGCGCCGCCGTCGAGGTGCATGCGCACGTCCGGCCCCGCCCGCCCCCAGCCAGGCGGACCCGCCGCGACGTGGTTGTAGCGAATATGCCGCTGGACCGCGTCATACGGCTCGCCCTCGTAGACCCCGGGCGTGGGGTCGATCGCGCATTTGTACCCCGTCGAGAGCTCTTGAAGCTTTCCCTTTCCTGCCTTTTCAATGGCGGCGTCGTGCTGAATGTGGATCTCGCCCTGGACGAACTTGCCGGCCTTGTGCGGGGTGCCGGCGACGTGCCCGATCGCGACCTTTTTCCAATTGGCCGGCGTGACCTCGTCGGGGTGGTCGTCCGTAAGCGTGGCGTGCGCGAGCGTGGCCAGGCTCCGGGGGTCGAAGACTTCGTCGGGGTGGCGTAGCTCGCGGCGCGTCGTGCCGTCGCTCTGTACGTAGGTGAGCACGCCGGTGCGGGTCATGTTGGCGCGGGCGATCATTCCGCCCTGCGACGTCGTCTTGCGCTCGCCCAGGTCGCCGCTCGCGAGGTCGAAGCGGTCGACCGTCGCCCACGAGGAGTCGACCTTGGCCGCGGTCTCGGGCTCTTCGCGAACTTCTTCCGTGGCGTCTTTCAGCGGCTCGCCCATGCCGCGAACGTATCGGCGCAGCGGTCAGGTGCCCGCGTTCGTATCGCCCACGATGCCCGTCGCCGTCGTGCCCGTCGCCTTGACGTACGCGATGGGGGACATCGGAAACGGCACCCACGATCCAGCCGGAAAGCCCGTCAGAAGCACGGTGTTTCCGAAGGTGTCGATCACGGTGACCGTGCCGGTCACGCCGGCCCAGATGCGCTTGAGGGGGGTACCGAGAGCGGTACCGTCGCTTGGCGTGACAGCTACAAGGGCCATGGGCGAAACGTAGCCTCGGCCGCCGATACCTTCGCGGTCGAATGGCCCGACGTCACCGCATGCGATCCTCCGGCCTGCCGTCCGCCCCGTCGATGCCGGCGCCCATGAACGATATCGAAGCGGCCCGGGCAAGAGCCGACGCGGCCATCCGCGCCGCCGCCGCACCGATGTCTCCCGAAGCGAGGGTGATGGACCTCGAGCGCCGGCTGGACCGATGGGTCAACTACGCCACGGGGCTCGGTACGTTCGAGGACAAGACACGGGCCAGCTCGTTCGAGCCGCCCTGGCGTCTGTCCGACGTCGAACTGACGGCGCTGGCGAGCGGCAACGACCTGGCGGCCAAGTGCATCGAGAAGCGGCCCGACGAGATGTTCCGGCGCGGATATTCCCTCGAAGGGCAAAAGCCAGGTGCGATCAACAAGAGCGCCATCGACGAAATCAGCGCCTACGCGACGGAGGACCTAAAGGCCAACGAGCGCCTGCACGAGGCGATGACCTGGGGACGCCAGTACGGGGGCGCTCTAAACATCCTCGGAATCAACGATGGCCGCACGCCCGATCAGCCGGTCGATGAGGACAATATCCAGTCGATCGACTTCGTCAATGTTCTCGACCGGCGGATGGCCTACGTCAATTCGTATTACTCGAACCTCTCCGAGCCGGGACTGGGGCAGGCCGAGAGCTATCTCGTGGCGAACGCCGTCGCGACGTCGAGCTACCGCTCGAGCGACGGCACGAAGTTCGGCTACAAGAAGCGCACGCCCGATCAGATCCGGCGCGCGGCGCCCGGCGCCTCCGTGCTCACGATCCACGAGTCACGCGTCCTCCGGTTTGACGGAGTCGTGCCCGATGTCATTTCGCGCCAGACACTCGCTGGATGGTCGTGGTCGGTGCTTCAGCGGCCCTACGAGATCATGCGCCTTTGCGACGGCAGTTTCGACGCACTCGGATACCTGATTAGCGACGCGAGCCAAGGCGTCCTCAAGCTGAAAGGCCTCTTTGCAGCCATCAGCGGCGGAAAAGAAAAGAACCTGCAATCGCGCCTCGAAACGATGGATCGGCTGCGGTCGGTCATGCACACGATCGCGCTCGACGCGGACGGGCAAGAGGACTTCTCGCGGGTGTCCACGAGCTTTGCGGGCCTGCCCGAGGCGCTCGATCGCATCATGCAGCGTGTCGCCGCGGCGT
>QGNH01000873.1_pt1 | contig 16088 bp, 11 predicted proteins | sample 1735481 | NCBI WGS metagenome assembly QGNH01 (sample SAMN09239004, study PRJNA386568) | Viral metagenome, whole genome shotgun sequencing project.
GCGGAAGGATTCGCGACGGCGGCGGTTGCGGCGTTAGTCAATTCGGCGCCTGCTCTGCTGGACACGTTGGGGGAAATCGATGCGGCGCTGAACGACAATCCAAATTTTGGCGCAACGATGACAGCGTCCCTGGCGACGAACGCGGCGGCGATCCTGGCGGAGACGGAGCGCGCGGAAGCGGCCGAGTCGGCGCTTGCGACGCCTGCGGGAGTGGCGGCGGCGGTTGCGGTCGAAACGGGAAGGGCGGAGACGGCGGAAGCGGGGAACGCGGCGGCGGTTGCGACGGAGACGGCGAGAGCGACGGCGGCGGAGTCAACGAACGCCACGGCGATTGTAGCGAACGCGGCGGGGATCGTCACGGAGCGGACGCGAGCGGAGGCGGCGGAGGCCGCGGAAACGACGCGCGCGGCGGCGGCGGAGGCGGCGAACGCAACAAACATCGCCACGAATAGCACGAACATCGCGGCGGAAGTGGCGCGGGCGGAGGCGGCGGAGTCGGGGTTGGCGCCGATTGCGTCGCCGGTGTTCACGGGAACGCCGAAGGCGCCGACCGCGGCGGCGCTCGATGCGTCAACGAATCTTGCGACGTCGGCGTATTGCGACAGAGCGGTTGCGGCAGCGGCGTTTTCTGTGGGCGCGTCCGGAACCGCGGTGTTGCGAAACGCGAAACCGATTCCCTGGAATTTTCAATTCCCCGTTCCGCAGAGTGTTCCAACGGTCCTAAGTCTTTCGGCGGTTACGTTTGCTCCTACTCCGTTGTTTCAAAACACGTATACGTGGGCATTGGTTTCGGGGCCTTCTCCGACGTTGGGGCAGATAATTACCATCACCGGAATGTTCAACGCGGGGAACAACGCGCCATCCCTTTTAATCATGGCGATCACGGGCGCGGGCGGATCGTCGGGAACGTTGACGGTCGATCTGGCGGGAACGGGAGTAACACATTCGGGCGATACGGGAACGGGAACGATTTTGCTAGGCGCGCCGAATACGGTTCTTAGCATATCGGGCGTGACGTTTGCGACTCCGTTCAATACGTACACTTGGACGCTTGTTTCGGGAGCGTCGCCTGCGATCGGGCAAGTGGTCTGTATCGCGGGGATGACAACGAACGGGAACAATTTAGCAAGTGGTCAAGTCATAGTTGGGTTGACGGGCGCGGGCGGATCGTCCGGAACGTTGACGTGTTATCTGTCGGGGGGTTCAACGCATTCCGGCGATACGGCGGTAGGTGCGATTTTCACGAAGGTTTTGTATACGTGTCCCGCAAATCGGCGGTGTCTCGTACCCACCTATCCGTTTATCGTTTTTCCGCTGAATTCGAGCGCCACTATGTCGGTGGGCATCGAATTGTTCGACGCAAGCGGAAATTTTTACGACCTAGGAATAAAGGGCGTAGGTAACAACGGCGGGCAAGTGAGTTTAGGTCTTGTGAGCTATCTGATTTTGGAGCCGGGAGATTCGCTTGTGTTGTCAGCGACCGCGGCAGCGAATTTTTTCGGCGGGGCGATCGAGTTCGACAGCAATTCCCAGATTCGATTTGTAAAAATGGTTATCCCGACGAACGCGTATACGACGGTGTACACGGCACCGGCGGGCGGGGCGATGATCTCTGCGGGCGGCGGACTGCAGGCGGGCGCTGAAATCGGTTTCCTTGCAAATTATGTGGCGAGCGGAAATATGACTCCTGCGGTGCAAGCGGTGATCGGCGGAGTTACGGTTCAATTCGGCGGAACATTTAATCCGTCTGCGGCGCAGACGGTTGGACTTCTGCAAAACAATTCGGCGGGTCCTACTTACTGGTTTTTGGCGGCGGGCGATTCCCTTGTGATAAAGCCGGGGCTGGCGCCGCCGGCGGGGGTGAATCCCGGCGTGATCTGGTTCGGCGCGGTAGTGAATGAGGCAATCAGTTGACGATCCGCGAACAAATTATTCTAGCGGCCTGCGGGTATCTCCTCGCCGGCGCCGCGTCGCCGAGTTTGTACAGCAGCAGCTCGGCGGGCCCGGCGCCGGTTCCCGGGCTCGCGGTTCACCGGGAGCGAACGCGGCCCCTCGAGGCGGACCGGTTGCCCGCGGTCCTGCTGTATTCCGAGGACGAGGAGCCGTCGCCGATCGGATCCAGGCGCGATGCCCCGTTGACCGAGCGCGCGTTGACGCTGAAGGTGGAATGCCGCGCGCAGGGATCCCAGACCACGCCTCCGGATGCTGCACTCGATCCGGTTATCGCATGGGTGCTCTGGCAGATTTTGAATAATGAGAAATTCGGTGGTCTGGCGAACGGCGTCTCAGAAGGAAAGACGAGCTGGACCTCGAAAGAAGGCGACACGGTGTTAGCGGCGGCGGCGATTCATTTCACCGTCAAGTACCGGACGAGCAGGACCGACCCGAGCTCGAGCCACTAAAAAAGGAGCGAAAAAATGCAACCTCTGGTTTATCCCTTGGAGTACGTACCGATGCTCGGTAAAGGGCTCGTCATGTTCGATCAGTTCGACGCGAACGGGCTCCCCACCGGGTTTATGGCGGTTGGGAACGCCACGAAATTCGGCGCAGAAACCAAAGACGATATCGCCGAGCAGTACGGAAGCATCAACGCGAACGCGGCGCTGATCGCGACCGCGCTGAAAAAGCGGCAAATCAAAATGACCATCGAGGGCACCGATTTCAAAAGCGACGTGATGGCGCTGGCGCTGATGGGCGGGTCCAAAACCATAGTGTCCACCGCGGCGGCCACCGTCACCGCCGAGCAGTTGGTTTCGGCGACGGCGACCCACGCAGGCCGTTTTTTCTACACCCAAAAAATGAACATCGACAACACCGCGACTCCGCCGGTGCTGACTAACGGCGTCACGGTGCTGGTGGAGGGAACGGACTACCTCTGCGTGGACACCGAATCGGGCGCGTTTTATTTCCCCGTCACCACGTCTGCGGTTGACGGTTCCGCGACGACGATCACCTACCACACCGTGGTGGGCTCACAGGACGTCGTGGCTATGGGAACGAAGCCGCAGTTGACGGGCGCTTTGAAGTTTTCCCCGGATCCAACGGACGGACAGAAAATCGGCCTCGATATCTGGAAGCTGAATCTGTCGCCGACCGGAACGATCCAGTTCATCGCGGACGAGTATGGGAACTGGTCGATGGACGGCCTGGTGCTGGACGATTCGGTTGCTCACCCGACCGAGCCGTTCGGTCACGCGACGTTCCTGAAGTAAAAACTTCCACCGCGCGGCGGCCTGCGCAGTTGCAGGCCGCCGGCGGGGAGAACAAAAAAATGGCGGACGAAACTTTCACGCTGGACGGGCGGCAGTTCTTTGGCGTCAAGCAGAACCTGACGGCGGCGCAGGACAACTACCTCCTGTATTGGCTGGGCCAGGCGGGCGCGACGGATGTTCTTCTCAATCTGGCGTCGGGGGTCAAGCCGGAGTCGAACGCCATCGCTCTCCTGCAGAAGATTCTGGGCAGTGGTTACGCGTCGAACGTGCTCGCCGGCGTCCTGACCGAGTCAGAAAAGAAGTGGAGCAGGGACGAGGCGGGTCGGAACGCGAAAATCTTCGACGACATAACCGACGTCGGGGAAAAAACCATCATGCGGAGCGCGCTGGTCGGATTGGTGGCTGATTTTTTTTTACTCGCGGAAGTATCACGGACGACTTCCCCGAAATCTTTAAGCCAGAACGAAACGGCCCCCGCTACCGTGAGCGAGGCAGTTGCGACCTCGGAACTTTTGGCGGAATCATCCGACAAGTTGCCGGCCACGACGCAGAGCGAATCGACCGGGTAGTCAACTGGCCGTTGCGGGACTTGTTCCTCGCGTTCGTCGAATACCTCCGAGCCAGCGCGCGCGAGAACTACCACGTCGAAATGATCGTCTGGGCGCTCACCGCTCCGCATCGAAAGCATCCCGGGAGGCCACCGGACATCCCGAGCATTCTGAGGTAGGATGCACAGCCTTATGAGACGACAACGACTCGAAGGTAAGAGATTTGGGAAATGGAAGGTGCTCTCTTTCGCTGGAGTGCGGGGCACCCATTCCTATTATCGCGCGCGGTGCGCCTGCGGAACCCGGCGGACTGTAGAGGCCTCAACCCTACCAAACGGGATCTCTAAGAGTTGCGGCTGTCTGAGAGCTGCCATTCCAAACGTCCGCAACACGACCCATGGGATGAGCAAAACTCCTATCTATAGGTGCTGGGGGCAGATGCTCGATCGGTGCCGAAACCCGCGAAGCGGTGGGTTTCGGAATTACGGAGGGCGCGGGATTCGCGTCTGCGCTCGATGGGCGAATTCCTTTCTAGCGTTCTATCGCGATATGGGGTTGCGCCCGCGGGGGCTCTCACTGGACCGGCGGAACAACGACGGCGATTACCGACCGGGCAATTGTAGGTGGGCTACTGCATCGGAGCAGCGGATAAATCAGCAGCGGAGGAACAAGCGTGCCTGATGCCCCTGAAATAAAGATACAGATAACGGCAGAAGACCAAGGGGTCGCTGCCGCCATAAAGAACCTCACGGCCAACCTCACCGCTCTGAAAGACAAACAAGCCGAAGTTGCGGGCAGCACCACCGACCTCAAGGGCGCGATGCAGGGCCTCATTTCGGTCCTGGCGATCGAGCAGTTCGCGGCGTTCGGAAAACAGGTTTTCGATAGTGGCGTAAAAATCGCGAAGCTGGCTCAGGTCACCGGGATCTCCGCGGAGACTTTGTCGGTGTATGCCCAGGCGACCAAGAACGCCGGCGGCGACGTCGACGCGATGAAGAGCGGTATCGATAAGCTGGCGCTGGTGGTGACCCAGTCGGAGCAGGGGAACCAGCGAAGCGCGAAAGCGCTCGCGCTGATCGGATTGTCCGCGAAGGACTTCATCGGGCTCAATTTCGATCAGAAGCTCCGGAAGGTGACCGACACCCTGGCCTCGATGCCGCCGGGTGCCCAGAAGGTTGCGGCGGCGAACAAGTTGTTGGGCGATGGCGCGGAATCTCTCTTACTGGCGTTTCAAGAACTGGCCGGCGACGGATTCGACCGGGTGAAGCAGCAGGCGGAAGAGATGGGCACACTGCTTTCGACCCAGACCGCCCAGGACCTCCTCGCGACGGAGGGGGCGCTCAAATCTCTCAAGGAATCCGCGGAAGGCGTCACCCAACAATTCGAGAACGGTTTCCTGCCGGCGTTGACCGATGTCGCGAACGCTCTAGTCGCCAGCGTCGCCGGGAAGGGTGGCGACGGTTTTAAATCGCTCGGCGCAATCGCGGGCTCGGTTTTCAAATTTATCGTTGAAGTCGCAATGGGTGCGGCGGATACGCTGGGCCGCAACGCTGCGCTGATTGGCGCCCACGTCATGAACCTGATGGTGGAGATGAAGAATCTCGTCACTCAGGGACTCAAGGCTGCGGGCACCGCTTACGAGCAAAGCGAATTCGCGGACGAGCAGCGAATCAATGCGGATTTCGACGCGCGCGAGGCGGCGATAGAAGGTCAACTCCAAAATGCGGACGCGCGAAACCAGGCCGCCCAAGCGGCACGTGAGGCCAAGGCAAAGGTCCCGACGGGGAAGGACCCGGGGCTCGTGGATCAATCTGCGGAACAGGCGGCGCTGAAAAAACAGGAGCAAAACGACGCAAAGTACGCGCTAGCGCAGAGCTCGCAGGTTAAAGCGATCACGTCGGGGCTGGAGCTGCTGAAATCCGAAGCATCGCAGCGTGAGGCGATTGATAAGAGCAGTTTTGACCGTGGGATCATCACGCTCACCGAATACTACGCGTCGCGGAAATCGGAGCTCGAACGCGCGGGCGTCCAGGAGATCGCCGCCTTAAAGGAGCAGATCGCAATCCAACAAGCGACGCGGACCAGGGCGAACCTCGAGGCCGCTCGAGATACCCGCGAAGCAGGGAAACCGGGAATGCTGGCCCCGGAACAGATGGCGTATCAGGCGCAGGCGGCGAAGGAGCAGGAGACGGCAGCTCGCGCGACCCAAGCGATCGCGGAGCTGACCGCTAAAATTACCCTCACCAGCTCGCAGACCGCGGCGAAGATGACCGAGGAGGATGAGTCCCGGAGGAAAGCGACGGTCGAGCAGGCGCTCAAATTAGCGGGGTATACGAAGGAGATCTCTGACCTGCAGGGTCAGACGACAATAGGCGCGAAAGCAGAGGCCGCGGCGAAACGAGAGGAATACGCGACGCTTCTTGCGTCGGCGCCAAATGCGACGAAGGACGATTCAGCGGCGAAACTGGCGAAATACGACGAGCTCATAACGGCCGTTGCGACCTACAACGAGACGCGCGTCCAGGGCGAAACCGCGATGAAGGCTCTTGACGATGCGCGCGCGGAAATCGAGCTGAAAGTAAAAAGCGGCCAGATTTTCGAGGTTCAGGGCCAGCAATTGATTCGCGCGGAAGAAGCAAAAAGATTGCCGGGCCTGCGAGCGATCCAGCAGGCGGAACTAGCGGCGGCGATCGCGTCGGGGAACGAAGCGGACAAACAGGCGGCGCTGGATTTTGGAAGGGCGCTGGATCAGGTGGGATTGGACGCGAACCAGGCGGAGCAGCAGATGGCGACGCTAAAAAAAGGAATCGAGTCCGGACTCACGGGCCCGCTGGAACAATTTTTCGATTCGGGGATCGAGCACGCGCGGAACATGCAGCAGGCGTTCGCCGGACTCGCGGACTCCATCGTTTCCTCGATTCAAAAAATGGTTACGCACATGCTGATTCAGATCGCCACCCAGAAGCTGATGGCGGCGTTTCACAAGACCTCGGAGGTCGCTGGCGGCGCTCCGAAAATTGCGGAGGCGCAGGCGGCGGGAACGGCGCAGGCACTTCCGTTGCAGGCGGCCGCGTTGGCGTTGAAGACCTCCGGAATCGCGGTGAGCGCGAGCGGGACGGGAATTGTGACGGGCGCGACGGCGCTGGGTGTCTCGAGTTCCGGGTTGATGACCGCGGCCGCGGCGCTCAGCCTGGCGGCGATTCAGTTAGAGGAGGCGGCGACCCAGGAAGAGATGGCCTCCGCGGCCTCCGGTGGGATGGCCGGCGGCGGGCAGGTCCCGGGAAGGGGCAGCTCGGATTCGGTCCACGCGATGTTGACCCCTGGCGAATTCGTGCTGCGGACGGCCGCGGTGCGCGCGATCGGGGTGACCGCGCTGCATGCGATGAACCGGGGGTTGAGCATTTCGGCGCCGATCACGATGGCGGCTCCGGCGCGCTTCGCGGAGGGCGGCCTGGTGGCGGGAACCGGCGCGGGATCCAGCCCGGCGCACGTCCACATGCAGATCGGTTTGGAGGAAGGGCTGGTGGTGAAGCACATGGCCTCGCGCGCGGGCGGTAAAGTGGTGATCAACCATCTTGCGAACAACCCGAAAAGCGCGGCGAAGGCTATCGGCAGGAGCAGTTAATGGCGACCCAGACCGGAACGGCGTCAAGCTACCTCGATCTCCTGGCGCAATTTCACACGTTTGTTACCGGGCTGTCCGGCGGCATGGCGTGGACCGCGCTCCGGACGGCCGCACCGGAGTACATCTGGAGCGCGCCAGGCTCGCTCGGCTCGCCGGCGGATCCCCTGATCATCGGTGCGAAACCGTTCTCTAACGTTCCCGCGGATTATTACAATTGGAGGCTCGGCGGGTTCCTGTCCTATGACGCGGCGCTCGCGTTCGAAGCCCAGGAAGGGTACGTAAACGCTGCGGGGAGCTCCTCGCCGGTTTTGAATCTGTGGAATGCGTCTATACCGTACCGTTTTTATGCGACCGGGCGCCGGGCGATCATTCTGGCCCAGGTTTCGACGGTGTACGTGGTCTGCTACCTCGGATACCTGTCGACCTACGTTGCCCCTGGCGCGTTCCCCTACCCGCTCCTAGTGGGCGGCTCGATGGCGTGGGACGTGGTTCCGGAGCCGGTGGCGACCGACGCGCGCTGGCGCTGGAGCTACAACGGGAACGAGATCGCGAATTTCCCGATTTGTTCGGGCGCGCTCTTGAACCCATACGGCAGCCAGCTCCGGATGCGCAAGCCCGACGGGAGCTGGCCGGGGTTCAAACCATCAGTCGTCTCGCCCCCCGGCGCTGCGGTTGGAAAAATCTGGCCGTATGGCAATTTCGGAAACGACCAGGCGGCTAACTGGCAGACGAACCTCGACGGGACTTATACGTTGCTCCCGATTGTTTTGCACGATTCAACGCCCAATGTTTATGGCGAGCTCGACGGGATTTTTGCCGTCACGGGCTTTGGGAACGGTGCCGGGAACATCTTGACGGTCGGCGGGGTGAATTTTTTCGTCGTTCCCAATATTTTTCGCACTTCGCAGACGAACTACTTTGCGCTCAAAGAGGCTTAGGCATGCCGACTCTAAATGGAAGTGCGACCGGGCCCGTCGATTTGCTGCAGCAGCTCAACACGTTTCTGACCGCGAACGGCTGGAATTCCGACATGACCGAGGTCGACGGGGTCGGGTGGCGGGCGCATATCGATCGCGGCGGGGTGTTCGCTCATCTGCGGGCTCAGGTGAATGAACCGGAGCCGTTTCAGGACAACGGCGGCGCAAACGGCTATTCCGTTTGCCTTTACCTCGGGAGCGCTTTCACTTCCGCGAACGCGTGGAACAACCAGGTCACCGGTGCGCCGCTCGAGTCCGCGACCCCAACCAAACCCGTCGGCGTTGGGATGCGGTTAACCGCGGCGGCGATTCCGAACTATTGGTTTTTTACCGATACCGCGGGCGACAACGTGGTGGTGGTGGTCGAGAATTCCTCAGGCATTTTCAATCACCTTGGTTTCGGAGTGTCGCTTTCGAAGGTTGGCGCGTACACCGGCGGCGCGTATTTTTTCGGGGTGTGGGATGGGTGCAACTGCCACCAGGCGACCGGCCAGCCTGGCGACGCGTCCACGATCACCGCGAATTGCCCGGGCTGCACCAACGACCCGTATGCCGGCGCGACCTGGTTTGTCCGCGCAGACGTTGATTCGTTCGTCGGGAAATGGATCTGTGGAAGCGATACCACCACCGACCAGAACGGGTACACCGGGAAAAACGGCGCCGGGCCTGTCGGTGGGTTGTTCACCGTGCAGCACACCCAGTTCCCTTCGTACTACGAAACCTATGGGGAACCTGGCGATTTCCAGGCGGAGCAGGTCAGTGCAATCGACGGCCGCGCGAACCTCTTGCCGATTCCTTTCTACGTCCAGCGCGACGGGGTTGGCGCCGGCTATTCGATGCTGGGATCCCTGCCCCTTGTTTTCGTCTGCAGCGGGGTTGGCCAGGGCTACTCCCCGGGGAGCACTTACGTGTTGGGCGCCACGACCTACACGGTGTTCCCGATGTTTAGTGTCATTACCGAGTAAGGAGAACTCCAAATGCGAGCGAGACTGCAGCTCAAAGGTCGGCGTTTTGGCAAGTGGTCTGTGGCACGGCTTCATCATGTTGAGAGCGGGCGCACAATATGGCTTTGCAAGTGTGCGTGCGGTAGCTCCCAGACCGTAGCTGGCTACAGTCTGGTGCGAGGTGATTCGAGGAGCTGCGGCTGCGGCAGACCTGGAAACCTAATTCATGGGATGCGCCACTCGCCAGAATACCAAGCGTGGTGTGGCATGATCGCTAGGTGTACGAATCGCAAAGATAAGTCGTGGGAAAATTACGGAGGTCGGGGAATCAGGGTTTGCGTCCGCTGGCGCAAATCCTTCGCGGCATTCTTCAAGAACATGGGACGGAGGCCCAGTCGTAGGCATTCGCTGGACCGTCGAGAAAACGACGGGAACTACACTCCACAAAATTGTCGTTGGGCGACCAGATCACAGCAAAATAGAAATCAGCGCAGGTGGTTGTAGAGAGTGAGTGTCGCGCAAATCCTCGCTTTTCCCGGCCGCATAAGCGCCAAGGGCACCGTCGCGACGATCACCAACGCGGTACTCACCGCGGGCGGTTTCCCCCTGTCGAAAATGAGCGGACCGCTCGCGGCGACCAGCGCGGGCCCGGGCGCGAGCGTAGTGGTGACGGCAACCAAAGCGGCCGCGCTCCTGCTGATGTTCGGCGGGCAGTTATTCGAGAAAATCATCGTCACCCCGCGGGTATCAAACCTCGAATTCGTGTTGAGCTCGACCACCTTCCCCGTTGAGGTCTGGAACACACACCACGATGCTTCGGAGAGCCTGACCGCGATCGCGATTACGGGCCAGGGCGGGTTGACGGTCACTAACCCGTTCACTTTTCCCCTGGTGATCGGGCCGAAGGGTTCGGTCATTTTCGAAGTGGCGGTTCCGAGCGCGGGCGATGTCGCGATCGCCGAGGACATCGATTTTGTTTTCACGGGAATCAGCGGTACGGATCTGCGGGTTACGGGCTCGAGGATCCTGGTGTTCAGTGTGGCGCCGGATTGGGCGGAAGGAATCGAGGAGACCATCTCGTATCTCACCGACGTCATGAAAATGTACGACGACTCGGAACAGAGGCGAGGCCTCCGGACGCTTTCCAGGCGCGGTTTAAAGTTTCGCGCGTTGACGTTGACAGCTCGGAATGCCGCGGGCCTCGAGTCCCTGATCTGGGGATGGCAGCACCAACCTTTTTGTGTTCCGTTCTGGCAGGAGGCGCAACCCCTCACGGCGCCGGTTTCGGCCGGGCAGTTTAGCGTGGAGGTGAACACGGTTGACCGGCTGTTCGCGGTGGGCGGGGTTGCGATCATCTGGACGGATGAATTCACTTTCGAGGCGCTGACCGTCGCCGCGATCGAGCCGGGCTCTTTATCCTTCACCGCTCCCACGCAGTCTGCATGGGCCGCCGGCGCGTTCGTGGTTCCCGGGTTCCTGGCGCGGATGCCTAAGAAATTGTCGGTGGGGAGAAATTGGAGCGGGAGCGACCAGTTGGATGTCGCGTTCGAGGGGGAGGCGCAGCAGATCGGTCCGCTGCCGGCCGCCGCGCTCACCCAGTTTAAATCGTTCGACGTTTTGGAAGTTCCCCCGAATTGGGTTAACGGGTTAAAGCGGGAATACGATCGGACGATGGATACGCTCGACCCCGGGCCTGGCCCGTTGACGGTGATCGACCACAGCGGCGTGCCGGTTGTGGACCACGAGCTGCCGTGGTGGATTGATACCCACGCGAAGATCACCGCGTTCCGCGCGTTCGTCCTGGCCCGGTACGGGCAGCTCAACCCGTTCTGGTGTCCGACCTGGGATCAGGATCTGGTGCTGAACGAGGACGCCTCGAGCGGGGCGGCGTTCCTGGTGATCAGTTTCGTGAATTATGCTCGGTTCTTCTTTCCGACTATCGCGCGGCGGTACCTCGCGCTCATCTCGAGAACCGGAGCTCCGAATGCTTACGTGGAAGTGACCGGCGCGGTGAATAACGGAAACGGAACCGAGACGTTGACGCTCGGTGCTCCCCTGGGCGCCGCGGCGCCGGCGGCGACCACGATGGTTTCGTTTCTCACGTTCGGCCGGCAGTCGGCCGACGTTGTCACAATCAAGTGGGAATCCACGGAATACGCGGAGACCGCGCTCGGGATCCAGGAGCTGCCACAGGAGATCCCCTCGTGACCTATACTTTGCTGGAATCGAGTGTGGCCGGCTCGAAGCCGTTCGAGCTGTATTTATTTCAGGGTGTCGGGGTCAACTACGCGGTGACCTCGTGTGATGTGGCGATCGAATACGAGGGGAACACCTACCAACCCACCACGGTTTCCCGCGATGAGGTCGACATGTCGAGCGAAGTCTCGAGCGGGCAAACGAAGGTGTACCTCCCGGCGAGCCATCCGATCGCGGCCCTGTTCATTCCCTACCTGCCAACGTCGCAGATCGATATCACGATTTTCGCCGGGCACCTGGGCGACGACGAGATCTTCGTGGTTTTTTCTGGAACGGTCGCGAGCGGAAGGTTCACCGACCAGGCCGAGCTCGTTTGCAATTCCGACCAGTACAAACTCCAAAACAAAATTCCGCGGATTCTCTACCAGTCGGTGTGTGCGCATATTTTCGGGGACTCCGGCTGCACCAAAGTTGTGCCCACGTTCCCCGGGGTGGTGAGCGCGATCTCCGCAGACGGGACCGAGATCACCGTTCCGGCGTTCGCGGCGCTCTCCGCGCCCCTGGTGGCCGGCTATTTTATTCGCGGGAACGACATGCGGGCAATCGTCGCGCAGGTGGGGGATGTGATCACTCTCAGCGCGGGAATCGCGGACCTCGAGGTCGGGGATGCGTGTGTGGGGAAGGCCGGGTGCCAGGGCACGTTCACCGCTTGCGTGTTTTACAACAACGTCGACCATCTCCTGGCGTTCGATCTCATCCCACTTGTGAATCCGTTTTCGGATTCGATCACCTAAAGGAGTTCGGCGATGCCGGGCACGAAAGGAAATCAGAATCGGGGCAGGCTACAGTTAAAGGGGAGGCGGTTCGGGATTTTGCGAGTAATCCGGTTTTCTCACGTTGTCCAAGAAACCCCCCAAAACTCAAGGTCTGTATGGCTTTGCAAATGTGCTTGCGGCCGGTCCGCGAAGGTCAGCGGCCATAATTTAGTGCGGGGCAACTCGAAGAGTTGCGGTTGCCGGAGGTTCGGGGCGGGCCGAAAAACACACGGCATGTCCGATACGCGTGAGCACCATTCGTGGAAGGGAATGATTCAGCGATGCACGAATCGGAGAACCCCGGCGTGGAAAGATTACGGCGGCCGGGGAATTCGTATCTGCGCGCGTTGGCGGCGATCCTTCGCGGCATTTTTCGCCGACATGGGCAGGTGCCCGAGTCGGCGGCATTCGTTGGACCGTTGGCCGAACAATGACGGAGATTATTCGTCCAAAAATTGCAGGTGGGCTACGAAGTCAGAGCAAGCGAGGAACAGGCGGAGGCCCACCTAGTGTTCTGGCTTGTTCTACTTCTCTATGTCGCGACCACGGTCATCGGCGAGCTGCTCAAGCCGAAGACGCAGAAGCCCGCGGCCGGAGGCCTCGGCGATTTCGATTACCCGACCGCGCAAGAAGGGCGCGCGATCCCGGTGGTGTATGGCACGGTCAAAATCAAAGGCGGAAACACAGTCTGGTGGGGCGACCTGAAAGTCGTTCCGATCAAGCAGAGCGCCTCGATCATCTCCTTCTCCTCGACCCTGGTGGGGTTTCGGTATTTCATCGGGGTTCAGTACGCGCTGTGCTGGGGTGTCGTCGACGAGCTCATCCAGATCAACGCGGACAAAAAGTCGGTTGCCTACACCGACGCGATCCAATACAACGGGAACGGTTCCGAGGATTATCACCAGCTCACCTGTACGGCCGCGACGCTGTTCGGCGGGATCAATCTGTACGGTGGCCAGGGCGGGTTCACCGGGATCATCGATTTTTATCGCGGGCTCCAGACGCAGCAGCCGAACGCGTACCTGACCTCGAAGCAGGGGCGGATCCTGACCCCGTTCACCGGGCTCGCCTATACCTACACCGGCGTGGGAAATGGAACGCTCACCGATATGTCCGGCGGCGCGTTCGCGAAAGCCGAGACGATCACGATCACGGCTATCGGCATCGATGCGAACGCGGAGCACTCGACGTTTCAAAAAATGAAGTTTCAGGTCACCGGGTCTGTCTCGGGAAATATCACCGCGAGCGCGGCGAATCCGGACGGCTCGTATGCATGTTGGGCGGACCAGGCTTTTTCTTCCGCGGAATTTAACGCCACGGTGACCACCGGCTCGACGCAGTACGGGATCGGGGACGCGTTCACTTTCACCACGCTCCATTCCCATCTCGCCCCGTCCTACAAAAAAATCTGCTACGCAGTTCTGGAAGGCTGCTATATCGGAACGCAGAACTACCCAAAAGAGATGGAGTACATCATCCGGCGTACTCCGGATCCGTTCCTGCAGGGCCCGGGTGTTTCCAATCTCGCCGGCGACGCGAACGGCGCGCTGGCCATATATGACTTCATGACCGATCCCGATTTCGGCCTGGGGATCCTTCCGGCAAAATTCAACGCGGCGACCTGGCAAGCGGTGGCGGCGACGCTCGCGGCGGAAGGCCTGGGAGTGGCTGTGCAGTTCGATACTCCGGATGCCGCGGACACCCTGGTCGCGGATATCCTTCGGCACATCGACGGCGTGGTCTATTCCGATCCGCAAACCGCGCTCTGGGAGATCAAGCTCGCCCGGGCCGACTACGTGGTGGCCGACCTGGTGACGCTGGACACTTCGGCGATCGTCGGGAAGGTGGACTACCAGCGCGGCTCCTGGCAGGAAACCACCAACCACATCGTGCTGAGTTATGTCGATAAGAATTCCGATTTCAATGTGCGATCGGTGCAGGCTTACGACCCCGCAAATATCGCGGTGACCCAGGAGGTCCGCTCCGAATCGGTCGATTACAAATCACTTTCGAATTCCGCGACCGCGCAGCAGGTGCTCGCGCGCGTCCTGAGCACGTTCGCGTTCCCGTTGGGCAAGCTCAAGGTCGAGGTGAACCGCAACGCGTGGAATTTCCGCATGGGCGGCGTTTTTATTTTCACCTGGCTCCCGCTCGGGATCGCCGGGATGATTTTCCGGGTCACCCACATCGGGTATGGGGAGGTCCGCTCCGGAAAAATCACCATCGACGCGGTGGAGGATATTTTCGGAGTGGCGGACGCGGCGTTCATCTCCCCGCCCGTGTCGGGATGGATTAACCCGGCGGGAGCTCCGCCGGCGCCGGCGCTGCAGACGCTCCTCGAGCTCCCCTACCACCTGATGGTGCTCCTGGGCCTCGAGGCCGGGATCTGGGAGATGGCGCTCGCGGTCCGCGGCGATCAAATCTGCACGTCGTTTCAAATCTGGCTAAGTGTCGGGACGTACGAGGAGAGCGAACCGTTGGCGCAGTTCGTTCCCGGCGCGACCCTCAACGCGGCATACCCGATCGGAACCCTCGCGACCGATACCGTGGGTTTCACGGTGACCGGGACCGTGGATGAAACAGTTTTGCCAACGGGCGGAACCGCGGCGCAGTTGGACGCGGGATCTTTCCTCGCGCTGATCGATGAGGAAATCATTGCGTACCAGGGCTATGTCGATAACGGCGATGGCACCTTGACGTTCTCTCCCGCGATTCGGGGAGTGTTCGATACGGTTCCCGCGGCTCATGCGGCCGGCGCGCCGGTTTTCTTTTTCGACGGGGGAGCGCCGTTGACCAAGGCGGTACCGGAGGCCGTGGACTTATCCTTCCACGCGAAATTGCTCCCCAGCAACGGCTCGCTCACGTTCCCGATCGCGACGGCGTCGGAGCTCGCGCTGGTGACCAACTCCCGGTTCGCGCGGCCCTACCCGCCGGGAAATCTTTTGATTCAGGGCGGCGCGTGGGGGGTGGTTCCGAATCCCGCGGCCGGCGATCTGTTTTTTTCATGGGTCGGAAGGAATCGGTTGACGCAAACCCCGACGGGCCTGGTGGTGGCGCAGGACGCGCCGAATATTCCTAGCGAGGGGACGTCCTGGCTGGTGGTGGTGAAAGTCGGCGGGGTGGTGATGCATTCCGACGTTTCCTACTTCCCCTCATACGCTTATACGGCAGCGCAGCGGGCGCTCGACAACCCGGATATGACGCAGCTCGTGGAGATCGATCTGTACACGCTGAATGCGGCGGGGTTGCAAAGTTTTTATCCGCAGACGTTTCAAACGGTGATGAGTGGCGCGGTCGGTCCGGTGGCGCCGGCTCCGCCTCCGCCGTTGCTTCCGCCTCCGGTGGTTCCGGCAGGGCCGACGGGGAATTATCAATTTTCGACCAAGTGGACATTCGCAAACGTGCCGGGCACGATCGCGAATCCGAACAACGTTACGGACGGGAACCCGGCGATGTTCGCGGGGTTCGCGGCGCCGTCGGGCGCGACGTCCGGTTATTCGCAGGCCCAGGCCCAGTACCGGAATCCCATGAACGGCGCGTTTACGAAGGGTCCGGCGGCGCCGGCGTCGATCACGTTCCGCTGCACTTACGAAATAACGATCAGCGACCTGATCAGCGCGACCCAGAACAGCGCGGCGGATGCTTACGCTTTGGCGTTGACGGACGGAAACTCGACGACGATGCCGCAGGTCATGCTCTACCTGGCGAACGCGGCCGGCGGATTCGATTGGTACTACACCCAAATCACGGATCAGGGCCCGGTGGTGAAGG
>QGNH01000196.1_pt1 | contig 16084 bp, 18 predicted proteins | sample 1735481 | NCBI WGS metagenome assembly QGNH01 (sample SAMN09239004, study PRJNA386568) | Viral metagenome, whole genome shotgun sequencing project.
GCCGCCGCTGGCGCAGAGGTCGAAGTCAAGAGCGAAGTAGGAACACTGGCGGGGTTTGCTATCTCACCATGGGCCACCACCTGTTCTTCCACCTTGCCGTCATATACCGCCTTATTGTTGTTGATGCTCTCCTGCGCTCGACCGATGGCGTCCTTGACCGTGCCGCCCTGACCAATAAGATTTCCCGAACGCGCTTCGATGACAGAAAAAGGCCGGTACTCGGAATTTCCCGCTGCGATTGCTTCATCTTCCGTCAACCGCGTCAGATAGTAAGTATGGGAATCTCCCTTGAGTTCCAGTCGCTTTCCCGTTTCTGGAATAAATGGGCCAGCGATTCCCCTATCTGCTGCCGTCGTTGGAGAGTAGGCACGAACGCTTTCAGTTCCAGAGGCAAGCCGATAGGTCACGGGGGTCTTGATGGTGTCAACTCGCCCCGTTCCTACCCCGTCTGTCCTGCGAGAACCTACCGCGTCTATCCACTTGCCCCATTTTGCCACACTAGCCCCTGTTTTGGCTTCCCCTTGAGGGGAAACGGGGGGAGACGTACTAATACTGGTCTTTTGATTTGAGATTGTCGTGGCGGTGCCAATTTGAGGGGTAGTTGATAAAGAGGGGACAGGATTGGGAGAAATCGGGGCAATTTGGACGGTAGGTGTTTCCATTTTGGAAATAGTTGGGGCGGGTTGTGTTACCTCCCCCAGCAGTTTATTCCCCTCAATACCATACCACTCTTTCAGCTGGGGTTTGTCTACCCCCATCGCTTCAAGCGGGGTAGTGCCATTCGTAAACATCACTACCCGCCGTTTGGTGTCCAAGACAACATTCGTGGCGGTGGGGTGCTGAACCTGAACGGATTTCAGATCCACCTTCGCCGTGACATCAACGAGGTTAGCCTTCTTGACATCAATGGTGGGGATTGTGTGGTCAATGGCGCGGGGCGGTGTAATCGCATCACGAAACGCGGAAGGGGTGATGGGTACCGCCTTGACGGGGGGCACCACTTGAGCGGGCTTCTGTTCCCCAATGAGGGCATAGATTTCATCACCGACATCATAGGGAACACGAGCGGGGTTCGATTCAGCGGAAAGTAGCTGCTTGAACTTCCCAATCGCGGCCACCCTATTGGGTGAAGCATTGATGCGGTTCGTCAATTCTTCCAGGTAGAACGGTTCTTCGGGGATGCTGCCGTACTTAGCAACGATGTCGGCACTTAAGCGATTGGCGGGTCTTAGGGCCGCCCCCTCGTCCATTCCTTCGGTTGCCTCACCTTGTCCTGCGGCGAGAACAATCTGTTCCGCTAATGCCTTGTCGGACATCTTGGCAACGGTCTGTTCTGTTTTCTTGCTCCAAGCTGTCAATTCGGTCTGGTCGGCAGAACCACCAATGATTCGGTATGAACCCTTGGGGATAACAACGGGTTCATCTCCGCTGACCTGAATCTCGTCTGCGGCTTGCACCTTCAGGCGATTGACTGGCAAGGCTGAATGGTCAATCTCAAATATCATTCCTGCCCCGCCGTTTCTCGTGGCGTAATCTTTTGCCGTTCCTAGCACTGGCGTAAGAGAAACGCCGACTTGTTTCCCCCCGAAGTTTTCTGATGGATTCAAAACAAGGTCGCCGTTCGCGTTGATAAAGGGAATGGTAGAGGCTTCTCTCGTTCCATGATATAGAACGGCGGGCGCTACCACGGGCGCGGGAGTTTTCACTACCGTTGGCGCGGGTAGTGTTCCATTTCCCATCGGAATGGCGGGTGCGGTTGAATGGACGAGACCGGCGGGCATGGGGATAGACTGGAAAATCCCCGTTTGAGCAATAGTCCGTACGGCAGAGGGAACAATATTTTGTGCAACCGTTTGAGCAGATGGGTTCTGTGAAGCGAGCGATATTTGATTCAGCGACCGCGACAGCGTGGACGCGTTACTGGCGAGGGCGTTCAATTGAGCGGTATTTCCGCCCGTTCGTGCCACAAGGGAGGAAATGGAGTTTGCCGTTTCCTCGTCCATGCCTGGATTTGCCTGAGCAACCCGAACGGCAAGGTCATTTGAGGCAACCCCGCCCTCGACCGTCGGCCAGTTCCACTTGGAGTTCATCTCCCTCGTAAAATTAATAGCGCTTACAAGTCCCCCGACCACTTGAACGCCAATTTTTATAGCGGCCCCCATCGTGGCTAGACTGGCAGCAAAATCAACATATCGGTTGCCGGTAATACCCCCCTCTGCGGGGGCGTTTTGGCCCATGAAAGCCTTTGCTGTTGCGTTGTTGTATGTGTCTACGCCTTCCTTAAGCGCGTCAAAGAAGGACTTGCCCGCAAGAGCGGCGTACATCTGCTTTCCTTCCTGCGTCCGTTGTTCGACGGTTTTACCCGTCAACCATAAAGAGGCGGGAGATGTTGGCTTCGGAGCGACTGCCTTCATTCTCTGTTGCTCAACGGGCGTGACGAGAGGGCGACCAATAAACGGAGTAGACGACGCAGCGGGGGCGGGGACTTGCCGCACGGGGATTTGTTTCGGCGCCGGTATCGGAGTGAACTTTATGGCGTTGAAGTCAATCTTCCGCCCCTTGGCGGGCGTCGTCAGTGCGGTGACTTTTGGGGGAGTTCCCCTAAGAACTATTTTGGAGAAGTCAATGAGGGGCATTTAACCGCCGTTATAGAAGGCCGCGATTGCGTCCAACTCCCTTTGATTGAGGGGCGTACCCGACGCCTGTACCGCTTTCAAGTATTGCTGTGCATAGGCCGCTACATCAACCCCACCATAATTGCCGGTAATCGACGAAACCTTATTGATGAAGTTATTGACATTGGCCGTTTCAGTGGCATCAAGGGGCAGGGGGGTCGTTGTTCCCGACGTTTTATCCCGAACCGCGACGGCAGCACGATAGGCGGGTTCCAATTCGGCGATCTGCTGTTTCAGAGTCGTTACGTCCACTTCCATGTCAGTGTAGGGTAAAACCTTCTTCGTAACGGGGTCAACGGTCTGTAAGGTATTCACTACGCTCTTGTACCATTTTCCATCAGTTCCCTGATGTAAATTCCCTAGCGTTGTAGTGAGCTTTGTGTAGTCGTCAATCACCCCGTTCGCCTGCGCGTAGGTGAGGCCGCCCGCAGTGCCCGCGGTGGGTTTGGTGGCGTTGTACCGAGAGGTATCAGCGTTCATTCTTGACGTTGCAGCATTGTACTGGGAAATATTAAGTTGCCCCGATTGATATGCGGCGGTGGCCTGTTGGGTCGCAGTGGAGATATTGACCTTGGCGGTAGCCAAGATGTTGTCAAACGTCTGCTGTGCCGCAGCCGCCTTATCCTTGGCCGCCTGCGCCGCCGCTGTCGCCTGTGCCGCAGTAAGGGCCTGTGCCTTCTGATTGTGTGCCGATTCGAGCATCCCCTCCTTAAAGGCGTAAAGGGGGTCGTTGGGGTCAAGCGCATTGGCGGCTGCCTGATAGTCATTGGCATACTGCCCCATCGTTGCGATAAACTCGTTCTGTGCGTCCGTCGTTGCCGCAGAAGTGGCGGCGTTGGTCTGTAGGTTCTGCGTAAACGCCGTATTTGCAGCATTGGCTGCATCAGCGTTAAGTTGCTCCTGCTGATTAAAGGCTGTTGCCTGCATCTGCTGCCCTGTTGCAAAGGTCTGTGCCGCAATGGTATCAATCACTCCCGCTTTCTGAACATTCAGTGAGGCAAGGAGGGCTTGGGCGGTCTGTTTAGTTTGTGCGTCTTGTGCAACAACTGAGAGCATCTCTGCCGTGTACTGTGCGACAGCGGAAGCGTTCCCCTTGATGGTTTCAATGTCGATATTGCCGGACAATACCGCCATGTCGGAGGCTATCTTAGCAAGTGAAGCCTTGTCCTGTTGTGCCGCCTGACCCTTCTGGGTCGTGTAGGCGGCGTTGACCTGCCCCATAACTGAGTCAAGGACGGTCGAGAAGAACATGCCGCGCTGGTTCATTTCTTCTGTCGTTTGCTGTCGGGAAGCAACAACGGCGCTGTCAAGCGTATCGATGACCTTTGCATAATCTGCGGCGTCCTGCGCATTCAGGGCAACCCGACTAGACTCCACGTTTGCCTTGGCAATAGTAGAAATCTGTGTAAGGGAAGCGATAGAGTCCTGCATCTGTTTATCCGCTATGGGTTGCAGCGTGGCCCAGATTCCCCCGCTATTGATAATGGAGTTGGCTTGAGCCGCCTGTGCGTCAAGAGCGGTGTTGGCGGCGTTTGTCGCGCTTTGCTGATATTGGGCAAAGGTTGAATTAACTGGTGTCGTAGCGGCGGGCGTAGTTGTCCCGCCTGTGCCAAAGATTCCCGCAAGCATGGCCTTGTCGTACGCCCCGCCACTTCCAGGTAAATCAACGGCGGGCGCGGGCGTTGTAACTCCCGCCTTTTGAGCGGCGGTTGTTTGCTGGTTGACGATTGTTTGCTGGGCCGCCGTTGGGTTGACGATTGGGGTGTTTGTGGGTTTAGGGGCAACCGTACCCGCCGGAGCGGGAACCTTCGCTGCGTTAGCCGCAGCGAGCGTCTGGGCCAATAATTCTTTTGGTGTCAGGATTTTATATGGCATTAGTTTCCTCCCCACAAAGCCACAAATTTGCTGGGCTTCATAGAACGTTCTTTTTCCCACGCCAAACGTATCCTCACGAACTCCCCCATCCTGCGGTCGAACTGCGGAAAGTTGTCATCCTTCAACACGGCCTGCGCCGTGGCATAGGCGACCACTCCCGCGCAATAGGATTCGGGGAGTTCCATCGCGTCGGTCGGAGCGACAAGCGGGGTCGGGAAGCGGTACATAAAGACTTCCAGCAACCCACTCAGTTTTTCAGTGAATACCATGTAGTCGTCGCGGATTTCTTTCAACCTCTTGGTTTCCTGCAAGTTTTCCCTGTCTGGAAGGGTTTGTTCTACCCACGCGCCGGAAGTGTAGGTATAATACCGCATCGTCGTTGAATCAATATATTGGTCGCCCTCTGTGGGCGTGGCGGGGGCTGTCGCCACGAAGGTAAATACCCCCTCAATCGGATAGAAGTAAACACTCTCTACAAACTTGGCAAGGGCGGGAAGGCCGCAGCGAAGGTCGGCGTCCAAAACGAGGCGTTGTACGTCCTCAATGCCCTTGCTTTCGCACATGGCATGAAGCCCCTCGTTGATGTACTGTTCCAATTCTACGTCAGTCCAGTATCCGGCTACCGGCTCAGCGATGGTCGAGCGGACTTGAGTAAGTGCATCGAGTTGGGTCATGGGTTATCCCCACGCTTCCCATCGATAAGTAGCGGCATTAACATTACAGGAGGCATTATCAGTTCCAGAGTTAGCGGTGACAAATCCGGTGGCCGAGAGAGCAAGGCCAGCAGAGGCAGCAGAAAGATAAACCATCGTCGGCTGTATCTCACCCGCATAAGTGGCATCTATTCGACATGTGAACTGGCTACCGGACATTGACCACACAAACACAAGTTTTGGCTGGAATCCAGCGGTAATCGCCCTATTGGCTGCGCCATTCCCCGTATAGGAACCGCAGTTAAATTGGGCCGCGCCAAGTGTCGTCAACATGGCCCCCACCGTTATATCGTCCAATACGGCCGCCGCCGCCGCCGTGATTGTGGGATGCAGGGTTGCCGTGTCTCCAACACCGGCAATGATGTCGTCGAAGTTTTTGTTGACCTGTGTACCGTCAGCGGGAGTTCCGTTCGCAAAAGTGTACGTCTTCGCTATGTTAGCCATTAGTCCTCCTCATACGCCATGCTTGGATTTGTAGCGGTATACCAGCGCGTACCCCAACAGTGCGCCGTCTCCGGTTCCGGTGAACAGAAAACTAATCGTCCTCGCAAGCGGAAGGGAAATAAATCTCTTATAGACCGCCATCCCCCCATTTGCGAGCGACCAGTGGCCGTGGCCGGTAGTCGCTTCTGCGCCCCACAACATCGTTCCCCACAAGTCTCCGCTCGTAACCCCCACAATGGCGGGGTTAATGGTCATGTTGCCTCCACGGTCGGCAGAATAGGAGGCATGCATTACGTCGCTTGTGTTTCTGGCATAGACAAACAGGGAGGTATACCGCTTCGGTGTCGTCGTAATCCCCTGATTGAGCGTCGGGGTTTGGAGATACCAAGGGCGATAGCCCGCGGCGGTCACGTTGGGAACATCTGGTTCCAAAATGTAACCGGTTGAGGTTCCAATATACAAGTGGTCGAAGGCGTAGACGATATTCTGTACGCCCACGTCCGTCGCCCCGTAGAGTCCGCCAAGTTTATATTTCTCCCAACTTCCCGTAGCCGCATTAAGGGCAACGAGGGTTCCGCCGGTACAAAACCAAATCCTGCCGTCGAAATTGGCGATTGAAACAACCCCGCTTATCAGGTTAATCAGGGGCTTGACCGCCTCTGAAATCTTCTTGGGGGTATCATATTCGGTTTTTAGCGCACTCAGGACAAAGAACCCGCCACCCGAAACGTAGAACACGCCCCCCGCCGTGATGACTGCCCCATCTTTAGGGGTATCCGCGCCATTGTAGGAGTTAAAGGAGGTGAAGGTGGTTTCCGAGTAGCCAGAGAACTTGAAGACGGCGCTCGCCGTGAACATCAGAAGGGTTTCCTGTGCGGGAAGTAGGCCGGTACAGAGAGAGTTTTCCGGCGTCTTGAGAACTATCATGCTGAGGGTAGACCAGCCGTTATCATAGTGAGAGGCGTCTGTGTCGTGGAGGACTTCGGCAAGGTTGATGTTGCTCCATATCACGGCTGACTTTAACGCCCCGCCCGCAACTGAGGCTGTCTCCGTTCCGTTCGAGGTCGCCGTTGTTGACATTCCATAAAAAGCGGTGAGGCAACCAACCCATAAGCGGTTCTTCCAGAGGGTGATATGCTTTCCTTTTGGCCCGTTCCACAGCGCGGCCAGTGTGGTTCCGTCATAGCCCATACACTGTGTATCTTCCTGTGCGATGAAGAGGTTGTTGTTCATTCCAGCGGCATAACTGGCCTTTTTGGTGGAACCAAAGGCGGCCACGTCATCTGGACTTGTTCCCTTGCGGATTTCTACCCACGCGAGGGGAGTTCCCGCCCTCTTATACAGCTTCGCCCCATACTGTGCCAGAAGAGTCGTCGTTCCATCGTCTTTCTGCCAGACAAACATGGAGGTAAGGGCCGTCTCGCCCGCAGGGGGTGCAATGGTGGTGGGGTTCGGGATGGCAGCGACCATGCCCTCCTGCGAAATCTTAAGGTTTTCCATGTCGGGGACATACCCCTCGGGGATAAGTTCATCGGAAATGCCCGCGAAGATACCTTTGAACCCAAGGTGATCCTCCTGATAGGCGTTTGTCTGAGCCAGTACCTCTACATTTGACGGCAGTTTCCGTGTAGCCATTGCCCCCCCTCGCACTACTCCTTAGACAACTGGCGTTTCTTGTGGAATGGGCTGGTCGGGGATAGTGGGCACTGGAGGAACGTCAGGCGTCTTTCCACCAAGTGCTTCCCAACTTGTACCAGAGGCCAGCTTCATGTCTGCTACGGCCTGCTCGATAAGATCGTGCAATGCTTCGGGCGGGAGGTGAAGTTCATCGGTCAATCGTTGAAGGGCAATCTGATATTTGGCGGAGTTTTCCAGCATATTGAACGTTTGCTGAACTACCTCGACAATCTTGAGGGCAACCGCTTCGTTCTTATCAACGACCGCTTTTGCCTTCGTCAACTGTGCAGTGAACGCATCAAAGACCGCTTTGACGATGACCGGCACAAGAGCGGTAATCAGGGTAGCAATAAGCGCCACAAGTGCTGTCGTAATGGGTTCCCAGTTCATGTGTACCTCCTATTTACCTAAAGCCGTGAGCAGTCTAAAAATTGTCCATTCCATTGCGCCCCACGAGATGACGCCATTGGCATCATGCCCTGGGTCAATGATTTTAAGGTCGATCAACTTCTGTTCCGCAGCGCTGATAGGCTTTGGCGCGGGCGTTACAACGGGCGTTGGTATAGCCACTGGGGCCTCCTTAGTTATCTTGCCTTGCTTTCCATAGTTCATCGACCACCCCCGATAGGGATAGGCTCCATTGCGGGTGTATGTGCTTACGCTTTGAAACCCTATGGCATTACCTAATGATTCACTGATGAACGCGGACGCCATGAACACGTCAGTTCCCCCGCCCTTCGTGTCGAGTCCAACATGGCCATCTGAACCCGCCGTCCAGTAGTGAAAGGCACCAATCGGGGCTTTCGTCGCATCGGGATTCAGTGTTCCTGCCAAGTCACCGGCAATCTTTGCCGTAGCAGGAAATGGGAATGATGGAACTTTCCCGTAGGCAATCAACATACGAACCATGAGCGCAGCGCACCACAGGTGCCACGTTCCCCCGTCTTTTGTTGGGTGCAACTTCGCAAAGGTTCTTGCCTTCTGGTCTAAGTTCAATTCATCGCCTCCTTCCATTCCAAGATACAGGTCAAAATAGTCAGGTATTGATTCCAGCAGCCCCGCGAAGCTCATGGTGGTGGAGTTGCCGAACGAAACTACCCCACTTGGATCTACGTGGAGCGTGTGGGCCGCGATATACCCGCTCGCATCAACGTTCCCATAGAAGTAGATGGTGTCCGTGTTGTACATTGCGTTTGTCTTTCCAACGGTCGGGTCGTAGATAAATCCGTCCTGTGGTTCGACCAGTCGCCAGTTCTCAATGTTCTTCCAGTCCCCGCCGAGGAAACAGACATTGTAGGCGTGTGAGATACCGCCACCTGCATTGCCTGATGCTGATAGAATGACGCCATAACCGAGAGCCTTGTATGCAGCCAACGCAAGGTCTGTCGAGTATTGGTGGCACTCGTAGAACCCCTTGGTAGCAGAATACGGATAGCGTGTTCCATGCAGCCACCCATAGGTCATCTTCGTTCCCACGAACTTCTTGATGGTAGCAGGAACAACCGCTCGTATCTGTGCTGTCCATCCGTCCGGCCACGTCAGTTGTGCCGTTTCGCCCGTGAACAGGCCCGCCTTGATGACCGCAAGGTCTAGCAACTGGTTCATCTGCGAGTTCACGTAGGCCACATCATTGGCGCCCACTGCCCCGTCGAAGTCAATGTCAAACTTGCGGACATACGGGGTCGGCGAAGCCGCGTCGGGCCGACCGTCGTTGTTCAAGTCGCAATCGAGAGCATCAAGGGGGATATATGCGCCTTTCATTTCGCCAGCAGTATGCCGATGTACGGCAAGAGCCGCACAAGGGTATAGGTGAGGATGCACCCGAGCGCTATATCCAGCCACTTGTTTAGCCGACGATTGTTATTGACGAGCGGGACTAACGCCTGCTGAATCAGCGATAGTGCATCAGCCATCTTGCTCTGATTGTCGCTCAGGTCATTGAGCCTGTCAACCACCCCAACCTGCGGGGTGTCCAACTTGAAAAGGACTCGGTCAAGACCTTGCCTCACGACATCGAGGACTTTAGCGATTTCATCGGCTTTTTCCTCATACTTGTCCTGCCCCTCTGCGATTTCCTTCCGAATAATCGTCATACTCTCTGCCGCTTTCAGACTGCTTCTCAGCAGACAAGCGGTGTCCGTTACGATTCCCTGATCATGCTTCTCGTCCATCATTACCCCTCCTACGCCCAAAAGAATGGAATAAAGTTTGGTGAAACTGTGGCAGCGGCATCTGCAACCGTCCCCGTTAGCGTGATGTCGTCTGCGTCAACGGTATTGCTAGTCGTTGGTGCCCAGATGTAAAACCGGAACGTGATGGCTGCGGTCAATCCTTGAAATGATGCCCCCGTGAGGTCAATATTAATGGCCGTCCATGTTGACGGCGCCGTGAGAAGGGCTGCGCTAAACAAGTCCGCGACATATGAATCAACACTTGACCGTATCTTAATCCCTCGTGGCGTACTCGAACCCCCGCGTGCGGCATTAAGCGTTAGTGTCGCAAAATTGAGTTTTTTGCCTGCGTCCGGCGTTGCCGTAAAATACCAGTAACTGTTGTTCGTAACTGCTAATGCGGCGGTTGTTGTACTGGCGGGAGGTGCTGCAACAATATTTGGTTTACTTGCAAACCCCTCGTCACCATTGGCCGTGAAGGAATACAGTGAACCGTTTGTACATGCGCCACCAGATAGTCCCGCTGCCGTTGTGGTCGGGTTCGCCGTTCCAGCGGTAAAAGCGTAGATGAGGAGATTCGCCATTTATGCTTCCTGTCCCGCTGACAAGAGAACCCACTGCGTCAAGTCAACTCTCCAAATGAACAACAGGGTCAAGTTCTTCGAGGCAACCGTGGCCGCAGGAAGTGCTACGCCCGCTTTGGCAACATACTTGTTGCCGTAGGTAATTGCCCTTATGGTGGCATCACTCAAAATCTCGAACAGCATCATGTCGCCATCCACAGGGGTGCTTGATGAGTGATTGTTGATGACGAGGGCATGTGCTTGCGCTGTTCTGACGAAGATGTCATAGGTTGAAATCTCGGGGGTGATGGTGTCTGTCGTCGCCCGTGCATCTACCCGCCTTGTGAACCTCTTGTTCGTGAGCGTCGCGGCTGCTGCGTTCTTGGTGGCATCAGAAGTATTGTCTACGTTCGTAATCGCTGACGCTGCTGCAGCGCCAAGCGTCGCAAGAACTGCTGCGGCGTTGGCATCATCGAGAACGGTTCGAGCGAATGGAGTACAGGCGATTTCTTCAACGTCTCCCGCGCCCGCCGTAGCGCGCCCGAGGACCTTATCGGTAGCAGAAACGTGTTGCATCTTGGCGTAAGTGATGGCTTCTACGGGAATCGTGGCAGCACCGTTATCGGCAATAGATATGTCGCTAGAGAGGGTTATCCACTTGCCTGTTCCTGCCGATGCGTACTGGATGATTTGGTTCGCAGCGCCCGTAGCGGGAACGTGGACATTGCCGTTCGTGGTAGGGTGAACGTAGTTGTTTGCGCCTGCCGCGATCCCATCCAGCTTAGTAATTTGTTCTTTTGTCGCATACCCATCTACTGACGCAGTTGCTGCCGGCAATGCTATGACGGGAGCTGCGCCACCACTTGAAGTAACGGGAGCAGTCGCCGTAACTCCTGTAACTGTTCCGACGTTTGCGGTAGCACCAGCCGCTATGCCATCCAGTTTTGTGATCTGTGCGGCAGTTGCGGCCCCTGGAACCGAAGCAGTAGCGGCGGCGAGTGAAATAGCCTGTCCAGCAATAGATAACCCGTTGCCCGTGCCTATCGTGGCTGCAGCGTGTTGTGCCGCAGTAGCCGCTTCAAGGGCGGTGATTTGCGCAGCCGTAGCATATCCAGGCGCCGCATTGGTGGCGGCAGGAATGGAGATGGCGGGAGTAGCCCCCTCGCTCGATACCACGGGGGACGTGCCAGTAACGGCAGTAACCGTACCAGAACCGAGGGTAGGAAAGTCGGTAATGTCGGCCTTGACGTGGACATGAACGGTCGGAGCCTTGCCAGCAAGGTCGGTAACTAATGCAGTAACCTGGCTTTCTGCCAGGACTAACGGGTCTGTTCCCGCCGCCTCGTGGGTATCGGCATGAATCTTGGACACATGTAAATCTGTTCCAACAAGGTCTTTATGCAGCATCGTCTTCTCCTATACCCACCCTTCGATTTCCGCTACTTGGCTTATCCACAAGAGAAACCACCTTAAAACGGGGGAACCGTCAAGGGCAAAAATCAGTTCTCCACTATTGGAATAGATCCGAGCATCCAACGTGAGCCTTTCGTTTTTGACATAAGACTCGTTTTCAGAACCTTGGGCCGTCCACGGCATAAAACCCTCCAAGAAGAGGGGCGGAGTTATTGGCCCCGCCCCATTGAATTGCTAGGCAGCGGCGCGGAAAACGACGTAATCAATCTGCGCCTGATTTCCAGTATTTGCCGCCGTCAACGTGATGACGAGATGGCCTGCCGATGGAATTGCACTCGCAATGTAGGCAGCCTGTGTGGGGGCTACGCGGAACGTGCAAGTAACTTTGTCTGTGGCGGCAACGCCCGCGATGGCGGTGTCCAGTGTGGCACCAGAACCAGACCATGTGATTGTTCCGGCATACTTAGCCACATGAGACGGCACAATGCCCGCTGCAAGTTTCGCAAGGGTTACGTTTGCATCGGCAATCTTTACGGTTGTAACTGCTGCAGTATTGAGTTCGGTGGCGGTTATGCCCCCAACCAAAGCAGCCACAATATCAGAAACGTTGAAATAGGGAAATTGTTTTCTAGCCATACATCACCGCCCTAGGCGATGTCGGTTACGAAATAGATGAAGGTTACGACCAATCTCCCCGCCGTGATAGCACCCGTGCAGGTAAGATAAATGCTAGTGTCAGCGGCAAGTGCAATCCTTGACTTTGTATCTACCTCCGCTACACCGCAAATCAACGTGTCTGCGGTCTGCCCCGTTGTAACCATGTCCGCCATGAACTGCGCCCCTGCGGAGGCAGAACCAAGCGTGACGGCGGTTCCACCGGCCAAGGCGGTCGTCCAATAACCGGCAATGTCAAGAATAACCGCATTGATGGGCAGCTTTCCGAGAATGTAGTCTCCGATAGCCCCACCCATCTTGGTGAAGTCGTAAACGAACGTCTTTGCCTTTACCGTCTTGAGTTCCCCGTTTCCAAAAACGGGTTCCCCCTGAACGGGCAATCCAGCGTCATATACCGTTGCCATGAGATTCCTCCTTGGAAACTCTCCCGCGTTGCGGGATTAATCTGGGGAGGCAGTCAGGAAACTGCCCCTCCCAGTAAGTTCTTGCCTGTAACTTCTCTGGGCCGGTAGAACCCATAATCAGGTTCCACTCGCCCTCAGAGAGTTCGATGGACGTTCCCTTTTTCCAGTCTTCGGTTCTGCCCGAGATGGAAAGGGTTATGTCCTGTTCGCTTGCATTTCGGACTAGCACGTTAGGCTACTGTCACTCCCTGAAGCAAGCCACAGCTCATGGGGAAGTCGCAAACGAGCTGAAGGGTGATGCCAACTGAACCCTCGATGACCTTGGTGCGCTTGATAGGCTCCATGTCTACCCAGCCGCTCCATGAGAGGTTGTCCTTGGGGTGAACGATGAGGAACATGTGGTCGGTGTTGATGAAGTAAATCTCGCCGGTCGGAACCTTGTCGCTCCACATAATATCGGTGCCCCAGAACTTGGGGCCGTTTTCGCTGACGGCTTGCTGCGTGTTCTGGAAGCCGACCTTGGCGAAGTTCATGCTCCAAAGCTTTTCCCAGATGGCCTGTGTGGTGACGATAAGGTCGGGGAACTTCTTGCCGAGCTTCTTGCACTCGTTCATCTTGGTTGCAAGCATCTCGTACGTGAGTGCGCCAGCGGAGGCCGTGAGGTTGGACTTGTAGAAGTAGCCAGACGGAACGCTGCGGTCGATGTCGCCGACGGTGGCGTAGTTGGTGTAATCAAGGAATTCGTGGACAGAGGTGATGGCACCTGTTGCACCAGCAACCATGAGGTCGCTTGCGAGGGTGCTCTGGAGGTTGTCCTTGATACTCTGCATGGTGACGGTCAGAAGGTTGACAATCTGCGCCTTGTCGGAGTTTTCCATAATGTCGATCTTGTTCAGCGCATTTCCGCTGAAGTAGTGCGACCAGTGGAAGTGGTTTTCGGTCAGAACATCACTCTGAACGATGGTCAGGGTGTCGGTCTTGACGTACGGGCCACCGGAACATGCCTGCGAGTTGATAAGCGGAACCTTGATGATGGAGCCACCGCTGACCTTGCGCGTCTTAGCCATGAACCGCTTGATGAGCGGGTCATCCTGATAAATGTTGTTGACGAGAGGAAGGTAATATGCCGTAGTTGCGGCATCGAGTTGACTGATAATGGACATTTGAGTCCTCCTGTTAGTTTATGCGAGCGAGTCCCAGGCCCCCTCAAGCTGGTCTCCGGCTTCCCGGAAGTCCTTGGGATGGATGGTTCCCTTTGCTGCACCCTTGGAGCCGCCCTCTACGACGGTCTTTCCACTGATGCCTTTTTTAAGTTCGTCTAGACGGGTGTTAGCCCGCTTCTCCACAATGGAATCAAGTGCTTCGGGGTGGAGGTCGTAATATGTTGCTTTCACAAGACGTACGATTTTTTCAGGTGAGTCCACCGCCTTGTCGGACAGTGCATCGACCCTCTCCTGTAGTTCGAGGAACAGCTCATCACGATCTGGGCCGGATAACTCAACACCCTCTTTTGTAAGGGCCGTAAGGCCACTTTCGAGTGCGGTATCCGTTTCACCGAGCTGTTGCTTCTCTGCGTACGAGAGAGAAGATTTCACGCCCTCTTCCAACTCCGCGAGTCTGGTTTTCAATGCAACCACTTCGGGGTCGGGTTGAGCAGCAAATGGGTCAAACGTGGGAGCTTCCTCTTTTACGGGGGGCGCCGGTGTTTCCAGTTGCTTCTTGAGTGCGTAAAATTCTGCCTTCTGACGGTTTAGGGCTTGCGCCTTCGTGTCATAGTTGACGCCGTACGAAGCCCACTTTAGAAGTTCGGCCTGGTCTTTAGGTGTCCACTCCTTCCCCGCTGCCTTGAACTTGAACTTGGAACCATCCCACTGCGCCACTTGTGAAGGGGCGTTCTCAGTTGATGATGGCTGCTCCGTTCCTGCGTCGTCGGGGGTTACAGGCTGTTGGGCCGCGAGGGCCTGAGTTTCGTCCGTATCGGTGAAGAACGATTCAGGACTTCCCGACGTTACAACGTTGCCTTTGTCTTCCAATGGCATAAATCCTCCTTAGGGATTTTTATGTCCAATCTTCGGTCAGGTATTGCCCTGCCAGTGCGTTAATCTTGTCCATGTTCTTGCCTGTCCAGACGTTGTGTTTAACGCTGTCATGCAGGGTTGAGGGAATATAAATTACGTCCTCCTTGTTAATGTGATGCCCGTCGCTGTTGGGAAACCATGAGTTCAGGAGGTTCCAACCAAGAAGGCGGCGTTTGGCGCGAGACTTTCTCCAAGACACTCCCTGACCGCCCCTCCAATTTCCAATAGATATCTTGGCGCGGGTTTCGGGAGACATAATGCGCCCCATCAGCGTGGCAGACGTTTTTGCGCGAGTTTCAGGGGATGGATTCGCGTGCGCAACGCACAACCTTGCACATGTTTCCGGCGATGCTTTATGGCCGGTAAGTGTGGCAGATATCTTTGCCCGTGTCTCGGGACTCGTAATATGTCCCTTCTGTGCCGCAGATACCTTCGCCCGAGCGACATCAGATTGCGGAACCCCCACGTGCGGATTAGAGCGTCCGGTGAGAGATGCTGATATTTTCGCCCGCATTTCGGGAGTGCGAACGAATGCGCCCTTGGGCATTAAGTCCTCCTATTGAATGGGTGGGGCTGTTGGTTCTGTTACCGGTGCTGCCGGTTCTTTAGTCAACGTCACCTTATCGCCCACGACAGCAGTCACCGTAAGAACGTCACCTTCGACGACGCCCTGTAGCGCTTCTACTGGAACGTCAAAGGTAGATGTCGGTTCAACGGGGGGCATGTCGGGGGTGTTGTTAATTGGCATATTGCCAGGGTTGATTTGTTTTGAAGCGTCGCTTGAAAGGCCGCGTGACCTGTTGGCAAGGGCGTTTCCGAGCATTTTTGCATTTAGGGCCATTTTACCTCCTAGGTAATTCCGAGCGTAGTTCTGAGTCCGGCTATCCGACGAAGTGTCTCTTGCATTGTGCTGTCCGCATTAGGGAATACTCCTTGCATGGCGGGCGGAGTCACGGGAGCGGTTGGTGCAGTCGGTACGATAGGAGAGTTTCCTAATCGCCGTTTAGCAATCTGTTGCACCAACGCGCTTTTCGGCGTCACGTTATTGGGTTGGAACACTTGCCCCTCCCTGTGGCGGGATTCCCGCCTGAATCTGTGCCAGAGCCGCTGCCTTGATGCGATCCTGTGCGCGACCAATGATTCCAATCAATACGGGGTCGCCCGTAAGTTCACCCAACCCTTCGGGGTCGAGGATTTTCAGGTTGACAAACTGGTTGCCAAGGTTCATCCTCATTTCCTTGTCCGCAGGGAGGGCTTCGGAGTAACAGATAGACACATCAAACACGCTGTCCATCTGTGTCGGGTCAGGCTGCGTTCCCGCGATGTCCAACCACTGCTCGGACGTGTACCACCGCATCAGTTCAACGGCCATGAGACCCCACAACTCGACGGCCCG
>QGNH01000866.1_pt1 | contig 16082 bp, 26 predicted proteins | sample 1735481 | NCBI WGS metagenome assembly QGNH01 (sample SAMN09239004, study PRJNA386568) | Viral metagenome, whole genome shotgun sequencing project.
TATTTGTCATTGTTACTTTCGGTATGGATTTTCTCGGCTTGGTATTTCGCCTGCATTTGAAGCGCGTAAATTGATTCTGAGTGTTTCATTCTCTCCTCCAATGGTATGTATCGTTTGCTGAAATTAAACGACTTCTTCGATGGTCATTTTGATTTCGACAATTATCTTTTCAAGAATTCTGGCAATCCCCGCGATGGCCGCGCCGTGATTCCCAAAATACTCCGCAACGGTGCGTCCGTTAAATGGCTGGCCGTCGAAGGCGGACGCATCGCGCTTCGCGTCGGCGGCAATCTCGCCACAGACCGCTTGCATTTGATCGAGTTCGGATTTTGTCATATTCTATCTTTAAGTGGTATGTATCTCTAACGAAATTTAGCGCGTAAAGTTTCCGGTATAATCGGTATGAAAATAAATTAATAAACCAAAGTAGCCCGACTAATCCTCTAATCCTCGAAAAATCCATCCGCCGCTTGGATGGGTTGCCGTGGAGGCGTTATAAGACCCTTCCTCCGTAGAAGACCCAATATATTGCTAAAATGACCATTCGGTGAGTAGCCAGCCAGTGCCGCAAGTTCGGGCAGACCGAGCGGCCTGCGCTCCTCAAATAGGATTGTCATAATGCGGCTTTCCGGTGCCCCGAGCTTCGATAGCCAGTACGTCTGAAGCTCCCTGCCGGTAGGCAGCGGCTCGCAGTAACCAAGCGAGTCACGACCCACATGCGTGATGGTGATAGGGGAGACCCGAGGCGGCGATATATATTCATTGGATCGGAGCTTACCGAGTATATTTGAGAAGTGCCCGTTGGGGGAATACCCGGAAAGAATTGCAAGACGGTCGAGCGCGCATCCTTCGGGACGCTGCGCGAGTACGGTTAGAATGCGGGTCTCCGATTTACCCACCAAACTATTTGAGGGTATATTATCGCGGGTATATATATCCCGCGTAATAGGCAGGCCCACTGGCGGCATGACCGCCATAACTTTCGGTATCTCTATTTCGGGGAGCTTGTGATTGGATGCGGCATCGAGCTTTTCACAAAGTCTGGTTAGCTCCACCTTAATTACACCGACCAACTCCGCCCTGACTCCCGAGGTGACCTTCGCGAACTCATTATACCAATGCTTGTCGCGCTCCGAGGCTGCCCGGGCAAGCTCGATGGCGAATATGGCGGGATCAATTTCAAACTGTGCAGCCGATGCCCGAGCTAATTGTTTTTTAAGAAGGGCCACCTCCGCCTTCAACTCTTTCGGGTCATTGGCTTTCTGCTCTTCAATCACCGCCGCGAGCTTTATTTTCACTTCATCCAGGTTCACGGTGCTCCAACCGCTTTCGTGCACTTTCTTCTGAAGTTGTGGTGGAGCGAAGGAATCAAATGTTCGGAACATAGGGAAGTGCAGGCGAGTCGGGCCGAATCCAACTTCCGGTGACCATACAAACGCATCCCCACGCGGCATATTCGCCACCGCGCTCAACACCTCGTTGCCCTGCACTTTATCACCGCATCCATCTATCCATTCTTTTAATGCGCGTCTATCCGCTTCGTGGATTACCCGCATGGCGATTAGCGTCTCGCATGACGTGAGGGTGTCGTTGTGGACCTTCTGTGGGCGCTGGGATGCGATTAGCGCAGTGATTCCAAGCCCTCGACCCTCGGACATTAACCGATTAGTCCAGTGGAGGCACTTACCGGCGTCTATATCCATAATCTTGCCCTTCGCGGCGAAATTATGAACCTCGTCAATTACCAGATATAAATCACCTTCGTTCATCTTGAAGAGTGTCGAGGCAAAGTCAATCCAGAAGCGCGTCATTTCACCCTGCATCCACCCGCGAAAACCAACAATACAAGGGCGATTGCCAGTAGCAATTAATTCCGCAACCTGCTTCCCGGAATGAGGGCTGATGGGAACGTCGGTTGCACGCGGGTCTTTGAATGCACCGAAGGCAATTACGGGATAACCATGATGTATGCCGTCGGCGGCCACCTTTAAGCCATGCCAGTCTCCTTTGGGATCAATTATACATACGCGCTTTTCCTGGTCGAGCAGATATTCGACCATATATCGTAGCGCCGATGATTTACCGCTCCCGGTCTTGCCGAGTACAGCTACGTGCTGGGATAGTATCTTGGATGGAAAAATTAAACTCATAGTCCAAAGTATTCTATACTGGCGATTGTCAGCGGAAATCTCGCGGTGCGTGATTCTCTTGAGAGGACACGAATCCATCGCTCAAAGCTGGCGATATTCTCCTCGTGGTTTTTTATCCGGCTCTGCGCATCCTCATACTGAGCGTAGAGCGATTGATCGACTTTTGGCTCCTGCCGATAAACATTTTGTCCGCCCTTACCAGAGACTCGCTCAGAAAGCGAAATACCGTCCGAACGCAATTTTTTCTCCCGAATTAATGACTCTTTGCTCCAAAACTTTAGCCGCTCGGTATGGTGCTTAACTCTCGCCTTCGCCGCGAGAATAACGTCCTACCATCGGATAAGAAAACATCTCGTGCTCATGTGAACTGGTATATTGTGAACTCATAATTTAAGGATTATTGTTATTGAAGGAATGATGGCAGCTCGTCGCCGCCCTGTGTCTTAATTTCTTTTTCGGGACGAGGGAGGAATTTCGGCTCCTCCGCGTATCGGTGCTCAAGCTCGCCGTATCGTTGGGTATCTATCGCCACGCCTTGCTGGAAATCATCCCCAATAGAAAGTACTTTGGCCTGACTGCGAATCACGGTCTTCGCACCCATCGCATCAGGAAAGTTTTTCCAGAACATCGCCGCCTTGCCGCCAGCCTTCCATGCATTCGAGTTGTTGCGAATAGCCTCAATCTCGTCCCACGGCAGAACCCTTATGTTGGAGCCACCGCCCACGTAGGTGATTATTGAAAAGCCGTAAGTGCGCGCCCTTGCCTGACGACCTTTCGGGGCTTTGACGAGCCGCACAAATGGATTCGACCCCTCCGCGAATTCAAACTCGTCACCCTCATGTGTAATATCGGCCGTAAAAGATTGCACGCGTGGGTCACGCGAGCCGAGAGCGATCAATCCCCTATAGCCAAGTTGCAATGTCAGCACCTTCGCGTATGGTATGAGGTAAACGTGCCCGAGTGAATGAGCGCAGTACAGTTTAAGCGAGGCCACGTCAAATAGGGCCGAGAAGATAGACTCGGCGGTACATTCTCGCTTCTTAGGGTCAAGCCATATCTCGTGTGCTGCTGAGACGAGGAACCGCGCACCCTGCTGTTCGCCTCCAAACGCAGTCATGAACTTCTTGGCGCGCTCCGGCTCGAAGAGCAGGGATTCAATCGGATTTTTCGGCAATGGTAATAGGTCTGTTGTCATAATTATTCACTGATTCTGATTTTGAAGGATTAACGTTGTCCCAGTATTCCTTAAATTCTTTTTCCGTGCAGCCAGCTACGATCCACTCTCCCCATCTTAGCGCAAGCTTTGGGAAGCACTTGAATAAGCGCAACTGATTCCCTGCGTCCGCCTTGCCGAAGAGATAATAGAGCGCCCACATAAACTCTTCCTCCGTGAACGGTTTGGGTGCGTTCCAATCGTTTGGCTGGATTAAAAGCATCTGGGCGGCTTTACACTCGTCGGGGAATCCCGCAGCGAATGCCGCCATGTGGTCGGTGGCGCGGAAGATCGCCCGAAGTAAGAATGCCCCGAACCAATCATACTGCGGTTTATCGAACCGAATGATTGCCCGTATGTTCTCCCGGTCGAATTCACTAAGCATGGTGCATAAATTTAGGTATTGGAAAGCAGCGGTCTATAGGCCATCTGAGCGCGGCGGCAATCTTCTGTGCTATAGAGATTCCCGGCTCGTGGCGACCCGAGATCGCATTATTTAATGTGGTCAGCCGGAGTCCCGCCGCTTGCGCGCAGTCCTCCTGGTTTCCGTATAATTCTTTGATTCGTAATTTTAGGATCGCCGACTGCGCCTCCGATATGTAGTTGCTATCTTTAGACATAAATAATAATAATAAATAACCTCAACTCTTTGCAACGAAAGTTTAGGTTATTAAATTCCGAATTCCCCGGGCATGTCCTCCTCTGTAAAAACCTTATCCGATCCACGGGATTTTGCTATGGCCGTTGCAACCACTGCGGCCATCGGCGCGGTCGGGTAGCGAACATAGCGGAGCATCGGAAGGATCACGTCGCTGATTCGGCCTTCAACACCGGGACACTCCTCCCATTTGTCGAGGGTCGGGGCCCGCTTTTCCAGGCGGGTGATCTTCGCTATATATGCCTTTACGTTTTCACTGTCCATCACAGTCACCACGACGGCTTCGATGCGATCAGGGGATTGACTTGGTATCGGCAGGTTATCAACATCGACCTCGCCAGCCTTCTGGCCATCAAGCCGCAGCATCCAGCAGGTCATAACTATTGCAACCTCGTGGAATTTCTCCTTTAGAATCAACTGCGGCAGAACTCCATAAAACAGCCGGTCTTTCCCATTGCCGTCATCTAAAAATAAAGGGTCGATTGTACACAGCGCCCGCTCCCCGTTTTTAAGGCCTAATAAAACCGGAATCCAATCTTCATCCGGTTCTAATTGAAGACCAATGCTCTCGACCATAGTTAGTAGTTTCTTGTCGTCATCACTCATGTTTTGTTGCTCCACTTAAATTTATTACCACGCTGCCAGTGCCATCCATAATGACGGGAATGGTCATCCTCTCCGATTCCGGCAAGGCATCCTCCGGGAGGCTGCCTATAGTGTCGTTGACTATCTGCGCCAATCCAAACATAAACACCATGCTGTCGAAATCTTCTTTCGTGAGGAGGGAGGCTCCACACTTAGGGCAGGGCGTTCCGATGAACGCTCGCAGCCCCTCGACCCCCGATGGCATATCCATGTTCGGGTCAAGGAAGTCGCACGCCGGGTTATCACACATAACCCCTTTTGATTTAATCTCTATCGCTTTAGCCACGTATTACCACCTTTCCAAACTCCGTTAATATAGTGTCGGTGAAATCGGATAAGTCCTGAATTACTTTGGCCTTAGGAAACCATTGTTTGATCTCTGTTTTTTCGAAGAGACCGACTGTCACGACCGGCCCGTATTTTTCAAGTCTCGCCACTTCGCCATCCAGTTCGTGTTCTTGTGTTGCCTCATTCCAACCCGAGGAAGACCCGACATCCTGACCGGCCCGGTTTTTAATCCAGTGCTCATCCTTGTAGGCTCCGCCATCCGTAATGATAACCGTGATAGCCTGCTCGCCCTCCTCCACATAACGAAGTTGTCGCTCAACTTCGAGGCAGCCAGCGTAGGTGAATGTATTGCCGCGATTTTCGCTTGCTGCCGACCGTAGGATGTCGGCATGTAGGTCATCCAACTTCTGTTCGTTGAGATGGCTGCCGAGGCGTTTGTGGACCGTGACGATCTCATTAAATCCTATCACGCTAAACCGAATATGATGTCGCACGAGGCCACGGATAAGCGCGATAGTGGAGGCGGCGGCAAGCGACATCCGGCTGCCATTCATCGACCCACTCTCATCAAGCAATATGACGACGGCATACTTTTTGTTCTTCCTCGCGAGCTTGCGGGAGAACACTTTTTCGCTCCCCGTATGCACCTTAAATAAGTTGCGTACCGTTAACCGTCCGCGCCGCTGATTGTCCTCAAGACGATCAAATTGATTGTCGCGCATGACGTTGCCAACCTTCTGATAAAACGTGTTGAGCTTCATCTGCTCCCGGAACGATTCATTATAGGACTTAGTCGGGTCGGTCTGTTTTAAGTGCTCGGCGAGCTTTTGGTCGAGCGTGCCAACGCTCATCCCCCCAGCACCCTCCTCCCCCGGCTCGTCCTCGCTCATCCCAGCAAGCGGCTGGTTACGACCGACCGGGTTCGGATTGGTGGAGGCAAGCATCTCAGCAAACTGCTCGGCGACAGATTCATCACCGGCCTCTTCGGCCATCTCGATGGCCTCGTTGATCACCTTCTCGGTGGCCTTGCCGAGCATCTCTTCGATCTTCTTTTGAAGTTTCTGCTCCTCTTGCTGTTTCTCATCTTTCTCATCCACATCCGTCGGATTGATGCGCATGATGGAAATCTGATTGCAGTTGGTGCAGTCAAAAACCGATTGACCGAATACGCTCTTGCGTAGAAACTTTAATGTCTGATGCCCGCAGGATGGGCAATAGGTTGCTGCCATATTATGTTATGCTAAGAGTTCGGTTAGGATTTCTTCAAATGAAAGCGTGGCGGTAACATGGTTCTCGCTCTCATCCTCGTTTGACACGACATCCGTTGTAAGCGGCTCCCCCACTACCACTACGGGAGGCTCCTCTTCGGAGGAAAATGTGATCCCGAGAACCTGCGAAATTTTATCTAACACCACTGGTCGCTTCGATACCCCACTCTCGGCCTCCGAGACATAGGGTTGTGGGAAGCTGCATTCGATAGCGAGCTGCTTTTGCGTCCACCCACGCTGCTTTCTTGCGGCTTTAATCTGAGCGCCGATGCCGCTTTTGGGTGTCTCGGCACCGTCGCCGGTAGCGGAGGTAAGCTTGCGAATTCGTTCAATGGTGAACTCGGCGATTTCCTTTTCCCGTTTGCCGCACTCTGCGAGCCGAGAGACAATATCCACCTCTCGTGCGGCGAACTCGTTGCGCAGGGCTGAGGCTTGTTCGATTAATGTTAGCGGCTCCTCCACGGCCTCAGGGTCTGGTTGCCCGGTGGATGTGGCCGTTTTGATCTCGCTTAACAAAACCTCTTTATCCACGCGAGACTGAATCGCACGATTTAATATCGTTGCGTCAAACGACTGCCTCATGCTCTTGAGGCTTCCATGCAGCCGTGCCCATGACAATAAATCGCGAGTGGAGATGAGGGTAAGCATCTCGCCAGCCTCGAATTTCTTTCGGAGCCGCTTTGCAATGTCGGCCATCGTAGCCGCATCGTCTTCGCGTATATTCATGCGCTCGACGAGAAGTTTCGCCTCTTGTATGGGCTGGATAAAATCGAATTCCAGAACCATGTGAAAGCGTGATAAGAAGGCCGGACTTAGCTCCTTCGTACCCACATACTCCGGTGGATTCATAGTGGCGAAGAGCCTGAAGTCTTCGTGCGCCGGGACGATCTCGCCATCCTTACCCATTAATCGGATGAAATGCCCGTCGTCGAGTAGTGGGTGGAGCAGGAACAACACCTCGGCGTTTGCGGCATTGATCTCGTCTAAAATAACGACATGCCCCTCCCGCAGTGCCCTTGTTAGCGGTCCCTCGACGAATACTGTTTCGCCTTTTATCAATCCCATCTTACCGGCCAGTTCATCTTCCCCGGTTTGTCCAGTGAGGTTGATGCGGGTGATCACCTTATTATGCTCGTTCGCCATCGCATAAATGGCGGACGATTTACACGTGCCTGTGTGTCCTACAATGAGTGTATAGAAATTATCGCGCAACGCCTGATCTATTAACTTGAGATTTTTGGCCTGCCCCTTAATATCCGACTTCCGAAGTGTAAGCATTCGTGTGGAAAGTTTGGTTGTTGTTTGAGGTAAATTATAAATTCATATATGCAAACGGAAGAATCACACGGAAAGTTTCGCAAAAGTTAAATTAAAATAAAAATATGCAATGTGGAACTTTGCGCGTCACGTTCCGTTATACCTATTATATGAAGGATCCTCAAATCCCAAGTTTCGTTTTATACCAACTCCCGGGGAGAACAGGAGATCGTTGTCCTTTGAGGCACCTATCTATCGGGTTTATTAATCTTTGTTCATAATCAATAACGCGCGAAACTTTCCGTTGCATATTTCGTTTACTAATATGAAAGAAGTTAATCAAGTTATTCAAAACCAACCAAATACACGACAATGACAATAACGATCTACAAAACAATGACAACTTACGAACTCGAATCGACCAAAACAGGCAAGCGCATTTCTGCCGATTTTTCAACAGACCACGAGGCACTTGAGTGGGCCGAGAAGAACATAACAAAATACGGAACTGCGCAGCTTGTCCGATTTCCAGAATTGCAAATTGGATTTGCAGGAATCCAGCGCAATCGCAGTCGCGCAAGTCTTTTGGCGATCTGTAAGAGTTAGCGGCGTAAGAGCCTGTCGTGGGCGGTCTGCCCGCTAATGGCAATCGAGTGTTAGCGCGGGAAGCGCAGTGGTTAATGGGCAGAGCCCAACCTACTGGGGGTTTCGAACACCCCCGCTCGGTCTGAGTTTTTAACAAAAAGGCTAACAAATGACAATCAAGACTTNNGGGGGTTCGAATCCCCCCGCTCAGTCTAAGTTTTTAACAATCACAAAATCTATAAGAGGCTACAAATGAAAAAAGCAAAAAAAGCAGAGCACCGGAATAGGATTCATGACATAGCGATAGGTAAGCTGACACCTGAATTCCAAAACTTTGCCGATCTGAGAATTGACGGCTTCAACGGACCAGCACCCTACGATGATTTAGTCTGGATAGGCGAGAACCGATTTTTGACGGTAAGCAGCAGCGGGGTGAGCGATTCTACTTCCGACTTAAATCCGAAGAGGTAACCGCATGACAACTAAAGTATGGCTTCAAGCCGATTGCTATTTGCAGAGACAATACGAGAATCGGCAACGGATCGCCCGCCAGTTAGACGGGGCAGGCCCGAGGTACGAGCACTACGTTGGAAGGAATCCCAACCTCAGCAGGTCTGAGCGACGGGCAAAAGAATTAAGGGGCTATTCAGCCAGCAGTTCACAGCTAAATAAACGAAACCATGAGTGAAGACAAGTATCAATCCTCGGCGGAGCTTTCAGCCGAAATTCGGGCCGACCTGAAAGCGGCATTCCCTAAATGCAAAATCTCGGTGACGAAGGAGAGCTACTCCGGTGGCCGCTCCGTGACCGTTGCTTTAATGGCCGCTTCCTGTGAGATGTTTCGGCCCAACGTTCCGGGCTACCACACATCTGGATATTATCAGGTGAACGGATATTATATCAATGATAGCCCAATCCTGACGCCGGAGGCGAAGACCCTTCTCGGTGAGATGCAGAAGATCGCCAATAAAAGGAATTGGGATCGGTCGGATGCGATGGTCGATCACTTTGACGTGAATTTCTACCTCCACCTAACCGTCGGTAAGTGGAATAAGCCATTTGTGAAATTATGAAATCATCAATCAATAAACTCGCAGCCATGACTGGTGGAGCCAGCGACTACGAGGTGCGGGAAATTATGGATCAAGATGAAGGGAGGCTTGTGCCCGGCAAAATTGTCATGTGGCGCGGTGGCTGGGGTCAGGAGGCGGCGCTCCCCGTCGAGATCGTTTCCATGGAATTATGTGAGGTCGGGGAGAAGTACGGCGTAGAAATCCTGGTCGTCACATACGACCTCAAGGATCGGTGCGTATTTGTGCTCGACAATGGGCATTGGTGTTATGGTAATCAGATTGATATTATACGGAAATGAAAAAACTAACAGCACAGCAACAAGTAGCGCGGGATGAACGCCGGGTAAAGTTTCGGACGCTTGTCGAGCAGCTCGCAGCAATGACCGACGAAGAGCGGGCAGCGAAGATCGGTCACTTGGGATTTATTAAGTTGAGTTCTAAGGAGGCCTACTCCCCATCGAATATGATGCTGATTGCGTTCCAGTCGACGGGACGGGCCACCCCAACCATCCTCGGCGGTTTTGCTGAGTGGATGAAGCAGGGGAGGGCCGTAAAGAAGGGAGAGCATGGGTATATGGTGTGGGTTCCCATTGGTGCTCGAAAGCAGGGGGCTGTGGTTGTGACCAAACCGGGCGAACCCATTGAACCCGAAACCGACATCCACTTTACCACTGGGACCGTCTTTGATATTTCTCAAACTGAGCTTAAAGAAGTAGAGGTGGCGGTATGACCATATTTGACCAGCTTGTCAGCATCACCCGCGCCGCTACAATTCAAGCGGGAGTGCGGCTCGAGCGGACGAACGAGGAGATACTCCAAGACCTGCTTGTGGCGGAACCGGCGCTCGCCGACGCACGCAGAACTTTATTAGAGGCAGTCGAAGCCGGGCGGCTTCCGAAGGAGGTTTTAGAATGATCCACAACGAAGCAATTGTCGGGACGCGGATTCGCGCCTCGCCCCTAAGGGACGGGATCTCATTGGGAGAGCACGCATGGCGCGAGGTTAAGGGTTCGACTCCCTTCCGTTCCACCAATTTGAATCAACTAATAATATATTGAATTGCTAAAATGAGAACAACCATATTTGGAATCATCCTGCTGCTCACCACATCGGTGCTCGCGCAAAATCACAAAACATATGTTGACTACGAGCGCAAGTTTGCAATCGCGCAACGGTGGAGCACCGCTCTTAATAAGCAGGATAAAAAGGAGGCGAGGCGAGTTTGGGTAAAATTGCATGGGCGAGTTAAGGACTTTCCCGTCGCCTACCAGCACGCGGTCCGCATGTACAATCTAACCGGGCCGGAGAGTTACGAGGATTTGATCCAGGAGATCAGTCCGAGAAATCGGAACGAAGCTAAATTGGGGAAATCAAAATGAAGATTAAATTTCTGAGATTTGTTCGCGAGAATTGGAGTATATCGGAATACGAATGGGCCGATTGGGATATTGTCGAGGACGTTGGCACGGTGCAATTCAAAGACGGGGTTAAGGCCGTATTTGGTAGTAACCCTGCCGGGGAATTTATTCAAATTGAGGAATGAGAAACGAAAATAATTGCGGCTATGAGACCGATCTGGATACTCACTGAGGAGTTTTTGGATGAGCCAGCTCCCAAGATGGAGCCGCCGGGCATTGACCCAACTGTGGACTTCTTTGAAGAAGAGCGGCGTGCGGTGGCTGAGGCCGGTATGGACGATCTGTATAATACCAGAAAACCGATAGCTATGGAAGAAGAGAATGAAATCGCCGAAACATACCGCATCCTCAAAGAGGCCAGCCAGAAAAAGCGGGCCAATAACCGGGAGAATGGTCAGAGGCTCTTAAGCGCCAACGGAATTCCCTTCGAGGTTAAAAATGATGGCGCGCATTTAATTATAACCCTGATGAACGGAAGAATCTGGGACTTTTGGCCTGGTACGGGTAAATACTGCCAGCGTCACGGAATATATCATCGCGGCATTCGCAATCTTATTGCTGAGATTAAAAGGTACTGGGATTATCCGGAATTACTAAAATGAAATTCTTCGTAACGTTCGGACAAAAATACCGCACCGAGCCGCATCCGGTGCTTGGCCTCATTCCCTCACTGCCCGACCAGTGGGTCGAGATTGAGGCAGAGACCGTCAAGGCTGCGCACGATGCCGCGATGATACTCCTCATGCAAGCATGGTCGATGATGTACTCGGAGGCGGAGTTTGATGACTCTTACTACCCAAAAGGCAAACTTATAATTACTCAACAAACAACAAAAATGGATTCATTCGCACTTTGGCATCGCGCCCTACCCAGTTCCAGTTCTTTGGAGCGGCTCGCCCAATGCCCCGGCTCTTATCAACTTGCTTTATCGCAACCGTTTCAGAAGACAACATCCGAGGCGGCGGAGCGTGGGCATAAGATTCACGCGGCCCTCGCCATCCACGATCCATCCGGGCTTTCGCAGGACGAGCTTGAAAGTTACGAGCAATGCGATGAAGCGGCGCGTGGAGTGATTGATGTGTGGGCCGATGGGCGGGAGTATCACGAGCAGCACGAGTCATTCTATTTCAACTCAGTCTTAGGCGCCCCACTCGGGGGTACGATGGATGTCGATATATGGCGTGAAGATCACGCACTCGTTATCGACTATAAGACAGGCAGGAAGGCCGTGTCTAAGGCCGCCCTCAACCTACAGGGTCGCGCCTACGCCGTGCTCGCGGCGATCAATCACCGGGCCAAGCATATACGGGTAGCGGTTGTGCAGCCGCTCGTTGGGGTGACGGTCACCGATTATATGGAGTCCGACCTGCGCGAATCTGTCCGCGAATTAAGCCAGATTATCCTGAGAGCCTTCGAGGGTGATGCCCCTCGCATCGTTGGATCGGAGTGCGGATATTGCGAGGCTAAGAAAATCTGCCCAGAATTTCTCGACATTCCCAATACCCATCCTATCCAGATCGCGCTTCCGACCGACCCGGACTTCCTGGATCGCCTAAAGAAGTATGGCCCACTGCTTCCTACACTCAAGGCGTCGGTTGAATTCTATGAGAAGGAGATACGCGGCGCATTGGAGCGCATCGAAGTGCAGCCGACCGAAGTCAGTTATATACTTATGTCGTCAAATGGCAGGCGACAGATAAACGACCCGGCTAAGACCTATGAAGCCTTTAAGGATATATTATCCCCGGCCGAATTCGCAGCCGCTGTGAGTATATCGAGAGCTGGTATCAAGCGGGCTGTGGGCGCGAAGATCGTGGTTCAAAAGGCATCCGAGCTTGAAGAGCTAATCGACAAGCGGTTAGATGGTATCTATGAACTTAAAGAGCAGCGTGCTTCACTTATACCAATAAAATAAAATGAGCTTAGACGTATATTTAAAGAGAGAGGGTACCCGTGTCGTAAACTCCGGGAGTGGTATCTTTGTCCGGGAGAATGGGCAGGCAGTTGAAATATCGCGCGCCCAGTGGGATGAGAAACATCCGGGGCTTGAGCCGATGACGTTCTTGGCAGAGGGCGATCCAACCTGCGTATTCTCGGCAAACATTACGCACAACCTCGGGGCGATGGCCGGTGAAGCCGGTATTTATCATTGCCTTTGGAGGCCAGATGAGATCGGTATAACAGAGGCGAGTGAGCTAATTAAACCACTCGCTGACGCACTGCGGGTTATGCGGGAGAATCCAGCCCGCTTTGAAGCCTACAATCCGTCGAGTGGCTGGGGAAGCTACGAAGACTTTCTTCCGTGGATAGAGCGATACCTAATCGCCTGCAAAGAGTATCCAGACGCGACAGTTTTAGTGAGTCGATAACATAGAAAGCGAGGGTAGTGTAATCGGATTAGACATGTACTTAGAGGGGCGCAAGACGCTCAAATATGATTCAAAAGCCAAGAAGGTCGAGATGGATGGCTTCGTGGTTGACTATATCGGACTCAGCCTCGGGTACTGGCGTAAGCACCCGGACCTCCATGGATTTATTGTTCGTGAGTTCGCGGATGGTGTGGACGACTGCCGGGAAATTTATATAGGCGACGAGGCCGGGCTGTCAAAAATACTTGTCGCCTCTGAGGCGGATGGCCTGCCTAACACTGAGGGGTTTTTCTTTGGCGAGTCTATGGCGGAGGATAAAGACAATACCAGGAAAATTCTTGAGATGGCAATCGCGTGGGTCGCCGAGGATGACCCGAGGTTCTACAGGGGAGTATATTATAGAGCAAGTTGGTAATGAAACAAGAAACAATTATTGTATGCGAACGCATTGGGGACGGCGAGCCTAAGTCTCCCTTTGAACTCGGCGCTGGCAAGTGCAGCGAATGCGGCGTGCCGGTCATAGCGGATAAGAGCAACGTTGAGCTGGCAGAGCGTGGTGAGGCCACCCTCATATGTACATCGTGTGCCGCCCCGCTTCTGACCTCGGCGAATTTGGGCGGTGTGATGATAAAGGGAAAGGCGCACTCGATGGAAGTGGCTTTAATTTTGTTAGAACCCTTCATTGATCCACATAAAAATAATTAACAAAAAAACACTATGGCACAGAAGAAGATGGATAATTATGCGGCGCTATTCCCGCACGGAGTATGTGAATGCAATGGCGCTACCTGCTGCGGCGGGCGAGGGCCAGCAGCCTACGAGGTCACCAGAGATGGCAGGCGGATGAAGGTGTGCACTCTATGTGATCTTTGGTCCGACATAAACAAGAAACTACTCGTGACGAGCGACGAGAAGACTAAAGTCTATTTTGATTTTGACGCAATGGGCGCCTTCTGTATCGCCCGCAAGTTGGGGGTAGTTGACTCGGAGGACTAATTTCTAAATCACAAATGACAAAAGAACAAGCAACCGAATTCGCGGAGTGGCTCGAAAAAACCGGACGTGAGGGGAATGAGGTAATCCCGAACGTGGGAAGCGATCAAACAAGTGGGGCCGGAATTCTTTGAACGACAGTGAGCTAATTTACACACGATTGATGGCCTTAAATCCCGAAGCGGCGACCGCTGGGGAGGTTGCGAAAATAATCGGCAACGATAGTTGGGCGGGTCCCCGCGCCTGTTTTGAGTGTGGTGGGCAGCGCCAGCAAACGATACAATTTTCTGATCAAGATGACGCTTTTGAGCTTTGCCTCCTGTGCATTCGTAAGGCACATAAACTTATTGGCAAATGACCTTTAAAACCTGCTCTGCCTGCAATATAGAGAAGCCCGCCACGCGCGAGCATTTTGCTCGCGATAATTCGCGCAAGGATCACCTGAGTTCCACCTGTAAGGTATGTAAAGCTAAGAATCGCGGTACGAAAAAGGGCGAAGCATATTACTATATCCAGGAGGGACCGCCGCTCTCAAGGGCGTTCTACGAAGACCGGATTGTTGATGGTAGGTTGGTACAGGTAAGAGAAGTAAGAAGTACATAAAACAATGGGAGAATGATTATGGCTAAATTAATGGTCGAGGCGCGCTTTGCCGCGATTTTAGATGGAATCCCGGATAACGAGACGATTGATGGGATGGCCGTGACCATATTCACGCCCGAGATGTATAATGTTGATCATACCATGGAGGGCAGGCACAGCGAATGTTTCTTTGCCTGTGTCTCTCTTCTTATGGACATAGCCAAAGAAGGTAACTTGCCTTTTCGCGGCCATATGGTAAGCAAGAAGCGAGCGGACGGATCGGACGCGCTGGCTGTCAACGCATGTATGCCCGACCATCATGTTGCAAGCACTCGGACGAGCCGGGAAATACTGGAACAAGCGGGAATAAATCTCAGGGAACTCCACATAAAACTTTGGAATGGGTTCATGCACGACCAAGAGATCGCCGCGAGCATAAAGACGCAAGGAGCGTTCGAACTTGTGTGCGCATTCGCTGGCCTTCGCACCCCAGCACCAACAAAACGAAAGGCCAACTTTAGATGAAAGAGCGTCACGAAAAATTCCGGGAACGTAAGCTCAAGCACGTTCTGATTAACGATCATTTCCAGAACTATAAGCCATACGCCGTGGAGAAGTGTCAACTCCTCATCGCGGACATTCCGTATAATCTCGGCAAGAATGCTTATGGCTCGAATCCGGCATGGTACGTCGACGGCGATAACTCCAACGGAGAAAGTAAGCTCGCTGGAACGGAGTTCTTCGATACCGATAAGGATTTTCGAGTGCCGGAGTTTATGCACTTCTGTTCTACGATGTTAGTTAAGGAGCCGAAGGAGCGCGGGAAGGCTCCGTGCATGGTTGTCTTTTGTGAGTTCGAACAGCAATTTATGCTCATCGAAGAAGCACGAAAATATGGGTTCATGGGTTACATCAATCTCGTTTTTCGCAAGAACTTTTCCGCGCAGGTGCTAAAAGCAAATATGAGAATCGTTGGGAACTGCGAATACGGCTTAGTGCTGTATCGCGACAAGCTCCCGAAGTTCAACAACAATGGGAAAATGATATTCAACTGTTTCGATATCGAGAAAGACACGGACGAAGCGAAGATCCATCCGACTCAAAAGAACGTGAAGCTGTTGGAAAGGCTCATTGATATTTTCACCGATCCCGGTGAAGTTGTAATCGACCCCGTGGCGGGAAGCGGCTCAACGATTATTGCGGCAATGAATCGGAAGCGGACGGCATACGGCTTCGAAATCAAAAAGGATTTTTTCAAGGCCGCGAACGCGTGGATCAATTCCCGCAAAACAGAGATCGAAGAAATAGACAAATTCGGATTCGCAATAACGGCAAGCGAAAAAATAAATCCATCACTCTTCGCTGTCTAACATGAAGTACAAAGCACCTTTTGTTTATTTTGGCGGCAAGACCGTAGTCGCTCCTAAAGTTTGGGCTGCGCTCGGCAATCCAAAACATTACATTGAACCGTTCTTCGGAAGTGGCGCGGTACTCCTGAACCGTCCGAATTATTCCGGGCAGACAGAGACGGTCAACGACAAGGACGGCTTCATTTGCAACGTGTGGCGAGCATTGCAATACGC
>QGNH01001141.1_pt1 | contig 16063 bp, 26 predicted proteins | sample 1735481 | NCBI WGS metagenome assembly QGNH01 (sample SAMN09239004, study PRJNA386568) | Viral metagenome, whole genome shotgun sequencing project.
CTCCCAACTCTGTCCCGTGGTGATCGAGCCACGAGATGCGTATAGCTTATTAGCCGAGTACCGTAGTGCGATTCCAAGTCGCCATGAACAGAACTGTGTCGTTCAAAATTTGGGACGGAATTGTTGCGCCGGTAGCCAACTCAACTCCATTGAGCGTGATTTGAAGGACATCCCCGACTGGCGAGTAATGGAACTGGTATCCGCCTACCGTGGAGGTGATGACATCCTCACCAAATACTTCGCAGCGAAGGAACCCGTTGAAATCAACAGTGCGCGCATCGGCGTAAGCCAGCAAACCCATAACAAGTCCACCCGCTACATAGGTTCCCGGTGTAAAAGATACTTGGCCCCATGCTCTGATGGTCTTCCCTGTAATGTCAGGAAAGCAAAGTTCGGACAAACTGATTACTGATGTAATTAAACTCATTTGTAAATCTTCTTTCCCCGCCTACTAGCTTCGCTAGGTTATCGGATACGTAGTCGTTGTGCTATTAGACGATAATCAGCCGTATTGTCGCTTTTGCTGCTGTTGCAACTTTGGCACATAGGCTGAATATTGTCTATGTTATCTGTGCCACCTTTGCTTATAGGTACAATGTGGTCTCGCGTCAAAGGTTTTACCTTTAAGCACTTTACACACCTTCCTCTAAACAATTGGCACAAAACTTTGAAGTCATCTAAGGTGTGGGAACCGTTAGCCCCCCTCTTTTTAGTCAACCTTCGACGGTCTTGTTCTCTTTTTTTATCCCTGTTAGCATCTCTCCATGCTTGTAACCTACAACGGGCCTTATCAGGGTTACCTTTTTGCCATTCAGATGATCTTTTCCTGTTCTCAACTGGATGTCTTCGTGCCCAATCACGGCAATGCTTTCGGTGCTCATCTGGGTGTTCTCTGTTCCATTGAATGGCATAGTCATTTCTATTAAACATTGTCCCTCCATAGGACGAGCAAGGTGACGATGGAGTCGCCACCCGCTCTACTCCCAGTTTATAAGGCTGGGGATTTGCTTAGTTATGTACTGCTATGAAGTTTGCTGTGACGTTATGTGGTACACCGTCAGCGTTGCAAACTACAAATTTGATTCCTGCTCCTGCAGCTTGCAGTTGTAACATGCCGATGCAGCAAATAGCTGTGGCAGCTCCATCGGACGGAGTCTCAGCCACTACCACGCTGCCCACCACTGAATAGTTGTTATCGGCAAAAGGTGTACCCCATAACAATGAAATGATGCCGCTAGGTGTTGCTGATGCTATGACTCCTACTACCACCGAAGCTGTCTGCATTGCTTTAACTGGGGCAGATACTGCCGCTGTGGTCTGCACCGTGGTGTCTGGAAATGTTATGCCGTTGATCGTGGACAGAGGAATTTGTTGGTTTCCATTGGCTTTAGTTCCAACCCATAATTGATTTGTAGTATAGTCAAAGAACATCTCACCTTGAATGAGTACAGGTATTGGTAAAGGCATTTGTTCTCCTTATGGCAGTGGAAGTATCGAGTAATTCAACGTGATGGTGAGGGTTCCGTTGCCAGCACCAAGCGCATTAGGTGCAGTAAATATTACTGGTGCATTGTTTACTGTTGTGTATGGGGTAAGACCCTCGCCACAAATCCCTATGAATGTGCACGAAGCTGTTGCCTTGATGATGCCACTGGCAGTTGCCGCCCAGTCGTACAGCATGATCAGATTCGTCGGGTTGACTTCTGGGGGATTGCCGTACAAGAAGTAACAGTCATTACCAACTGCTGGCGACGTGTAAGCCGTGCCTCCGAAATGATATTGCATGGTGAAGTACGTAGGGAAGATGTAAAACCCTGCCCCCGGTGCTGGAACCAGTGTGATTGGTGTGGTACTCAACGCTAGCAACTGAGCAGACGTTAAGGTTACTGAAACCTGCTTAAATACTGACGGAGTGGGTGCGGCAGCGGCTGTTGTTTGTACTGTGGCATCTGGAAAGGTTATACCATTTATAGAACCTATGGTTATTGCTTTGTTTACCCCTGACAAAGTACCAATCCACAAAACACTGACTGTGTAGTCGTAGAACATTTCGCCGGGAAGCAATACTGGAACTGGTAGTGACATGGATTCTCCTTAGGTGGTCTCACCGAAAATAACCATAGGGTGATAAACCACATCCGATGGGCTTAATGTAGAAATATTACCCAAGATCAAAGGCAATGCGCCACCCGCTAGAGGAGAAGCTGCCAATATATTCTTTGGTGTACCTCCGCTCAGTGCATAGTACGCTATGATGTTATTCTGATTCACTGCCAAGAAGGTAACTGCAGTGGATGTGCAGGAGAACGCAAAGTAGTACCAACCGGGAACCATTAGCACATTGATCGCAGTATTAGCAGCAAACACCACAACTCCAGAACCTGTTGCAGCTATTGGCCCTGAATCTATGAGCAAACTTCCGTCTTGGTTATAGATTCCAGCATTAAACGTAGCACCTGCTGCGCCAACACCAACATAAATAGAAATTAAATTTACAAGTACCGAGCTGGCCAAGTAGCATAAATGAGCATTTACATGGTTGGCTGTGGTAACACATGGTTCAAACGCTACCGCTGCAATAGCAGGGTTTTGATGTCCTGCACTCTTAAAGAATGAAAATTGGGCAAACGGGTCGGAGCCATGATCTTGGTCTAACACGAGAAAGTTTTGTGCTTGTTCTGCGCTCATGCCGTCCACGCGCATTAGCGTATTGGGTGTATCTCTAATTCCGGGGTATGCTGGTACTGGCCCCGTCTCTGGCAATTGTGGATTTCCTAGCACATCTTGTGTGTACTGGTTAGGCAGATTTAGCGGGGGGAATGGTCCATTCTGATATCCCTCAGCCTCAGCTTGGGCCTTCTGTAGTTGTAATGGTGTCAGCGGTGTCGGTGCCATGGTGTCTCCTTAGAAGCGTTTCTTGGGTAATGCCTGCTCGATGCTGGGTTTCCACCAGCGGGTCTGCATAGCAATTGCTACGCGCCGTTGTTTGAAGGTGATGATACGTGGATCATAGATGGATGCATCGGTCAAACTCTTCCTTGCCATCTCAACTCTGTGCTCAAGGTCAGCATTATGACTCTCTGCTTTTGCTGCGGCGTTCGCGGCGTATACTTGGTCTTCTAAAATGCTCATTGCTTGGCGTACCTCTCGTACAGGTAGTGGTATTCCTTCATCAACTCTTCGCGTGGAGTTTGGTGGAACCCTGCCCAGTTCAAGTACACACACCAAGCAAAAGCGTTGGATGGAGGTGTTGTCACCAACGGCGACTCTCTCTTAGGCGCTCGTAGGGAACGAAACTCAGGCTTTGGTCTTCCTCCTCTATGGAGAAAGTACCTAGCATCAGGACTTAGGAAGATGTTGTTCGTGTATAGCACGGTGCTTACGTGAGCTTCATCGTTACCGTGGGTTGGCAAAGGAGCGTCTATCACTAACTTCATTGTTTTTCTGTTGAGCACGTATGCAAAGCCATATGGTGTTTGTATTTCATTTGGTTTGCATGCAGATTCTCTGCACCCTGTGAAGTCGCAGCGATGAAAACCATCAAGCCACTCTTTTGGTTTAAGAACCGTGTCGTCGTCAAACTTCATTACATAGTCATACTCGTGATCATATCCCCACTTAAATATAGCTTTAACTTTGTCAGGTAAACCTGCGTAATCGTCTCTACAATCAAGCCATATCTCGTCAACTTTAGGTTCCCGAATTGCTCCTGTACCACGAAAGAAACGTACGTCAACCTCTGGTGGAACTTTGGGTAACCACGTAGAGCGTATGGCTTCTGCAAAGTCTTCCCTAGAATGGCAACTGACTACGGCAATTAGAATCTTCATTATTTACCATACTTTCTGAGATAAGATATGGCAGATTCCAGAAGTTCTATGCTATCTTCAAAACCACCTAGAGCCGCATTGTGTTTTCTACACAGCATGCCTCTTGGTTTAGGCGGTTCAATGTGTTCATGGTCCATACAAGTATCTACACTACTCTCAAACTCTTTTTGGCAGATAGCACACCTGTTGTTTTGCTCTTCTAGTTTTGCTTTTCTAGTCTCTACCGTAAAGCCAGCCCTCTTACACTTTTGCGCCGAACTAGCGTTAGCACACTTTGCAATATTTCTGCTCTTATATGCTTGGCTTTGTAACTTGTGCTCTTCTTTGTTGTTAACAGCGTGTTTTTCTCTGCTAACATTGCTGCATGTTACGCAACCACGCCTACCACTGGGATAAACATACAAGTTGTCACCGGAAAATGGGTGCCCTCGTTTACAGTGTGTAGCTTCTGTGTATTGATTCCATCCTAGTTTGTGTTTCATTTCATTCTCCTAACAGATCGCTCTGGAGGGTGGTTAGGCACCCTCCTCGGCTACTCCGAACTGATCAAGGTTCGGGATTCTAATGTCTTTTGAAACTTCTTGTTGCTGTCTGAGCTAACGAAACTCCTGTGAATTTTTCCCTCTTGGGAGCGCGTAGTCCTCGGTGGTATGTTGGTTGCGCTGCCACCAGAGCTTCGTTCCACTTGTTGAAATCTTCCATATTGAAATCGGCATACTCTCTGTACTTAAACTCAAACATGCGTTTCAACGTCCATGATCGGTCGTATCCGTGAAAGATACTGAAAACCTTACCTTCTGGTTTGTCTGGACATTCTATGCCCCATAAAGGATGGCTTGGTTGTTTAAGCTTAACGAGAGTATCTGTACCCCAATTATCGTTGAATCGTACCATTCTGTTCGATGGGTTAGGTTCTGTACCTGCATGTATTACGCAGACACTAAGGTCGAGCACTGGGTGTGGGTCTCGCATGTGAGTCCAGCACGGTGTTCTCCAAAGGGACCAAATAGGATGCCCACACACAGCATACCCTTCAGACCAAAGAGGGATATTCAAGTCTTCCTTGAGCATAGTGTGCATAATGTAGTTCAGTGAGATTTGGCAAGGAGGAAAACCACCTGTGTAGTCCTTACATAGCAGGTGAGTCTGATGAAAAAGCTCTAGCATAGCCTCGGCTTTTCCTGAGAAGGTTCCACCGTTTATTACCAAGCAATTTGCAATCTCATTAGCTTTGGATTCTCCAAGAATTGACCTAGCCCATAACCAGTTAGTTTCTTCCGTGCAGATAGGAACAGGTTCAGAAGACGCTATGATGTTATGGTTGCCTGCGTTCTGGTCTATCCAAACAGAGGGGTCAGATTGAAGCAAAAAATCCTTCACATCGAACCAGTGAATCCAACGAAACTCTTTATGGTGGTCTCTTAGGTACTCATACACCACTCTTATACGCGCAGTAAAAAATGGCTCAGGAGGACTAGGTAGATCAACCAGTTCAAAACCATACCTAAGTAAATCTGTGCGCGTGGTTGGGTGAATATCCCATACAAGCATAACTTTTCGTCCTGCATACCCACTGCGTTTTATACTCTCAAGGTAAGTGTTAACTCCTCCAACTCTGCTGCGCTCCCACTGTGTTCCTAGTACTCCTAAAATACAATCCTGAGTCCTATCCATTTTGAAAACTCGCTCTCCATATTCGGCACATCTCGTGCACTTCCTCTGGTGGGGACATCCTGTTGTGCAGATGCACACAAAACACTGTGGTATCTGGCAACTCTGGGTACATACTAGGAACACCTTCCCACAATTTGCAACTCCACTCTACGTGCAAGTAGATTCCTGCTCGTTGCAGTGTCCAGCTAACCCAGTACTCGTCGTTGTATCTGTGCACAGGGTTGTAATCTGCATTGTCCCACGGTAAGGGACTGTCTATGATATATTTCATGGCGGTTCTAGACAGCACGTAGCAGTATCCATACGGCATCTGCAACGTCTCAGCAGTACCATCTACCGTCTTGCCCATACCCATGAAGTCGTTGTGTCCAGTCAACACTAAGAACCTCTTTGGGTCCATGATGATGTCATCATCTAGTTTTGCCACAAAGTCATAACCGCGCTCGTACGCCCAACGTAGTATAGATTGTACTTTCTCTGGTATTCCATGGTATGAATCATCACAGTCTAACATAACCTCATCATCTTTGGGCTGGTTCGGCCCACGTCCTAGGAAGAACCTAAGGTCGGCTCCCTGCACCCTAGGTGCCCACGTGCTCCGCACCGCGTCTGAGAACGCGGGGCGGGAGTGGCAAGACATGACTGCGAGCAGAATCTTAGACATGTCTTTATGTAGCCACTACTGGTGTAGCTTTTATATCTCCAAACGTGTATGTAGGAGAAGACTGCCAGTTTCCTCTGAATCGAATCGTGTCGAATAGTTTCATTATTGCTACCTTTCTGTTACAACTTTATTGAAAATTTCGTAGCCTGTGTATCTGGGATTGAAACCAAGAACCCCCAGCTTGCTTACATCCATGTAGAAAGACGCAACGGGCACACTCTTCTGGAACTCTGTCGGCTGCTTGTAGATTATGCTGCCCTTAGAGTGCAACCAGTTCTTGGCGTACTCCAAGATGTCTTTGTAATAGATGAGTCCATATGCTGAGCCATTTCCTATGTTGTAAATCTCATTCTCTTTGCCACGTACCATGGCTAGCTCGATGGCACGGGCGGCGTCCTCTACGTGGAGAAAGTCTCGAAAAAATAACCCATCTCCAAAAAGTTCAACGTCCTTGTTCTGAGCCAGAAGGTTGAAGTTGTACTGAAGCTGATTTTTTTGCTTTGATACCTTTGGGTCTGGTCCTAGGATGTTCGCCATTCTGAGTATGCGGTACTTTAAACTGTGGGCAATGCAAAAAGACTTCAAAAGATTCTCGGCGCAAAACTTAGTTGAGATGTAGAAGCCTGTTGGCCTGCAATCTGCTGTCTCAGGCACTGGGAGTTCATGCCCTGAGCCGTAACACGACCATGAACTTAGGAAAGTGAAGCATCCCTTTGTCCCGGTACCATCTTGATACCTCTTCCAATTTTCCAAGACTTTTACAAGCGTTGTAAGGTTGGTGTTGATGTCCAAGTAGGGGTCAGAAAAAACATGAAAATTATGCAGCGTAGAAATGCCGTACAGTACATCCTCTGAGTACACATTGTAATCTTCTCTCTCGTTTATCGAGGAGATGCTCCCAATAGCATGATGGTAGTACTGCTTTACATACTCACCTAGGACAAACCCACGCCCTCCAAAAATAGTTAATCCTGACATTACCTGAGTCTCCTGAATCTTACCGGCCTTGCTTGTGCTTGTGGCTGCGGTAAGGTGAATGTTCCCGCATGCGCTTGGTACACATCCTGCGGTAACGCTTTGCCTTCCCATCCCTTTACGCTAGACAGATGGTAGGTTATTGTCTGTGCATCCATTCTCTGCCCCGGTATGAACAGGAAGCGTGGATCGTGGTGCAATGAGATTCCCTGTCCCAGCAAAGCCCTCGCCACGTGTACGTCTTCTTCTTGCGTGGTTGTTATAGGGTACTCCGTCACGATCTGCATTGCCTTCCTTGATAATACGTAGCCCCCGCCACCACTGGCAAAGACTATACTTTGAAAGTTTGCCCCGCCTACGTAGTCCCATGCTTCGAATCCGCTTTGCATAAGCAAAGCAGGACGCACGAAGCAGTCAAGATCACACTTAAATATAAAATCGTACTTACGCTCCAACGACCATTTCAGCATGGCAACGACTTTGTGCGTTAAGCCTTGCAGTCCGTCAGGGGCATCGACCTGTATTTCATCAGGGTTTTCTGGTTTGTAGCCTACGAAAAATCTTAGGTCTGCATTCCTCACATCTTTTCCCCAAGTAGACCGTACGACTTCATGCCAATGCCTCAAAGAAGAACAACTAGGGATGGCTATTAGGGTTTTCATTTTGTTCTACGGTTCGGTCCTCGTGTTCCCTTCATTGATTGTTTTGCTTTATCAGAATGAGATTTACCTGAAAATCCCCCTGCTCTACCGTCTAAAAACGAAGCAGACTGTGCTTTGTTGTGAGCTGCCCTACGTTCTTCGGTAAACTTCACACCCAAATGACTTTCTATCTGTTTTCTCTTGTACTCTTCCGAACGAGGCGGTAGCTTTCTGCCTCTATTACTTGGAGGGCTCTCTCCACCGTTGGTTAGATTTCTTAGGCAACCTGTGCCCAAATCTTTGCGACCATAGTACCAAATAAGGACTACTTCCGTTTCAAAAGCATCGGCTTCATCTTTGGCAATAAAAAATACAATTCTACCTATAGGAGCCTTTCCTATGCGATGCCATTTGTATGCTCTGTTGCCGCTGCCTTTACCTACATAGTAAGGAGTTCCATCTTCGCGCAACCACATGTATGTGTAAAACACTGCTAGTTCCCCTGAGATGTGTTTTGATGGTCATCATCCTTCTTTTGTGCTGGTGAGTAAGCGTGCCCAGTGATTGCTCCAAGGATGGTGCCAGAGTACGCTACAAAGCTCATGTCCAAATGGTGAAACCATTGAAGGAGTGAGCCTACTACGAACATGAACACACAGATGGGAAGGTGATAGTCCTTCATGTTGCTGATGATTCTATCGAAGTTCATAAACCACCTTATTTCTAGTAGAACATTGCTTGGATGATGCCAGCAGCAGTGACGTGTGTCTGAGGTGTCAATGCTCCTAAGGTAGCAGGCATAACCCCACCCACCCGAGGATTAGCTGCGAATACCAAACGATTGGCAGTGAGTGTGTACATATCACACATCTGTTCAGAGCCCGGAGTCTGTGGAGTATATCGAGCGACCCAACCTGTACATGCTACCCCGCTTGCGGGATTGCCTGTCTGCATAAACCAGTAATTCCCCGGAGTGAGTGTAACTGGGCCTAAAGGAGCTGTCAGTACAACTCCACTGCCTCCCGTAAAAACTATCGCTCCGGTATCTAGAACCTTAGTGTTGCCGTCCTTTGAATAAAAAGCAAAACTGACGTTGCGGGAACCCGCACCTACTACGGGTACAAAAGCTACATGGCTGATAACCACTGCAACTGGTACCGTTATCAAAATGCCATTTAACTGGTCACTTATTCCATTCCCTCCTGCCGCGTCTACTGCGGAGTTCTCGATGTAGGGAAGATTGATTGACCCATCGCTGAATAGAATGTTTCCAATTGCAGAGGATTCCCCTGACTGAAGGTCGATGTTTCCACCTCCAAGGTCTGTGATAACTATGCTGGAGTCCGTTGATTCTAAATTAAGGAGTGTCTGGCTAGAGTTAGGAGTTCCGTTTACCTGCAGCGCCAATGGTACTACTCCACTGCCAGTACCTACACCTCCTAAGGACTGGTCTGGATAAACTTGTTGAATCGCTCCACCAATCGCTACAACCACTGTGTATAGTCCAGCCAGTGCGTAGAAGTCAGCGTGGCCAAATCCATCAGTGATTATCGGCTGTGAAATTGGCACCAACCCGTTAGGATCAGAGTAGATCAATGCTAGAGGTGAAGGAGGGGCTGTAGTCACATTAGCAGGTTGAGCACACACATAGATTTGAGCCCCAGCGATAGCCGGTCCTTGCACACTCTTAACCCATGTGTCATATCTGAAGTAATTTGTAGTTGGCATGTCTCTCCTTACCAGCTGCCGTATGTAAACTCATTGTTAATGTCTCCGCTACTGTTACCGAACGGCTGACGGTGGTACTCCACACTTTGCGCTCTACGCGTATTGGCGTTTTTCAACTGGAACATCTGTCTGTCTGATTCTGCTACCAAGTCGGCTAAGCCGGGGCTTCCTAACATGCGAGCGTACTTTACTGCGGTCTTGTATGCTACAGCGTCCGTGCAGTCCTTGATAGGTACGTATGTAGTGCTAAAGTCTAACGTCTGACTGAAGAATGTAGGGAGTGTGCAGTAGTAACGCATCCGTATATCTCGCAGAGTTGTTGCGCCTTGGAAATTGATGTTGTCATTGCGCCACTCCCACTTCCCAAGGGTGATGCTTTGCTGTTGGCCCGGTAGGCCGTCTTGGGATTGTGCCATGGGCTGGAAGTTGTCGTTAGTGCCTGTCTCGCGTTCCCATAGGAACACAGGGTAAAGCATGTCACTGGGCAGCAGGAAGTTTGGCCACTGCTGTACGCCGTCGAAGTACCCGGCTAAGGACAGCACAGTCTGTACTGTAGGATCAGCTGCACCTAGACCGTTGGTCGGACTGTTGATTATAGGCAGGCCTTTTACTATGATGTTGTCCTTAACGAGCGTTGGCTGCCCTACGTTTCGTAGCTCTCGGTATAACTCACGAATTGAGCTGTTCAAAAAAGGCTGTGTGAATGGTGACACTGCTGGATTGTCAGTGAAGATTTGTCCTTCACCGGGCGTTCCTGTCAGACCTGCTTGGGTGTCGTTTACGAGAGAACGCACGAGGTCCATAATCGTCTCTAAACTACAATCCTGCGAACCTTGAGGCAGGTTAATGGTTGGTGAACTCACGGGCTCCTCCTATAAACAAAAACAAGGCACCCTCAGAAGCCAGACGTAAATACGCCGGACTCAGATCGGTTATTTACCGCTCCTTTGGGTGCCAAGACTTACTGCTGAAAACATGGTAACCTATGAAGCCCTCGTTTTCACGGGACTCAGGACCGCTACACGCGGGACTCTTTCGGGTACCAAGGTCGTGTTACTGAACTTACTCCTCTGCTGGTGCAGACTTGGCAACGCGTGGAGCGTACTTTGGATCGTCCGTGGCTTCATAAGCCTGCGACCGACTACGCACACCCACTTTAATTGCCTGATCCCAATCTCCAACGCAGATACCACCACCATCAAGCATGTGGAAAGCTGCACCAGAGGTTGCAGGCATCCCGCAACGTGGGCAGTTCTCTTTATGCACCGGCTTAGAGTGCCAGTTGGTAGTCTCGTGGAAATAGTCAGCAGCGATGTGATGCTCTGGTGACAAAATATCCGGTAGGTTCTTAGGATTGGATGTCTCCACCGTTCGCGCCTGTTCTAGAAGGAACTTGTAGTGGCGCTCCATACGGACATACGCGGCCTTAACCTCTTCCTCTGTTGGAGGGTTGTTAAGTGACCAGAAAACACCTTTTTGACCAAGGTCATTACCTTGCCCAGAAATCTGTGAAACTACTGCGTCCTGATTCAGGCCCAGATTGTCTGGGTTAATCAAGTCCATTGCAAACCTACGCGTGTCGGTAGGAATAAAGTCGATCTCATTAGAGTCAACATTTCCCTTTGGAACCAACAGCGGTACCGGGAGGCGAGTGACGAGAACGTACTTCTCTTTCTCGTTACGCTTAGGCATAGTCATCTCGCGTAACATTGGAGGACGTGAAACCTTGTGCTCCATGGTGGACACGTTGTACAGATAAACATAATAGTCTGGGGCTTTGTTCAGCATGTAGTTCTGAGTGATAAAGGCCCAATCCTGATTGTTGGCGCGCCCCATGCTCGCGCTAAGGTCTGGTCTCGACTGGGGATTTGTGGAATTTAATTCTGCCATAATGAGTCTCCTGAGTTTAGTCTGATCTTTTCCTGAGTTCTTCTTGTGCTAGTGACGAGCTTTGGTCTACGGCATTGAGTCCTCTGCCTAGCGCCCGAGCGTTGGTCACCATTTTGTTCCAATTGCGGGTCATCTGCTCTATCTTCTTGTCAATGTGCCATGTTCTGCACCCTTGCTTTGCGTAGGAGGATGGACCCTTGAACGCTACGGCTGAATCCCGCATGGCGTCCTCGATCATGGTTAGATCGTTAGCATCGTCTTTTTCCTGCATCTCTTTGAGTGCAGCCTTGGTCTTCTCCCAAGATATTTCCTTGGCTTCTAAGATGATGGGCACTACTGTGTCTAGGATGAAAGAATTCAGTGGCATGCCTTCTATCTTCAGCTTGCCATTCTGCATGTCTCTCCAGCACATGTTGTAGAGCAACTTGTACTTTCCTGAGTAAGGATACTCCCCTAAGTTCTGTAATCCAGATTGTTCATCGTAGTTTCCTACGTAGAAACTTTCCGGCGTACCATACGCTACAGCATCTTCCCACTGCATCAAAAGCCAGCTCCCTGTGCCTCCTCCAACTAGAATGTCTCTGTAGCCATGGTATGAAGGTAGGCCTTCCACATCCCAATAACCACCGGAACGTAACGTGCACTCATCTTCACCACCCTGCCCCCACCTTATGATAAAATTTGGTTGGTCATAGCGGTTTATGCCTCCAACTTCTGTAAGCCTTTGTTGGAATTCATCTGGGCATTGATACTGTTGATAAGTGTCAGTAAGACTGCTCATTGGCAGCCTCCGCAGCAGCCTTCTCTTGTGCCTCTACAAAAGCTTTCATCTCTGCGGCTTTCTTAGCCACGTACACTTCGATCTCGCCTTTTGTGACGCCTGCTTTTTCGCAAAGGAGATTCACAACGAGGTTCAGGTTGTCTACCATCAGCATCAGCTCTGAGTCGTTGTTGCCCAGCTTATTGAACGCTTTTTGCATCTCACGCCGAGTAGGCATACCGTCCATGAACTTGTCATGGGCTGGGATAATCAAATCTGAGTCAAGGTTACTCACTTTTCACCTCGCGCTCAATGCCACGAACGTCCTGTACCCTAACGATGCGTGTGCCGGTCTCATCCTCAAAGAAGTTCATTCCTACGCTGTCGCAAAGCTCTCGTACACGAGCTTCCTTCATAGGGAAAACTTCCGAGTTGTAATCTCCGTATGTAACCCGGTCACCCACGCGAACCACTTCGTCCATCGGTACGCGCTGCCCACCCACAACTACAAATGCTCCAGTGGCTAGAACGATGCCTACGTTCGAGTGCTGGCGATACTTGGCTGCAATGATCAGGCCGGTCTTCTTGTTCCGTACACTACCGTCTTCCAAAAGCTCCATGTCCTTGTCGTCTGCGCAGCGCTTCACTAGGATGCGGTCAAGGATAGGGCTGAATACCCCATACTCTTTATCTGGGAACTTTTGTGCAGGTAACTGCACTGGTTTGACATCAACCGGCTCGGACAGATAGTTGACGCGCCTGTCGATTACCGTGATGGTCTTACTTAAGTCTTTTTCTTCTTCTTCTGCTACGTTGTGCAGCTCCACAGGGTCGTTTACCTTGCTTCCGCCGCCTGAGAACTGTGCACTGCGCCCTCCACGGGCTAATACGTCTCCACCTGAGTTCATTTTGTCTCCTGAGTCTTCATTGGTCGCATTCCTATTGCAAGGAATTTGTTACGTTCACTTTCTTGCTCTGCTTCTGATAAATCTCCGAATCCGTATGGCACTGCCAAGCACTCTATGCGAGTCACTTCCTCACCTTCATACATAAGTCTGATGAGATTCAAGGGGTAGTCGGCCTTCTGTATGACCGGAATACCCATGAGGGTTTTCTCTGTGTGCTTCTTCATGATGTCCACCGTTGTGGTGGTTGAGAAGGTACTATCTAGGCGTGTGCTGCGCTCAAACGCTAGCATCTCTAAGCCAAACACTTGCGCCGGGTGCATCTCCCACTGTAACCCTGAGCGCATAACTGCGAGTGCGAGCAGGTTAGGTGACGGCGTACCACCGCTTGCATTAATGTAAAAGTCGTTCATGAGTTCTGAGTCTCCTGAGTCTTACTTATTTCTAAACTTTTCGAATGTTTCCTTCACTGCTTTTAGCAGCTCTTCTTCTGTAGTGTCCGCAGAGAGGTCACAGGTTGTGTACCTAAACCCTTCTTTGGTTCCTACTTCGGAAGAATTACACACTACAAACATGAAGCCAGTCAAAAACCCTTGACCTTTGTCTGGAACAGGAGCCACACTCCACCCTCCCCCAAAATCATATAACTCGGCATCCGGTCCTGTGTATTGCTTTGCTGCTGCTTCTACTAGCTGGCCCATCTGTATAGCTTTGCTCGTTGTCATTGAGTCTTCTCCTGAGTCTTACTGTAGTTCTACTACGTGCACATGCTTGCATTCTGCTGTGCACATGTTCATCTCTGGCTCTTCAATTATGCGCCTGCTATGCTGAAGGCGTACGCACATCCTTGAGCACTTGGTCTCGTCTTTAGCTCGGCACATGCATAAGCAACAATTCGCGTGGACCTCAGCTTGCTTCACAGCAACGGTAGGATTTACAGCAAACAGTATTGCCATAGAAAGTGCAACTGCTGACAGGGATTTCTTCATTGCGTCTCCTGAGTCTTACTTCAGCCGTATGCACCGCAAAAAGCAATGTCGGCATCTTCCTGTTAACATAGAAACTATCTTGCTCCACAAAGACCGTGGGTTACACTGAGCCATGCTGCCTCCTTACACCTCAAAGCCAAGGCACATGCTGCGAGCACTGCCTTGGCTGAGGCTTGACCTCCGTTATGACCTCGCAGGCCAAGGGAGGAACTTAATGGCTACAAATAATCGTGGTCGGGGGAAAGATGGGAGGGAGAGTTATATTTCCTGCGCCTAGTGGCAAGTAGTAGGGAGGGTAAATGACAGAACGTTTCTCCAAGTCTGCCACGCGTTGCTTAAGAGCGTCAAGCTCTTCCTTCAATTCTTTCTTAGTCATGCTGAGTCTCCGTTTGGCATTTTGTGCAGCAAAAAGCGCTCCGGGTTAGGGAGCGCTATGGGCAGTGCTAAATTCGTTTGTATGAGTCGAGGTACGTTAATGCTTTGTAAAGCCACGTACCGGGTGCCGCTCCTAAGTGCAGATGCTTGTCTGTCAAGTCACCAAGGAATGCTTCCAGATAACCGATCTTAATGTTACAATGTGAACACAACAGCCCGCGATTGCATTTTCCACACGTGAACTTTTTATCACAACAACTGTGGTCATGATCGACGTGTAGGCTGTTCTTTTGTGGAGGTTGTCCACACAGCACACAAACTCCGTGTTGTTCTAAGAGTTGTGCGTCGTATTGCTCTATGGTCATCTTGTGCCTAGACAAGGCTGCACGTCGCAATACCATTCTTCTATGCTCTGGGTCTTCTGCATATTTCTTTCTCTTGGTTGCTGAGGCAACCTCGGTATAATCTGGGTTGTCTTTGCGCCATTTCTTACACTTCTCGCTTTGTGTCATCTGTTTCTCCTCGAAAGATTGTGCGGGAGGAGTTCGAGGCTCCTCCCGCACATCACCGGGTCATGACTCCCAATGAAACTATTATACCACAGTTAATTAGACCGTGGGAACTGCCGCATTCTGAACATAAAGTCCAGCGCGTGGTGCACTGTTTGCCAAATTGAAGCCAATTGTGTTTCGACTGATTCGTTTCCAATCAATCTCTGCATGTTACCATGCAGTTCAGACTATATCATCATCCTGACGGATGTCGAGTGCTTCGAGGCTACTTAGCCCCTACTCCCTTGCGGGATAGTCGTTGCACCTTCCGCTTTCGCGGCTCGGCTCAGGATTGGCCCTTGCGGGTGTTTCCCTGAATTCTCTCGATTTACACTCTGCCATTGCTAGCAGAGGACGCTGCGTCTCAACGTATTGTAGGCAAACATATGCGAGGTGAGGTAAGACCCACCAGTAGTGCCGATATCAGGAACAGGAGCAACCACATTTCCTCCACCGAAATCGTAGAGTTCAAGAGGGCTCAATTCCCCAATATACCAATTTTCCATAACCAGCAAGTCCATGCGGTTTGGCGATGCAGTCCAAGACTTGTGGTACTTGCGTCCACCAAAGGTGTCGCTGAAGTAACGCTTGGACATGTCCAGAGTCTTGTCGCCCTTAACTTCTTGGGCGTTGACGATCTGAACGTTGTACATCAGGTTCGACTGTGCAAATGCCTGCTCAGGAGGACCGTACCAGATACCAGACTTGATACTGTCTGCGTCTGGGCCGAGTGCGCGGCCAAGTAGGATTTCTGCACGCTGTGCGATGCCGGGGGTCAAAGCTGCTCCACCCAAGTTAATGGTTGGGGTGCTGAGACGACCGGGGTATGCTGCGCGCTGCAGTCCACCGATTACGCCGGTGTTGCTGTTAACGTCCCATGCCTTGATTCCAAGGATGGAATTTCCTGCGCCGTACGAAGCGCCGTTCACGACGATGTAGTCAGTTGCAACTACGTCCGAAGGAAGTGCGGTGCTGAAATACAGGGTGTTGCTTGGGCCGTCAGAGTAGCTGATGGTAGCAGTGGTTGCTCCACCTGTACGCTGTACTCCACCCACGCTGTAGAACTTCACAACCTGTTGGT
>QGNH01000268.1_pt1 | contig 16043 bp, 26 predicted proteins | sample 1735481 | NCBI WGS metagenome assembly QGNH01 (sample SAMN09239004, study PRJNA386568) | Viral metagenome, whole genome shotgun sequencing project.
TGAGAGTTACTTTTGACTTACTAAGTTACCATCCGAAAATTGACTTAGGTTTTATTGGAGGTTGAAACCCGGTGTTATAAACCACCTGATTTCCAGGTCCGATCACTCTGGCGCCGCCGTTTCCGCTTACTAAAATATCAGCCCAACTAATCGCTGTCTGTAAGTCGGCATACTTACCCTTGCCTTGCCATGAGTTACTTTGTCTTGGGCAGTAATATTGTACCGTGTACATGGGTTGATACAGGGTCCGGCAGGCGAAACCGGACCCCGTTTCCTTTCGTGTGAGTTACGCGGCGCTAGGGTTCGCGCGTTTCGACTGCGTAACAGGATCACTGGAAAGTGGCGCGGCGGGCGGCGTGGGCGGCGTAGTGGTGTTGTCCGTAACCGCTTGCGCCAATTCAGCCGTACGCGCCGTAATTTCCGTGGCGCTTTGATTCATGGCGTCCTGTACCGCTTGAACGGCGGCGGGGTCTTCGGCGGCGATAGCATCGGCTAACTGTTGGGCAAGATCCTTTTCATTCTGTGTCATCGTGCCGATAAGATGCAAAACGCTTTGCGTTACCGTAGTAAGTCCGGCAACGGAAGCGATGAGAGCACTAACGTCAAGCTTCATTTTGTGTAACTCCTGTCTAAGTGCATCGAGTATCCGCTCGATTCGGGTAAGTTGCGTTTCGGGTTGTTCGTTTTGAATCGTCAAAACGTTGTTAGCGTCTATGTGCATAACTTTCGGGGTCCGTGTCGGTTAGCACGGACCCCACGTGACGGTAGGAAAGGTTATGAAATCCCCGCCGCAACTTTGAGTAACTGTAAATCGGCGTGAATTTCGTTGATGCCGATTTGAAGTGCTTCTAACATCTGTTGATTCGTGGGCGTAGTGTCGCCGGGTTTTCCCAGTCCGGCTAAACCGGGCGGTTCGGGCGGCACAGTTGCCGGAAGGTCCGGACAGGTGCCGTATGTTGGACCGTCGATAACGGCGATCCATACGCCGTTAGTCGGTCCTGTGTAGGACGTTGGCGCAGGCGTGGTGCCGTCCGGCAGCAAGTCCATACGTACCACGATTTGACTGGTAACGGGCGCCGGTTTCGGCGGTATCGGTTTGCCGTCACGCCGCGCATAGAACGCATCATTTTGCCACTGTTTGCAAGCCATAGCGAAATCGCGTTGTTTTTGTGCTTCCAGGGTTGCCGTCTGTTGACTGAGCACGGCAAATTGGTTATCACCAATCGCGCCGAATAATCCAGTGGTTGCAAATTTTGTCGCACTGGGCAGCTTGGAAACGTCCAGGTTAGTGTTAGTCATGGCGCCTTACAAACCTCCCACGATGGCGTTGGAAACGGCGGCTTGGTCCGCAACGCGTGCGGGCGGACCCACGTAAGGCGTGCTTGCTGGTGTACCGTCCGGGTTGGAATTCGCAAGACCTTCGATGACGGTTGATAAAGCGGATACGACGGTCCGTTTCGTAGCCTGCGAATCCGGGTTTTTGATGAACGGGTCCGCGATGGCAGAACCCGCACCGATGAGGATAGAGAGTAGCTTGAACCAATTCACGTTTGTACCTCCAAAATTGGAAAAGCCCCGCTCAACGGCGGTTGTTCGGGGCTTGTTCCGGCAAGGGATCAAAGACACCTATAGTATACCAGAGGAAGGTTTTAGGTGTCTAGTACAATGTTTTGAAACTTTTTTCGAGTGTACGGTTTACAACGCCAAAAATTTGCTATCCTGAATCTGGAGGTTTTACCAACCATGGCTAACGATAAGGCCAAAACAATTACGCCTTTGGCGCAATTGACCATCAAAGCGGCGGGTTGCGATCCCAAGGACGCGATACGCCAAAATAAAAGCATATTCATGCTTCGGATTTTTGGTGAGGCGACGGCGGCGAAAACGAAAGAGGCAAGATCCGGTGATGCTTATACGTACCTCATCGGAATCTTTCGCGCGGAACGTCCAGCCAAAGGTGAGGAAAAGGAATCACAGGTTTTCGAATCCGAAAAGTTGTTCCTGCCTTCCGGTATTCAGGAAAAGATTGAAGCGCAATTGAGCGGTACCGGGAAGCCGGTACAGTTCGGTTACGACATTTTCAGCACGCCGGATGAAAAGGTTTCGGTAGGCTACCGCTATGCGGCGGCGGCGGTGATCGAAACGGCGGCAAGCGATCGGCTGTCCGTAATGGCAAATGAATTGACCAGCAAGCCGCTTCCGGGGTTCGTGGTTGAATCGGAAAAGGCGCCCGCTGAAAAGGGTACCAAGAAAAAGTAAGCCCCATTGTAGGGCTTGAAACCATCCCTCACAGGCGCCGCAGTAATGCGGCGCCTTTTTTATTGTCAAGCGGCGGCAATCGCCGTGTCTTTGAGGGAATTTTTACCTACTTCGATGATGGTTTTTTGTACAGGTTTGATGAGGAAAAGCCCGCCCGCGATTAGGAGTAGGCCCAAAAGGAAACACGCAATCCGCCCCCATGAAATCGACGGCAAGCCAAGCCAATTGGAGGTGGTGGTTGTGTTGTTGACTGGGCGGGTGGTGCCGCCGCCGATAGTGAAGGTTGGTCCGCTACCGCTGCCACCGCCGATGGAAGGTATGCCGGTTTGTTGACCGCCACCAAGGGAAGGCCACCCGATACCGCCGCTATCGTTGCCGATAAAACTAAATGATGGATTGCTAGTACCGCCAAATGTGCCACCTGTCGAATCTGATCCAAATATAGATTGGCCAAACGTTGGACCGAAAGCTGATTGCACATCTCCCCACGGTGATTGCCATCCACTACCGCCAGAACCACCAACCGGGTCCGTATAGGCGTTTGCATTCATAAGCGATGGCAGCGATGGCAACGGCATTTAGTTAGCTCCAAATTGCGTACGCCATGGAAGCGCGTTCGGATCGGTTTCAAAAATGTTGCCAGATAATGCTGCCTGTGATTGCACGCTTGCGACAAGTGGTGCCAAACTGTCATAGCCGTAATACTGTTTGATAGACAGCATGTTTTCAAGGGCAGCGGATTGAACGCTTTCCGTACATGGATTTTTTGCCGATGCCGTTCCCGCTGGTGACGCTGCCATGCACGCACCCATACCGTCAGGGAAATTGCTTGATGGCAACTTGGGCACACACCCGGATGAAACCTGTGTACCACGCGGCGCCTGTGCTGTTACCGCGTTACTTCGTGGTGGTAAATTACTCATGAGGTTTGCTAACGCAGTTCCGGGTATGACAGTACCGGCGACGTTTTCGGCGGCGGCGGTTGTTGCGGCGGCAAGGGCGGCGCCAGTTTTGGCGGCGGTATCGATAGAGCTATTGAACGTAGTAATAAATGTTGGCGGAATTCCACCACCTGAAAAGAGCACGGCGGGGTCTGTCGATACTGTTCCGGCAGGCGTAATGAAAACACCGTCCGCTACAGGGTTGTCTTTTGGTCGCAAAAGATACCAGAGCACAGTAAGGATGGTCAAAATTGCGGCGATAATTTCAATGCGTTTTCCAGGTTCGCTCATATTAGACCCCGTAAGTAGACATACAATCGGCGGTAGGATTTTGCTTGCACCAATCTATCATGCGCTGGTCTTCGGCATTTGCGTAGTATACACGATTGGCTTCAATGCAAGCGGCATCGAATCCGCATCCACCTGCCTGTAGGCCGATTGGTTTAGGTGCTGGCGCCGCCATGGTCGCCGGTGCCATGGTGGAAACCATGTTGTCCAGCATGGTGGTGTGCATGGTTGGCGTGGTGACGGCTAGAGATACGCCGCGCCTCTTTCCAGACGGTCCGCCGCGTCCTACGCCGGACGTTGGCGCGCTGCCATTCGTCGAAGGCGTAACGCAGTTTGGTGCCGTTCCTGTGGTTCCTGCGGGACAGGTCGGATACATCGGGTTTATCGGACAGTTGGTATTATCCTGGAAACTTTGACCGGCAAGACACGGACGGCTGACAGGCGGCGCCGGATTGATGGCGGTTGGTGATGGGTTCGTGCCGCTTGCGGTTGGTGTTACCGCTTGTTGTTGTGCCGGATTGATGGCGGTTGGTGATGGGTTCGTGCCGCTTGCGGTTGGCGTTACCGCTTGTTGTTGTGCCGGAATGTTGATGATGATATTCGGTTGTGTTTGCGCCGGTGCCGAGGTTGCCGCGCGTCCGTACGCGTCTGCAATCGCGTTGATGCTGGCAAGTTGCACGTCGGATTGAAGCTTGGCTAAATCGACCTGTGTTTGTTGGCTTCCGGTTCCAAGTTGTAACTGAGCGTTGATGGTCGCGAGTTGTGCCGCAAGCGCCGCCGAAGTATCGCCAACGTGGGCGCCTGCGTTTAGTTCGGCAACGCGTAACTGCGTGGTTTGATCCATTCCGGCAATCTGTACCTGTCCGGCTGTCTGAATCTGAAGACCCTGTAACTGTGCCGAAAGTTGCGTGGTTTGCGCGTTCGCGGAAATTTGCGCTAGGGCAAGCGTGTTATCGGCGGGCGCCGTCGAAACCGGGTATCCGCCGCTATAGGTTGTACTTGTGCTGGTATCGGTTGACGTGCTGCTATTAGATGACCGCGACCAATACAGGTACAGGAGTAAGGCGCCAACGCCGATGATACCGGCAGTCATCCATGGATGACGTTCAACTAAGCTGAAATCCATAAGTTACTCCTACAAAGACCCGTTACCTTCCGGTGTGTTGAGCGGTTGTTGCACAAATTGACCGCTGAAAAGCCCGCCCATTCCGGCAATACGCCGTACTTGTGTGGCGAAAATAACCTGCGGTGAAGTGGTTCGCGGCGCCGGACCACTGTAAATTGCGGCGCCAATTAGTTGCATAGTGGGCAATGTGTACGCAGGTTGAAAGACATAATTCTGCGTTCCAGGTGTGAAGATATCACCCATGTGGTAATAATACAGACCACCGGCTAGACCGTCCAATCTGGAACGCGATGCAATCGGACTAAACATTGTGGGCCTTTCCTTTTGACTAGTAAACGGACGGCAAAATCGAGTTGATGCTGTATCCGCTGCCACCTGTAACCGGCGACAAAGCGGCGGCAAGATCCTGAGCGAAACCGCTTGCACCAGCTTTGATGACAGTGCCGGTTTGCGATTGGTTGGAAACCAACACGGCAAGGATCGCAACGCCGATGATGGCAGTTACGACGGTGACTATTGAAGTGATAAGCTGTTCAGACATTGTGTTTTCCTCTCTACCAAATTACGCGCGATGTTACGGACTCCAACGGATTCGTGCTGGCACACTTGACACCAATAGGCGACAACGCGGTACATAGCGCGTTTTTGAATCCGGTTGTTGCCTGTGTGATGACGTTGACGGTTTGCGAGTTACGCGAAACAAGCACCGAAAGGGCGGCGACGCCCACGATACCTACTAAAATCGTTACTCCGGCAGCGATAAATTTTTCCGACATTTTAATGTTGCTCCGCCTGTGTGATCGGATATTCAACACCGCCGATGACTACTGTTCCCATTGGGCCTGTTACGGACGGTGTTGAGGTTGTACTTCCGGTTGACGTGCTGCCGGTTGACGTGCTTCCGATTTGTCGCTTGAACTGGTCAAAGAAACCACGGTCCTTAACTAAGAACAGTTGAATGATGACCAGTATCAAAAACGCATCGGAAACGGGTTTCAGTTTCGGCACATAGCCGATAGCACCTATGATCATGATAGCCAAAAACCAATAGATGAAATTATTGGTGCCTGTGAAGTCACCAACCAACAGCGTAAAAAGTTGGCACTGTGTATCTCGCGCGGCGGCGATGAGTAGCACGATTCCGGCTATGATGAGTACAAAGGGCATTTTGAGTCCACCTTACATCGGCATGTTTTGTCCGCCCGATTGTCCGTATAGGTTCGGCGCGGCGGGTTGTGATTGCGTGACGGTACCGGAGTTACCGGAACTGCCGGAGCAATTGGTCCGCCCGCCTGCGGCAAGCCCGATCACTTGCAAGTATCCGGTTAGTTCGCTCCGCATCGTGATGTAAACCACGAAGCCAATTAGCAGCGCGAAAAAGATAACTCCGGTTTGTCCCATGAGTTAGACTCCGATTTTCCCGCGCAACGCGTTTCCGGGTCCGGGCATGTAAACGCCGATAAAGTACCCGATGACCAACAACACGAGAACACCTGTCCAATGATAACCTGTCATTTTCGTTTCCTTATTCCTTCCCGCCGAAACCGGCGATCAAAACTGTTTGCCAGAGAAAAGCGGCGATCACCAAAAGCCCCACGAATAACACCCAATTCAGGGCGGACCCTTGGGACTGGAACGGCGCGCGCCACCATGAAATCACGCTTCCGATCAAACCTTGTTTTTCATCAGCCATTTTGCACCTTCAAAACCTCCAGTGTCCTAAAGCGGGGTCAATGACGGAGGTAGCACATTGACCCCGCAATGGCGGCGGACCCTGCCACGGCTAACAGGGGTTCGCCGAATTGGGTTACGCGCCTGCCGGAAGGCTTCCCGCCTGCGTGATGTTGTTGACGTACGCAAGATCTTCGTAACCTACCAGACAGTAGGCGCCTGCGGCGGCGGCGGACGGATTCAACACCAATTCCATGTTACCGTACTGCGTGGTACTGATTGGTTTCGCGCGGCTTCCGAAGTAGTAAACGCCCAAGGGAAAATCGGTATGCAACAGCGCGCGGGTTTTCAAAGCCGCTAACGCCGGTTCGATTTTCCAAAGGTTCGTAAAGTTGGCCGATTGAAGCGCCCAAAAGTTGATATCAGCGCCAGCGACACGCGCGGCGCCGTTGTAGTACACGGCGAACGTGCTCAAAAAGTCGCGGAAATTACTGTACTGCATGGGGAAGTCTGAAGCCGGGGTCATGTTCGTAAACAGTGTTTGCTTCAGTTCGTAAATCGTGCTCAGATCCATCATTGGCAAAATAGGACCGTTTTTGCCGAAAGGAATCTGGTCCAGGTAATCCTGGTACACGGTGACAGTGGCAGAATCAAACGTGCCGGTATTGCCTTGAAATACGGCAAGCGTGGAATCGCCTGCGGCGACCACCGCAGTAGGATTGAAGGTAAGGGACAGTTGCATGGTGGCATTGACAACGGCGGCATAGATGGCGCCGCGATAGTCGCCGTCCGTGTAGGCCAGCGGCACGTAGTACCAGAATGTAGTGGTTGCATCCGTCACGCCGCCCGCAATGCTTGCGGGTTGGCTGTTGACAGTCCAGTTACTTCCGTACTGTCCGGCGATACCTGCGTTTCCATCAAGCGCCGTGGTCAAAAGCGCCGATGCGTACGGCGAACGTCCTTTTACGCTGTTGACAAAGTTAAGATGCCATCCGGGTGTTTGAATTCGGGTGTTGTTTTGCAAGTCCGTAAACTGAATCTGTGAAAGCAGGTTCGCGGCGCCGAAGTTTGTAGGCGTGATAGCAGTTACGGCGGCGGCGGTGAATGTCGCTTTCACCTTCACCCAAAATCCCAAGATCAAACCGACGTTACGCGGAATGATGTTGATTGACGGTTGCGTTGCCGGGGTTACGGTAGTGGAATAAATCTGTTGACACATTCTAACGCTACTTGCGGCGACCATTTGCCGCGCAAGCGCGTTGATTTGTGCCGGGTTCGGTTGGTTCGATGCGGTTCCCATTTTTAGGTAGCTCCCATTTGGTAATCGGTTACGTGCTTGTCAGTTTTACTCCGTCTTCCCTGCGTATTGGAAAACGAAGTGCAATCCAGCCGATGCAATCAAAACCATCAATAAAACGATGGCCCAATTCATCGGGTGTTTGAGTAAGCCCCAATTGATGACGTTATCCATAGGTGGCCTTCCCTTACGCCGTTGTTGCCGGGTGTTTCGCCTTCCAGATTTGTGAGATCATTCCAAGGATGGCGAAACCCAAGACCACCATAATCAGGACTGTAATCCAGTTGGCGGCATTCCACGTCAAAATCGTCTCTTCGGCCATAGTCTGTTACTCCAGTTCTTACACGGACGCTAAGTCAAGTCTAACTCCCATTGATTCAGGAGTCAAGGGTCAAATGAGTACCCGTACCTTCCGCTTTCGCATCGCTTGTAAGCGGGAATCGAAGGTCTGTAAGATAGTATCGAAATCTGGTACGGGTTTCATAACGACGGTTTCGGCGGCGGAAACGTCATGATAGTAACTTGAGTATTGTGGAAGAGGATGCGATAAATCCGCCGGAATATATTCCATCATTTTCGCGCGGTCACCTTTGTGGTTCAAGGCAAACACTTGATAAAAATCGGACTCAGTAAAAACGAAACGGTCCAACCAACAAGGACGTTGGGATAGGATTATCATAGGTACATGCTTGCTGCGTCCTTGTGTGAGTAGTGTACGGAATGGACGATTGATGACGGGCGGTCCGCATACCATGTATCCCTCATCAATGTAAACGCCTGTATTTTCGTTGCGCCAAATTCGCCACATTTGCGCCTGTACCGCTTCATGGTCATCTGGCATAGGGTGTACGAAATAGATACCGGGTTTCGTGGGTACTTCGTCAAGGTCAATATGTTCGGCGCCTTCCAGGTTGGCAATCTCAGCAAGCAAAGAATCGCGTTTGAAATCGTATACGATCCATGGCATCGTGTCGAAGTTAGCGCGCGACAAATGCCAACCGGCAGCGTAGGTTTTTCCGCTGCCGGTTCTGCCAACAATCGAAAGGCGTTGCGTTTCGTTAGGGTAATTCATGCTACTCCGCCGCAAGCGGTGTGTTATCGGGTCGGAATGCGTACGCGCTGTAATCCGGCAAGCCAGGTGCCGCGTTTGTGCCGGACTTCATTTCACGCACGTTACCGGGCGCCGCTTGCTTGACAAGCGCCGCACGGTTGGCGGCTTCGGCTTTGAGCCGCATACGGACGGCGGCGTATCGGGTGCCGTAAACGCCGCCGCAAACCATAGCGAGATTGGCCCACGCTAAAACCTTCGGGTTCATGACGTGATTGTAATGCGCCGCAACTTGTGCGGCGGCATCGGCCATTAGTTTCGCTTCATCAGGATCTAGCGCCAGTTCCGGTACTTCCAGAAAACCGGACGCCATTGCATGAAGCGAAAGTAAGATAGATTCCAGACCACCTAGATTAGTCTTCGTTTTGCGCGGCGCGTTTGTACTGCCGGGTGGTCTGCCACGGCGACGGGTTCCGGTTGCGGTGCCGCTTCCGGCTGTACCTCCGCTATCACTACCGTTTCCGGTATCGCCGGGGTTGACGGATTCGAAGCCATTGATAAGCTCTGACTCAGTGTTTGCAGCATCGTTGTTAGCGCCGCTAACTGTGTTGTCAGAGATTGGAGTAACGCTTGTTGTGCTGTCTGACTCGATTGTATCGACTGGAACTGATTTTCTAGCCATGATTGACCCTCTAAAATTTCCTCATGCCGTCCCTCACTTGCTTCGGCATGTTCGGATAGTTGCTGACTGACTTCCGTTACTTCGGCGGCGATGCCGCCCGATGTAGCAAGTATGGTATCGGTAACTTCACCCGCCACCGCTTGCGCCGTGTTTTCCTGGACTCTTTCAACAACGGTTTCAGGACTCATTACGTAATACCTCATTTGCGGCGGCTTGTAAGATAGGCCGCATTTTCAAAGGACATTCCAGGTGTGGACACCGTATAGCTTCCAAAGCTTCAATGCGTTTGTGGTCATCATCCACCATTTGAAACTTGGCGCCCACAAACGAACTAAGGCGAATGACAAGCACTAACGTACTTACACCACAAACTGTAAGCACGCCAACCACGATATCCGTAAAGGCTTGCATGTTAGTTTAACTTTCCTTTGATGGTTTCGGACACGGCGCCGCCGATACCGCCGATAGATGGTTGTGCAACCTGATTAGATAGCAGGCGTTCGATGTTACTCAGCCGTGTTTCAAGCGCCGCTAACCGGGTGTCGAAGTTTTGTACCGTCTGTTGTACGGATACTTTGGCTTCGTCAATTTGTTTCATGAAAATCACGGGGTCAAAACCCATGGCTTTCAGCATCATCTGTAATCCGTTCATGTTACTACCTCCTGAAAATGTTGTAATTAACTAGACCCGCCGCCGCCAGTAATGACATCCGGCAACGGGTTTGACAATTCACAGGGACAAAAATCCCATAGAATCTGCGATACCGGAAAATTGAGCAAAGTTACTTGCACCACGGTACCGCCTGTGCTTGCGAACCTCATGACTATTGGGTTCGGAACTAGGATGCACAGATACCCTTGCTTCAGTGGCGGTATCTTTAGTTCCTGTCCGCTTCCGGGCGATGAGATAGTGAGCACGGCGGCGTTAGTGCTGTTGTCAATCCAGACCGATTGCACCATGTTGAAAAAACCGCGCTGTTGCATGTTGGTATAGTCAAGCACGATTTCGACCGCCGCCGTAAAGTCCAACGTGATAGGAAGGCAGCGCGGACCACCTTCCGGCATACCTAAACTTCGTTCCAGTGGAATTGTCCGCTGACTTTGTTGTGTGATATTCATAAGACTCCTAACTGCAATTCTGTGCTGCCGGGTTCGGAAGGATACGCGGCGTTAGATGCTGCGAATCGAGATAGATTGGTGAAACTGGACCTAATGGTAACAAAATGAACGGCAAGAAAAAGCGTTGTAAGGTTGTTTGATCGGGTGCAACGGCTGTAAATTCAAGCCCTAAAGCTTGCCACATTCCAACAGCGATAGATTGACCTGAAAACACGAACCCTGCCGGGGTTGCGTCAAGATTATAGTCGAATGGAACGGAAGGTGTAAAAACCCACGTTACAAAATCGGTTGTTTCCAACACACGAAAACTAACACCGTCCGTGGTGTACACGATTCGGACAGTCGTACCATCGAAGCTAACCGAAGGCGTGCCAACATAATGCATTGAAGATACGATGTTAGGTGCATCGATGGTCGAAAACAGGGTCCACACAGGCGCGGCAAGCGGCGTTCCAACATACAGCGAGAGCACGTCATTTCCGCCGATGTTTTCGTACACAGGATAGATGAGGTTCACACCTGCCACACAAACATTGAAGGCCAAAGTAGAGAGTAGCGAAATCATGTCTGGAAACTGGAACGATGAAATCAACGCGCCACCGGCAGATAGCGACTGATAGAACGGAATGTTATATGTGTAACCTGCGTCAGACCAGATATAGAATAGATGAATCGTATCCGTGGAATCGACACACCCCCACATGTGAGTTAACAGATGACCGGCAGGCAGAGCACCAGTTGCCGCTACCGTGAAAACTTGTGCCGGACCGTTCCATACGGCGCCAGTGAAGATCCAATACTCACCAATTTGACCGCCAACATTATGATCTATCGCAACCGCGAACCCGCCTACAGACAACGGTAAAATACAGAGCGAAACCGCATCGGCCAAAACAAGCGGCACAATGGTGCCCCACGTTTCCGTGAGTAAGTCAAAACTAACGGCGCTAGTAGTGGCGGTGGCAAAGTTGGACAATGTTACCGCAACGGTTTGGATGTTATCAAACGCTGACGCGATACCCCAAATAGTTCCTGTAGGCGCCGCCGCGTGGTCAACCGCTTGCCATGTCAAACCGTTATCGACGGATTTCCACATTTCTACAGTGTTAGTGATTCCGTCAAACAAAACAGTGAACAGATTTCCGCCGTACAAATACTGCCCATCAACATAGGTGAAGGCTTGAGATTGCGGTCCAGAATCCGGTTTTCCGCCCAAGTTTACCGGGTCAATCGGCACAGGTGCTATGAATCCGCCCATAAGATACTCCTTGCACTCAACTAAGACCCATGTTACCATGTGCTTGACTCAGTTACAAGCACCAATCGGACTCTGGCAAGGGAACGGATGGCACAACCTAACATAAGGAAATTTCGGCACGAAATCGCCGTCTTAAAACGGCGCGGTCTAGTCACTGGAGTTGATGCGCGGTCCGCTACTCCCACCAAAAAACTTACCAACATAATTGAACGCTTTGACGACGTACTCTCCGGTAAGGCTACTCCTGTCAAGCTATCAAAATCTGAAACCAAAAACATGAAGGATGCCGGATACGACACCTTCAAAGGCCGCGTTTTGTTTCCCCATTCCATAGGCGAAAAAGTTGGTGTGACTCATGGACACGCCTATACCAAAGACATTCGTGGTGTGGAGCATGTCACGATTCCGATTCCGTTTCACGATATCGAAGCGTACGTACACTCGAAGCGAAATCAAAAGGCAATCGACGCCATGAAACGGAAGGATGAATACTTCGCCTTTCGATACTACGGCTATAAATCAACACGCTTGTTTCACAATGTCGATTCCCTCATTGATTATCTTCAGACCCCTACATCGGGCGCCGCTTTTCCTATCTTGAATGATCCCACGAAAAACGCTAAAGAAATGAACGAAACCTACCGTAACCTGGAAATCGTCAAAGTCCACCGGGTACACGATTGGAAGGCCGTTCCAAACCCACACAGGATTCATAAGAAACGTACCGGCACGGATTATCAAGCACAAAAGAAAAAACGCGAACGTGGCCCGAAGTGGAAACAGACCGTCTATCTTGCCACACAGGCGGAAAAGATCAAACGATGGCGCGCCGGTTTGACAGGCGCCGAATTGGAAGCATACCGCGCTGCCGGACGGAAGCGCGCTAGGAAGTCACGGAGAAAACACGATGCAAAAACTAAAACGAAGACTAGCCGTACTCGATCTTGAGACAGACCCTTTTGAATTCGGCAAGATCCCTATGCCGTTCCTATCCGGGTTTTACGACGGCGAAAATTTCGAGTCAATCTGGAATCTTGATTGTTGCCACCTGTTAGTGGCACGGCTCAAAACCTACAAAGAACCTCTCATCATATTTGCCCACAACGGCGGCAAGTTTGATTTTTTCTATTTCCTGGAATACCTGGAAGCTTCAGACATGCGTATCGTGAACGGGCGTATCATACAGGCCCAACTAGGCGAGCACGAATTGCGGGACAGTTTCGCGTTGATGCCGTTTCGACTAGCCGATTACATGAAGGATGAAATAGACTACAACAAGCTTCACAAGTCTGTGAGGGAACAACACCGCGACGAAATTATCCGGTACCTTCGTGGCGACTGTGTTTACCTACATGAATTGGTGACGGCGTTTTTCGATGAATTCGGAGATAAGCTAACTGTCGGGTCTAGTTCCATGACTCAGTTAGAACGCTTCCATGATTTCGAACGCGGTTCACGAAGCTTTGATGACACCTTCCGTAAGGACTTCTATTTCGGCGGACGTAATCAATGCTTTGAATCTGGCATCATTCGGACGCATATCAAAATTTATGACGTGAATTCGATGTATCCTCACGTCATGAAATCGTACTTACACCCGGTTGGTACTACTCCAATCATGTCTACCAAGATAGAACGAGATACATGCTTCGTGACGGCAACGGGTCATAATTACGGCGCCTTTCCTGTCCGTTCCAAGACAGGCGCGCTAGACTTCACAGTTCCGTACGGTACTTTCAACACAACGATTCATGAGTGGGAAGCGGCGCTAGATACGCAAAACTTCAAACCCGATAAGGTCATCAAAACGTACGGTTTTTCCGATAGGGTTTCTTTCGCAGAATTTATCGACCATTTTTACTTCAAACGATTGGTGGCAAAGAAACGCGGCGACAAAATGCACACGCTGTTTTATAAGTTTGTACTCAACAGCGCGTATGGAAAGTTTGCCCAAAACCCGGAGAACTACTTCGAATGGCGGATTACACCCGGCAATGAACTACTCACGGAATCGTGCGGAATGTGCAAGGGAAAAGGACACTGTACCGCCTGCGATGCCACCGGATACCGGCACAAGGATAGCGGCCTAGTTTGTCGCGAGTGTGAGGGGTCCGCCGATTGCCATTTCTGCGGAGGTTCCGGCTTCAAATGGCGTCCCGAATATGAACATCAAGGCAAGTACACGATATGGTGTACACCGCTTTCACGCCTGTATTACTACAACGTGGCGACGGGTGCCAGCATCACAGGCGCCGCCCGCGCGGTCCTGCTACGTGGCATCCGTTGCGCAATCCGCCCGCTGTACTGCGATACGGACTCGATCATATGTGAAGACCTGGACGGCGTATTTCTACATGAGTCGGAGTTGGGAGCATGGAAACTGGAAGGTGAAGGCGAAAGGGCGGCAATTTGTGGGAAAAAACTATACGCCGTCTTCGATGCGTCCGGCGAAGTAGTGAAAAAGGCCCACAAAGGCGCCCGATTGACAGGCCATGAAATCCTACGCATCGCCAAAGGGGAAACCGTCGAAGCACGAAACCCGGTACCCGGTTACAAGCTTGACGGAAAACACGCGTTTACAACCCGTCGAATTTCACGGACGGCGTAAAAATACCTGTGGAAAACGGCGTGCAAAACGGCTGCAAATTTGCTATCCTATGAATGGAGGTAGTATGCAAAACGCTTATTTGAACAACCTGATTTCACGCTTGCGGAAAATCCGCAATCTGACGATACAACCGAAACACCGCGCGGCTTTGACTGTCTTGGCTGCACGCCTCAAAACACACCGCGAACGGAAGGTGACATAATGATCCAGCTTATTAACCGTCACACAAACGAACCTATCAATATCCCTGCCGGTTTCAGCGTCGATATTCAAGTCTGCCTGCCAACGAACCCCGCCAATTTCGCGCCATGCGCTACCGTCTGGATTGGTGACTTTTCCATAGTGTCGTTGAATTCCGATCACCAATACGGACAAGTCATGCCGCGCCTTATCGCGGACGGCGGCGTAAAGTGGTCCGATTCCCCTATGCTCTATTGTGAAGCGGCGCCGGGTGACTCACTATGCTAGACATGATCTTGACCGCTCTGTACTGCGTGGTTTGTGCGCTTGTGCTGCATCGCTGGATTCATCGCCGTGCCACAACCCGGCAGCGCGTTCCAAAGGCGTGGTACCGCTTCCTGAAAGGCGGTACCCTATGAGGTTGCTAGCTTCCGGTGTCCGCCTATGCCTGTGTTTCGCAATCGCGTTTCTAGTTGGGCTTATCATCATCACAGGACACGCCAACATCGTGATGGTACTCCTAGTTTTCGGCATCCTTTTTACTCTCAATTCACGGAGGTGAATATAAAATGATGAACGAACAACGCGCAAACCACGGTCCGAAAGACAATCAAGACACCCGGATCAATCATCAAATACGCCAAGTCGAAAGGCGCGAACAACGGAAGCAACCCCGAAAGGACACCAACAAATGAGTTACCCATCAACCGGACGGACCTATCCGCCCGTCAAAGGTGCAAAGCGCATCAAAAAAGACAACCGGAATCAAGCCCAAGCATCCGAGTACCCGTTTGGCCGTGTCCGGCGACAACCCCGAAAGGAACGGACCACCGATGAGCGTATGTAATTGTGAATGTTGTCAAAACAGTCGTAACGATCTTGCCATTGTTTTGGACGCGTTACGGCGTTCCTGCCGGACCTGTCACGGTACCGGCGAAATCATCAAACACCTGTCTGAATCCGTCGAAGGTTCGGAGCAACCATACGAAACCGTTTCATGTTCAACATGCGGCGGCGCCCACGTGTTTACAGCGTTCATTCGGTTGAATGGACTTCAACGACGATTCTTTTGTCCTGCTTGCGGCGGTGTTGGATTTCAGAAAACGGCGTTCGTAGCACGCGACGGTAACGTATATCCTACTATCACTTGCGTTGAATGCAGCGGCACAGGCATGAACCCATGTCACCACGTCTTTACGGTCAATTGCTCAAACACTCAGTAGTCAAATATCACACGGCAACGAAAGGATCACCAAAATGAACGTCAACGCGCGGCATCGGCGCCACTACAAAAGCGGCGCCTGTCTGGATCTAGTACCGCTCTGGCAACCACGGCGCAGCACAGGCCACCGGGCGGCAAACCTGGAAGCCATCGTCACCACACCACAGGAACGCATCACGGCGCCGCCGCCTGCGGCGAAAATGAATGTGTTTCAACGGGTCATCAATTGGATACCTGGAAGATAAGATACAATTTTCCCCTAACATGCCGGACCCTACTTATCGGGTCCGGTTTTTTATGTCTAAAAGTGTTACTACGACTTAGTAAGTCAAAAGTAACTCTCA
>QGNH01001313.1_pt3 | contig 16042 bp, 25 predicted proteins | sample 1735481 | NCBI WGS metagenome assembly QGNH01 (sample SAMN09239004, study PRJNA386568) | Viral metagenome, whole genome shotgun sequencing project.
ATTTATATAATTAATTAAGTCCAGTAGTTGGGCCAAAATCCCTAAGGCGGCGAGGGTCCGATTTAAACTACAATTGTTGTTTCTTACAGTAGTTCAAGCGTTTTCAGGGATTACTAGGAACTACTAGGGTAGATAACTAGACTAATTACTGGAATGGCAATGACTGAGATAACAGAATGTCACGACGGGTTGCCACGTTAAGCCGACTCTCTCCTGAATCCATCGAACTGATGAAAAATCTGAAGCACCAGGGTTACGCATGGAAAGAGATTGCTGAGGTGTTGGGGGCTACGGAACACCAGTGCCGATATTTTGGAGGTAAGCTGGGCCTTTCCGGTATCAAACCTGTCCAGCGGGTCTGTAAGCCGAAGATGGCTGCGGTTCAACCCGCTAAACCCCTTCCCGAGGGGGCTACCACTCTCCCACCCCTGCCCTGCTTGCAAGAACCAATTTATATTATTCAGAATAAGTAGAAATAAACATATATAGAGATGATAGGTGAGTCTTGGCTGACACAATTCGCACATTAGCTTATCTAATAGCTTCTGAGTTCCAGAACGGCCAGCCTCCTGGATCAATCAGTCCGCAGGATATGCGTGACTTCCTGGTTTCAGTTGCAGCAGGCACGGTCAGCACTAGCAGAACTTTAACAACTGGAACGACTTTCTTATCTACAGATAGATATATATTTTCAAATCAGTCTGCTGCTATTGCATATACCCTATACGCATCTCCAGTTACTAACCAGATGATTACCGTTAAAGATATAGCAGGTAATGCTGCCACATATAATATTACAATCACAGGTACAATTGACGGAGCAAGTAGTTTTGTATTAAATAATAATTATGCATTCGTTGATTTAATTTACAATGGAACGAATTGGTCAGTTATTTAATATGGATTTAAAATACATATGTCAATAGCCCTAGACATACCCGAAAAATTTCAGGGACTGTTTCAACGCTGGAGATACCATTGCTACTACGGTGGGCGCGGTGGTGCAAAAACTGTTTCGATAGCGAGAGCATTAATTGCTAAGTCATACACTGAAAAATGTCTTATCCTCTGTGCCCGTGAGTACCAGAACAGCATTCTGGATTCTGTGCATCGGGTGCTAAGTGCAGAAATATGGGCTTTAGGGCTAGCCCCCTGGTTCGAAGTTTTAGCTAAAACCATTCGGTGTAAAACCACAGGCTCAGAGTTTATTTTTAAAGGATTACACAACAATATTGACGAAATTAAGTCTCTCCATGGAGTTAGATACCTTTGGATTGAAGAGGCCCAGTCAGTAGGTGAAGAAAGTTGGATTAGACTTGATCCTACTATTCGTGAAAACGACTCAGAAATTATTATTTCATTCAATCCAGACAGTGATCGCGATCCTACCTATGTCAGATTTGTAACTAAGCCTCCTTCTAATGCGGAAGTAGTCAAAGTTAATTGGAGAGATAATAAATACTTTCCAGAGGTGTTAGAAGTCCAACGCAAACAGATGTTGGAAAATGATCCAGACAACTACGATTGGGTCTGGGAAGGTGAATGTAGACAGCTCACGGATGCGGCTGTTTACCACGGTAAATTACTTATCAAACCATTTGATGAAAATCCAGAACCCAGAACTCGATTTTATTTCGGTCTCGATTTTGGATACAGTGTCGATCCTACAGCGTTAATTAGGTGTTATATTAAACCTTCAGAAGAGGGTCATGGTGAGGATTTAATTATAGATCGTGAAGCATATGCTTATAATCTCGAATTAGATGAAATGGGTAAGTTTTTTGATAACTCAATTGAAAACGTAAGAGACTGGCACATCAAGGCGGATAACGCGAGACCTGAGTGCATATCCTATCTGTCTCGCCAAGGCTTTCAGGTATCAGCCGCAGAAAAATGGCAAGGTTCAGTCGAAGATGGAATTGCTCATTTAAGGGCATTTCGTAAGATTATTATTCATGAACGTCTGTGCCCTAACACAGCTCGGGATTTCAGATTGTATAGTTACAAAGTGGACCGAAAGAGTTTGGACCAGAATGGGAAACCACAAGTGCTTCCAGTCTTAAAAGAAGGGTCAGACCATGCTTGTATCGCTAGAGATGAATTAATTGACACTAAACGTGGTTTTATACCTGTTCAGGATGTAGTTGTGGGTGATCTGGTTAGAACCAGAAAGGGGTATAAGCGAGTTTATTGTTCCCAGTTTAATGGGACAAAGCCCACTCTTCGTATAATGACAAGAAATAATTCACTTTTAGCCACTCATGATCATCGAATCTACACCGTAACTCAAGGATTCTCAAGGGCAGATGCCTTGAGCTACACAGACCATCTCGTTGTCAGAGGTGTTCCAATGCCTGTAAATCAGCATGGCGTCGAGCGAGCGGACGGGATGATGAAATTCGTAAGTGTCTTGAGTGCGTTAAAGAATTTAGTATTAATAAGTACAGCAAAGCTGAATGTTGCTCACGAGGCTGTGGAACACGTAGAAGATGGCGGCTTAAGGGAAGTTTATGATTTGTCTGTTGAAGACGTTCCTGAGTTTTATGCTAGTAACATATTAGTCCATAATTGTGACGCGGGCAGGTATGCACTCTCTGATTTTATACAAATGCGTGGCGGAATTGGGGTTTGGCGCAAATTGTTAGGTAGGACATAAATGTCGGAAACCATATGACTAAAAGAAAAGACCCTGCCGATTTGATGGACCAAGCGCGGCACGGACATGCACGTAAACATAAATATACCAAGACATATACAGCATGGGCGAGTATGATAACTCGTTGCACAAATCCAAATTATAAAGACAAAGTGAATGGTAATTACGAGCCGGAAAACTGTCGTTGGGCTACCTATCGAGAACAAATCTTAAATAGACGTAACGCTTTATATATTACGTTGTGTGGTGAACAGATCGCTGTAGTAGATGCATGTATTAAATACGGACTTAATTATCGTGCTTTTAGAATTAGACGTTCTCGATATAAATTAACTCCCATAGAAGCTTTTCTAGCTCAAATAGAGCTTCACGGGAAGGAGTTCGTGTCATATCCGAAACCATAAGTCAGATTCCTTCTGGGTCGCAAGGCTTCCTGTCGGACATCGTGCCCCTCACCCAGGGGTCATCTGGTCCAGGCACAGGCACTACACGCGGCCTGACCACAGCCAAATTGCTCGGTTCCAATGGTCTTGTCTATGCTGGCGATCCTGCTTTCGGGGTCAAGGCCAACGGCTCGACTGACGACACAAGCGCCTGGACCGCAGCATTGGCGTATGCCGCCTCCACAGGCGCGGCTGTTCTGGCCCCTATTGGTGTGTCCAACGTTACATCCATTACCATCCCGCAAAACGTGGCGATCATCGGCCGTAACGTTGAATGCACTTCAGTGGCGAGTGCCCAAGGGTCGATCTCTCTCGGTTCTGTGATCTTCGGGACTTCAAACTCGCTTCCAGCAATCGTAATGTCTCCGAACTCTCAGATTCGTAGTATCCAAGTTGATGGTAATTCAGGACAAGATTGTATTCGGCTGAGTGGTTCAACATTCGGTTCCTATCACATCTACGATGCAGATATTTTTGGTGGACTCAATGCCATAAATGGCAATAGCACCGCAGCCTCACTACTTATGTCAAATTGTCGTATTCATGAATGCACTAATGGTATTGTCAATCTTATTGACGGCAATATTGTTGGTAACATTATAACAAGTTGCACAACGACAGGTATGGCACTTGGAGCCAACTGTGCACGTGTTACAATAACTGGAAACCGGATTACTGCAAATGGTATTAATTTAAGTTTTAATGGAGTGGCCTCTACGACCCCAGTTGCCAACGTTGTCGTTTCAGGGAATTTGATCCAGGACGCCACAGGCAACAACGTTTATCTTAATTACTGCCACAATGTTGTTATTGGCAGCAATGAAATTGGGTGTGGCGGACGCGGACAGAGTGGCAGCCCAGGTACTGCTAATGATGCAAATTTCCAGATAAGTAACTGTACTGGTGTTCTAATTAATGGGAACTCTACGTGGGTTGGAAATGACATAACGAGTTACGTTGGACCTTACTGGTCCTGCTGGGATGGTGGCGGAAACGTAAACTGCCAAATCTCATGTAACATTCTCCCCTATCATAACAATGCTAGTAGTTCCACATCGGGACCTATCAATGTAACTACTACATTTAACTTGGCGTCCTCGCTGAATATCACCTACTGGACAGCGGGAAATTAAATGTTCCCTAATACAAAAAATGTTAAATGTGACCTATATTCCGGTCAACCTGTATACATAGATAACATCCTAACAGGTCAAGCAGTCCCTTTTTCAATCGCCCAGCTCATGGCCGGTCAGACAGGGGCAGGCGTTATCCAAAATATTTTATTTGCCAGATCAAACGCTAGTTCACAAGTTTTTAACCCTCATGATAAAGCTGCTGTTTACCAAAAACAGAAATATTGGGAGCGCTGGATACAATATCCTCAATGGTGGCTTCCCCTCACGGCACAAACCAACTTTGTTGCGTCAAACGTTACCTTATTAAATTTAATAAGCAATAGCACAGCATTTGTGCCTTTCGGACAATCCTCTTTTATGTCCCTGACTTGTATATCTACACTAAGCTAGGAAAGAAGCATGTCGGGCACTTCTATCTATGGTAACTTTGGCTACGAACACTTTCATACGCCTGTTCGTATAGCTACTACGACCCCAGTTACCATGGTAGGCTCAGATATGATCATCTGTGTCCTGCTGGGGACTCCAGGTGCTGTTACTTTAAACTTATTTCCTTCTCCTTTAGAAGGCAGAGAAGTTACCGTCAAGGACGGAGCTGGAAATGCCGGCACATATAATATAACAATTCAGACTACCGATAGCACTACCATTGATGGTTCATCTACTAATGTGATTAGCTCTAACTACGGGCATGTAAAATTTGTTTTTAATGGAACGCAATGGAATGTGGTTTAACGGATAATTAATTGTGAGTGACACTAAACCCAAAATTAAGCGTCGGCCGGTATCCAGTAATCGTACAGCTACGAATGATTCGTTTGTAAATTTTGCGGCCGGACTGGGTTATGGGGCAAATAATTTAACTTCCGCCAGTAATTATGCATTCAATCCAGTTAGTCGAACTCATACAACTTTAGAGTGGGCATACCGAGGCTCGTGGATCGTAAAGCAAGTTGTAGACGCCGTAGCTGATGACATGACTCGTGAAGGTATCAACATTGAGTCAGATATGCCTCCTGATGAGATTGATGAAATTCATCAGTACTTAAATAAAAAACACGTATGGCAGCGCCTTAACTCCACCATCAAATGGTCTCGCCTATACGGTGGCTGTCTTGCAGTTATTATGATTCGGGGCCAAAAGACTGATACTCCATTACGGCTTGAGACTATTGGGAAAGATGATTTTCAGGGCCTACGGGTGTTGGATCGGTGGATGGTCCAACCGCATTTGGAGTTACCGGTAACGGACCCGGCTGATCCAGACTATGGATACCCCTCAATTTATGAGGTCCTACCAGATGCTAATACACCTTATGATCGCGTGCACCATACAAGGTTGCTCCGTCTGGATGGTATTGAACTTCCCTATTGGCAGAAGATTGCTGAAAATATGTGGGGTCTATCCGTATTAGAGCCTCTGTTCGATCGACTGATTGCCTTTGACAGTACGACTACTGGTGTTGCTCAGCTCGTTTACCGGGCACACCTTCGCACCATGAAGATCGAAAAGCTCCGTGAGCTGATCGCTTTCGGGGGTGAAAGTTACAAAGCTGTTCTAGAACAGATCAAGATGATTCGGCTGATGCAGTCCAATGAGGGACTTACAGTCATTGACTCCACTGACGAGTTCCAGGTTGATAATTATAATTTTGCTGGCCTCTCAGATGTTTTAATTCAGTTCAGTCAACAACTCTCTGGTGCGACACAAATTCCATTAACCCGGTTGTTCGGGCAATCCCCTGCCGGGATGAATTCTACCGGCGAAAGCGATCTGCGAAACTACTACGACTCAATCAATGCACAGCAAGAAGCTCGGCTCCGTCCATTCATCACGACCATGCTGGAGGTGGCTTATCGGTCGCTGACCGGCAAGGAACTGCCCAAAGGTTTCAACTTCAGCTTCACGCCTCTCTGGCAGCTAGACGCTGAGCAGAAAGCCAATATAGCAAATGTCGTTACCCAGGCTGTGGCTAAAGCCTTCGAGGATGGGATCATCGATCAGCCAACAGCCCTGAAGGAGCTGCGGCAGATGTCGAAAGAAACTGGCATCTACAGCAACATCACTGATGAGCAGATCAAGGATGCTGAAGAGGCGCCTCCCATGGTGATGGGTATGCCTACGCTAGGGCCTGGAGGGCAGGCTACAGGCGTTCCAGGACAGTCCCAGCTACCACCCCAGCCGGGAATGCCTAAGCCCGGCCAGAAGCCTTCCCAGGCCCAGCAAAAGACCCCCGATCCGCCGAAGGCTGAACACAAGAAAACCACTGAGGTTACCAAGTTCGCCAAAGCTAAGGATGAGATGGCTGTGGCCTTCTCCCTGGATGCGTCTCAAGGCGACGACATCATCTTAGGCTCTGAAGAAGACTCCAGGGCTGTATGGATCGTAGAAGAACAACGTCCGGGTTCAACAAACTCATTTAAGTTTTTACTGCGTTTCGCAGATCGTGAAAGTGCTATCAAAGCCTACACGGAAGAACATACAGATCAGTATATGGGCGCTGTTCGTAGAACGAATTTAAATGGATTACAGGAATACAAACATATGAATGGGACCGCTCTGCAATGATGTCCTGCATGAGCCTTCGTTGTCCAGGTGAAGCAGAGTTCAGTATCAAAGCTATAGTTCCAGCTAAAGATCATAAGTTTTTTGAATGTTCTCCGGTAGAGGTATATTGTGGACTCAGGCTGTGTGGTAACTGCGCTTCTATGGTAAAAGCTAAAGACATATTCACCGAAGATATGAAACATTCTGTTTCCGCTATGATGTTCTCTCAACACAATGCAATACCTGATTTTAAAAATAGTCAGATTATGATTATTTCCTCCGATGACCTAGAACTGCTTATGTTAGAGTCACACTATGCCACAATTCACTGAAATTCTAGTTGGTTAGGAGTTGGTATGAGGTGTCCACGTCGATCGATAAGCAGTGATGTCTATGGATATCCGGCTGAAGATCATTGGCGCGACAATGGAACGTGCAGCTATTGCGGTTCGATTACTTCGAAAGCCTTCTTCGAAGCTATTCAAGAGGGGAAAGAAATTGGACCAACAGATAAAAGCTACAAAGTCTACGTAAAAACTACACAATTTGCAAAATTCTATTTTCAACATCTATCTAACGAAGATCAAGATAAATTTATAAAATTAGTTAATGATAAACAGATTAAAATAGGTTTTCCAGGTTATTTCTATACAACTCCATACTTCTGTCAAAAGATTGAAAAATGACTTGGCGTGAAAACTATAAAGAGAAATCTGCATTTACAAAAGTCAGACATGCTGAGAATGGTTATTCACGTCGTCTAAGAAAACTAGCACAGCATGTCCATGATCTTATATATGATTTTATAACTACTGAAGAATATCCAAATAATTTATCACAACTGGTTATCCTATTGGAGAGATATGCAAATATCGTTGAACCTTGGGCGAGGTCTGTAGCGACAAGATGGGTTGCAGAAGTAGCGAGACGGGATGAGAAAGCGTGGAATTCATATACTAAAAACTTATCTTTTGGTATTCAACAAGAAATTCAATCCGCTCCCGTGGGGGAAATGCTACGAGAGTTTTTGGAAGAACAGGTTCAATTAATAACAAGTCTACCTTTAGAAGCGGCACAGAGGGTCCACCAACTCGCTTTGGGCAACTTGTACGGCGGTGCCCGAGCTGAGGAATTATCTGAGCACATTTTAGAAACAGGAAATATATCTAAAAATCGTGCAACTACTATAGCCAGAACTGAAACTGCCCGAGTCTCTTCAGCACTGACTATGTTTAGGGCACAAGCGATAGGATCAGAAGGCTACATCTGGCGATCAGTTTTAGATTTCAAAACACGCTCTAGCCATAGAGCAATGGAAGGTAAATTTATTCGTTGGGATTCTCCCCCTGAAGTTGAGCCAGGTAAATTTTATCATGCTGGGCAATATATAAATTGCAGATGTTTTGCAGATGTACAGATTCCCGATAAATATCTCGCAAAGGCAGCATAACAATGGCCTTCGACCCAAAGAAAAAATTGCGTTCAGGACCACCTGATCATAGACAAACTATTGCATTGTCATCTGTTGAGGGCGCATATTCTGATCTAATTAGACTTCTGTTATCTGCCAGCGGTAGCCATGCCGAGATGAAGGCTATCATAAGCCAATTCGATGAACCTATTAATTTAGCCAAACTTTGGATTTTAAATAATTAAATGGCATTAGAGCATGAACTAGGAGTTATCTGATGCCATTACCTACGATTGAGTGCCTTGCTACTTTTGGGCAGATAACGTCGTCAGTTTCGTTGTCCCTGACCACGGCTGGTATCGCTCGGGGTAACGGGACCTTTATGGTGCTTTCGGTACCGCCGCCGAATATCGCTACTGCCCGTAATTCGATTCTATATTTTTATACTCCTAATCGTCCGCCTTACAGTCTTGCGACATTCTTTGTAGTTAGTTCCAAAGTTGCATTATTACAGACCCCAGGTTTTCAGGCTGCCCCCACATTTAATTTAATTAATCCTGCCGTTAGCGTAACTCTAGTTAGCCCAAATATTCTAACTGAGGGACTAATAACACCTTACACGTATGGCCTTCAGACAGTTCTCCAAGGTCCGCCAGATGGGATACAGATTCCCCTAAATTCATTAGGGCTACAGACAGGATCAATTCCAGCGAGTGGGAGCACAACCTCAGTTGTTATCCCATCATTTTATTACCCACATATTGTTTGTGGTATCACATCGACCCAAGCTGGGGCGTTGAATATCCAACGATACATTGATCCGGCTGGTACCATAGCCAATGGTTCTGCCTTGACAGCATCTTTAACCGCTAACACAGCCGCCGTTATAGACAGCGTATCTGCACTAGGTTTTGGTTCGTTCACGGTGCAAATAACAAATACCGGTACTGTCACAGCCAATTTAAGTGGTTATGCACTTCTGTTGTTGGCAAGATAATTATGCAAAATTTATCTTACTTTTCTACTGAGTCGATTGGGAAAACACGATCATACACTCCAGAAGGATTTCTTTTAGTTACATCAGTCCCGGTTGCCCGAACTGGGGTTCAGGATTATTATGAGGGTGAAGGTATTCCCGTTCAGGGAGATTCTCACGGAAAAATTAGAATTCAACGGGATGCAAGTGAAGTATTCCATCCTAATACTATAGCTAGTTTTAACGGTAAACCAATTACAAATGATCATCCTACTGAGAAGGTAACTCCTGATAATTTTAAAAAATATTCAGTAGGAACTGTCTTGAACCCCAGGCGGGGGGAAGGAAGAGAGTTTGATTCAGATTATTTATATGCTGATCTTTTAATTACAGATAAAGACGCAATCCAGGATGTATTAAATGGAAAAGTCGAGGTTTCATGTGGATACGATGCTGAGTATGAAATGATCCGACCGGGTGAAGGAAGGCAACATTTTATTATCGGCAATCATGTTGCTCTGGTGGATAAAGGCCGTTGTGGTGCACGCTGTGCTGTAGGAGACTCAATGATGACTACTAGAAAAAACCCGGCGTGGGCTGACGCTCTGGAACACGCCTTTAAGNNGAGTTCGTTCAGACTGTTGCCAAGATGAAGGAGTTGATGGGCGAAGTTTGGCTCGGTAAAGAGCATCAAAGCGCCGGTTATAACAAAGTCCCATCTATGGCTAAGGATGAGAAGGAAGACGAGAAGGAAGATAAAGACGACAAGGATGACTGGAAAGACAGTATTTCTAAGGTTGTTAAGGATGCCGTTCGCGCTCAGTTGTCCACCTTCGATTCTCGCATCAATTCCATCGAACGCGCTGTAGCAATTCTGGCTACCCGTGACGAAGAGAAGGAAGACGAAAAAGAGGAAAAGGAAACCAAAGACGAGAAGGAAGATAAAGAAGACGAGAAAGAGGATGAAAAGGAGGACGATGACAAACAGGAATCTAAGGATTCCAAGTCTCGTACTACTGACTCGTCCAGTCTCCGCGCTTCCTTCCAAGAACTCATTTCTCGTGCTGAAACCCTTGCTCCCGGTATTCGCCTGCCAACGTTTGATGCCAAGGCTCCTGCAAAGATGACTACGGATGCCATGTGCAAATTCCGTCGTCGGGTGCTTGATGAAGCGATGAAGGAAGATGACACCAAGGCTGCGATCCTTGGGGTTAATGATGGTGTCGTTCCGAAGCTGTCTGCGATGAGCTGTGACTCGGTAACTCTGCTTTTCAACGGCGCATCGAACACGTTGCGGCAGGCACAACGCCAAGCCAAAACAAACCCTGAAGTATTTAACATGACTATGAAGGGTATCGATTCGCCAGCGGCTATGGCTGCTGCGATGAACAAGAGTAACAAGAGTTTCTGGGATAAGCAGACTCACCGCTAATGGAAAGGAGTTCTAACTAATGGTTGCTTTTACTACTCGTATGCCCGCCGGTATTCANNTATCATCGAAGCGCAGGTAATCACGCCTTCAGGTACTACTGGCGCTCCAACAGCTTACGGTGTTCCAGTGGTGGTTGATAACACTGCCGGGAACGTCGGCAATATGCGGACCATGGTTGGTTCTGACACGGCGCCATATGGCATCTTGATGCGTCCCTACCCGACTGGGTTCGCCGCTCAGTCCAGCCCGCTTGGTACGGCTGGTGTGCCGCCGTCTTCGGGTGCCTGTGATGTCCTGATCCGTGGATACATGTCGGTGCTGTTGAGCAACCCGACGACTGCCGCAGTTAAAGGCGGTGCAGTTTATATTTGGACTGCTGCATCCACTGGTGCCCATATCCAGGGTGGTTGGGAAGCTGCAACCAGTGCCGGTAACGTCGTGCTAGTAGCGAACTCATACTTCATGGGTCCGGCTGACTCGAACAATATCACCGAAATCGCGTTTTCGATGTGATTATGCAACAGAATATGGGAACTGTAAACTAACTAGGAGACTAATATGTTTTCTCAGAACTCGGATGGCACTTGGACCAGCCCGAATATGTTGTCATCGCTGGACAAGAGAATCCAGGGTGATGAGATTGTTTTTGATAATGGTCAGCGCATAAACTGGAAGAATGCGTTTACTAAAGATACAATGTTCACACTCGATCAGTATACAAAAGATACTGCGGGTGCGTTCCTGATTGGGGAGTTGGAACGTCTTGATCAACAGCTCCATGAACCCTTGGTCTCTGTTACGTGGGGCCGCGACGTAGACCTCCGTGAAGACGTGGCGATGGCTGATGAATCTTCGTCCTTCACCCAGTCTACCTACGCGTCGGCTGGTGGTATCAACCCTGCTGGTAAGAGCTGGATGTCTAAGGACTCCAACGCTACAACCGGTCAGGCTGTTGATATCGGCAAGATCGTGCATCCACTGTATCAGTGGGGTCAGGAAATTAAATACACCCTGACTGAACTGGCGTCTGCACAACAGGTCGGCCGTCCCATCGACGTTCAGAAATACGATGCGATGAAGATGAAGTATCAGATGGACATCGATGAGATGGTCTACATCGGTGATACCTACTACGCCCAGCTTGGTCTGACGAACTACACCGTGGCAAACGGTGCTACCGCTCAGAACAGCGTCACCGCTGCGAACGTGGCTGTAGCCGGTGCATCGTCCCCCACCGGAAATAGCTCCTCTACCAAGTGGATTGATAAAACTGCCAACGCTATTCTGGCAGACGTAAATACTCTGCTTGAGTCCACCTGGGCTGCATCAGGCTATGCCGTGATGCCTACCAGCCTGCGGGTTCCTCCCGCTCAGCTCGGATACCTCGTATCTCAGTTGGTCAGCGGCGCGGGTAACGTGTCCATCCTGGAGTTCCTGCGTAACAACTCCCTGTGCAACACGGCCTATGGCGTGCCCTTGGATATTCAGGCAATCAAGTGGTTGCCGGGACGGGGTGCGGGTGGCACTGACCGTATGATGTGCTACACGAAGGACCGTGACCGGGTGCGTTACCCGCTGGTTCCTCTTCAGCGGACCCCGTTGGAATGGCGCGGCATTTGGAACATTGTTACTTACTTCGGGAAGTTGGGTGTTCTGGAATGGGTCTACCCTGAAACCGCCCAATATGCCGATGGTTTGTAAATCGAAACGGTGTTTCCTGTGAATTCAAAGAGTTAGGAAATGGTTGACAAAAAGACACTGCAAATGCTATCCAGAGACCGCAAGGTGAATGGAGAATTTTTGCAGTGTCTCGTTTGGTGGATTGGTTTGGGTTGAAGGTATATTCTGACAACGTTCCACAACATCGTCAGGGATGTTATCTAATAACAAATTTAATTAATGGTAAACAATATGTTGGATCGAGTGTTGATATTGTTGTGCGATTTACAGAGTCTTGGTTGGCTAAAAGCCACTTAGCAAAAGACCAGTCTTGGTTATCGCAAGCGTTTCGCAAATACGGTATCGGATCATTTTTGCTTCAGCCTATTTGTTATACATGGGGAGATAAAAAGCATTTACTAACTACCGAGTATATTCTGATTGATTTATATGACACATATAATACGGGTTATAATATGACTCGGGCGACGGAACCATATGAAATTTTTGCTGAAATTTTATCTAATTCAGAGTTAGAGGCAAAAAGAATTGCCTCTTTGAAAGCTTATTATAAAACTCCGGAAGGACAAAAAAGTTTACGAGAGCGCACAACCTTTCTATGGCAGGATTCTGGTTACCGAACAAATCGAGCAAAAGCCTTCGCGCGACCAGAAGTGCAAGCGAAACGTAGCGAGGCTATGCGAGCTGCGATGGCCCGACCAGAGGTTCGGGCTAAGCACGAAGAGGCAAAGGCCAAGCCGGAGTATCGTGAAGGTCAGCGAGAGAAATCTACGGTTGCGTGGTCTAATCCGGAACTATTAAAGCGTCATTCGGATCAGGCTAAGAAACACCTGGAGAACCCGGAAAATTATAAACAGAGAGTAAAACAAGTTTTATCTGTTCAAGAACAGGCTACAGAGGCCGCTGTTAAAGTTACCAAAGGCAGCATCTGGGTTACTAACGGAAAAGATAATCAGCGTGTTTCAAAGGCGATGAATATTCCAAGCGGTTGGTGGGCCGGACGAACAATTGCAAAATCTGGACCAACAAAAGGGTCCGTGACATTTAGGTGGATTACTAACGAAGTCGATTCTAAAAATCTCGCCCCTGGCGACCCATTGCCAGAAGGCTGGCGTTACGGTAAAGCTAAGTGGAAATCTAAGGAACAAGTAGTTTAAAATGAAAACTGTTATTATCACTAAGGGATTTACGCTCCTAAAAGACGATAGGACGAAAATTCCTTTTACTCCTGGTGTCTATGAGCTGGACGATGAGGTTGCGGAACATTGGTATGTGTTAGCACATTCTAATAACCCGCATCCTCGTCCCCAGGAGCGCATTCAGCCTCAAGAAGATGAGGCTGACGATGAACCTCAAGATAATCAGAAAAAAGTCATTCGTAGGCGTGTAGTCGAGGAGAAATAATATGATCTCTCTACTGATCTCGCTATTAGTAATGTGTATTATTTTCGGGATTGTATATTATATAATCACGTTGATCCCACTGCCGCCTCCGTTCCCGATGATTGTTCAATTGGTTTTATTGTTGATATTCCTGCTTGTTCTACTGAGCTTTGTATATCCTATGCTTGGTGGCGGATGGGGATATGGTCATCCGTATCTAAGGAATTAACTATGGTCGCCTATGCATATGGCATCCCAGTAGCGGAAACTAATATTGATAAGATCAAGGGGATTATTGATAATAATCTCCATTTGAGTGACTCTATCAAAGCAGAAGGCGGTCCGCGTGAAGCTACCCATCTGCTGACACTAGATAGAAATTTAACAATAGCAGCAAGAGAAATCCTCCAACTCTTTGGAACATAACGCCATGCCCTTAACAAAAAAGGGAGAAGAAATATTATCTTCCATGGAAAAAACCTATGGCTCCAAAAAGAAGGCTGAAGAAGTGTTATACGCATCTAAAAATTCGGGAAAGATAACTGGGATTGATAGTATTGATTTCCCTGAAACGGATGCTCAGAAGAGGGTTCGACAGGTCGCCTACCAATTCAATAGTTCTTTAACCGGTGTTGTTGATATGATGGACCCTGACGAGGAAGAAGGCATTGAGGGAATGGGGGAAGGAGCAACCGGTCTTGATAATTTACCCAGTTTTGTTGACTTCAAACGAAACATTAAAGATGCTCTACATGCCGGTATCCCCATGGAAAAAGTTTTAGATTTTGGCACGACTTGGGGCGTCTCACGAGGCAAGAGTTTTGGCAAAGCCGCTTTTCAGAAGTCCATGAAGGACGCATTGAAGAATGGTCTGTCAATCGACAAAGCAATTCGTTTATCGTTGGATTCGGTAAAGGCAGGAGAAGGGATTATTAGCGGTGAGACCTGGGCTGGAACAAAAAAAGATAAATTGTATTATCGTGTTGTAGATTTTAAAGCGTCTATGCGGGATGCTCTAAAGGCTGGCCGGTCAGTGTCTGACGCCATTAAGCACAGCCTTGATTGTGGAAAAGACTGTGAGTGTTGCAAATGAAATTACCAAAGTCTCTAGCTGGACACGAATTTGCAGATGACCTGTTAGATAGCCAGTGCATCAGAGAAGTTCCTAATGGTGAACCTTGTAGGGCTACCAGAGCTATGTTGTTTACCGTAGTTTCCGAGGATGTGGGTAAGTCTGGTATTGCACATACACTTAGTTTAAGTAGTACAGAATATAATGATATTGAGACTCAACGTAAATTATTTAATTCTAATTGTGAAAAACTGATGGATGCACTGCGTTCGGTTTGTTCAGGATAACATGAGTTACACGACTTATACACCAATTATAAGTGTTCCTCAATTCAGGAGCCTTCTCCCTGAATTTGCAGATTCTTCTGTTTTTACAGATGAGATGGTAACTCCATGGCTTTGCATTGCTAGCCAGCAACTTAATGGCTGTAAATGGGGTGCAATGCTTAATATCGGCATTGCTTGGTTTACAGCTCATCAGCTCTCGCTACAGCGTCAGGCCACACTCGTAGCCCAGCGTGGAGGCATACCCGGAGCCAGTTTTGGAATTACAAATAGTAAGTCTGTTAATGGTGTGTCAGTTGGATATGACACTGGATTGTCCGGACTAGAAGGCGCCGGAGACTGGAATTTGACGACCTATGGAATTCGGTTCCTAAATTTTGCTCGGATGTTCGGCTCGGGCGGTCAGCAAGTTGGTCCATGGGAGAGTTTGCCGGGAGATGTTGTTTTGTTAGAAGATGAAGTTATTTTTCCTGAAGCATAAACATGAAAAACCGTTCTTATCTTAGACTTGTGCATAATGATGAATTTCCAGTTCGAGACGTGGATGAGGGACTACCTCCGATAGATTTTACCAGAGCTTTTTTATTGTGGCAAATAACTGGACCACTTATCTTTTTGAAAGCTCTTGAGGAATGGTTGAAAACGGAGTAAACGTTACTTTTGATAAAAGCGAGGAATTGCTAGCTTCTATTAAAGACCTTTCAAAAAATCAAGTTTTGGTCGGTATTCCCGCTTCGAGTCCCAGCCGTGCTGGCGAATCAATTAATAATGCAAGTTTAGGTTATATACATGAATTTGGCAGTCCGGCTCAAAACATCCCGGCGCGCCCCTTTCTGATCCCAACAATCAATAGATTGAGGGACAAAGCGGTAGCTATGTTAAAACAGGCTGCGGAATATCAATTTGATCATAAGCAGGGAGAAGCGAAGAATGTCCTAAACGCTTTAGGACTGATGGCCTCTCAAGCGGTTAAAAATAACATTGTAGCTGGGGGTGACCCCAAGTTCACGCCTCTCGCGCC
>QGNH01000693.1_pt3 | contig 16040 bp, 22 predicted proteins | sample 1735481 | NCBI WGS metagenome assembly QGNH01 (sample SAMN09239004, study PRJNA386568) | Viral metagenome, whole genome shotgun sequencing project.
CGCGGTCTGGTAGGCATACTGGTACTTCCTGGCTTCGGAATCGGTCAGGGTTGCACCAACGGCCGCATCCAGCATGGGAACGTTGACCTGACCAACACTCTGTCCTACGCGGGGGATGTTGGCAACCGAGCCCTGGACAAATTGACCCATGCCGGAGAAGTCGCGGCTTCTGTAGACGTAGGACATTGCGCCGGGGTTGATGTCGGTCTTGATGGATTCTGCGGGAAGAATTGTCTTCCACAGAATTTCCGGGTAGAGCGCCTCATAGAACCCGGCTTCCACCTGGTCGTAGACGCTGACGATGAGTTCGCTGGCTTTGATGCTTGCACCAGCGCCACCGGTGGTCATATTGTAAGACATTTGCTTTCCTCCTTACTTTGTGATGGCGTAGTGTTAGTAGCCTTCGAACTCGATGATTGCCTGACCGCCGGCTGCGCAGGCAGTGACGAAAGAGGCCTTGGTGATCGCTACCGAATACCCGACAGTCGAGTTTCCGGCCAGAGCGGTCGAAGCGAAGGAGCCAAGGGGGTGAAGGCCATCGGAACCGGCGGTGGTCACCCAGTTGACGGTCGAGGTACCAACCACGACTGCATCCGGAGCGGTCACCCAGATCCGACCACCCTGGCGACGGTTGCGAAGGACTCGGGCGATGCGGCCTTTGTTCCAGCCGGGGTTACCCAGGCTATCGGACTGACAAGCCTCGTCGAATACCACGATACCACCGAAAAGGGCTTCGGTCTCGCTGCCGGTCGGCTGATTGGCGAGCGTGTTAGGGGACTGGAGGTTACCAGCCTCGGTGCTGACGTTTAGATCAAGGCGCACGCCCTGACCTGCAAAAACACCATTGGTATCACCAACCATGACCGCATCAACCAGATTCTGATCACTGGCATAGGCGAGCTGGCCCGGGTATGCGACCCGAGGCTGATCGGTGTAGCTGCTCTGGACCGATCCGTTAACGGTCCCACGAAATCCTGTCAAACCACTCATTTCTTGTTCCTCCTTAAAGGATTTGTTGAACCGTTATTTGTAGCCCAGCTTCTGCAGGGCGGTGCGGGTATCGCCGGTTCTGGTCGTGACGCCCTCGGTCATGGAGTTGGCCAACTTGACACCATTGACCGTTTTGCCTTTGCCCCGATTGGAGAACTTCTTGACGATCTGAGCATGGGCCTTGAATGCCCCGCGGACGCCCTCGGCGCTCATGTTTTCCACGACGACCCCGCAGGTGGAAAGAACCGAGCGATACAAAGCTTCCCCACGGAGGGGACGCTTGCGGCCATCAACGTTCTTGAACCGGCAGTTACGAACTTCTTCTTTCTTTTCTTCATCCTTCTCGTCGGCGGCGATGTTCTCGATGATCTCGCCGGCATCGTCCTGGTCCTCGTTCATCTCGTCGGCGGCATCTTCCAGACCATCGCCGGAAAGCAGCTCGTCCAGTTTTTCCTCGTAGACCGACAACTCGCCCTTCAGCTCCTCGATCTCTTCCTGAAGTTGGGACATGGAGCCGTTCTTTTCTTCGAGCTGACCCATTGTCTCTTCCAGAGACCGGCCTTTTTCGGCGGTTTCACCTTTGGCCTCTTCGACCTTACCGCCGGCCTCATCCTGCTCATTCTCGATTGCCTTTGCGTCTTCTTCTTCGACGTTGACGTAGCGACCGGTGTTGCGAAGTTTTACGCGTACCAATGCCATCTGATTTCCTCCTTGATCTTTATTTTCGAGTTGTACGTCTTTGTTTAAAACTCTTACGTCGGTACCGCCCCGCCCCGTACCATACGGGATGATAGCGATGTGGTTATATTGGATGTTGCATTGGCGGGCATCATAAGCCCGGCCTTCAAACTCACCTGGGGTAAAGTCCAGATCAGCATGATAAGCCGCACTTATCTCGGGGATCTCATCCGATTCCATATCCTTGATGGTTGCCGGGTCAGTCACCAAAAGATCGCATATTGTATATGGACCTTCGATTCGTGCTGCCCCGGCGACATTGCCCTTCCCGGCGGTATCTGCATTTTTCAACGTCACCCATTCATGATCCCATGCGGTGATCTGGGCATTCTCCAAGGTCCGGAGGGCAGTTGCATCATTCATGGCGTCCTGATCTACCAGAACTCGAATGGTGTCACCCTTGAAATCTTTCGGCAGTGCATCCCCCACCTCTTTCCGATGGTAGAGCATGATCCCCGCCTTCAGGATTCTGGCCGGAGCACGCAGAAACCCATCATTGGTTCGTTCCCAAGATGGGTGATCTGTGTACCTATTGGAGAAAGCTGCTCTCATATTAGTCCTTAATACTTGTCAACACAAATGTTGACGGCCGGGCTGCTCGTGATCGGAACCGAAACCGAAGAAAGCCTACCAAAAGCGAACGCAGTGGCGGCAAGATCGACTCGTTCTTTTCCGGAGCTTGCGGTCCTATACGCGGTATTGGACGAAGCCAGAAAGCGTTTAACATTCACTGCGGTCCCACTATCATCGACCGCCTGCCAATCAAGCATTCTGGTGTCGCTGACGGTAATGGTGGCCTTGGTACGGCTCCCTGCCGCAATGGTGGTACAGACTGCCCCGGAAACCTTCGCCACGAACTGTCCGTCGGTGGGGGCAGGGGCAGGGAGGGCAAATGCCAGGACCGCAATCAGCACGAACATTACTACAAGCAGAGTTGCCAAAATTCCCTTCTTCATAATATCTCCTCTAAGATGTTGGAAATAAAAAGCGAAACCAGATAGACCCCTTGGTCTTCTGATTCCGCTTCCTAAATTCCTTGATAGTGCTATTTAATTGTTACTTGTAATTATAACCGAAACGAGAAAATAAATATACCTTTTTGTTAGAAAGATATATTATATTTTTTTACTTCCAAAAGTCCTTCCACATCTTGAAAACCCCAAACTTCTCAGCAGTTACAACACAGAATACGAAAAATGCAAGCAGAAATCCAATCCCCCCTATCATCGGGTGAATTAAAGCAACCTTGACGGAGTTCCAAAATTTCTTCTTCTCCTCCAACTCAAACTCTTTCTTAACCTCTACCTTATCTTCCATCTCTTCGACCACTGCATGAATGCCCTGCTTGAAGGCAAGTTCACTCTGACGGTCTGCAAGGGTATTAATCTTATCCAGGTTGTTTCGGAAATCAGCATCTTGCTTTCTCTCAAAATCTCGGAGTCTTTCAAATACTGCAACGAATGCAGTGTCGTGTTGTTTGAGGTGTAGGGTGTGGGCTTCAATGGTGGCTGAGTTCGCCGCCATCTTTTCCATCGCCTCTGTCATCCGTCGCCCTTGCTCTCTAAGATCAAGTAATGACTCCTTGAAATAACCAAGGGTATCATTCATACGCATAAGGACAGGAGTTTGTGGGCAATCATCTATTGAGTGTGTACCTGGTAACTTGTTTGGCATCTGGTGGCCTCCGATATTATTTATTTTTGAGAGCTGTTACAAGTTCTTCCAGCCGCTGTTCCGGAGTTTGATCTGGGGCAAGCGGATAAAGGTTATCCAGCATGGTACGGAAGTCGACCTTCTCCTGAACAGTCCAATCCACCCAGGCTTTGCATCGGGTCTTGACCCGACCGAGCCATAGAGTATTGGATTTGATTTCAGCTTCACTCATACCAAAGAATGTTTTTACATCTTCTCTGACATTGAGGTTAGATGACTGAAAATCATTCGCATGGCCAAGAAGGAGATGATAATTGGCCTCAGCCAATCCCTTCTCTGACTCGCTGAGTACAATGAAGTTTCGATTATCGATCTCCAAATCAGGACGCCCCACCAAAATGCAGAAATGGAAGGGAACTACGTGGTGGACCTGGAGACCTTCCTTGACCCCAGATGCGGCGCAGGAGGTTTGCTCTTTCAAGCAGTGATGTTCGGCCAGGGGCCAGTGAGGACTTCTTGTAAGTCCGTGAATTGCGGCTACTACTGCTCCTTTATCCATTTGGCTACCTCCTTTATCATTGACTTTCACCCGAAAAAGCTCCCGGAGTTAACCGGGAGCTTTTTGATTTCATCTGATGGTACTTTTAAATTAGAACTGATATCCCAAGGCGAGAAACGTCGTCCGAGCCGTTGGTGCCTGCATCCCCTTTCCACTGGCCCACATCTCGGTACCAAGCCCGACACCGAATGAACCTGCGGCGGCAGTCTTATAGAGATTGACGTACGCCATGAGGTTCAGGCTTGTAGCCGTAACCCCGTTAGTCTGACTCGATTGTGGTCCCACGTAGATCCCGGCAGAGTTCACATTCGTGCCTTGATCCCAGGTGTACGCCGAGCCGAAGTTTGCCCCCGCCGACAGCAGCGTGTAGTTCCCGTTGAAATAGAATGCGCCGACACTTCCGACCACACTCGGTCCCCAACCCGGAGCACTCAACGAGGATGCTCCCGGCAGAAGCTGTGCCGGGGACGACGCGGTGTCAGCAAACGACACACCACAACTCAGTACAACACACAACAGTAGAATAAACATTACCATCTTTTTCATTGTCTTCCCTCCGCTCTCGCGATGATTTTAGCCGGGTCAATGACCGGCTGTGCATGACATCTACAAAACCCCGGCTGGCCTGGATGACCATCGGGGGGTGGATCGTTCCATCTGAATCGCTTCCCATTGCGATCATAATGATCACCATGGAAGGTACTCTTCGGGTTGGGGTCCGGATATTTCCCGGTGGGATCACCCGCCACCCGGGTATCTTGAACCGTGCGCCAGATATACTCATCAATACCAATCGACTCTTGTCGGACTTGGTTAAGAGTCCCGGTCAACTTACTAGTCTGATCCCGCGCTATCAACTGGGCTCGTCGCTGGGTAATTGATCCGCATTTGAAAATCTCTTGAGCCAAGGTTCGTCCCTCGGGGAGCTTCCGACCTGCGTAGTTATCAGCTACCGCTTTCGCGACTCGTCCAAGATACTCGGAAGGGATGGTCCTTATGAGTCCCGCGGCCTCGATCCCTGCATCAGCTAGGGCGGTTCTGACCGGCTCTTGGTCAATCACGAAAGCCATGTCAATCCCTAGCGAAGCTCGTAGCCCGGCCTCTAACCGATGTCGGGTTTCCTGGGAGACCGCCAATTTCCACTTACTGACGATATTATTAGCGACCTTTGCATATTCCGTGTTTGCAATATGAAGGGTCTGCTCTACCTCTGCAGCAATTTCAAGTACCGAAGCATTGCGAGCAACCATCGCCTGGATGCGCTCGGTCGCCGGAAAAAGAACTTTGATCCATAAGGAGGTCATCATCCTCCGGAGTTCCATTTCGGATGACTTCGGAGGCTTGACGACCCTACCCAACTTCTCACGCTTCTTACCGGCTCTTTTACGCTGCTTATCGTCGGGAATGTGTATCATCGGTTGACCACCTACATTGCTCGGGATTCAAAGGGTAGAAGCAAGAACCTCCAGTATGGGTACAGTAAGGAGGACCAATTTCCTTCATAATAAGATGCTCACATACGAGGACGTAGTCTTTCACTTGACCTCCCCAGATTCTCATTTTCTGCCAAAATGACTATCAAGGCGTAAACCATCTTGGAAATCCGCTTCAGTTTTTGTTCCATTTCGTCGAGGGCTTGATTGACTAATACCAGATCCGGATCGGTCATTTTATCACTCCCTTTGGAGGTCACGTAGGGATAAACCCACCTTATCCAAAGCCGACTTGGCGATATGCCTGGCCCGGTCCCTCTTTGTCACCAACAATCCTTCTTGAACCAGCATATGATATTGTTCCAGTCTCATATGATGGAAAGGGCAAGGAAATTGACCGTCAAGATGACTAGGGACTTTGCCCCCACTCGTTAAAGAAACTATCCTCCCGCACATGGGGCATTCCTTGCGCGGGAGGATGTAGGCTATGATTCGTTTTCGTTTCTTGCGAGGTGGTATCGGCATTGCAAGAACTCCTGGGTTGAGAGTTAACGTCCCATCCTACGTCTGGCATCCGAAGCCCCGAAGGTCTTCTGATCATCGTGCCAGTCTTGTGACTCTTGTTGGGCAGAATGACGAGAGGTCATAAACTTAACTGCCTCATCGTAGGTCATGCCTGTTTTAAGATCCTTTCCACCATCGATGACCTTGAATTTAGAACCATCGGGGCGAATTTTCATGACATTCTCAATCTTAATCCCCACAGCAGCCGCCTTGTTCTGGATAGCGGTGAGGGCACGGCTACGGCCGTTGGAGAAGGCGGAGTTTTGTACTTGCACCTTCATGGTCTTCGGAAGGTAGTCGCTATCAAAACTTTTAATCTTATACATCTTTCCCTCGTAATTAACCACCAGTAAATTAGCGGTTGACATGTTTCTTTCTTCGCTCATTCTATTTCTCCTTTATAGTTAGACTTCCTTATTCCAGGTGTCAGCAAAAGGCATTTCTCCCCAGCCACCGTCGACCCACATCTTGAACTCGCCGATATGGATCAACGGGTTAAGGGTTCCTATTCTGTCGAGGCCGGTTTGATCGTAGTTGTCGAGATATGCTTTCATGGCATGCGCCTGCGAGGGGAAGCCTATCATGACCTTGTGCTCGTCAAACTTCCCTGTCTTCAGGTTTAACTGGTCAATGACGACAGCCGTCTCGTGCTTATCGGCGTCCGGAGCAATGAAGACGTCGATGTGATCCTTGTCCGCTCCGACAGTTCCTTTGATGTATCCGTAGGCGTGCTGCATTTGTTGCGCCCACTCGTTGCCGAGTTCGTCGACGCCTCTACGAATGCTGCCCACAGGGTTCTCAACTGAGATCTCAAGTCCGTGCAGCCTGATGTGGTCCATCTTGTAGTTGCCTGCAGCCGCCTGAGCGGGGGAGGGTTGTGTGCGTACGGATTTGGTGTTGAACGACCTCCTCACATAATCGTTCAGTTGCGTTGATGCCGCAGCCTTCGCGTCTGCAATGTAGGTGAACGTGTCAACCCACATTGCATCCCTGTCGCTGACGCTACCGGACGTCTTGTGGTAATAGAGTTTCCATTCCTGACCGAACTTGGTAACAGTTGCAGAAACCCCGTTTCCCATGTCCGCAACATAGTCGGCCCCGTTGCGACGCCAGGATGAATTCTCTACTCGTGCCGCCTCAGCCTCCATCTTCTCAAGCCGGTCGTAGTAATCGGGGATCTCTCTCAGGTGGGCCAGGACGATTTCCGCTATCTTCAGTGGCTCGCCCTTGGTCACGTCGGAATGCTCCTGCTCGATCTTATACCCCTTGTAGAACTGATCCTTGCTGAATTGGGAAGGATCATACCCAGCCTTCTCGATCAATTCGATCAAGGTATGGGGATCGTTGATATCTTCCAGATTCTGGAACGCCATATTCTTCAGCCTTCCAATTTCCTTCTCTACATCTACGGTTGATTCCGCACCGTCCTCCGCCCCCTGGGCGTCACGAAACTCCTCCATAAGCTTAATGTCCGTATCATCCAACGTAACAGACAAAGCACCTTGAGCATTGATCTCCTGGATGAACTTGTCATCAGATATAGCCCTCTCCTGCCACAGTTTGAGCGCGTTATCGATGCGCTTCGCCGCTAGATCCGCCTGCTCGCCTTCCTTGGTGTTCCAGAGCGGAGGAAATACGAACGTCATGTCCTTGCGCATATCCCGCCAGAGATCCTTGTACATCGACCATCCGATGATGTCGTAGACCCGACGAAGCTGAGGTTCAATGCGCTGACGCTGGTAGGCATCGATCATATTGTAATAATTTTCCAGATCCGAATCACCAGTAGCGTTCAACCCCCCGGGAGCCTGACCCAGGAATCTTGTTGCCGGAATATCGGACGCTGCCGAAAGGACTTGGAGGAAGGCCATCAACAGTTCAGGCACGCTACCAAAGCTGGCAGCGGACTGGGTAATCTGGACATTCTCCTTATCAATCATAGCTGCGCGGTAGACCGAGATATTATTGATGATCTCCTTCAGCTCCGCCATACGCTCAAGGCCTGGGTTGGTCGAGGTCAAATCCTGGAGTTGACTGACAGCCATGATCAGGGCATTGTTGGTCTGGATAAGCTGATAGGCCGCTTGCCTGGACCCAACCGCCTTGATGATATCATCCCAGATCGGTGCCAACTTGGAAGGACCGAATCCACCCAGGTTCGACCGGAAGTTGGTCAGGGCATAATCATAAGGGTCAAACAATGGCTCTCCATCCCAGACAAGGCAACGACTAACGTCGATTTCCTGACCATTGATCGAGAATTTATCCGGTCTCATGTAATGCTCGGAGAGGGGGTCAGTGCACCATGACAACCGAGCTATGCGGGAGAGTGGAATAGCATTGAGGAATTTTAAATCGGCCTTGGCCTTGTGGGGAATGTAAGGGGTACTTGGATCATCGACACTGTCTTCGAGGCCGAGGAACGTCAGGCATCCCCCGAGCAGTCGCTCAAGCATAAGAGACCGTTTGAGCTGGTCAAGTCCGCGGAGCTGTTGGAATTTGTTGAAGATGACCTTGGCGGCTTTCTCATCCAAACCTTCTACGGTCCAAGGTTTGCGGAGAGCATCCTCGACCGGGATGCGGATGATCTTACGTGCCTCCCATGAATTTTCATACAGAGAACAGTACTGCCTCCAACGCCAGACATAGTCATTTGAATTGTTTGGATTGCTGTCACTTAATGCAAGAACTTGATTTCCTCCCCGGTCACCAATTCCTTGTGCCCCACTCCCCATGAAGGATGAATTAATAATTTGCATCCCAGTACGGGAATCTCTACCTTTCAAATGACCATGGGTCTGATCGTAAGTGTTGGTAATTCTTTGTTCTAACTTATCCTTCACTTACCCCTCCTTTTCCAACAAATAAGGCATGGCCCTTTTTAAAATGACCCTTGTTTGGACCTTTTGCTCGTTCGCGAATCTTTTCTAGAGCTTCAGGAGTATGCACTGATACTGTATCCGTCCTTCCCTTTATGAATTGCCACGTCTTCCTCCGTTCTTCTGTTTAGTGAACCACCAAATCCAATATCCCGGCAGCACGCAGCGCCGTCGACATGTTGGAGAATGGAATATTACCTAGGCGAGCACTCGGAATGACACCCGAGGATATATTCTCGGCGTTCGTTGTGTCTATTCGTGACGACGCAGCCAGCGAGCGCAATCCTGTGCTCATGTTGGCGAATGGAATGTTCCCAAGTCCAACATGACCGCTTGTCGTGATCGTACCGCCTGTGAGCGGAGCGTCGGCAACAACCGAGGTGACAGTGCCATGCGTGGCTGCGACGGACGATATCACACCTTTCGATGTCACAACGATCGTGGTTCCATCAGGTTGGACTGTACCCGGGTGCCCTGTAGTCCCTAGCACAACACTCGTCGCGCTCTTCTGAGACGCTGTCACCGTTGCCGCCAACGCAAGGATTGCCAGTACAAGAATTATCTTTCTCATATCACATCCCCTGTATGCTGACAGTCCCGGTAGACGCGTTCAGGATGACCACCTGGAGAACGGCAGAGTTCCGGGTGTTGACGATGGTTTCCACCTCGGCGTCGACAGGATACGTCTTTGTCGTGTCTGAGTTGAAATAGTAGGTCATGCCAGCGGTGCCACGGAGGCGAAGCGCGAGGATGCTCGTCGTGTCGATGGTCTTCGACGTATCCGTGAACGTCGCCACAGATTTGCTGGGATCGGGAACGAAGTCGATTATTGCTGCGCCTGCGAGTGATGCGTAGTTTTTCATTATTTGTTCTCCTGTTTAGATGAATATTAATCTTCTTCGATCTTGCCATCCTGACCGAGCCAAAGGCGAGCGTCCTTTTCAACCCGATGATTTTTATCGCTGGTATCAACCCGGGTAGAAAATTCTCGGGTCTTAATGCCATCTTTGATTCGTTTACCTTCTTTCCCGGTGGGATAATATCCCTCCCCTTTATGGGTAATGACGCTGGGTCCGGCGTTGGAGAGCCTAATCCCCACCTTCTCCAGCTTGTTCTGGATAGTAATAAGCCCCCGAGCGCGGCCGTTGGAGAAGGAAGAATTCCGAAACTTCTCAGCCTTCTTCTCGATCTCATCCTCGGTCTTAGCTACCCCCTCTTCGACCACCTGACCTTTCTTGAGGATCTTGTAAGAGATTTGCCCTTTCCCATTGTCTCTGGAGGATACTTCCACACCACCGATCCGCTTGTCGTTGACGCCGATGTTCTTTATTTGTACCTTAGTCTTCTTTCCGGTGCGGGCTTCTGTGATGGTGGTACTGTCACCAGATTTAAGATCTCCCAACCAATCCTCGGTGGAATAATTTTGAGAATTAATTGCAGTCTTCAGCTCGGCTAGGGTCATCAACGGCTTTATCATTTTCTACTCCATTATTATTGAGCTACTTCACAAACCAACCCACCAATAACCACCAACGGAACCGTAGCGGGTGCCACCTCAACTGTACAAGTCACCCCAGACGATACGACCACTTCCTCACTCACAGGGTCACCACCGCAGGGTTCACCACCACTCCTCCCTGGACCTCTAGGATGATGGATAAATCAGCCGAGGTCATCTTGATTCCCCATACATGTTGAATGGTCAGGAATGTCGAAGGCTGCAACAACGCCGTCGCCGTATGACCCAACGAGAACACAATCACCCCTGTCAACGGATGGGGGACCGTGCAGGTCAAAGTTCCGACCAGTACACCCTGGACAGTCTTCATCTGACCGACGACGGTGAATCCCGTCAGGTTGTAGGGGAGACCTGTGACCGGGTCTTTGATCGTAGCCGTCCCGGTAAGGTCTCGACCCTGTTCGACGTAGATGACCTTCTTGTTTTTCACTTCAGCGTAAGCATCTACATCCATCGGGGATACCTCGTATCAGGTCGGGAGAAGGCCGAAGGTCAGTTTAGTGAACGCCTCGGCCTTCGTGCAGGGAGGGGAAGGGCATTTACTTCTTTTTCTTAGCAAGTTGTTCTTCGAGCTCCATCTTAGCTCCGCGTAACATCTTGAAAGGACCGTCGAATAACCTACCCGAGGGTTCGTACAGGTTGTATTCACCGTCTTTCTCAGTGATGAGCCAACCTGCCTCTTTGTGAACATCTTTCGTCCCGGTCGGACCATTCCCAACCCTCACCCCAGCAGCACTCATCTTATTCTGGATTGCGGCCAACCCACGGGCACGGCCGATGGTGAGGGAGGAGGTGGATTGATTTTCAATGAGAAGAGAATTTTCAAGTTTTATTCCATTACTTTTTGCCCAAGCTTCGGCCTTGGCTCGGGATTCAAAACGGGTCTGAATATACGGGCCTTTGTAGATTACATAATCAGTTTTGATGCTTTTATCCCGCCAATACTTCGGCTGAGAGGGTTCTTCTTTTACGGTGTACCGGTCCCCGTTGGCGAAGGAGGTGTTAATAATTCCCACCTTCTTTTTTTCCTTGACAGACGCTTCGGATTTCTGAGCCATTCTATTTCTCCTTAGATTAAAAGAAAAGCCGTCCCCTTGGCAGAGACGGCTTCCTAAATTCCTTCACTCTATTCAATTTGTTAACCAGGAGATTCCATTATACGATAACCCCGAAGGTAAGACAACAGAATTTATTTTTTATTTTTATGGGTCCAATGGGGCAAAAACCCATTGGACCCATGCCCAGAGTTCGGCCCTTTAAGCTCGGTAAAATCGATTTTACCATAGGGATCTTTTAAAAGGGGGACCCTTTTACGGGCCTATATTAAATTCTAAAGGTATTGGGCCGCGCCCACCTCCTCGTTGCTGCCAAATGAGCTGTGCCATGCTATCTGCATCCACCTGATCATCATTAAGATGACTATCATCAGGAGTGAAGGCTTCATGCTCATTTATAAAACCATCCACCCACTTATACAATTTGGGATCGGGCAAGAAGATGCGACCGGCGGCAATAGAGGGGGTGCATTGATTGGCTCGTCCAACCTTATCCGGCGAAGTCTTGTCGGTCGGGCTCCATGGTCTGACCGGCACCCCACCTTGACTCCTCATGGTCTGGACGAGGCTTGTCCCGCTGGCCTTATCTTCAATCCAGAACTCTGAAGCCGGGGTGACCCCGGGAGTCGGAGTGGAGTGCTTCTGCCAGAAGGCTTTGGCATTGACCAATAGCTCCGGAAATTCCCACTTCCCTTTCAACTGATCGATCAGGTGCATCCCCTTGATGCCCTCAATCCCCCAACATTGGAATACCGACCAGTCAGCCGAGTCCTTTGCTTTGAATGCCGTATCAGCCGTGATGTATTTGAAGGTAAGACGAGCCTCCACCTCTTTAAGGTCTTGCCAATACTTCCACCAAGTCCGCTTGAATATGGTCTGGGCGCTCTCCGATGGCTCCTGCATGTACTGGGACCAAAAGAGTTCGGGATTCGACTCTTTCATCTCAAGCAAGGACTTGGCGCTGATCCTTTCTTCCCATATACTTTCATTATTGGCATCAAGCGCCGGGATCTGGATAACGGTCCAAAGGTGACGTTCTTGTTGTAGGACGTAGCCGGCCGGGTCTTGAGCATGAAGGCGCTGCATGACTAGGAGGATTGGAGTATCGTCTCGGTTGCGCCTGGACTTGAGAGTATTTTCCAGATAGGCCGTGCCAGCAAGCCGCTTTGCTGGGGATCTGGCGTCCTGGGCTTTGAGAGGGTCATCGATGTTGATGCAGCCTCCGAACTCTTTGCGCAGCTTGCCTGCACCGAAGCCGGTGATACCTCCGCCAGTACCAATCGCCTTTACACTACCACCTTCGACTGTATGGAAATAATCTACCCGACCTCCACCATTCTCACCTCGCATCTGGACCGACGCGCCCCAATCACTGCGAACTATCGAGCGATACCATTCACTGGATAAGGTATTGCGGATATGAATACTGTTGGCCTCGGCCAAATCACTTGCGTAACTGGAGGTGATAAATTCGGAGTCTGGGAAGTAACTCATTGCCCATGGAATGAATGCTTTTGTGACTAAATCCGTCTTCCCACATCGGGGGGGCATCAAAATCATCAAGTTGGGAGTGGGTAATGTACCGAGGACTAGTTTGGTGAGGGCGTTGGCTATGGTATGATGGAAGGGCTTGATGATGCAAAGCTCGCGGGATTGCATCCGCTGAATGCGCCAGAATTCAATTAGGGAGGGGTACTGACTCATTCAGCTTCAAGCGCAACCCGCATTGCCAAGAGGGTTTCCTCTGCTTTGTTGTCGTTAAGGGTAATCATCTCGATTGGATCACCATCGACTCCTGAGACTTCGACTGCCCGACGCTTGCAATGGATGTATTCGGAGACCTCTTTGAGGCAGGTCTGACGGATCTTGTCATTGACTGGGGTGTCGACATAGCCACCGGCCTCGGGGTCTGGGTTGAGAGTTGGGATTACTCCAAACTTAGCAATCTTCGCCATAGCTACAACTGGGTCCCAATCTTCACCGCAAGCTGCAGCAATGGCGGCCTTGAGGTCGATGGTGCTTTTATTAAGAGAACCTTTAGCTCTCCCGCCAAATTTTTGTCCCGGAGGAACTCCACGTGCGCCCATGGAAGGTAAAATAACCTATTCTACTTTATTTATCAACAAAAAAAATATTTGAATATTATGACCCTTTCCCATATTTGGGAGCGTATTCAGACATTTATCCCATAATTCCCTGGAATCGTTAAGGAAAAATCCTCCTATAGGGACAGGGTTAAAATACAACAATCCTTAATTTTGGACCAAATTAAAGCTAACTATCTGAAATACTTAAAAAAAAGGCCAGGCGCAGTGTATTAGACATTTAATCCCAGAATATCCCACCTTAACCTCAGATATTTAACGTATTCTGTCTAACTCCCTAATATCATTATTGGTAATCCTATATCAAATACGTAAATACATAATACCCTTTTAAATTAAATTAAGGCCACCCTCAAGCCTTAATTAATCCCAAATTTAACGTATTCTTGTATTTTTTACCCTCCCCTATAGGAGGATTTTTCCTTAATGACATCAATAAGTTACGCCCCATATTAAAAATATCCTGGACGTATTGGGCGGGGATTTGTGGGTATTTACCATATATTCCCTCAACCAAGATCATCCTGCCTGGGTAACCTGGCAATCCCACTTTATCCGTTCACTTTTATCCTTGACCCTATTTATTTTTAAGAGTATAAAAGATTACATTTGCTACCAAAAACCATTTTCCCTATAATCCTGCTAAGCAGAATATTATACGGGGGACAAAATGACATTCAATATGTACGTGAATGAAACTCAAGAAAAGTGGTTCAACGACTTATCAATGCCGCCTAAGTGGATGGTCAATGAATCTTTGGAGAGATTGTCGGTAGACCTGACCCGGGGGGATGAAATTGATTTTAGTGCTCCATTGACCGGGGAGCGTCCGGTAAAAATAACTATCGGGATGACAACAGCCCAATATGCCGATCTCAAAGGAATGGCAATTGATGCCCAAGTATCTAAGACCCGGATCATATTCACTGCCATTAAACTTTATCATGCAGAAATAATAACCAAGGGGTATTGAATTTATTTAAAGTGGGGAGGACAACAAAAGCCTCCCCACCTCTTCCCAATTGCACGGCTTCTTCCACCACTTGACACAACTACTCAACATACCAGACTTGGTCATCCCACCAAGACCTTGAGCTGCCTTCCAATCGAACAACAAATAATCATCCGCCACCTGGATAAACACCCAGGCAAGCCCGCCGGACTGCCCCTCCTTCAGGAGCCACAACTTCTGCTCGGGGGAAAAATGCTCTATCCTCACCAACGTGGCCGGACGCTTCGGCCACTCCTTAACATACTTCAACTCCACCCAGGCCGAGCCGGCATGGGACCGGAGGTAGACATCCGGGGTACCTGGGGTGCAGGCATCCTCGATGCGTCGAAATAAAATGCCCAACTTGGTGAGGGCAATCTTCAGGATGTGACTGAGGCTGGATTCTTTCATTTTGCCTCCCGACAACCTGTCACTGACCCTTTGCAATCACTGCATCCTCGATGATTACAGAATGCTTTACAATATTTGCATAGGCAGATTGAGCAATTCATCTACTCCCCTCCCTTCTTATCAAGTGAGGCCCGAATATAAATCCGGGCGGCTGGACCTAATCTAATACCATTCAAAAGATTGGTTAATACCTGCCGCAATCGATCAACTTCTTTAATGGCGGCATCTTCACATAATTCACAAATACCATGGTTTTCCAGGGCCACGGCTAACCTCTCAATCTCATCAGCCGCCTCCAACATAATCCCGGTCGGCAAGACCATTCCCTCCGGCGCGGGACCGCTGAAGTCCCTTCCGTTATATTTACACCTGAGTCGGTCAACTAATTTGTACATAAAATTTCACCCCCTTAAAAGTAAGACATAACTATAAATGGGACCGCCTTATAGTCCCGGCCCTTGTCGCCGGGTAAAATCGATTTTACCGGGGTAAAAAGGGTAAAACATAAGGAGCCTCCCCCTTAGGTTTTACCCTTTAAAACACGTGACCTTATTCCTCTCCAAAGGGATGGGGCAACAACCCAAGAATCTGCATCATCTGGTAGCGGTCCTTCCGATTCTTCATAATGGTCAATCGAAGTTTGCCGGCTTGACCGTCTCGGAGAACTTTCCTAACAGTCTCAGGACCATACTGCTGGACATAGCCCTGGAACTTGGCGAGGTACTTTTGCACTTGAGGTCTCATTTATCAACTCCTTTAAGCTCGGCAGCAGAAGACATAACACGCCGCTGGACGCCGATTCCGCTACGCTACACGGGTCATCGGCAACCCGTTATATTACTCAACCAACGTTCTCTTGATTCGCGCATCTGTGTAAAAACTGTGCTTCCGTCCAAGGTATCATTGACCCTGTGCAGTCGCCTTCCATCTTCATGGCCCACTGTTTACGGCAATAGTTGCACTCGACCAGAGCCGCTTGATCCGATATTTTTTTGACCATGAAAAGGTCATGCTTTCCAATTCGGCAAGCCAACCCCTGAAATACTTTTCCAATCATCGCGCTACCTCCCTGACCACGTGCATAACTTTGTCCCCCAAATACACGCGTCGCCCCCTGTCGGTATCCACTGAGCAGCTTAGAGG
>QGNH01001584.1_pt1 | contig 16030 bp, 10 predicted proteins | sample 1735481 | NCBI WGS metagenome assembly QGNH01 (sample SAMN09239004, study PRJNA386568) | Viral metagenome, whole genome shotgun sequencing project.
GAGGAGGGAGGAGACGAGGGCGATGGGGAGACCGACGACGTTGAAGTAATCGCCTTAGATGCGGGGAATCCAGCGGGCGGCGCGGCCCTGGATGGCATAGGCGCCGGCTTTGTCCATGGCTTCGCCGGTGGCGATGTAGGCGGCGATGTCCTGTTCCGATAATGCGAGGAATTTGACGGCGGTGACTTCGGCGGCTACTTCAGTGCGCTCCGCGGTGATGACGGCGACGCCGGTGATGACGCGATGGGTGCGGCCGGAGAGCAGGCGCAACATGCGGGCGGCGTCGGCTGAGTCTTCGGGCTTGCCGAGGATGCGGCTGTCGAGGGTTACGGCGGTGTCTGCGCCGAGAACAGTCAGGTTGGCGGCGGTTTCGGGCGGGCGCCGAGTACCGGGGGCTCCCTGGGCGCGGTGGGGCGCGGAGAACTGGGTGAAGACAGCCTGGGCTTTTTCGCGGGCCATGCGGATGACATAGGCGATGGGGTCTTCGCCGGGATAGGGGTTCTCGGGGATGTGGGCGGGGTGGACCTGAAACGAGAAGCCGGCCTGGGCGAGAAGTTCTCGGCGGCGGGGCGAGGCTGAGGCGAGGACCAGCATATTGGGATTATTGCAGGGGGTTTGGACTGCATGGCCGAGATTGTGGAGCATTCTGCGGGAGCGATGTTGGAGCCATATTGGGATTTCTTTGCTCACTTCTGGTCCCATTTGATCCCTTCTGGGTTTGGTGTCAAAGAATCCGAGCCGGTGCGGCATGGTTATGTGGTTGAAAACAAGCGAGAAGAGTGGTGTTGGCGGGATTGCAGGGAATTCCGGGGTAATCCGTTAAGCTAAGAACATTCAAACCGAAATGAATCAGAAAGGGGAAAGCGCACGAGGCTTTCCCGATCTTCTTCGGGCCATCTCCGCGAGTTCGCAGGCGTAGGAAAGAAGAAGAGGCTACGGCATTTCTGAGATGAGTCAGAGGGGGCGATTCCGCAGGGGATTGCCCTTTTTTGCTTTCTACGGGGATTGCGAATCACCGTGGACTGGTGGGCCGGGAATAGCGGACAGATGGCAAAGACGACACGGAAGCAGGCAGTAATGAGGAAGGCGAATGCAGGCGGAACCTTCAAAAAGGTGAAAAAACTGAACGAACAGGCGCTCAAGCTGGTGGACGAGAAAGCCACCGAGATTGCCCAGTCCCTTCTGGACAGCACTCTTGAGGGTCATGTGCTGAGCGCTCGATTGCTGGTTGAGCTTGCGGAGGGGAACCTGGAGGCTGAGGAAGCCATGAAGATGCGGCCGCTTCGCAGCCAGGCGTTGGAACTGGCGGCGGAGCCGGAATGGCCGGGTGAGGGGATTGAGGCGGCCGCGGAGACGGCAGTTGGAAGCCGGGAGCCGGAAGGCTAAGGCAATTGCCCGGCTTCATTTTTCAGCATCCAAACGCTGTAAGCGAGGCCGGCGGATGAAGGGCTGGGGCTTACCACCCCAGCGACGGAAAAACGCAGCAGGGGTGGGAAGTCGCGGCCCGCGTGGCAGGGCGATCGGTCTGGGAATTGACTTGGCAGGGAGAGCGGCGGAGAGACGGATGGACTCTTTCCGGCGCTCCCCGAGAAGAAGGATGAGACACACGATGAAGCTCACGAAGGACGATTGGTTGTTCGGCGCCGGCAGACGGATGGGACTGAAACTGGTACTGGGACTGTGCCTGATGGGGATGGCGTTGGGGTTGATGGCCAATGCGCAGGCGGTCAGCACGACGACGGTTCAGGGGACGGTGTATCTGGCGAACGGGGCGCCTGGCGCGGGGACACTGAACGTGAGCTGGCCGGCGTTTACGACGGCGAACGGGCAGTCGGTGGCGGCGGGGCATTTGATGTTGACGATTGCGCCGGATGGATTTGTGAGCGTGAATCTGGCGCCGAACGTGGGGGCGACGCCGGCGGGGCTGTATTACACGGCGGTTTACCAGATGAGCGACGGCACGACGAGCACCGAGTACTGGGTGGTGCCGGCGGCGGCGCAGGCGAGCCTGGGGCAGGTGCAGGCGCAACTGATGCCGGCGGCGCAGGCGGTGCAGGCGGTGAGCAAGGCGTATGTGGATCAGGCGATCACGGAACTGACGGAGAGCCTTCTGACGGCGTCGGGCGGAACGCTGAGCGGGCCGCTGTATCTGAGCGGGGATCCGACGCAGCCTTTGCAGGCGGCGGACAAGCACTATGTCGATGCAACCTTCGGCCAGGCGGTTCCGTTGGCGGGCGGGAATATGACGGGGGCATTGGCAACGCCGGCGGTGAACGGAGTGCAGTCGCCCGTGGCGGGCAGCGGGCAGACGAGCTTGCAGGCGGCGATGAGCGCGGCGGGGACCAGCGGGGCGGTGGAAATTCCGCCGGCGTATGCGGGAACGGACGGATTCACGAACCCGAATGGTCTTTATGTGACGGATTTGCGGCAGAAGAGTTCGCAGCAGTTTGCGCGCAGCGTGAAGGAATTTGGCGCGGTGTGCGATGGGGCGACGGACGATACCAACGCGCTGCAAGCCGCGATCAATTATGCCCAGACGCATGGGGTGGCGCTGACGATTCCGCAGGGGACGTGCAAGACGCGCGGGCTGAACTGGCACGGGGAGTCGATCGGCGGGTTGGGCAAGCAGGTGTCGGCGCTAATGGGATTTCCGGGGCAGGATGTGCTGGCAACGACGCCGGACAGCATGAATCTGCTGGGATATACGCGGCTTCACGATCTGACGATCTATGTGGATCAGAGCCTGGATGTATCGTGCTCGGCGGCTGAGGGGCGCGCGCCGGCGGGAAGTTGTGCGGAGAGCCGGCCGCTGGAGAGCAATTCAATCTTTTCGCTGGGCGGGAGCGGGCTGACCGGGACGGCGGGAACGGGAACGGCGTGGGCGGTGGGCAATTGCGCGATTGCGATGCCCGCGGCAACGGGAGCGGGCGGAAACGGGCTGCGCGTGGCGGAGATTGAGAACCTGGAGATTGTGGCGACGGGCGTGGACCCGATGGCTGCGCAGTACGCCGGGGCGCACTCGACGCACACCTGTGGATTGTATTTGGCGCAGTGGCCGCAGTGGAGCGAGTTCCGGAATATCGATATACGGGGGCTGAATACGGGCATCGCGATCCCGGCGCTGCCGGGAACGGCGCCGGCGGGGCTGAACTCGGACTCGAACCGGTGGCAGAACATCACGATCCAGGCGACGCACGGGTTTACGGCGGCGGCGGGCTCGAACAACGTGCTGGACAACGTGGTGGCGATGGCGGGCAATTCGGCGGCGACAGCCGAGCCGCCAACCGGGCTGGTGCTGGATCTGGCGGGCACACAGCAAAATACGCAGGGGGGCTGGACGGTGCGGAATGCAGTGGTGTTGCCGGTGTGGAACGCGGTGCAGCCGCAACTGACAGTCACGGCCACGGGCGGCGCGGTGACCGGGGTGGCCGTGGGTTCGGAACACGGATTGGGATTCGATCCGTATGGAACGCAGGTTCCGTTGATGTTCAGCGGGAGTTGCACGGCGCAGGCCGCGGCGAGCGTGAACAGCAACGGGTCGATCGGCACGATCAGCGTGACGCAGGGCGGGGTGGGCTGCTCAGGAACGACGACGGCGAGCGTGAACGTGGCGGGGACTTGGGACACGGCTGCGCCGGTGAACCTGATTGCCGGACAGAACATGACGCTCTTCGGCGGAAACCTGCTGAAGGGCAACGGCGGTTACACGGTGTGGAACGCGGCGGGTTCGCAAAGCAATGGAACGCAGTTGGACGGAGGCGGCGGAACATTGCCGGGTGGAGGAAGCTATCCGGCGCTGGTGGCAAACAGCCGGATGGGAGTTACATCCCAAGTGGATCAGTTTCCCGGCGCGGACTTTGGAGCCAAGTTACAGGCGTGCCTTGGAGCGATAAGCGCGAGTTACGGCGGGACGTGCGACGCGCGGAATTTTACCGGGACACAGTCGATGGGATCGAACCTGACGATCTCGACAGCGAATGCGACCGTGCTGTTGCCCTGCGCGACGATTTCGACGGCCAACCAGGTGATTGTGACGGCGGGAACGAGGAATGTGGCCCTGCGCGGCTGCGCGTTGCGGGGAGCCAGCACAGCCAGCGGGAGCGAAGGCGGAACGGTCTTCCTGTACTCGGGAGCGGGCGCGATGGTGCAGGTGGGAGACCCGACGTACGCCGTGAATACGATGGGCTTCCACATGGACAACGCAGTGATCAACACGACGGCGGCCAGCAACGCGACAGCGCAGGGACTGGTGGCCTATCGCACCCAGGAGATGGATATCGAGAGCCTGTATTTCCTGGGAAATCAGAACCAGACAGGCATGACGCTGGACGGGACCGGGAACTATACGGGCGGAAGCTTTTTCGGCAACCAATTCGACGGGTTCCAGACGGCGGTGAACGCGATTGGGCACCAGATCGCGAATCCGGCAACGACGGACTGGATGAACGCGAGCACGTTTGTGCGGCTGCATATCGATTGCCCGACGAGCGGAGGGAGCCCGGTGAGCGGGACGTATGGGATCAACCTGCAGCAGGGGGATGGAAACACGTTCACCGGGGGAGATGTAGAGGGATGCAACACAGCATTGCACCTGGGGGCAAACGCGCAGAACAATACGATCGTCGGGCTGCGGAACGAGAACTCGACAAACCAGGTTGTGGCGGACGCGGGCAGCTCGTACAACAACTGGATGACCGGCGGCACGATGTTTACGGGAGCATTGACGGACAACGGCACGCGGAACAGCTTCCTCGATACATTTCACCGCAGTTTCAATGGGATGAATGGGGATTGGTACGGGAGCCAGCAGGACGCCACGGTGACCAACCATTACCGGATCGGGATTGGAGCGGGGAACGAGCGCGGACTGCTGAACCGGTACCAGACGGACTACGGGTACCGCTGGACGACGGGTTTGAGCGACGCGACGGCGGGCGAGCAGTTCTATCAGGTGTTGGATGAACTGAACAACGTGTACCGGCTATCGATCGGGCAGTATAACAACGGGCAGTCGAGCACCAACAACCAGACAGTGATCAATGCGGCGGGAACGGGCGCTGTGGTTCTGAACGGATCGAACAACGCGGGGACCGGAGGGATTGTCATCGGGTCAGGCGGAGCGAGCGAGACCACGGTGGCCACAATCAGCAACGCGGGGAACGCGCAGTTCAACGGGACGCTGCAGGTTGGCGGCGCAACCACTTTCATCAGCACGCCGACGGTAAAGAACCAGGCGAATGCGGAGATCGACGCAACCTTGTGGGCGGGTTCGACGGCCAGCCAGAAGGAGTCCTTTATCTACAAGGACTGGAACGGCAACAGCCAGTGGTATATGGAGAAGGACGCCAGCAACAACTGGGAGCTGAACTCGGCAACCGGGGGACTGGATAGCTTCAAGGCTTACCAGAACACTAACAGCGGCGACACATATATCAATGCCTCGAATCCGTCGGGGGTGGTGCGCGTCAACTACGAAACCGGGGCGGGGGCAGGGTTCAATATCTACGGCGGCAACAGCAGCACACTGTATGCCAGTTTCACGGGAACAACTGCAATCAAGTTTCCGGGGCTGGCGGCGGGCAGCGGCCACAACTGCCTGCAGGTCGATAGCTCGGGCTATCTCACCAATACCGGTTCAGCCTGTGGCACGGGCTCCGGCGGCGGCAGCGGCACGGTAAGCTCGGCAAACGCCGGGCAGATCGCCTATTACACTGCCAACGGCACATCGATCGGCGGCATGAGCACGGTTCCCGTCACGGCGGGTGGGACAGGTGCTCCCACGGCTGCCGGAGCGGTGTCGAATCTCTTGCCCGGGATGGCTTCAGACGGAGCGAACGGCATCGGCGTTGCAGGTAGCGTCGCGGCTGGCGCCGCAGTGCTCGGATCGCCCCTGCTTCCCGCCTCGGGCGGCACCGGCGCTACAACCGCAGCCGGTGCGCTGGCGTACCTGGGCGGCTTATCCTCGTTGCTGACTTCGTTTCAGCAGATGGCGGGGCCGCTGCAAACGGACCTGTGGCGCAACGGTACTTACTGGTTCGACGCGCGCTCCAAGGGCGCTGTGTGCAACGGCATCCTCACGGGGAATGTCTGGAGCGGAACGGACGATACGGCGGCTTTTCAGTCCATAACCGCCATCGCAAACAAGACGGGCATATTGATGCCACCCTCGCCCATAGGAAGATGCTCGATACTGCCGGGACAGGTGATTTTCAACACCAACGGGTTCAATCTGGCGGGTGTGTCGCCAAACTCGTCCATCATCCAGGACGAGACGAACTTGTCTGTGTCCACTGTAGAGCCGCCAATCATTCAGATCGGCGCCGGGGCCGCCGAGTTGAATGGCACCAACATGTCCAACTTTTCCATCGATGGAGCATACCTGGCCAGTTATACAACCGGGATGCTTAACTATGCGGTGGGCAGCGGCGGCGGCGACAATCTGGCGACCGCGCATGACGTAGTGTTGGCATTGGGAGCTAATTCGATCAACTCCTACGGCATCTACTCCAACGGCACTGCCGCGCCCTTGCAAGGCATTGGGGAGATGAAGTTCGATAGAGTCAGCGTCTACGGCGGCGCGGATACCAACGGGACTGTCAACCCCAACAACACGGGCGTATTTATTCGTACCTCCGAGGCCAATACCAATTTTTCCGAGTCGAACGTCGAGGCTGTTGCGACCGGCGTGGATTTTGGCAGTACCAACGGGACGCCGGTTCTGACCTGGACGGGCGGACACTTTGAGCAGATTCCCCGCGGAGGCACGGGGAATCTCGCAGGTTTGGCCTTCAAATGCCAACAGGCTCAGTTCAAGATTTACGGGGCCAACGTCATGTCCGGCGGCATCTTCCTGGACAATAGCTGCGTGAACAGCGCCATTGATGTCAGCATGGGCGGGGGTGGATGGGGAGGTTCCGTTATCGACAACGGCGCCGGCAATCAGATACACCTGGCCTCTTCGGGCTCTGGTGGGCAAGTTGCGCTCAATCTGGACGGAAGCGAGCAATACAAGACGCCGACGCTGACTGCCGATCCGATGCAGTTGGCAGGCGCGAGTGGCTGGACCAAGTTCGGTACCACGGCCAACGTGTCACTAACTGCTCAATCCCTGACTGCTCCCGGAGCCAAAGCGGGGCAGTCCGTTCAGATAACCTCCACGGACTCGACCAGCGGCGCTTACATCACGACGCAAACGCTCACGCCGAGCGCCGAATACGAACTGGTCATGGTCATGCTTTGGCAGGGTCAGGCGGCTAACACCGTGAAAGTGGTGGACAATCAATCTGCCACGACGATCTACACCGCATCCGTGCAGCCGACCATGGCTCTCCCGACTCCAGGAGGGTATTCGGCCTACCGGGTGCTGAGGGCATGGATACCGGCCAGTTCCAGCGCGACGACATGGCAGATTCAGGTGATTCCATCGGCGGCAAATAATTACGCGATCATCAGCTATGTGGGCGTGAACCCATCGAGCAAGACGATGGCCTCCGGAGTTCCGACCGCCTCCGGCGGTGGCACGGCAACCTGCACAAGCGCCTCGCCTTATTCCAGCTACCTTTCAGCCGCCTGTGCGATCAGCGGCCAATCTGGCGGCGCTACAGCATACGTCACTTGGACGCTCAGCGCACCCACCTACCCGACAGCGGCATTCGTGAGGATGTATGTTGCATCTGACGCCAACTCCGTTGCGCCGAGTTGCCAAATCGGATCGACAACGATTTACTTTCCGCCGAACACAAGCGGCGAGTACAATGTTCCGGCCGGATTCTGGCCCTCCGCTATTCTGTGCCGCGATGTGTATGGGTTGTCGAGCGACCCAAACGACATGGTGGTTTCGCAGCTTAGCGTGGTGCCGATCAATCAGCAGAATGTAGTGCCCGTGACCACGCCGAGCGACGGGAAATACGTTACCGGGATTACGCCGGATGGGGTGCAGCAGCGAGCGGCGATTACTGCCGCTGCCGGCAGCACGATAGCTTCGCCCTTTGGAGTCGTGGCCGCCGGAAGCACGTTGTCGGGCAACAGCGGAGACCAGCCGCTGGCTACATGGACGGGCGTCACTCTCGCAGCCGGGAAGTGCATGAGACTGACGGCTATAGCGAACCGGATAGCAGGATCGGGGAGCAACACCTTCAAACTCATCTTTGGCGGAACCGTGTCCGGCGGGGCGGTGACGGGCGGGACGACGCTCGATAGCTTGAGCTTCACAAACACGAGTACAGCGGCGAATACCGCATGGCACGCTACGGTGTGCAACAATCCAGGTTCCACAACCACGCAGTTTGCCATGAACGATCCGGTGATCTCCGGCACAACGCTGGGATTGGGCGTTTCCTACGCAACTTCAGCGGCCACGACTACGACTTCCAGCAGCGTGTATTTCACATTCAATGGAGCCAGCACGGAGCAGTTCGCTCTCAAGGGAGCTGTGCTGGAGGAGTTGCAGTAGCAAACGGCGTGTACGGGCCGCCGCGGCGACCGCGGAAGGGTGGGGGACGCTATTTGCTCTCGGCCACGGAACTTCGAATCCGGTTGCGGCACAGGCGCGAAGATCGCATGGAGCATCCTGTGCGGATGCGGTACGGGCGGAACGATGACTCAGGCGTGGAGCGGCGGCGCACTCTCCTCCTGCACAGCACCGGGGGGCTCCGGCGGCGCGGCGGCGGCTTATACAGCCGCGGGAACAGGCGGGGATGCCGGCCGGGGCGATATGGGGGGGGCTGTGGCGGAAACGGGAGGAGAACTTGCGGCCAGGGCGCCGGAGTGGGAGTTGTGCCTGGAGGAGCTGGACCGGGAGGAACTGGAGCGGTTTGGGGGGATACTGGATCAGCGGCCCACAAGGCTGCGGGGGCGGACGGTGGGGATGGTGCTGGCCGAGCGGCTGCTGCTGGTGAGGACGCGCGAGGGGAGGCCGGCGCCGTTGAAGGCGAATGCGGCGCAGCGGGCATTCGAGCGGCGGCGGGGCGAGCGGAACATCGTGCTGAAGGCGCGGCAGATGGGGCTGACGACGTGGGCGGCGGCGCGGTTCTTTTTGAAGACCATTACCCAGCCGGGGACGTTGACCCTGGAGGTGGCGCACACGCGGGAGGCGGCCGAGGAGATCTTCCGGATCGTACACCGGTTTCTGGACTGGCTGCCGGAGGAGTTGCGGGACGGACCGTTGAGAACCTCGCGGGCCAATGTGCGGCAGATCGTGTTTCCGGAGATGGACTCGCAATACCGGGTGGTGAGCGCGGGCGACCGGAACGCGGGACGGGGACTGACGGTGCAGAACCTGCACTGCTCGGAGCTGGCGCGCTGGCCGGGAGAGCCGGCGGAGACCCTGGCGGGGCTGCGGGCGGCGCTGGCGCCGGGAGCGGAGCTGATTCTGGAGTCGACGCCGGACGGGGTGGGCGGATGCTTCCACGAGGAATGGCAAAAGGCTCCGGAGACGGGCATGGCGCGGCATTTCTTTCCCTGGTGGATGGAGCGGCGGTATCGGGCCAAGGCGGTGGACGAGGCCAGCCTGACGGAAGAGGAACGGGAGCTGATAGGCCGGCACCGGCTGGACCTTGAACAGATTGGATACCGGCGGCTGATCAGGGCGAACTTCCGCGGGCTGGCGCGGCAGGAGTATGCCGAAGACGAGGAGAACTGCTTTCTGGCCAGCGGAGACTCGGTCTTTGAGCTGGCGGCGATCGAGGGGCGGCTGGCGGAGACGCTGGAGCCGGCGGAGCGGCGGCGGAATGGGGAGTTGGAGGTGTGGCTGCCGCCGTTGAATGGCAAGAATTACCTGGTGGCGGTGGACCCGGCCGGGGGCGGCAGCGAGGGAGACTACTCGGCGGCCCAGGTGCTGGAGATGGAGACAGGTTTGCAGTGCGCGGAGTTTGCCGGGCATGTGGGGGGCCTCGAGCTGGCGCGGCTGGTGACGGCGCTGGCGGCGGAGTATAACGACGCGTGGCTGGTGGTGGAGAGGAACAACCACGGCAGCGGGGTGCTGGCGCATGTGGAGACGAACTGCGGCTATCGGCGGATCTACCGGCAGGGAGGACAGGCGGGGTGGTTGACGACGTCCGTGAGCCGGCCGGCGGTGCTGGGACGGCTGGGCGCGGGGCTGGTGGAGGAGCCGGAACGGTTCCAGAGCCGGCGGCTGCTGGGCGAATGCAGGAGTTTTGTCAGGCTGCCGAACGGCGGGACGGGAGCGCGGGCGGGGACGCATGACGACCGGGTGATGGCCATGGCGATCGGGCTGGGAGCGCGGGCGGAGCTGCTGGAGGGGAGACGGAAAAGCTAGGGATCAGGGATCAGAGAACAGGGGTTGATTGTCCGAATTTCGGTGAACCCCATTCGGACTTTGCTATCCATCGATGACCAGCCGCAAAGCCCGATTTTGACCGTGTGAAAAGGGCGGCTGAAAACCGAAAACTGACCCCTGATCTCTGACCCCTGATCTCTGATCTCTGGATTTGCAGAGAATTTCGGGCAAAGCGCTTAGAATTCGATAAGAATCGGGAAAAGGCGGGAGAACGGGCTTGGCGGTTCTGGCGGTGCAGCAGATCCGGCGGATGCGGGGCGGCGCGCAGGGCCAGTTGATGCTGGGCGCGGACGGCCATGTGTACGTGGTGAAGTTCCAGAACAACCCGCAGCATATGAGGGTGCTGGCCAACGAGTTTCTGGCCTCGCGGCTGGCGGCGGCGGCAGGCCTCGCGGCTCCGGAGGCGGAACTGGTGGAGGTTTCGAGCTGGCTGGTGGAGAACACGCCGGAGCTGGAGATCGACCTGGGCCGGACGCGGGTCAGATGCCAGGCGGGCTTGCAATTCGGATCGCGGTTTGTGGGCGGCCTGATGCCGGGCCAGGTGGTGGACTACCTGCCCGAGGAGCAACTGGCCGAGGTGAAGAACGTGGGCGAGTTTGCCGGCATCCTGGCGCTGGACAAGTGGACCGGGAACGCCAACGGGCGGCAGGCGGTGTTTGCGCGCAGGCAGCGGGAACGGCGGTACCGGGCTGTGTTCATCGACTATGGGTATTGTTTTCACGCCGGAGAATGGAAGTTTGAGGATGCGCCGCTGCGCGGGGTCTACTACCGCAACGACGTGTACCGGGAGATCGCCGGATGGGAGTCGTTTGAGCCCTGGCTGACGCGGCTGGAGACCCTGCCGGCGGAGACGGTTTGGGCGGCGGCCAGCGAGATCCCCCCGGAATGGTACGGCGGCGATCTCAGTGAAATGGAAGCGCTGGTGGAGAAGCTGCTCCAGCGGCGCAGCCGGATCCGGGAGCTGATCGAGGGGTTCGGGAAGTCGGACCGGAAGCCGTTTCCGAAATGGGGCGGGATGGGGGAAAGTGGAAAAGAAGGTTGGAAAGAGGCAAGGTGGGGGACTAGCATTGCGGGAAGAGTGATGTAGGGGGAGGCAGGGTGAGCGCCTGGGACGAACAGTCGAGACCAGGCCCTTGGCAACGGTGGAAGCGGGCGGCGAGCGCTTTCGATGAGGAGCCGGAAACGGGCGGCGGGCAGGTCATGAGTAGCGGAATCGAGCGGCGGGCATGCGAGTTTCATCTGCTCCGGTATGTGCCGGATGCGGTGCGGAACGAGTATGTGCATATCGGGGTGATCCTGCGCGAGGAAGGCAGCCGGGATCCGGCCCAGGTGCGGTTTACCCGCGACTGGCGCCGGGTGCGCTGCCTCGATCCGGAGGCGGACACCGCGCTGCTGGAGGGGATGGAAAGCGAGTTGCGCAGGCGGTTCCAGGCCGAGCCGGACGGAAGCCTGATGCGGCTGCTCACCGAATCGCTCTCGCTGAGCGTGCAGATGACCGAGCCCAAGGCTTATCTGGCGGAGAGCTTGCCGGCGGGGATGGAAGAACTGATGCGGCTGTATGTGGAGCCGGCGCCGAGAGAACGAGTCCCGCGGCTGAGCGGGCGGGCGGCGATTCAGGCGCGGATGCGGACGGAGTTCGAACGGGCCGGGGTGTGGGAGCTGATGAGAAAGAGAATCGCGGCCTCGGAGTACACGCGGCCGGGCGACCCGCTGCGCATCGACGTGGGCTACAGGCCGAATGGAGTCATTCGCATGTTTCATGCGGTGAGCCTGGAGCCGGGCGTGGAGATGGCCAAGGTGCTGGCGTTTTCGGCGGCGGGATTGCGCGCCGGCGTGGAACGGGTGGAGAAGGCCAGCCTGGAGCTGACCGCGGTGATCGAGCCGGCGGCCAGGCTGGGAGCGACCGATGCGGAGCCGGAACGGCTGGAGATGTACCGCTTTGGCGTGGAGACGATGGAAGAACACCAGATCCGGGTGCTGACGACGCCGGACCTGGGCCGGGTGGCGGAGACGGCGCGGCGGGAGTTGCGAGCGTGAGGACAGTGAACAGTGATCAGTGGTCAGTGATCAGTTACGGGCAATTGGCGAGTTATCGTCAAAGGCTTGCAGATAATTTCCTGTCTTTGCGGTAGGATCGATTTTGTAGTGAAGTGAGTGCGGCTGGAAGTCAGACGGTGTCTGCGGTGAGTTATCAACGGATGGTTGAAAACTGACCACTGTTCACTGTTCACTGACCACTGGTGAAGAAAAGGCATAGCCCTTTCCGGGGCTGTGCCTTTTTGTTTTTGGGGCGGCCAAGAAAAGGAAGGTGCGCGTGAGGGTAGGCGAACAGTTGCGGGAGATCTGGCGGCAGGCGATTGGGGGCAGCCGGAGGGTAGACGTATCGGCGGGCGTGGCCGTGGCGGAGGCGGAGCGCAAGACGTTGGCGCTTCCCTCCATTTTGAGCCCGGTCCAATTTCCGGGACGCCTCTTGCCCAAGCCGACGCCGGTGAACCTGCGCCGGTTTGCGGAGACGCCGGTGGTGCGCCGGGCGATCAACGTCATCAAGGACCGCATAGCGGCCATGGACTGGCAGGTGCGGGTGCGGCGCGGAGTGCGGCCGGGGGATGTGGCCTTCGCGGAAAGAAAGCTGCGGGCGCTGCGCCGGATGCTGGAAGAGCCGAACGCGGTGGACAGTTTTCGAACCTTGATCGAACAGGTGATCGAGGACGCGTTGACGGGCGGATTCGGAGCCATCGAGATGGAGCCTACGGGCGACGGAGACAGGCCGGCGATGCTGTGGGCGGTGGATGGGGCTTCCATTCGAATCAACGCACGGTGGGACGGGCAGGAGGAGACGCCCAGGTATGCGCAGGCGCTGCCGGGGCAACTGGAGTCGGCCGCTGTGGATTTGCGCGACGACCAACTGATCTATGTCCGGATGAACCCGCGCAGCTTTACGCCCTTTGGGCTGGGACCGCTGGAAGTGGCCTTCGAGACGGTGAACCAGTTCCTGAGCGCGCACCGTTTCGCGGGCAAGCTGGCGGCCAACGCAGTGGCGCAGTATGCGCTGTGGCTGAACGAGGCCACACCGGCGCAGCATGACCGGCTGATCCGCTGGTGGCAGGACGAGATCGAGGGGACGGGTCGGGTGCCGTTGATCTCCACCGAGCAGAAGCCGGAGGTGTTGCGCTTTGCCCAGGGGACGGATGCGGACATGCGTCTGGCCTGGCAGGAGTTTCTGATCCGCATGGTGGCCAACGCCTTCGGGCTTCCGCCGCTGATGCTGGGTCTGGAGGCGGACGTGAACCAGTCGACCGCCGCGGAGATGACCGACGAGGCCTTCCGCGGGGCGATCTCGCCCCTGGCGATGCTGCTGGCCGGGCACATTACCCGGGATCTCTTCGGCAAGTGCATCGGATGGCGGGAGTTCGAGTTTGTCTTCAACGACCTGAACGCACGGGACGAGGAGACGGAACTGGCGGTGCAGGTGCAACTGCTGCAGGCCGGCGTGCTGACGGTGAACGAGGTGCGGGCGATGCGGGGGCTGGGACCGCTGGGGCAGGATGGGGCGGTGCAGTTGACGGGCGAAGCGGCGCGCCGCGGCGGGGAACCGGTGGGTTGATGGTTTCGAGTCTGGCCGCGCTACCGCAGGGGAGGCGTCCGGGTGGGTTGGGAAAACAGATAGGCGGAGAGCGCATGAGACTGGAAGCGATGGCGGTAAAGATTCCCCACGTGGACGGGCACCCCAACCGGGTGGCGTTCGAGGGGGTACTGACGATGGTGAATGCGGCCAGCGACAAGGCGCCGGCCGGAGCGCACGGGCACCGGGTGATGTTGACGCGGGAGGCGGCGGAGAAGGCGCTGCCTTCGCTGCTGGGCATGGCGGTGGACTACCGGCCGGGGTGGGACGGCCACGACGCGCGGCGCAAGATCGGGCTGCTGACCGAGGCGGATGTGATCGGGCAGCGGCTGGTGGTGCGCGGATATCTTTATGCGCGCGACTTTCCCGAGGTGGCCGGAGCCATTCAGGCACAGTCGCCCGAGTCGATGGGCATGAGCTATGAACTGGCCGACGCGCGGGTTGAGGATATGCGGGCCGAGGTGTGGAAGCTGACCCGCGTGACCTTTACCGGAGCGGCAATTCTGCTCAGGGAGAAGGCGGCTTACCGGGCCACGAGCTTCCGCATGGCAAGTTAGTCCGCCGCGGCGGACGAGTCAGCGAGTTAGCAAAGAGGCTCCGTGAACCGGAGCCTCTTTTGTCAGCAAGTTAGCGGGATTTTTTCGACGACATTCACGGCAAACAGGAAAGGAAGGACATGGAAAAGGAAGAGAAAGAGATTGGGGAGCGGCTGGAGGCCGCGACGACCCTGCTGGAGAGAACGCTGAACTGGCTCGAGGAGCGGGGCGCCGCGGCGACCGCGTTGACGGGTGAGGTGGAGAGGATTTCGGCAACCGTCGAGTCCGCCGCGGCGGACCGGCGGGAGGCGGAACTGGCCGAGAAGTTGGCCGCGGCCGAACGGGAGTTGGCCGAGTTGAAGGCTGGGGCTGCGCAAAACGCGTTGAACCCGCTGCGCAGGACGTTGCCCTCGGCAACCAACGAGATGCTGGCCAAGCATGGCATCGGGGATGGCCCGGTGGACGTGCGGACCCTGGATGCGGCGCTGGCCGGACTGAGCCTGGAACAGCGCATCGCGGTAAAGAGCCAACTGCTGCGGGCAGGATCGATCGCCTAGAAGCAGCTTCTAGCTACCAGCTTCTAGCTAAAAGCTCGATTGGGAACGCGGGTAAGTTGCGGCTGGAAAGCGGCCTTGGTGGAAAGTTATCGGGACCGCCCCTTGCCGGGAGAGATGCAACCAAAGCCGGATTCCGGCAGCAACAAGCTAGCAGCTAGGAGCTAGCAGCTACAACGGCCCCATGGAGGGGGCGGAAAGAGCCTATGAACGCAACCTTTGCAGACATTCACGCGGCAGCGGATTTTATCGGGCCGGGCGCTATCGAAGTTCCGCTGTATCAGACCGAGATATTCGACATTTGCCGCCGTTCGAGCCCCTTCGGACAGCGCATTAAGCAGGTTCCGGCGACGGGACATCCCTCGCGGTTCTTCGAGGAGACGGCGATTCCGAATCCGGGCACGGCCGGCTTCGTGAATCCGCGCAGCATCGTGCCGACGGTGGTAAGCCCGACGCGGGTGGAGCGGAGCGTGCCGCTGAAGGCGATCGTTTCGCAGATCAACTACAACCTCTTCGACATCGAGTTGGGCGACCAGCAGAAACAGTTTGCCTACTTGCAGGCCAAAGACCTGGTGGATACGGTGAGTGGTGTGATGGTGACCCACGACGTGGCTCTGTGGAACGGCAACGACACCAGCCTGAGCACGCCGACGACCACGCAGTATATGGGCGCGATCGGCCAGATCCAGGCGGGCGGCCTGACGGCGACGATCGGCACGACGGCTTCGATCGTGGACGGCATCAAGTCGGCGGTGGCGCAGATGGTAGCCAGCAACGGCTTCCAAGTGCGGCCCACGGCGATCTACGCCAACCCGGTGCTGCTGGACCTGATCGACCGGGAGATGAAGGCCGAGTTCAACGTGGTGCTGAATACCGACAACATCACGGGCGGAATCCGGGTGAAGATGCTCTCGACGCAGGCGGGCGATCTGCCGCTGATTCCGGACTGGAGCCTGAGTTACACCGGCACGCCGGGCTCGGGCACGGCGGTGCTGCCGGCCTACATCGTGACCGAGGATCT
>QGNH01000684.1_pt2 | contig 16017 bp, 20 predicted proteins | sample 1735481 | NCBI WGS metagenome assembly QGNH01 (sample SAMN09239004, study PRJNA386568) | Viral metagenome, whole genome shotgun sequencing project.
CCGAGCGCGTTCGCCGCGTTGACAGACTGCGCGTTGCCGATGTTCGCCTGCAAGCCCTGCGCGGTCATTCCGGCAGCGTTGCCGATGTCGCCGCCTGACTGCGCGAGCGAAATCATCTGCTGCTTCGTCGCCGCGTCGGCCGCTTGCAGCTTCGCCACATCGCCCGTGATGTCCTGCTGCGCGTTCAACTGACCCGTCGCCATGTCCTGACCGAGCAATTGACCCTGATCCGCAGCCGCGCTGCCGCCCGTGAGGCCGCTCGACGCGAGGCCGAACTTTGTGTTGCGCGCCGCTATGGTGTTCTGACGGTTCAGCTCCGTCTGGTACTGCTGCTGCAGGGCCGACTGGTACTGAGCGTACTGCGGAGCGCGGTTCGCGAACGCCGAATTGATGGAGTTGACGTTGCCGGTGATCTCCGCTTGCTGTTGCGTTGCCTGCTGCTGTTCAGCATTTGTAGCGCTGTCTGAGCTACCCATGCACATACTAGTTCACCCTCGGTTTCTTCAACGCGACGTACAGCGCCGCGTCCTCGCCATTGACGCCGTAGCTGCTTAGGGTGCTTTCGTATTGTAATCCGACCTTATTGTACCATGCGCGGGCTTTTTCCCTCGACGCAAGTACAAGCGTTTCAATGCGATGGACGTGATCGCTCTTGAGCATTCCTTCGACGACTTCCTTCGTGCAGGCGGTAACGCCAGCCGCGTGGTCGCGCGTCCATGCCTCGGGGCTCGCCATGAACCAACTGCGATATACACCTTTATGCAGTCGCGTGAGCCCGCCAGTGACGATTGGGCGATTGTCCGGCGTGATGAAGGTCCACTTTGGGCCGGGTAATTGCCAGCACAGCGCTGCGATGCGCTGATGGTCCCATTGCATGTCGCCGCCGAATGCTGCGATCTGATCCTTCTCCTCTTGCGGCAGATCGAAGCCGACTATGAGGATGTCGAGTATGCGGGAGTCGCGTATTGTTATCATGTTTGGTTCTCCGTGAAGAAGTACAGGACAGCGGCGTTCCATTCCCAATTCTGGGTCGAGCCGAAGTCGAGGCGCATCTGGAATGACGGCGCGGTGAAGGGGAACGGTATCATGCCGACGCCGGGCAGCGTGTCGCCGCTCAAATGGAATGACTCCGTGGACAAGCTCTGGTCGTTCTGATCGTAGCCGAAGCTCACATTCACTTCGCCAGTGCACACCATATCGAAGCCTTCCATCATTTTCTCAAGGCCGACGTTGCCGTTGTCGAGATACGGCCAGCTCATGTAGCCGTCGAAGCCTTGGCCGGTCGTGCTGCCTTGGAAGTCGTCAACGAAAGTGTCCTCGTCCATCTGCCACACCAGATCGTCCGATGTACGCAGGAATAGGACACCGTTCAGCACGGTCCAATTCACGATGTCCTTCGCGAACACGTAGCGCGACCAACTCATCTGGTTCGCGCCGCCGTTCTGCGTGAGGACAATTACCTCGTTGCCGAACCAGAGCCAGTATTGGCCGGTGCCGGGAAAAAATAGCGCCATCGGTTCGAAGCCGAGCTTTACAAGCGCCTGCACGAGCGGGTCCACCTGTTTGCCAAAGCTGCCCGTCTGTAAATTGGTACTAGCGCCAGCGATACCAATGCTACGGATGCCAACCGAGGATAGGAATACGTAATCGTTGTTGACCGGCTGACCGCTCTTGCTGTACTGACAGCCCACGGGGCTCGCGTCGAGCAACGCCATGTTGCTCGGGTCCGGGTCGGTCTGCCACATCTGGTAGCCAATGGCGTTGAAGGCGATCAGGTTCGAGCGATAAAGGCCGAGCGCCTGCACCGGCTCATTGCCGTATGTCTGCAAGCCGAACGGCAGGAAGCCCGCGTCGAACTGCGTGCTCCAATCGAGCGGGTTGTTCGTCGCGGAGAACGCGATTATATCGTCATCGCCTGCGAAGATTTTTGCCGAGTTAATAGCGACGATCTTTGAGTGCGGGCAGTTGGGGTCAGCCACGCGGCCGTCTGTCGCGACCCACGCTATCGAGAAGTCCGCCGTCACGCCGCCCACGATGTCTGAGAAGTTGGGTTCGTACTCGCCGGAGCGCAAAATAGGCTCAGCGGTCCAGATGATGCGCGAGGCGACCTCCGCTTCCCACGTCACGGCGTTGTCTACAACCGTGTCGCCCTCGACGACGGGCCACACAGGCTCCGTTGAGCCCGAGAGACCGGCTGCGGCCTGCACGGCGACGAACACGAGGCCCGGTTGGCCGTTCTGGTAGACGTAATTCCATGTGCAGTTGTCGGCGTAGATCTTCGCGCCGCTCGCGTTGCCGGTCATGCTGACGAAGAACTGCGCGAACGCGGCGAGCGCTGGCGCGGTGAACGTGCCAGTGCGATGCTCCCACGAGCCCGCATTGATGCCGCCCGGCTCAAGGGTCTGGTCCGTTCGTAGCAAGTTATTGCTACTGTCATACCACATGATACCGAACGCTCCGTCACAAGCCGAGCTTGCAGAGGGGGACGTGTTGCGGTAGAGGTATCCGCCGACCGTTATCTTGAGCCCCGGCACAACTGGCGCGAGGAAAGCGTTCTCTAGAATTGCGGTGACGGAGCCCTTGACTCCCGAGCCGCTGTTGCCGGCCCAGTACGCGGACATCGTACCGTCAAATGACTGATCAGTTGACGCCACTACGCCGGGGCCGGCGCTGCCGTGCAGGTAGCTCACGGTCCATTGTGTCAGGCCGTCCTCGAAGCTCGGGTTGTCAGGCAGTCGCGAGACGACGCCGGAGCCAGAGCGCGGCAGCACGAATGCGCCGGGCTGATATAGGGTGTTTGCCGACCAACGTGGGATAGACATTAGCCCCCCGTCCCGGTAAACGGATTTGCGGGGTTGCCGACCGCAGTAGGCCCGTAGAGCCCACCGGGGCTAGCCGGATTCGCGTATCGCGCCTGCGTCGGCGTGCTAGGTTGCGCGTTCGGATTCGGCTGCGGAGCCGGGCCGGGCGTAGCAGCTTCTTCGCCGTCAACTATCTCAGAGTTCTCAGCTATCGTCGCGCCGGTGCTGGTCGGCCAAACAGGCTCGGTCGCACCTGTCACCGGATTGTCGCCATCAACTTCCGTCGCGATGAAGTAGTAACCGTTCGGCACTGTAGGCTCAACCCTGTTGCCTAGCGACTCGATAGTGTTAGGAGTCCATACCGGGTTGATGGAGTTAGCGAACCGCGTGGCACGATAGGCGAGGCCGTTCGGTACTGTCGGCGTCACGATGTCGCCAATCATGTACACGGTGTTCGGGAGCCAGGTGCTCGATGCGCTGCCGGTGCCATAGCCTTGCAGCCAGTAGTGGAAGATTAAACCTGCGTCGATGACCGCTGTGCTGACAGGCTCAAACTCCGCGACGACGTAGAGGAAACCCATGAACGGCGCAGCGAAGTGAATCTCTTTGATTGGGACTGGATTCTCAACATCCTGCCCCAGCGGGTGCGTGAGAACATGGCAGGTGTAGCCATCGGGCACTTCGACGAACGTGTTGCAGAAGACGTGAAAGCTACCTTGGAATGCCACGAGTCCTTTCGTCACGCTCGGCAACACCGTGTTGCGGATTGTGCCGGGGCGGACTTTCACTGTCTGTGCCGCGGTGACGTAGCCGTTCAGCAGATCGTAGAGCGACTGGTTGTTGGCACCGCCTTTCGTGCGCAGGCGATTGATGCCGCCTTGGATCGTGGTCAGCGGTATGCTCGGCGCTGTCATGGCTATTTATTCAGCAGCGGGAGGAACAGCGGCGGCGTCATCGGGCGCTGAACTTCCGTGCGCGGGATGTACCGCGCGGTCAAATGCGATCCGGCAACGAGATTGCGCACGTAGCCGAGAGCCTGCGAGAGAACCTGTCCTGAGTCCTGCTGCTTGTAGTGCGCCTTCGCGTTACCGAGCGCCATAAGGAATACGGCCTCGTCGTCAATGGTTGTGCGGTCGGCATCGTCCGTGAACGGATCAAGGCCGAAGTGACCGCGGACGAACAGCGTGTAGTTGGCGCGCGGCGCTGGGAAAATCTCGATGCACGAGCGGATCTCGTAGTTCGACGGCCAACCGACCGTGATCTGAGCGCGCGTGTATAGCACGGGGTCGATACCCTTGATGAGCGGATACCACGCGAGGTTCAAGTCCTGAAAGCCGACCCACGTAACCTTGTAGGGGTCGAGCTTGCGCAGACAGCCATCTTCGTTGTTGTAGATGCCGTAGTAGCGCTGGCCGATGCCCATAGTCCACTTGAAGAACCGCTCTGTGCGCAGCTCTTTATAGCTGCGGTACAGGAGCCGCTGTGCGTCCTGCAGGAACTCATTCAGCAGGCCGACCATGCCGGGCGGCGGTGTGTTCGCCATAGCGGCATAGCCGAGACGATACATCATCCGCAGGCGCAGCTCAGCTAGCGTCGCATACGTCGAGTTGTCGCTGTCGCACTCGCAATTGAACTGATCGGAGTAGACCGACACGTTGACCTGACCTTCCTCCCATACCAGGTCAATAGGGTCCTCGAAAGGACCGGTCGGTGTGAAGTTGGCGGTATACTGCGCGATGTTCGAGACGCGAATTTCATCGAACGTTGAAGGTGATACCGCTGAGTCAACGTTCTGTGACCAACCGACCGTGAAGAAGCTCGGATTGGTGCTGCCAAGCGTGAAGTCAGTCCAGTCGTTCGCCATTGTGCCGCCCGTAGCGCTGCCATTGACGTACACCTTAACGACGCTGTTGAAGCGCACAAGCGCGACGTGGTTCCATTCGCCTGCTAGCAAGGTTGAGGCCGCGCTCGCAAGTTCCGCCCAACCTGGAATCGACGTGTTGACGACAACTTGCGACCCCATCTGAAAATACACACCCTGATCGTTGCCGGGGTTGCCGAACGAGCCATGCGAGTCGCCGTAATCAAGGATGACACCATTCGTGAACTCGGAGTTGACCCAGAATTCAATGGTGAAGTCTCCGTCGCCGCTCAGGATGTCGAGCAGGCCGCCCGGTACTATCGGGACGCTGATGTAGTCGCCCGCGTCGGTAGTTGTAGCCTCAAGGTTAAGCGCGCCTGAGCCAAATTTCGGGTTAGTGTCCGTGATGTCCGCGCCGCCGCTCGGCGTGACGGTGAACTTGTTCAGTGAGCTGTCGATGAAATCCGTGCTGGCGCTATCACCATCGCAGTGCAGGAGTAGCACGGCCTCGAACGCCGCGGGCAGCGAGCCATCGGGGAATACTGTGGTGTTGAGGACGCCCCACTCAAAATACGGGGGTTGCGGATCGTCCGCGTCGTCGAACGGCGGATTCTGGCCGAGGTCGAGGCCGCCCGGCAGGAACACCGCGAACTCGCCGGTATCGCCGGGTGAGCCGCTGAACGGCATGATGGTCCACGCGCCCGTCGCGCTGAACCGATAGATGAACCAGAACGGGATGCTCGACGCTTCCTCAATCGTCCAGTTGAACACGGCCTGTCCGACCGGCAGCGCGTTCGCGCCGGTGTAGATGATCGTGTGCGGATACGCGACCGGCGTGCCATCAAATTTCCAGAAACCGACATCCTCGAACGTCGGCGGTGCGCTCCACCAGACAGGCGGCGAATCACCGCCCTTGTCGTAAAGGACGCCCTCCGTCCATCCCGCAGGGATCATGAACAGATTCGGCGGGGTATTAATCGGCTCCATGTGTGCGCCTCCCTTCTGACCACGCTGCGCGCACTGCGGCGCTAAGATTCGCGCGATGCTCTGCGGTATACGTAGGCGGCTTTCGCCGATTCGGGAATTTCATTCCTAAAGTATGAGTGTTTCCTATGTTATTCCCTTTATGGGCCGCACTCAGTTTTGCTTTGTGCTCCGCAGTGAAAGGGCCGCGCACTAACCCGCTGGTGCCGTCACCTCCGGCTGTTAGATTATATGCGGGTTTCAAAATAGCTATCCACTGTCGTTCTATGAGACTTGCTTCCTCGGCATCCAAACCGCGCGCTAGTGGCTCAACGGAAAAAACTATCTTGCCGTACTTTTTTATGGCTCTACCGAGCGGATAACGACGCATAGTTCGCCCGCTACAGTGCTCAGCCCATCTCCGGGACAAAGTGCGGCATGTTTTACCTACGTAACTGCTGCCATTCGCGGTATTTGTGACTACATACACTATGCCGTTCATGTGAGCGCCTTACCTAGCTTTTCGAGCTTTGGTGTTGCGCGCGTGACCGGCGCGACGCCGGGACCGCGCTGCGAATTGTAGGTCATGGCCGCGAGTTTCTTGGCCGTCTTAAGCGGCTTGCCCGCTTTCACGTAAGAGTCGCGAATGGCTTCGTATTTGGCAGGCATTACGATGTCAGCGCAATTCCGAGCTTTTTGCGAGCTGCGGATTTGATGCTCGCTTCCTTCGAGGACGAGATATTACCCGCGCGGAACGAGCGCGTCGCGCCGCCGATGGCAAGCCGCGCGTGCTTCTTGTCACCGATGGGGAAACCCTTCGCGCCCTTGGGGCCGCCGCCTTGGAAATCAGATTTCATTGATAGGCTCCTATGCTCGTCTTGCCCGTTACCGGGTTGATGCCGTAGTCGGTCGTCACCAGAGAGGCTACGGATGCGCCATAAGCGCCCGCGCCTTTCGCCGGGGAAGCGGCCGTCAGCGTGAAGTCGCCGCTCGCCGGGGCATTGAACGCGGGCTGCGCCAGGGCGTTCGTCGTGCCGGGGGTCGGACCTGTGCCGTTGAAGTACAGGTTGTTGTTCGCGCTGCCGAACTTCGCAGTAAATCCTACCGAGCCCGAGGCGTATGCCGTGCCGGTCAGCGGATAGAAAATGTTGTTCTGTAAGTCGAGAGCCGTTGCAAGGAACGTGTCATCGTTCGACATCGCGCCGTAACCCGAAGCTTTCTTCGTGTTGGTGTTGTAGAACGTGTTGTTGTAGAACAGACATCCGCTCAGTATCTTGCTGTTGAAGCGGACGCCCGAGTAAGCAATGTTGTAAACAATGTTGTCGTAAACCTGGAAGCCGTTGCCCGACTGGTCAGCAATGTTCAAGCCGTGCTTGCTGATGTCGTGCACCATGTTGTGATGGATATGCACGTTGTTCGTGGTCGTCGAGCCGTTCGTTCCGTCGTTGTAGGTCTGGATGCCCGAGCCGCCCGTGGCATTCTCGACGAGGTTGTAGGCCACTTCGTAGCTGCCGTCGCCGTCGATATAGATGCCGTGCATTTCCTGATTCGTGCCGCCCGCAATGTTGTGGACGTGGTTGCCGACCCAGAACATGTTCGTGCCGTTGCCCGTGATGCCAGCGGCCAGCGCGCTGTTCGTCGCCGTCGAGGCTTGCAGCTCGTTGTTGACGACGCGCCAGTTCAGCGCCGCAATCTGTGCGTTGATGACGCCAGCGTTGCCGCCCGAGTTGACGTGCAGGCCCGCTATCGTGACCCACTTGCCGCCCGTGTAGCTCGTGGTGTCCACGCCGGAGATACCGCCCGCAGCCGTGGACGTGTTCGTGATGCTCACGACTTCGCCGGGATACGGGATGAACGTCAGCGGGCCAGCGCCAGCTACGCCGGTCGGCGCGGTGCCGTTCAAATTTATCAGTTTCATGAAATAGTTGCCGTCGCCAGCGTCGCTATACGTGCCAGCGCGCATCACCACAACGTCTCCCGCTTTCATCACGGAGTACGCGCCGGGCGATGTCGTCGCCGCGCCCTGCACGTGGCGATAAGGATGCGTGATGTCGCCGGGTACAGCCGTCGTGTCGTTGCCGGTGAGGCTGACGAACAGGAAGCGGCCGGGTTGCGGAGTAAAGGTCACAGCGGAGTTCGAGGCACCCTTGCCTGCGATCATCACAGTGACCGGCAGTTGCGCCCCTTGCACGGCCGCGTTGAGCGCGCCGACTTGGACGGTGATCTGCTGAATGTCCGGGCGTCCGTTTGACGCGCCGAGCGTTCGAACGGCCGCTACCGGAGCGCCGCCAATGAGGACACTGACCTTCGTGATGTCAGTGCCGAAGTTCTTGCCGAAGATCGACAGGTACATGCCGTTGTTGTTCTCGCCGCCCGAGGTCGGGCCTGAGAGAACATCGGAGTACAGCACGACCGGCGACGGGCCGACCGGAGGCGGCGGAGGCGGCGGAGGCGGCGGAGGCGGGGGCGGCGGTGTCACAACGACAACCGGCGTCACAGCGACGTTCGCAAGCGTAATAGGGGGCAGATCGACCGCGAGGCCGTCCGCTTCTGACACAACACCGCCCGTGAGCGTAATTGTAACTGTGCCGTCGGCGTTCTGCTGAACCACTACGCCTGAAAAATTCGTCGCCATATCTCGTCTCCTAAAAAGCTCCCGGTCTTGCGACCGGGAGAAGTTTCACCCACCGCAGAAAACCGCTACAACAAATCCTCAACTTCAACCGCTTCCGGCTCGTCCTCTACAACCGCGTCATCAATGGCGCGTTGGAGGTTCTGCATGCCGATGCGGCCCTGACCATAGACCGACTCGACGAAGGGGATGCCCTTGTCGCCGTTCGGGTTGGTAGAATCTTTGTACAGCGCAGTCAAGCGCTGAAACTCAGCAATGGCGGTCGGCACAGCGCGCCGCACCAGCTTATCGCCGCTTACCGCGACGCTATCGTGCATTGCCTCAAGAATTGGAAGCTCCCAAGCCGCGACATCCTTGTGGATGATGGCGAGTTCGGAGCGGCGAATATCAACTGTCTTGTAAACGATCATTTTTGTATCCTCCGGTGTGGTGAGAGAAACCCTCGGCAGTTGCCATCAACTGCCGAGGATCTATATCGTCATCGTCTAGTTCTGGATCAGATCGACGCTCGCAGCCGTGGCAACACGGATGTAGCGTCGGTCAATCTGAACTTGGGTCACACCAGCGGCGCAAGTGTACTGCGTCGTGGTTGCACCAGTCCAAGTCACGCCGTCGTCTGATGTCTGAACCGTCAGGCTTCCGCTCGACACGTTCACAGCCAGCGCGTTGTTGTTCGCCACGAACGGAAGGACTTCACCTTCCGCAGCGGTGTCAATCGGCGTATTCGTAATGTTGAGAACCTTCATATCAATCTCCTGTGAGTTTGGGGCGCTAGGGCCGCCCCGTACTCGTGTTACCTAGGCCAGTGCCAGAACCGCGTGCGCGTTCCGTTTGCCGGTCGTCAGAGCTGCCTTTGACGTGAGCGCCCAGTAGTGTACATAGCGGTCGTACACGCGGGGCGGGCGTCGCGGGATCATCCAATGACCCTTGATGGGCCGCAGTTTCAGGTGCTTGCTATTCAGCATATACAAGCGACTGGACCACGGGACTGAGGAACTGTCGATGGTGTCGAGGACATCCATAACCGGATCCCACTTGAACTCTACGCCCTTGAAATAAAGGCCGGTGTTGACGCCTTCGCCAACGCCTGCGTCCAATGTGGTCGCCTGTTTGTTGCCCGTCTTGCCGCCGAGGAACACCTGACGCTGAATCGCGCCGCCCGGTGAGCCTGCCGCAACGCGGTACGCGTCGAGGAAGTCGGAGCCGACGAGAAGGAAGTCGGGGGCCTGTCCGCCAACGCGGATACATGCACGCCATGCTTTCTCCATTGATTCGAGCATATCGGTGCTCGTGCTGCCAACCGTGAGGTCGGCATAGTTCTGCCACCACGTATTGACGGAGGGATCGATGCCGCCCACGATGCCGTGAGTCGGGGTGATCGAAACCAGCGCGTCAAGGCCGGGGATGTCCGTTGCGGACTGGCTACCGTCGCGATGCAACATGTAGTCGAAGTTTTCGGCAAAGCCGAGCTTCAACGTTTCCATGTTCTCGCTCAGGAGGTTCGTGAGCTGCACCTTTTCGGCGTCGCTCGGGGTTGCAGAGCGGTCGTCAGTCATGACGATACCGTTCTGTGTCAACTCGTCCTCGTTCAGCCCGAAGCCGTCGTGGAACGCGCCCCAAGTGTACTTCGCCTGCTGCAGGGTACGCTTGCGGTTGTAGGAGACCTGGGAATCACCGAAATACGACTGGAAATTGCTGTCGTTCGAATAGCGGAGCTGTTCGACCACGTACTGCAATCCGCCGCCGTACTCTGTCTTGCCAGCGATCAGTTTCTCGATGAGCGGGCGATTGATGTTGATGTTATCAATCGGGTCGTTCTTCAAGTAGTAGTCGATGGCTGCACGGCCCGCATAAGCGAGCTGTTCAGAATTAAAAGGCATGTTGTGTACTCCAAAATGAAAATGGTAAAAGCCCACTTCGCTTTGGAGGCTGACGTAGCCTCAGCTTTGACTGCGGGTCGTGACAGTCTGCGCCAAGTTCAAGGCGCGGAATTTAACGTCGATTACGACTCTCGAACGTGCGTATCATACCACAGTCTTAGATCGCAGCCCGACTTTGCGCAGCGCCGTCTTCTCAAAGCCGCCTAGCCCGTAGGCGGGATCGGCGTTTTGCAGATTCGCGCCGAAGCCGCGACGCGGGCTGAACTGCCTCAAGAGCTGATTCGAACCGCCCGCAGAACAGCACAGACGACGACCGCGGTCTTTATAAATAGGCCTTAAACAGACTATATTGCATTTAGTCTCTAAACAGACTATATTGCATTTAGTCCTTAAAAGGACTGTATTACCTCCATGAACTACCCATAACATAAGTCTGTCCGAGCCTGCCGTAACGCTCTGATTCGGCCTTGGATAGCGCGAGTTGCTGCCCGGCCTGCACCACGTCGCGGTGCTCGAAAGTGAACTGCGCGCGGGCTTGGACATAATAAGTTTTTTGTTGCATCCATTTAACTCTGTATGGGCAATCGACCCTTTTTGGTAGTACTTCCCTGCTATCATACCGTAAAAAAACCTCCGTGAGCGGCCCGGACAGCGGGCGCACGTTCGTCTGCCCAACGAACGACGTGAGGTTCTTCAACCGTTTCACCGCGTTGGCGTACATCGGCTTCGAGCGCGGCCGTTTGATGACTTTCGCCCCTTTGTGCCGCGCCACTACGTTATCGTCATGGAAATACTCGCGTCCTGTCACCCAGAGGTCCACTCCGGTCACTATAATTGGGTTGCCGCCCAACATCGCCGCGAGCGCGATGGCTGTGATACCGGAGTTCATCGGGGAATTCCAGTCGGGGATGCGATAGTCGGCCCACGAGTGCTTGTTGACTATGGGGATGCCGAACGGGCGCAGCAAATCCTGCATCGGCTTCCGGCGCTCGGTGTGGATCTTGTCCACGTTCACGATCAGATCCACCGGGTACTTCGTTTGACGACAGCCGTGCGAGTTCGCGCTGATGACGCACGCGGGCTCGAGTTTTGTAGTGAGAAGATCGCGTATAACACTCGGGCCGCCGCCTATCACCAGAATCGGCTTGTTCGCCCAGCGCTGAAACAGCGCTATTACGAGTTCTTGCACTTGAATTTGATGCCGAACTCAGCGGCACTCGCGGTTAGCGCCGATAGCGGCGCAATCTTCGCCTTCGCGAGCAACAGCACGTACACACTGGCAAAATAAGCGCCATGATCCAACACAGTAGGCTTCTTGAAGTGGATAATCGCGTGCGCCGCCTCATGGAGAACGCACGCCCGGTTCTTTCCGCCGCGCCCCCGCTTCCCGACAGCCTGCATGGAAATCTGATGCTTGTTCGGGTCGTAAAAGCTGTATGATGCTCGCTTGTGCTGCACTACTGTAGGCGCTCGCACGCCGAACAGCCTGCAGGCAGATCTTACAATCGAGCGGCACTGTGCTAGCGTAATCGAGTTCAGGTTCCATTCGAGCCAGGCCCCTTCCCACTCGTAAATCTTCGTGCGCTGCTTTTTATCGCGGTCGAACGGACGGCGCGGCGCATCGCCGTCCGTAATTCTAGCAGCCGTTTTCGGAGCCGAGCGCATGTGTTGCACCCTTTAGCCGTCGAGAGCATTGCTGATCGCTTCGAGCATGGAGCCCGGCTGCTTCTTCGCGCCACTGGCCGGTACGCCTTTGTTGCCGCGCATCGGCTGCTGCTTCACTGCGGGTTTTTCCTCACTGCCGGTCGGCTGCTGCCGAATTGTGGTAGTCGTGCCAGCGGGCAGCTTGAGCCCGGCGTAGGCGCGGCGGAACGTGCTGCCCCATAGCGACGGATGCAAGCCTTCAAACACCGGCCGCAACTGCGGGACGAGGATCGCGTACTTCGCCGCGTACTCCGGGTCCTTGCTCAGCTCCACTCCGATGCCGTTAAGTTCCTCGATAGCGCCCTGCTTCGCTGTAGCGAGGTCGCGCGTCTGTTTCTCCGCCGCCTCTGTCGTTGCGCGCTGCGCTTCCTCGTTCTTGGCTCGCGTGCGGGTCAGCGCGAGTTCGCGCGCGACCTTCACGTCGAGCTTGCCAGCGGCAACCTGATTCTTGAGGTCGGGGAAGTCCGAAAGGAAGTCCACGGCCACATCGTCTGTTATGCCGAGCTTTGTGGCGAGATACTTCACTTCAACTTTCAGCGCCTCGTAAGCGCGCTTGTTATCGCCGGGGTCCTTGCTGTGATATAGTCGCAGAAATCCGACCGTCTGCGCGAATTGATCCGGGCTCGCGCCAGTGTCAGCAATATGCTTAAAAATCGCCTCGTTGTCCGCAACCTGCTTCTCCGCGTCCTTCACGCGCGTCGCAAGCGTCGTGATGCGCTCGCGCGTCCGCTCCGACAGCGAAGGGTCGATTGGGTCGTTGACCGCATCGGCCTTTCCCTTCGGTTTCGTCTCGGCCGGTTTCTTCTCGCCCTCGGGCGGCGTCTCGTCTTTGTTCTTAGGTATAAAGCGCCCCTTCGCGTCGCGCTCTGGTGTGCCGTCAGCCTTCATTACGTGCTTGTCGGCGTCCGCCTCGTCATCGGCGGGCTTCTCACCGGCTTTCTCGTCGCCGTCGTCGGGCTTGGCCTCGTGAGTTACAGGCTTCAAAGCCTCATCGACCGCATCAAAGATTGACGGGCCAGGGGGAGTTTCCTCACCCTCAGCCTTCGTCTCTGGCGGCGCTTCGCCCTCTACGGGCAGTACAATTTCTTCTGTCGGTGTCGGGTCAGGCATGACTGCGGTCCTCAATTATTGCTGTGGAATAACAACGCCCGAAGGTTCTCCGTGCGGCTGCTGTGTGGGCGGCGCTGCCGGGGGCGGCGCGTTGTGTACCGGGGGCGGCGGGGGCGGCGGCGCTCCCGGATGCAGCCCATCCGGTGTCGGATGCGGGGGAATAACAGTACCCGCTGGCGCGCCTTCGAGCGGGCCGGGCGGCACGCCAGCGGCGCGCGCGCCAATCGCCACGGCGTCGAGCGGCGGCAGAGCGCCCTTGAGGGCAATACTGACCTGCGCTGGCGGAGGCGGCGGGGGCGGCGGCGGCGGGAGCTGCGTGCCATTCTTCGGGATGAAATCCGCGATGTCGAGCCGATCGTCGAGACGGCGCAGTGTCTCGCGCAAGATATTCTCAAGCGACTTCGCCATTTCAGGGTCGGCGGTCTGCATCTGCCGGATCTGCATGACGGATTTCTCAAGCAGCGGCAGGAAGATGCTCCATGTCTGCTTTTCGATGGCTGCGTTCGGTTTGCCGGTCGTGCCCGCGGCAATATCAACGTCAACCATCGTCAGCACGTCCTGCACGTCCATGCCGTAGGGCCAGAACGCCATCGGGCCAGCGATGCGCTGCGCCTGATTGACCGTCAACTCCTGAATGGCGCACTCGGCAGTGTACTGAGCCAAATCGGTCAGAACTTCCTCAAGCGCGTCGCGGTCGGTGCCCGTGCGCGACTGGAAGCCTGTATTCTGGATGTTGGCCTCGGTTGCAGTCTTCGGCTGCGAGCTGCCCTGCGCGGCCTGCTGCATCGCCTCGGCAACACCAGAGATTTTCTCCATGTCGTTCGTGATTGGCGTCGTATCGTAGGTTCCGGGCGGCGCGATGCCGATAGGTTTCTCAGCAAACAGGTTCGCAAGCGGCGTTCCTGCGCCACTCGTCGGGTTGAGCCCGATGAATTCCTGATTGACTGACTTTTCGAGCGCCTGCGCATCATCCGGACCAATTTCACCCTTGACGAACAGCACGGCGGGGATTGAACGCTCGCGAGTGACGCGCTGGTTCGACCGGCACGCGCTGTACTCGTCCTGCAGCTTGCGCAAGCGCCACGAGAGCGACTGCGCATGGCGTTCGCCGTCAACTTCAAAGAAGGCGACGCGGAAAAACGCATAAAAGCGGCTCGTTGCCTGCGGCGGCACGTAGGGCTCGACCGCCCATTTCTCAACTCCATCGACGAACGTCTTAATGAGGCCGTCGCGCTTGTCCCACAGCTCGATTACCTTGTAAAACGTGACAGGCTTCGAGCCCGCGACGTTCACACCCATCGAGCCTGGCATATCCTTCGTGAATTGGCCGTCGTGAACCGCGTCGCCGGTCGCAGCCGCAACCGTATCGCTCTTTTCGCAGTTATTTTTCTGGTAGTACTTCGTCGCGCTCTTAAGATCGTCCTCAGACAGGCGCGGGAAGCGTGCGGCAACCGTGCCGCACTCCAAATACATGTCGTGCGCGAGCCAGTCGGCGTCCAGATATTCCTCAAGGTCGCTGATGTCGAGCGAAACCTGAATGTCGCTCGCGCGAACGAAGTCTACCGTCATGCCCTGTTTGACGTTCAGTTCTTTTTTCTTTTTGAGAGCCGCGACCTGATCCTTGATCGACTGTTCCTCGCCTTCCTCGTCATTCGAGCCGACTTCACCCCCGGCCAGCGCGCGTTTCTTCGCGGCGATGGCCTCAAGCTGTTCCTCTTTGTCGAGGATGTCCTTCTCGGTCTGTGGCTCGGGGCGCTGTTCCGCGTACATCAGCGCCTTGAACCATCCGTCGCCTACCGAGAGCGCCGAGCGGACAGATTTCTTCGCTGCCTTTTTAAGTTTGCCACGTCGCCACAGCACGCTGATTACTAGTTCGAGGGTCTGCGCGAAGTCGGTAGCTTGTTTGTTGGGCTGATCTCCGACATGGCGAGCTGCGGAGCACCCAACGTCGGGATTTTGCGCATACAGAAATGAACATAGAATGTCAATGAAGCTTCCGATGAGGTTGGCGTCGCTTGCCCACGACTGGTCGGCTTTTCCCGCGGCATATTTTCGATCCTTGGACTGCTGTTCGCGATGACCTTCGTCGAACTTGCGGCCGGTAGCGTATTCGGCGTTGAGTTTTTTGACCTGCTGCTTTTCGGCCTCATCAGTTTCCTTCTGACCGTCCGATGCTTTTGACACAGCCCCGAGCAATCCACCCGCGTTGTTCGGGGAACTGTTCGTGGGCTCGGTGTCGGCGTCGCCGCCGACCAGATCGGCGTTATCCTCGGCCATGTCGCTGCTTTTCTAGCTTGCGCTTCTGCCACTCGCGCAAGGGGTGCCCGGAAATCTTCGGCATCTGCGCGGCCTTCTGCTGCGGAGGCGGCGACGTGCTCGGACGGCTGATGATTACGGGTGTCGGCGCTGCGACGACTGTCTCTGATGTCGGCAGCACTTCCGGCTGAGATACTGCGGCGGGTGCCTTGTGTGGCAACGCCGCCGCTATGGCCTCGGCCTCGGTCTGCACCAGGGTATCTACTGTGGTCGGATCAGTCATTTTGCTGGCTACCTTGTTTTATGCCCTGGTTCACGGCGTCGGCAATTGAGCCGCCGCCTCCTAATTTCGGCTGCACACCCATTTTCTTCAGCTGGATTTGGATGTGGTGCGTCGTTCCCTCGTCGGCGTCCGTCTGGTGCGAGGCGACACTTGCGATCTCGCCCTCGGCGTGCAGGATCACTTTGTCACCGACCTTGTGCGGCCCCTGCATCCCGAGGTTGTTCAAGTCCTTCGTGTTGAGCCCGATCTTATGTTCGTAGCTGTATGGCGAAATTCCCGGTGCGCCGACGTTGGCCCCGCTCAGTTTTTCATTCTTCTCAGGCGCTTGCGCCATATCGACAAGTTTTATTGGCCCGGCCATGTACGCAGCTCCACAAGTTTAAGCGGTCAGACGGTTACACGTCCGAGCGGCATTCTACCACAAGGGTCTCGTGCAGGCGTTCGCCCGGCGCGAGGCCCGTAATCTCGATCTTTACGTCGGTGTCGAAAATCATGTCCTGCGCGATGTCCATGAGGCGCGTGGGCTC
>QGNH01000874.1_pt1 | contig 16007 bp, 32 predicted proteins | sample 1735481 | NCBI WGS metagenome assembly QGNH01 (sample SAMN09239004, study PRJNA386568) | Viral metagenome, whole genome shotgun sequencing project.
ATAGGCTTCGCGCTGATTTCCGGGGTAGCTCAATCGGCAGAGCACGCGACTGTTAATCGTGTGGTTGAGAGTTCGAGTCTCTCCCCCGGAGCTTCAAAGGGCCAGGTCGGAGCACTTTCTGACCGCCGCCGAGACCAGCCGGTGCCGGCAATGTCAGCGGTTTGTCAGCGGATTTCGAGATGACCGCTGACACGCCCGCTGACACGTCATCCGAGCAGGCTCGCGCTCAACCGGGCGCCGGCCTCTTCTGCCATGCCAGGCAGCACGTGTGCGTAGATCGAGAGGGTGGTCGTGACCGACGCGTGACCGAGAACCTCGCTGACAACCTTCACCGGCGCGCCCGCGGCCAGCATGAGGGTCGCCGCGGTGTGGCGGCAGTCATGCAACCGAATACGCGGGAGGCCCGCCTCCGCGGCCTTCGTGTCAAACCACCCCGAGATGCTCTCCGGGTGGTAGGCCCGTCCGAGCTCGTCGGCGAGAAGGAAGCCGCTGTTTTCGTAGGCGGGGCCCGCCGCCAACTTCTCGGCGCCCTGGCGACGTCGGTGCGCTCGCAGGAGAGCGACAAGGCGAGCGTCAATCGGGATCGAGCGGAGGCCCGCCGCAGTCTTCGGGCGTGAGGCTGCGGGCTTGCCCTCAACGACCGTGCGCGTAATTTCGATGCGCAGTGTTCCCGCGTCCAGGTCGACCGCACTCCACGTGAGCCCGCACAGCTCGCCCCGCCGCAGTCCCCGCGTGAGCAGGAGTGCCCAAGCGAAGGCGAGCCGGTCGTCGGCCGTGGCGGCCAAGAAGGCTCGCGCTTCGTCGTTGGTCCAGACCTTCATCGTCTTCGTCTCCGAGCGAGGCCGGCGCACGCCTGCGATCGGGTTACGACCGAGGATCTCCGCTTGGACAGCCCATGTACAGGCGGACTTGAGCACGCCCGTCGCCAGTTGGACCGTTCGCGCCGAGAGGCCGTTTCGCCCGTTCGCGCTCTTCTCTGTTCTCAGCGTGGCCATGAACTCGACGACGCCGGCGGGCGTCAGCGAAGCGACCGGCAGGCCGCCAAGGTGAGGGATGATCCAATGGTCGATGGCGACCGCATAGCCCTCGAGTGTGGAGGGCCGCAGCTCTCGGGCGCGCTGAGCTGGAAGCCAATAGGTGTTCAGCAGTTGCCTCACGGTCACCGACCCATCCGGGCGCCACTCCCCGGTAGTCACCTTGCCAACGACGACGTTGAGGTGCTTTTGCGCCTTCGTCCTGCTCGAGAATCCGCCCTTGCTGTGCTGCTTGCGCTGCCCGGTCGCAGGATCCCGGACCTCCCAATAGGCCGTGAACGTCTCGCCTCTCGGTCTTACAAACCCTTTCACTGTCGTGCCTCCTCGTCTTCCACGTCCGCCAAGAAACCTCGCAGCCTGGCTCGTCCGATCTGATTCGTCGCCGCGCTCTGTTTGATACCGAATACCTCCGTCACAGCCGCGACCGTCGATTCCCGTCGGCGCTGTGCTTCGAGGACGACTTTCGCTACTTCCCTCAAGTGCTCCGGCGGGTAACGGCGACCCGTCCCTTTCCCTGAGACCTCCGCCGGACGGATCCCTTCCTGGTCCCGCCACGCCTGCCAGTAGTCTCGACTGTCCTGTTTGAGCACGTCATCCGGCGACCCAATGCCTTCGGCCTCCTCGTCGGCGTCGACCTTCGCGCCAACAATGGGAGCGGAGGCCCTCTTATCGCTCACCTGGTGGAGCAAGAGCCAGATAGTCGCGACCTGGACAAGCCTTGCCACCGGCAAGTCGCGAACGACACTTGCGCTGACCGAAGTCCCAGGCACGAGCGAGGTGACGCTGAAGCCGCTGGCGTCGAATCCACCCGGCCGCGGCTTGAGATAGACAGTCACGGCGAAACGAGTACGCCGCTTGAGCCGGACGGGTTCGGTCTCGCCCTCGCGTACTAACTGAGGTTCCCAGGCGTCGCCGGCAGGCCAGGGCCAGCCTTCGGCTGTCCCGAACCCTGGCATTTCGCTCGCCATCCAGGAGCCCATCGCTGCCGGCTCGAGCGGCCAAGGGACCGTGACCGGGATCGCCTCGTCTTGGACGCGTCGGGCCTCTTCGTCGAGTGTGCGTCCTACGTCTTGGACCACCTGAGCCGGCGCCTTCTTCCGAGTTGTCACGGGTCCATTATGGCACGCTGTCCACATTCTGTCAAGGACACTCGGACAAACAGTAGGACTGTACTTGACAGAGAGTGTCACACCGCGCTAGGAATGGAGAAGTGAGATCTCCACCGCTCCGAGCCACCTGGTCAAGGCCACGAAAGAACCCATCTGCCGGGGCAGGCGAGAGAAGGAACACGGTGCCGATTGGTACGTCGGTCACCGTGCCAAGCGATCTAGTCGGCGCGCTCCCATACGCCGACCCGACAGGCAACGAGGCGTCGGCCCGTGCCGACAGGAGCGCCCGAAAGTTGGCCGAAAGGCGTTTGGCGCAATGCAGCAAGCGCGGCGCCACAGCCCTAAGGAAGGAGCCTGGCTATGTCTGACTACTCTGCCCTTGACGAGGCGGCAGCACGGAAGTATCTGCCGGCGCCCGCCGAACGTAAGGCCATCCGGAAAGCTTCAGGCCTCAGCCTGCGCAGCGTCGCGGCCCACTGCGGAGTCTCGGCTCAGGGCGTGTGCGATTGGGAAAATGAGGACCTGAACCGGCTTCCTCACGGCGAACCGTTGTTGCTTTACGTCGAGCTGCTCGCCAGCCTCGTCAGGCTCGCCGACGCGGAAGGCTCGTGATGGCCGCGGCTGCTTACAACGTGGAAGAGCTCTTGGAGCTGCTTCGCTCCCGGCCCACCGTGACGGTAGACGTGGCGTGCCGCGCACTGTCCGTGTCCTCGTGGTCCGGCTACCAGGCGATCAAACGCGGCGACTTCCCGGTGCCGACACTTTCAGTGGGGCATCGAATCGTGGTGCCAACGGCGCCCCTCCGTCGCGTTTTAGGTCTCGAGGAGGTGTCCACGTGAGCAACGCACCCCGTAACCACTCGCGCTGGCAGTACGCGACTCGAGACCGGACTCTGTTCGTGTTGCCCGAAATCGACGAAGACGACGATCCGGCACGCAAGGACGCCCTTGCCCTTCGCAACGCGGCGACCCTGGCCGGCCGCTGCTCCTCCTGTGGCGCCACTTTCGCACTTCGGAGCCAACGCGGCGGCGGCATCGACGGCGTCGCTGGCTACTTGGTCATGGAGCACGAGGACGACTGCCCGGTACTGCTCGACGAGGTGAGCTCGTGACTACAACCTGGACGGACATCGCAGCCGTCCTCGAGGCTCGTGGCGGCAAGCTGCGCTTGCGCTCCGGCAACCAGCGCGCATGGCGCGTCCCTCATCCGACTGGCGGCACGTTCCAAGTAGAAGTCACCCTGCGGCCGCGCTGGTGCAGTCTCAGCGTTGACCGCTGGTACACGACCAGCCGCGAGAAAGACCTGGCGGGTCCTTGGTTCGAGACGCACGTCTGGCCATTTGTGAATGAAGCTCTCCGGCGACACGACGGTTTTGGGTGTCTACCGAGTGGTGGCCCGACATTCACCGCCGCATCTCCGCTTCAGCGGGGCGACCTTCTCGAGGTGCTCGAGCCCTGGATCGACGCTGAGCTTGCGTGGGGGGTCCCTCGGGACGAGCCGCGGACGAACCCGGGACGAATGGACGAGCGCCCAATGCTGACGACGGAGGCGACATGACACCGAACCCCGCAGAACTCGCCGCCCCCGGAGCAGGAGCCAGTCCGGTGGGCGGTGAGACAAAGGCTCCTGACGAACTGCTCGACGCGGCACGGGCGCTGCTCGCCGCGCCATCGGCCATCGAGGCCCTTTGGGCGCGGGTCAACGACCTCAATGAGCACCGGAAGCTCGATCCAGAGTTACGGAAGGCTCTTTTGCGCCTGGCCGAGAAGATCAGCCTAGCCGGCCACTTCACCGAGCTCGTCGAGGACAAGCCGGCCATGGGAGCGTTCCCGAGGCGTGACAGCATGGAAGCCCCGACTGTCGAGGAGTGGCTGCGGGAGGACCCGCGCCGCCTGCGCGGCGTCACTCTCGAGATCGCTCGTTTCAGCAGCGATGATCGAGTCGTCGCTGAAGCAGTGCTCTCTTTGGCTGAGGCTGTCGGGATCGACCAGCGGCTCGCCATCGACGTGACCGCCCACGCTCTCCGAGACGCTCGACAGCATCGCGCGGTGGCACGATGACCCGCCCGGTCGTCCTGGCTGCCAAGGAGGCCATCGAGGAGGTCGTCGAACTGGTCGGCCCGCTAGCCGCCGGTCCTGACCAGACTCCGCCGTGGGAACCGGTCGAGGAGCGCGGCAAGCAGGAGGAAGAGGCAGGACCGACAAGCTGGACTCCTGTCGACCTCACTGACGCGCTCAACGGCGCCGAGAGCGAACCCCCGGTCATCCTGGAACGCTCCGACGGGCTCCGTCTTCTTTATGCAGGTCGGGTGCACACCTTCCAAGGGGAGAGCGAAAGCCTGAAGAGTTGGGCCGCGCTGCTGGCATGCCGGTCGGTGATCCACGAAGGACGGAACGCCCTCTATATCGACTTCGAGGACGACGATAAAGGGATCGTGGGCCGTCTTCGAGCCCTCGGGTTGTGCCCGGCCGAGATCCTCGAGCACTTCACTTACATCCGTCCTGACGAACCGCTACGGACACGTCACGACGAGCCGACAGCCGGCGCCGATGACCTTCGGTGTGTCCTTGCCGAGCGCAGCTTCGCTCTGGCCGTCGTGGACGGCGTCACCGAGTCCATGACGAATGAGGGGCTCGATCTGCTCTCGAACACCGACGCCGCGATCTGGATGCGCCGGCTACCGCGACGGATCTCTAGGACCGGTGCCGCGGTAGCGGTCATCGACCACCTACCAAAGGACCGGACCAACCAGGGTCGTTACGCGATCGGCGCGCAGCACAAGCTCTCCGGTCTCGACGGCGCGACTTACAAGTTCCAGATCGTCCACTTTTTCTCGAGAGCGACAGGCGCCGAGCCGGTCGAGGGGCGAGCCACCATCACAGTCGAGAAGGACCGTGTGGGATATATCCGCGGTCGGTGCATCGAGGGCAAGGTCGGTGACTTGATCCTGACGGCCTATCCCGACGGCGGCGTGTCCGGTTCGGTAGAAGCCCCGACAGAGGGTGCAGCGCACGACCGGAAGGTTGTCGAGCGGATCCTCGCCTACCTCACCACCTACGACGGGAGCTCGCTGCGCCAGATCCAAGAGGGCGTTCCCGGCAACACCCCAGCGAAGCGGGAAACACTCAGATGGATGGCCGACCCGGCTCAGGACCTGGTCCGCGTCGAGCAGAAGGGGCAATCACACCTTCACTGGCTCACCGAGGCCGGACGGGCGTGGTCATGAAGCGTCCTGTCTCTCGCGCCCAGCGCTCGACGTCGCTCCGGTCGTACACGCGCATACGGCCGGAGATCGTGCCGAGGAGCTTCGGGGGCTTGACCTTCGCTCCACGTGATCCGGCCGGCCACCCGCGGCCCTGCCAGACGGACACCGTGCGGCGGTCGACTCCAAGCAACTCGGCGATCTCGTCAACGCCCACGAGGTCTAGTGCCTTGGCCATATCGCTCCCTTCGGTTGTACAACGAGCCCGAGCGATCCAAACAGCGCTTTTGCGCCTGGTGAGACTTTCTCCAGCTCCTCGAGGAACTGGGCCTGCGAATGCTGGCGAACGACCGGGCGACGTGCCGGCCGGTGACTGGCCCGGCGATGCTGCTTCAAGCCGATCACGACTCACCTCTTTCTCTCTGCTGGGCCATCTGGCCCTACCGTTAGTGTCGCACATTACAACACACAAGTCAAGGCCCTCTTTGACCTGTCGACCTGTCGACGACTTGCCAGATGAGTGGAGTGGTCGATTTGGGCACGGGGCACGGTTGATTTTTGATTTCTCTGTCCGGCACCCGCGCCACCGTGTCCTATATAGACACGGTGGGCACGGGGCACGGTCGGTTTCCGATGTGTTTGGGCACGGTTGGGGCACGGTTGGGGCACGGGGCACGGTCGGGAGTGTGTACGCATGTTGTGACACAAGCTCACAGTGCGAGCTCACCTCACACTCAAGGCGGATGGATGGTGAGTTATACGGCGACCACCCCGGCAAACCGGACCTAGTTAGTCACCTTTCAACGTCCCCGGCCGGCCTTTCTGCTGATTGCGCTGACATTTGGATGACACGCACCTCTGACCAGGACAAACAAGCGCCGGACTTGATCGGTAGTCAAGAGGTCGGCTCTGCACAATCGACCGCGCTACGGCTGCGCAACCGGTGCAATACGACGTCTGAGCAGGCGATACGCCGTGAGGGGCGCTCGACTTCCGCGGGGCGTCGTACGGCTGCTCTGCTCGGCGCTTTCACGAATCGCAGTTCTCACAAGCTCAAGGACCGGAACGGAGGTTCCAATGACCACGACAAAGGCACCACAGGCCTTTTGCCAGCGATGCGGCAAGAGGATCGCGAAGGGCCCGGGCAGGTGTGCCCGATGCCTAGGAATGCCGCTACGGCCCGGCTGGCAGCGCAGGCCGTGCTATGTCGACCCGGACGACGCTCTGGACGCCTCAGCCGGCCAGAAGGCCGCTACGCCAGTCTGAGGGCGCCTCATCCTGCTTCAACAGATTTCCCCCGGACCTCGCAACCGGGGGAAAACCCAACGCACTGGTTATCCACGTTCCCGGTGTGTTGGAGCTCGCCGGCGGCAGGAATGTCGCTGGCTACCCGTACAGGGTGCGAGTGTCCGGGGATTCTCGTCGGTCCCCGGGCGCCCGCCGAGCACTCAAAGTCTCGGGTTTCCTTTCACCCGGGAAGCTCGCCGGCGGAGAACAGGGCGCCGGCCCTCGCAGGAGGGGCGTGGCGGTCGGAGTCTTGTCGCTCCGGGCGCCCGCCGAGCAGCTCCAGATCTCGGGCGGGCCTTAGACCGCTCGGGTCCCGGACCTGCGAGTCCACTCCTCGCGCGTTTCGGGTGGCTTCACCGGCTGGCTTCGTCGCCGCCACCGGTGCTGGACGTCAGCGTCCAGTGGCGCGCGCCGGGGGGTTCGTCGCTGTTCCCTCCTGGCGCCCGCCGGCCGAACCAAGTCGAACTCGCCGAGAAGGAGGTCTCAAGATGATCACCGAAGTCCAGTTCCGCATCGGCACCGCTGCCGACTGGCAGACAGCTAACCCCGTGCTCCGGAACGACCTGATCGCCTTCGAGTTCGAGGCCGGCAGTTCGTCCTACCGAACCAAGATCGGCGACGGCATCACCCACTGGAACTTGTTGCCGTACGTCTCTGACGCCTCGATAGTCAACTCGATGATGACGTGGGACCTCGGGACCGCTCCCTGATGGGCGGCAGACGACACGGAGCCAAGGTCGCCAGAGCCGCACGGAGGCGCCAGCCGCCCTACCGCCCGGACGAGACAAAGAGGAAGCCGTCGCGCGTCGCACCACGACCAGATGATGCCGGCACGGAGCGACTGCTCGGAGTGTTGGATCGAACCGAGAGGAAAGAGAGGGACACACTGTGAAAATCTTCACTCGTAAGGACGGCGCCGAGGGCCAGCGCGAACACAAAGCCGAGCTCACCGCGGAGCTTGAACGTCGCCGCATAGCCGACGAGCAGCAGGCCGCAGAAGCGCTCGCAGCAAGCCGCGGCCCAACCGCCGAACAGGCCGAGGCGGCAGCCAAGGCGCGGGTCGCCGCGGCGCAAGCCGCTACCGCCAGGCGGAACGCCGAGATCCAACGCTTTCTTGACCTCAAAGAGTCGGCTCTCAACCTCGCGGCCATCGCCGAAGTGGAGCGCAACGCGGCGCTCATCGCTGGTGACGTCGAGACCGCGATCGCTTGTCAGGTGCGCGTCAATGCGGCCGCCACCTTACCGCCGCTCATTGATGAAGACATGCGGCGGAAGTTCCCGGTCACCGGGTTCCATTTCTAGCAACCAAGTCCCGGAGCCCTCATAGAAAGGCAGCACAATGAAACAACTTTCCGCAGTAGAGCAGCACGACCGCGACGCCGTGAGGGCGTACCAAAGGGCTAGTACAGGCGGACACGCACCAGGCCCCGATTCGCCGATTGCCAGGGCTGCTCTGAGCGCCATTCGGCGCCAAGAAGAGCTTCATCCCGGTTTCGACTTCGTCAAAGCGGTCCTCGAGCCCGTACAGCCGGGCGATGACATCCGCGAGCACAACGCAGAGACCGTCCAGGGCCGGCAGGTCGCCCGCTCACAGCCGCCTAAGTTGCCGATACCGGACAATGATGCCGTCGGGATCCTCAGGCGTAGCCTGGAAGGCGTCGGTGTCGTCGATCTCAGCGGTAGCGGTGCGAGCACGATCGGGTCGGACGTTAAGGATGGCCAGTTCCTCGCGAAGTTGCAGGCCAGTGAACGGGCCCGGCAACTATTAGCCGATCCCGCGACACCGGAAGCGATGAGGCGAGCGACACAGAGCGCCCGTCTGAGAGGTAGGAAGCCGACCGCTGAGGACTTCTCAGAGGCATTGAGCGCGGTCAAAACCGAACAAGGACCGAGGCCATACACCCCGCCGCAACCGGTTACTCGCCTGTTCGCGGAGAGCACTGCCAAGGCGCGGTCCGGCGTCAGCTATTCACCAGTTCCAGATCGTTTTGGAGGTGCACGATGACCGATCCCATTTCTATGCAACAAATCAGAGACAAAGTCCGTGGCGAGCAGCTCCTCGAGAGCGTCAAAAGCGGCACCGCGTTGCACCCAGATTCACCAGGCGGTAAGTCCCTTCTGAGCTCATATCGGCGTTGGCAGGAAAGCGAGCAAGCGCGACACTCAGATGCGAACGACCTGGCCCAGCTCCGCGAGGGGCTCGAGGCCATCAAGGCCCAGTTGGCGCCGCTCACCGCGGTGATCGCCAAAACCCTGGCGTCCCCTGTAGTCTCAACGCCCGCGGTTGTCGAAGAGTCGGCGGTGATTCTTTCCGTCAAAGCCATGCAGCTTGCCCTGGAGCGCAAAGCAACCGTAGGTTCGGCGATCGCTGCCGGCTACACCGCCTATAAGGGGGCTGGGGGTCGTCTCACGGACGCGACTTGGCGGAAGAGCCTCAAGTGACCCTGTTGGACCGCCTGCTGCCCTGGCGCCGAGCAGTCGAACGCATGAAGGCCATAGAGGCCGAACGGGCGCGCCAGATGCAACTCTCCGGCGTGATGGTCATGCGGCGCGAAGCACGAGACCGACAGCGCGAGCGAGACCGGGGGCACCTCATCATTCGGGGCCCCGAGCCCTGGAGGTGCCCCTGATGGGGCGCAATTGCACTATCTGCACCTCGCCCCGTCGCCACGCCATCGATGCTGTACTGGCGGGAGGCCAGTCGCTCGCTGCCGTGGGGCACAAGTACAAGGTGAGTCCCGACGCGTTACGGCGGCACAGAGCCGCCCACTTGTCGCCGGCCATCGTGGCCGTTGCGATCCAAAAGTACGGGGCCGAAAGTGCGCTATCGGCGTATGAAGGGACTGTGACTCGCTTGGAGTCCCTCATTGATCGTCTCGAGGGGCTCCTGACCGTCGCGGAGGACCGCAAGTCGCTGATGGGCGGGGCGAACGTCGCCAGGGAAATCCGGTCAAGCCTCGAGCTGATCGCCCGCCTTCGCGGAGATTTGGATACCCGGCCGGTCAACACGACGATAAATGTGCTGACTACGCCCGAGTTCACGGGAGTGGTCTCGTGCCTGATCGAAGCCCTCGCCCCTTGGCCGCAGGCGCGCATCGCCGCCGCGCAAGTCCTTGATGTGGAGGAGGTCGTCCCGTGAGTCGACTATCGGAATGGGTGGCCGGCGGTCTTGATCCCGTGAAACTGGCCGCCAAGCTGGGTATTGAGTGTGATCCTTGGCAAAAGGCCGCACTTCGGTCCTCCGCCCCGCGTCTCCACCTCAACTGTCACCGACAGTCTGGCAAGACGACGGTCACGGCCGTTTCGGCAGTACACGAAGCCTTGTATAAGCCGGGCAGCCTCACTCTGGTCGTCTCGCCTACCCAGCGACAGTCAAGTGAACTCTTTAGAAAAGTGCTTACCTTCTACCGCCAAATGGGCAAGCCGGTAGAGCCGGAGACGGAGAACGCCTTGAGCTTGACGCTCGAGAACGGATCCCGGGTTATCTCCGTCCCGGGTGCGGAGTCCGGCATCCGAACCTATGCCTGCCATCTAATCCTTATTGACGAGGCGGCCCGAGTGGGCGACGAAGTCTTCGCCGCCATCAGCCCCATGGTCGCTGTAACCGGGGGCCGCATCATCGCGATGAGTACGCCTGCCGGCCGTCGTGGCTGGTGGTTTGAAGCGAGCCTGTCCCCGCGGTGGGAGCACCTGACCGCGAAGGCGACAGAGTGTCCCCGCATCTCCGTTGAGTTTCTCGAGGATGAGCTCGCCAGCTTAAGGTCGGCTAGCTTCGCTCAAGAGTACGAGTGCCAGTTTGCAGACGCGTCCGGCGCGGCCTTCGACGGGAGCGACATCGACGCGGTCTTCGGTCCTGCTCCGCCGCGCGCCCTGCCCACTGCTGCGCCCGCTGTCGCCCTAGGGCCTACAGAGCTTCAGACGGCCCGAGCCATGGCGCGGCACGTCCGAATGACCAAAGGGCGCCGGGAGGCCGTAGAACGCTCCCGCGGACGGACTCAGCGCCGCTGTGAGCACCGCTGGCGCGATGTGACCTGCGTTTGGTGTGGAGCGGTAAGGGAGGACCAGTGAACATCGGTATAGACCTCGCGCAGGCACGAGACGCGACCGCCATCGCGGCCGTCGAGTCCTACCGCGTGGCTGAAGAGCCGCCGGGCGATCCGCACACGCGCCATCCGCGCCGGCTGAAGCATCACTCGCTCGTGCACCTCGAGAAGCTGCAACGAGGGCTATCCTATCCTGCGCAAGTCGAAGCCATCGTGCACATTGTCGACGTACTGGCCGACGGTGACCGGTCGGTGACTCTGTGGGTCGACGCAACTGGCGTTGGCCGTCCCGTGGTGGATCTGCTGCGCCGTGACTGTCCTTACACGCTGCGCGCCGTCACGATCACCAGTGCGGCTGAAGTTGTCCGCCACGGATCAGACCTCAGTGTCCCGAAGGCCGACTTGGTCGGCACGCTCGAGGTCGTCTTGTCGACCCGGCGCCTTCACGTGGTGCCCGACCTCGCGCTCGCAAAGGATCTCGACGCCGAGCTCCGCAGCTTCTCTTACGAGCTTTCGGCGACCGGGCGCCCACTCTATGAGGGCCGCGGTTCACACGACGACCTGGTCCTTGCTCTCGCTCTCGCCGTATGGGCATCGGAGCGAGGCGGGGGAAGTGGCGAGGCCTTCAGAGAGATGATGGCCAGTCAAGTCGCCTCGCGCCGCCTAGACGGATCCCGACCTAGGGTCTAGGTGCCGACCGCTGCCGAAAGGACATCTGCCGGCTCTACTGTCCTAGAAACGTCGGCAGACACGAGGCGGCGGAAAGGAGACCTAGATGACAGCGCGGCGCCCAAAGGCGAATGAGGTCTATTGGGCGAATCCGCCCGCCTTGGCCCCCCTCAGCATTGGGGCCGCGTTCTTGACTACCGGCTTATTGGGCGTGGCAACAACCTGGTGGGGCGTAGTGGCTACTTCGAGTCTCCCCTGGTGGCTCACGATCGTTTTTGGGTTGCTGTCCCTTGTGGGGGTCTACTTCCTTCTGGCTGGTTGGCGAGGCTGGCCGGTTCCCGCGGAACAGGCTGAGCGCATACGCAAGCGCCAGGATGCAGAGCGAAGCCGGGCGGGTGCCAAGAGGCAACATGAGGAAGTTGAGCGCCGCGAAGCCGCAGGAAAACGAGCCGACGCTGAGTCGCATCGCTGGCAAGCGGCCGCGTTCGTGGACAACCAGCGGGCGGTTCGCCTGGAACCAGCCCTCACCGCCCTCGGGTTAGAGGCGTCGATCCCGGCGCCGTTCGCGGTGTCCGGGGCATTTCTCTTTGTCTACGCTTGGCAGCGGCCGCCCTCCATCAGTCCGCGGAGATCGCCGACCACGGTGAGGGGCAAATAGATTTGGGTGGTCGCAATCGACACGTGACCGAGAGCGCACTGCACGTCTCTGAGGTTGGCTCCATTTCTGAGCATCGAGCCGGCGAAAGTGTGTCGGAGCGCGTGTCCGGACGCCCGGATGCTGGCACGACGGAATGCGTCACCAACGAGACGAACCACGTACGGCGCGGTGATCCCGTCCTCATCGTTCGCGTAGGACTGCTGATAGGCCTGGACCAGATGGCCGTCAAAGGTCCCGCGCTCGGTGAGATAGTCCTCGATCGCTGACCAGACCTCGTCCACGATGGGCAGCGCTCTCTCGTGCCCGCCCTTACCGCGGACGACCATGGAGTGCTCGCCGCTGTCGATGTCAGCCATTTCCAGGTTGGCGACTTCGATTGCTCGCAGGCCTTCTCGATGCATCAAAGTCACGATCAGACGTTCGCGGTTGTCCCGACATTGTTCAAGCACAGCCGCGACTTGGTCCTCTCGGATCCCACGAGGTAGTTGTCTCGGGAGTTTCGGCTGCCGCAAGCTGAGCGTCGGGTCCTTCTTTACGTGCCCTTCGATCACCGCCCAGCGAAACATGCCCTTGACGGTCCCGATCCGCAATCTGATCGTTCTCGGGGCCAAATGGCGCAGCCCCATGGCCTTCACCCATTCGTCCAGGTGCTTTCGGGTGATCCTGGAGAGAGGCCGGGCCCTTCCGACCTCGTCAGCGAACAAACCGAGAATCTCGCGGAACCGGTAGACCGTTGTCGGCGCAAGCTCGAGCCGGTCGCGTCGGATTTGAACGTAGGTCAGGGTTGCCTCGCCTACGGTCATCGGGGCGCTCACGGCGCGTCATCCCCGCGCAGCGTGTCCTCTGCGTCGAGTATCACTTCGCGCCGCTCCCAGCCAGGCATATCAGGCGGAAGGATCGTTCCGCCCCGCCACTCTTGGATCGTGGCACCGAGGAGGGTCAGCACGTCCTCGATGTCCGACACGCGCCCGCCGACGGGCCGAATGGCGTCGCTGTAGGAGCCTCCAGTGAGCACCCTCAGGCTCGCAGTCATCGCCCCGCGGGATACCTCAGGGTCGGCAGGGATCGTCAACGTAGGGCCGTCCTGGCCGGCCTGGAGCCTCATGCAGACCGCTCCCCGGCTGTCGATCAGCTCAAGGATCTCCGTTCGAATAACCTTCTCCATTGGCGGGGCCTCCTTCATGGGCCTTGTCAGCTCTCGGGATCGCCTACACGGTCCCGGGGGCACTTCTGTGCCTCCATCATCGCGCCGTGGCCATCCGCGCGCAAGAAATAACGGGTTCCAGAACTCTTTACAAGAACACTGACCGATTTTCTGTCAGAGATCCTGCCAGTCCAGGTAGAGGCGCTAACGATTGATGGCTGGGTCCCGTGTGTCGGAGTCGCTATAGAGGGCTATCGGTGCGGCTACCGTGCCCGGCTGATTGCGGCTGCTTGGATCCCATCGCCCCGCACTCTTCGCAGATCTGTTGGAATAGCGGATCAGGGGCCTGTGGCGTCGGTTGGGCCTTAGCCCAGACCAGGAACCGCACGATCAATGTCAACGAGACCGACCACGCCCACGGCCATATCATCCCGGCGGTGCTCCAGGTGTCGAACGGGTTGAACATGGCGAAGGTGAAGTAGCACAAAAACCAGGTCACGAACCACGACTTGTTGATGAAGCCCACCACCGGAGCGGTGAGCGGCCCGTAAGTCCTACGGCTGACCGATCCGTCCTTGTTGTGCTTTGCGGGGTAGACGCGGCGATACATGGCTTACTTGAGCCTCCCTGTCTTCCGCGCCCACTTCTCGATGTTGGCGCGATCCCAAACTCGGCCGACGCTGAGAACCATCGCTGGCTCGGGGAAGGTCGAATCCTCTTCCGTTATCTGGTGGACCCGTTGACGGGAGAGGCCGAGGAGCTTCGCCACGTCGCCAGCCGTCATCGGTTCCATGCTCAGAATATTAGTCCTTGACACGCGTCAAAGCTAGGCGCATGATGGACCCCGACAGAGAAAGTGGGACCGAGCGGCAGTAACCGCCCGGTCCCTGGCACCACCTTGCTCGAACCAAGGAGGCACCAGGTGAAGCCTACGAACCACGTCCGCGTAAGTCGTGGACCCATGGACACGCTAGAGGCGCTCACCCCGGCGAACCTTCTCGCCCTCTGTCGCGAGCGAGACGCGCTCCGAGCTCAGATCGCCGCCACCACGGCCGAGCTGTTCGACGCTCTCGCTCTGCTCTCCCAGATTGACCGGCGCGGTCGACGTAGCACACCTCTCGGCGTCGTCTACGGCCAGCGCCGGAGCGACCACGACTTCCACACGCCTCTGTGCCAGTGCCGCGGGGATGAGCCGGGCATGTTCAGCCTCGATCTATCGCAGTTCTTTCCGTCGTGAAGGCGCTCCGGGACATCGGCGCCGGGGTGCTGGTCTCCGCCCTCTTCGTCTCCCTCTGTACGGTCCTGCCGGTTGGGGCGGCGATAGCGGTCGCTGTGCCGCTCATGGCGCTCTTGGCCTTGGCTCAGGTGGCCGAGTGGCGAGAGCGGCGGCACGCAAGCTAGATCTCCTTGGGAGCCTGCCCCGGTTCGCGTTCCCCTCGCAGGGCGCGGGCCGGGGCTCTTTCGTGCCAGCCGGCGGGGTTGATCCTTGCGGCGATCTCGTCGAAACACTCACCAAGCACGCCCACTGACTTCGCATGTTCCCGGACGTCCGCCCGGTAGGAGCCGCCTTTGCGAAGTATGAAGGCGACCCCGTCCTTGACGCGCAGGGTGATAAACGTGCCGAGGACCTCGTCGTCAGGCACCGTCGCGACCTTCTCCCACTTAGGGGGGTCGTCAAGGCCCACATCGCCGAGTTGCCACGGCGCGACCAGGCGCTCGAGGCGCCCCCACAGTTGGATCCAGGAGTCATCCGCCGGAAGGCTCTCGACATGCTTCGCCTGGTCGCTGAGCCGCTCGACAATCACGCGCCAGCTGGGCACGTCCTCCTCGGGCCGGGTGTCAAACCTAGAGCGCTCGTTGAGATCATTCACCAAGCTGGTCCTGTCCGGCATAGCTTCCCTTCTTACACCGCCGACGTGGCCCGAATGGCCAGAGAGGGAGCCAACCGACCATGACCATCCGAGCCGAAACCACCCTAACGGATCAGACAGCGCAGGAAACACAAGGGCTCTCGCCTGGTGACCTGCGCCTGCTGATCCCAGATTTTGAGCGCAGCCTCCGAGCACCGCGATCGCCACAGTCCGATGGAGGTCCAGGGTTGCTTGACAGTTGGATCTCCCCTGCTCGTCCTCGCAAGTAGGGACCACGGAGAGCCTCGGCCTCGCAGGCGGGTGCCGGGGCTCTCTTCGCGTCATAGAAGACGAATCAGTGATAGGCCGTGCAGGCGGCATCAGGGGTGTCCCGATGGCGGGTTCGAGCCCCGCGCCGGCCACGATGGCCGGACACGCCGGCCAGGAAAGGAAGCAGGAAGATGGGAAAGGCGCAAGAAGCTCTCGCCGAGTACTTCGAGGATCAGGCACGGCAGTACGAGGCCAAAGCAGCGGAAAATCCATACGAGGTCCAGCATCTATTGAGCGCCAGGTCGTGGCTCAAGCTGGCCGCGGAGGCCCACGAGCTCCCAGATGATCACCCTCTTGTCGTGGCGGTCAAAGACCAAGTGGAGGACACTGGCGTCGTGAGTCGGTCGGATGGTTCTTGGCAGTATGCCATTGAGCGCTACGTCTTCGATCCCGTCCCCCGAGCACCCTCTGACTTCCTGGTCGAACTCGCTGCTCTCTGGAGAAGGGATGAGTCAGAGCGGTGATCTGACCCGCAGGTTTGGCGAGAGCGCCCCTAGCTTTCGGCCGGGAGCGCTCTCCGCGTGTCAGCGCGATGTCAGCGCAACTCTGCGCGACAGGCCCTAACTAGCCTCTCTAGACCGCACGAGGGCTGAGGCCGCATCTAGCCTGACCTGGACAAACTCTCCCAGACTCGCCAGACCTCATGAGTTGTGACCGACTGTTAATCGTGTGGTTGAGAGT
>QGNH01001521.1_pt1 | contig 15983 bp, 23 predicted proteins | sample 1735481 | NCBI WGS metagenome assembly QGNH01 (sample SAMN09239004, study PRJNA386568) | Viral metagenome, whole genome shotgun sequencing project.
CGCGGCCCGGTGGTCAGCCCAGGCCAATGGTCCAGGACAGCCTGGAGCCGCGCAAACCGTTAAGCCGGGACCGGCGCGGTGGAGCCACTGGCCGCAGTGATCGCTGCAGCCAGGACTCCCGTTTCTGAAACCGCCTTTGTCACGGTCGCCACGCTAGTTTTGTTGGTGATCTGCGAGGCAGTCAAGAGGCCGCTCAGGTTGGTTTGCACCGCGGTGATCGCGCTGGCCGCGGTCGGCGTCGCTCCAGTGTCGTAGATCAGCGCGGCGGCCACATCGAGGTCATTCTGCGCCTTGGTCAAAATCTTCCCCGCAGTGGTAGCCGCAGGCTGGCCAGCCTCGGCGCCGATGACAGTCTGCAAAAGCAGACTGAGATAAGGAAGTGTCTTGTCAGCGATTTCAACGACCGTGGGTTCCGCCTTATAGACTTTGACCCACTCCTTCTCGAACCAAGCCGAGGTCGATTTTTCTGCGTTTTCAAGTTTGGTGATAAAGCTCATGGGGTGCGCCTCCTTCGGCGCATTGTTACTTGGTTGAGCCATCGGGAAAGGTGGCGTTGGGGTTGTTGATGGTGGCGTTGGGGCCGCTGGAGTTGTTGGTGGCGCTGGAGTGTCCAGCGAAAGCCCCGAGCGCGCCAGAGACCAGGTTGCTGGCGATGGCCAAGACGGCGAGGACAATGTTTACCGGCGATGGAGCAAAAAGGCAGGCGAGTGCAAGAACTACCCCAAAAAATGCGAGTACGGTCGCCCAGAACGGTTCCGGCCACTTCACGACGGCACCCCCGTGTTCCAGAGGTTGAATTCAGCCCGGCGACGCTCCTTCAGCGCCGCGAGTTCGACGCCGCCGGCATGATCCCAAAGCAAGAGCTGCTCGCCCGCGGGTCCGTAGTGCCCGGCGTTCAGATCCTTCAGCAATGTGGAACCGGCCAGCCGCCCCGCGCCGAGATTGAAGACGAAATCGACCAGGGCGTCGAACTGGCCCTGGGTGAGCGGAACCTTGACCAGGCGAATCACGGCGTCTTCCGCGTCATCCACGTCGCGGGCCAGCATGGTCTCGCCGGTGTGCAAGTCGATGCCCTCGGAGAAGCTGCCCGCCGACTGGCATTTGTGGCCATACCCGATGGTGGGGAGCCCCGCCGCGTCCTTGTATTCGTGAGAGCGAAATCCTTCCGACTTCTTCAGTAACCCCAAACCCGATGGGCTGAATTGCATGACGCCTCCGAATAGTGCAGTTGAGACANNCGCGGGCGGCTCCGGTGTAAGGAGCACCGGAGCCGAGGAGACAGGTTGCCGAGACCTGCCGCGCCTATCCCCCGGCCCGTGAAACCGGGGGAAGCTTGGAAAAAAGGGACTAGGAACTAGGGACTAGAAATCAGCCGTAAATGGCTGGCCTGCGGGCTTTCATGTCCTGCATGGCCGCGATGCTCGAGGCCGCGATCTGCGGGGCCGCGCGGCTGATGGCCCGGTTGATGGCCGCGGTGACGGCGGCCGGATCGGTGGCCCCGCGCGCATCGATGTGGTAGTGATGCTCGACATGGCTGCCGCCGCCAGAACTCATGATCCGCGAGGTGTCGCGGGCGTTGTTGATGCGCGTGGTACTGCCCACCCTGAGCAGCTCCGGGCCACGCTCGCCGGTCAGGTAAAAGCCGCCCGGCTTCATCAGGCCGCCGGTCTCCATGCCACCAAAGAATGAACCGATGCCCTTGAAGAAGCCGTTGAAGAAACCGCCTGACTGCGAGGCGCTGTCGGCCACGCTGGCCGCTCCCGAGGCGCTGCCTATGCCGCCCACCGAACCCAGGCCCACATCCTGCACATACATTGGCTTGGATTTCGATTCGCCGCGCTTGCCGCCGATGCCGAAGGCCTTCATCAGCGAGCCCTCGCCGTACTCAAGGCTGGACTTGGCAGCGCCAGTGAAGATCGGCTGCACCGCCTTCTTCCAGTCGCCCTGATGGTATTGCGTGGTCATCATCTTGACCAGCTGGTCATTGAGCGCGTTCATGCTGGAAGAGAAGAACTCGCCCATGATTGACTTCAGATCGGTGGCATGCTCCTCCCAGTCGGCAAACATGGTGTTCATGTTCGTGCCGAATTTCTGCTGGGACTCGAGATAGTTGAGGGATTGACCGCCGAGGTTAATTTGGCCTTGCGTTTGCAGTATCTGATTTTGCAGCACGTCCGGATTGTCTCCCGGCTTGCGCAGGCCGGGAGCCGTTTTCAGCGCCGCGGCACGCCGATCCTGCAACTCCTCCAACTCATGCTGGAGCTTTACAATCGCATCCTTCTGCTCAAGAATTGCCGTGGTGCCCTTGCGCAGATGACCGGACTCCTCCGCCTCCTTGGAGTTCAACACGTCCTGAGCCATGGCATTTTCTTGCAACAGCCAGGTGCGATCCCGGCGCGCTTCCATGCCCGCCGCATCGCCCTCTGACTGGTTCTTCTGCATGCGCGCGTCAGGCCGGAACATTTCAGGCATACCGGAGAAATCAAACTTCTCCTTGTCCGGAGACTTGCCGAGCGCATCCATCAGCTTGGTCCACTCCTCGGCGCCTCTCGCGCGCTCTTCGAGGGCTTTCTGAACTAAGGGAGCAATCTTCTCCTGGATCTTGGGACCGAGCAAAGACCCGCTGCCTTCCGCCCCCAGCTTCGATTCCCAGAAGGAGTACTCCTCTTGGGTAGTCATGGGCTTTTGCTGCTGGGTCTTCTGGAAAGGATTGGCCGGCGCGAAGAGATCACCACCGGCAGCGTCGATCAAACCCTTTCGTTTGGCCAGCTCATCCTCAAGCACCTTCATGCGCGCTTCCGCGGCCGCTTTGGCTGCCGCCAGGGCCGCCTTGTTGGCATCAGCGCCCGCTTTTTTACCCTCGTCGAGAGCCAGCCGTCCTGATAAGACTGATGTCTCGCCAAGCATATTCGCTTTATTAAAAAGCACCTCAAATTGATGGGAAGCGGTGCCCAGGACCGTCAAGTTGGCCGTCTGATCTAAATAACCGTTACCAGCCCTGATCTCTCCATTGGGACCTATCTGCCCTTCTCCTTTGGAGTTCTGCCGTGCATGAGCGGTATTCCATGCATCACCAGTCTCTTTGATGGCATTGCGGAGCGCAGCGAGACGGCCGATCTGGGCATCATGGCGAATTTTGTCTACGTTATCTCCAGTCTTCGCATTTGCGAGCGCATCCTGCTCTGCCGAATCAACAGCCGCGATCGCAGCCAGGTGCTTCTGAACAAGATTTTCCGCGTCCCGTGTCCCTGCCTGACCAGTAAGCAATCCGCCAATAGCTGAAACACTTTTCTCCTGAAACAGCTTCCGCATCGCATCAATATCATTGCCCAGCGACTGAGCAAGTTTGTCGGCCTCAACGCGCGCCTCGGCCAGTGCGATACCCAGAGAATTGACCGGTTTATGCTCGAGCTTGGCAATCTGCTCGGCCATCTTGGCGTTGCTTAGTGCCAGTTCATCATTTGAGGCCTGAGTACTCCGAAGCATCTTATCCATCGACTGGCCAATATCACCAGCCACGGCCCGCATTTTCGCCCCAAACTCATAAGCCTTTTTCCCCGCCTCCAATATCGCGGCGCCAATAGCTACGACAGCGACGGTCGAGAAGGCAGCCGAGAGCATCTTGGCCGCGCCCGGGAGCTCAGCGACAAACTTCTGCACATGGCGCGGCAAATGCACGCCGATCTCCTCGCCCAGCACCATGACAGTGCCACGCGCCTCGCCGAAGTCCTTCTTCATCTGCTGGCCGGTTTCGCGCGTCTTCTGTTGAGCCTTATCCAGCTCCGAGCGCAGCTTCACCGTATTTCCATCAATGCTGACCATCAACCCGGCTACAACTTCATTCGGCATCGGGATTCTCCTCTTTTACGGTTTCCGTGGGCTTGCCAGCCAGTCCGCGGAAGTAACTGCGCAACTCGTGCACCCGCTCCGCATCGGTGAGGGCAGGCGCGGAAGAGAGCGATGTTTTCAGTTTTGGACCCAGGCCGAAGTCACTCGGCTTGAGAGGAGTTTTGGGCGAAGCCATGCTGAAGTTCGCCGTGACGCTGGCGATGATGCCCGCCAGGAGTTCAGAATGCTCCCTCGCCTGCGCGTGGCGCTCATGAAGGGCGAACAACTGAGCAAGCGTGATCCAGCGGAAATCAGATTCCGAAAGACCGAGATCGTAGCAAGCGATCGCCCAGTGGTGCAGCCACCATTTATGGCCAGTCAGGCGCTCGGAGGGTCCGGAGCGTCCTTTTCCTCCACCGTCTTCGGCTCGGGCAGCGTCCCATAAAAGGATTCGTAGGCAAGTTTGCAGAGTTGGGCAGATGTCTCTTCGTTGAACCACGATTGAACGGTCTCGATGGTTACCTCGGGATGATGTGCCCGAAGGCCGGCATAGAGCAAACTCATAAAGTTCAAGATCGTCGGAGGAATAGACTCGATCGCCGGATTGATGCCCGTGCCCTCTTCAAAGCCAGCGATCGCATCGAAGTTGTAGCGGAGCCGGTAGGTAACGCCGTCCACAGTAAATTCCGTTTCCCGCGCAGCGGAATCAAGCACGGGGATTTTCTTGTTCGACATTTCGTTTTCTCCAATAGAAAAGCCGCCCGGAGGCGGCTTTGGGTATGATTCAGGTCCAAACTGTCAACTCTTCAGAGGAGGCATTCCGAGCTCTGCGCGAACCTCGACAAAGAGCTTTTTCGCCTGAGCCGCTGCTTCCTCGGCACTCTTGCTTTCCTCACGCCAAAACTCATTTTCGCGTTTACTGTCATCCAGCAGAGAGTCAATGCGATCCTGAAGTTCTTTCGGCACCGGACGATGTGCTTGCAAATACGAGATTCGCTGGTCGAGTAACCGTCCGATTTCCACGGTGGAATCTGACCTGGGGCCTGTGGATTCGAACTGCTCATTCAAGACGCGACTGCTTGTTTCGCTCGAATATTCTGCCAGCCTGACAGCCGTCTCGAACTCGGCATCCACCTCGCGATCTTTTTGAGTCCGCATCTGGAGTCGTGCCGAACGCAAATAAGAATGGATATCCGCCTCAGTCGCATTCGGATCAGAGGCGGCTTTAAGAGTGCGTTTTAACTCGCTAGACAAATGGCGCTGGTAGACATGCCAGGACCCAAATCCTCCAAGAATAAGAGCTACAGCCGCCATACCCAAGATCAACGCTATCTTACGCATAACCCCTCCACGGCCAAAAGTATACCAGCTATTTCACGGCTTTCGCGGATCTTTTCCCGGCCTCGAGGTCTACCGGCTCTTTGAGACGCCCGACGACGATCATAGCCCCAACGATGACGCTTGGGTTTACGCGCCGAACAAGGCGCACAAACCAGCCGATATACCTTCCAGGTTCCTCCGTGATACGAGCGACATACTCAGCCGCCGTCGCGGCCGGCAGATAGCCAATCTGTCCGCGCCTCCCAAGGAGTCTATGCACCGCGATCGCGTTAGGGTCCACAGGATTCAAGGGGTCCGGCCTCAACTCCAGCGGCTCACCGATTTTGCAGCGCCGAATGATCCGATCACGGCTTGTGCCGTCGCTATTATCGTGTGTAACCCCGGCCAGTTTGCAGTGAAATGAATAATCGACAAGATCGCTATGCTGCTCCCGGAGAGACTCATCAATAATGTCATCCCTGCTATCGCGCGTGCGGCTCTTCGCGGTTACCTCTTGGGGAGGTGAATCGTATTTAACCTCATCCGTTCCGCCGCTGATGCGCTTCAAGGCCATCATAAAAAGTACAGCGATGACCGCAACTGCTCCGCAAAGGATGCCGAAGGCATCCGCGTCATCCGAAGTTTTAAGAAGCGCGAAACAGAGCAAAAGTTCCATGCACGGCAGTATAACGCTTCAAATTCCGTCTCCACCGAAACCGACGTTCAATCCCGGGACGAAACTGCTTCCACCTAGGGCTTTACTTCCCCGGAGGCGGCCCAGGCCAATGCGACGACCCAGCCAACAAACGTCCAACCGAGGAAAAGATTCACAACCGCAATTCCATCGGCAGCCTTGCATTTACGGTGCATGGCAAGCGCCCAAGGGAAAAAGTACACAATCAGCGCCAGCGCCAGCAAGATCAAACCAGGTAGCACGCTCTTGTCCATAACCCCTCCAAAGCGGCCAGTATAGCACTGGAAGCTCAGGCTCGTTATGGTCTCCATCCCGCGCCTTTGGCTGGTTGGCCGGGGGCGCGGGGCTGGAGGGTTGAGGTCCGGCAGGACCGTGCAAATTAAGCGCCTTCGACGTAGGTGATGGGACCGGTGATCTTGAGAGAGGCGGCGAAGGTGACCACCTTGTCAACTTCCACCTCGCCTACCGCCCAGTCGGTGACCAGGGCGTTGAAGGTGACGGTATCACCCGTCGTGACCTGGCCTCCCACAAGATCGGGGGGCAGCGCCAGCTTGAACGGGAAGACCTGGCCATAGGTGGCAATCGATAAGGAGTTCAAGGCGGCGGAGAGGGCCACCTGGCCGGGATCGGCGGACTGCCACTCACCATCGATGGTGACCTCACCCGGATCAAGCAGCGTCTTGATGAAGACGCGCGTGGCGCTGGCCGTGTTGAGGGTGGTGACGTCTTCCGTGCCCCACTTCGGCTTTGGAGGCGATACCTTTTTGACTCCGTTGATGACGGTGTAGGTGGGCGTGGCGGTCTGGGTGCCGATGGAGAGAGTGGCCCCCATGCCGAGAAGCGATTGCGCGGTTTGAGTCATGGTTTTCAGCTCCTAAAAGCGGTTGATAGTTGAGGTTGGCGGGAGGCTTTACGGGTAGATGTAGATCATGAAGTCAGTCGAAGTCCGGTAGCAGCGGGCATCCTGCTCGAAGAGATCGTTGGCGTTGACTACGTGGATGTAGGCGACCCGCGTGCCATCGGGAAGCGCCCCCGAAAAACTCTCCATCACGGCGCGGATGGCGGCTTGCACGGCCTTGGCCGCGGCGTAGGTGGCATTGAGCGTCCCGCCTGACCAGGTATCCACCTGGAGGCGAATGGGATAGATGCTGAGCTTTCCAGAGAGCAGGTCCTGCGGCGTCTCGCTGATGACCTGATAGCTGGCGCAGGGATAGGTGGGATCTTCCGGTAAGATCACCGGGTAAAAGCGCACCGGATTGCCGATGAGAGCCTGCACGGCCGCGTTGGCGCCGACCAGCGCCTGAATTCCTGCTTCGAGCATGAAAGCTCCAAGAATGCATGAGGTTTCCCACCCATTCCACGATGAAGCGTGCGAAATGGATGGGGCACAGAGTTCCAGTCAGACTCGCTTTGGAATTACGCGGCGCGCTTGAGCTTGCCGAGTGTCTGTTTCCAATACTCGGCAATGCGGTTTTGGAGCTCGATGGAGGTCGCCTTGAGCGCATCATTCCAGTAAGCGTCAAAGGCAGGGCGCAGAACTGGCCATGCGGGAACATGACCGATGGACCGTCCCTTGCCTCCCCCGTGCCGCCGGTTTTTGGCGTGGCCACCTTTGACGATCATGTGGCCGCGCTCCAGCCAGCGCAGGACGTATGCCGTTGCGGTTCCCGCCCCGATGAACCAGGAGCGGCCGTTTTTCCCGGCGTTGGCGCGAATATCCGCCTTGAGCATGCCCGCCTTGAGCCCGGTGCTCTTTTCCGTGGGACCGTCCAGGCGCACCGGGCACTCCGCCATGACGCCGATCAAGAGAACGGCGGCTCCGGCTCCCAGCGACTGCTTGAGCATCTTGCTTTGCACCTCCTGGGGAAAGCGTTCGAGCAGCTGGGCCAGCCCATCCAGCTCGGAGGTGTCGATGGTGATTCCTTCATCGAGCATCAGCTCTCCCCGTCGATTTCCAGGCAGTTGAGTTTGACGACGCGATTGCGCTCAAGCACGTTGTCAATGACCTGGACAACGTAGATATGCGAACCGAAGAAAATGCGGTCGCCGGTATGAACTGGATAGCCAGCGCCCGGCCAGCGGATGGTGACGCGCACCTGGTCCGCCGAGGTGAATTCGTCGCCCTGAAAGAGTTCCTGACCGCTGAGGTTCTCGATTTTGGCGTGCGCGGTGAGATAGACCGGCCAGGTGGTCAGCTTCTGGCCAAAGCTGTCCACCGTGGCGCTGGCGCGGGCAAGCTGCACGGACTGGCGCAGCTCGCCGGGACTGATGGCCAGCGGGTTGTTCGAGGCGCGATAGAGATTGCGGAAGCCCATAAATTCCTTTGAATTACGTTCTCAGCGTCCCGTCATCCTGGATGCGACCGCAAAGCGCTTCCCAGTCGCCTTTCGTCCGCGCTACGGTAATCAGCCGGCGGAGATAGCCGGTGTGGGGATCGACACCCCCGTACTTCTCGCGGCTCTTCTCGAAAGCCTGCAAGACTCGATCTTTCGCGTCCATGACTCTCCCCTCAAGAAACCAGATTGCGGTACCCGCCATTGCGCAGCGAGTTGATGACGCGCGGCTCCAACTGATCGCAGACCGCGCCCTGCTCGAAGAAGAACTGCGCCTGAAAGAGAATGGCGAGGCAGAGCGAGTTGGGAACCTGGTTGCCCTGCCAGGCCGAGACGCTGGCGACGGCGGCGGTGGCCGCCGTGGCGAGGGTGGCTATCCCGTTGCTGACCGAAGCCACGTAGGTGGCCAGAGCCGCGCCCGCCGCGCCCGCGCCGGGAACATTGATCGCCGTGCCGGTATCCCCGGCGATCTGGGGCGCGTCGTCCGGATTGAAGGTGAATCCCGGTGAAGAGAGCACGGCGGAGCCAGCCGTCATGGTGACGGTGAGCGGCCCACCGTAGCCGCAGCGATATTGCAGCGCGGTATTCGCCGGAACCATGCGTTGCGGAGCCCAGGGGCGCGCCCACGGCGGCGAAAGCGCGGCGGGCATGATTCCCCCGCCCGGCTCAAGCTGATAGCCGTAGAAGGGCGCTGCGAGGTTCGTGCCATAGCTCGGATCGCGGGTGAGAGACTGCACCGCGCCGCTGGTATCCACATACTTGAAGAAATCGACCGACTGAAACGGCGGCTTGGGGAGCAGAACCTGCGGATAGCCGTTGCGATCGTAACGGAGAGGCGCGCTGGGAAAGCTGTCGAGACGCGCCAGCCAGGTTTGCGTGATCAGAGCGATGCGGCAGTAATTTTCCACCGCCTCCCGCGCCGCCAGCAGCATCATGAGCAGCGTACTATCGCGCGAGGTGTCGGTAAGGGGAATATCGAGCAAGCCCTTGAAGTCGGCCAGCGCAACCGGCTCGGCGGCGGGCGCGGTGATGAGGATCATGGATTCCATGGAGCTCCTTCAGAGCAGATTCGTGGCTTGCAGATCAGAGTTTCTTGAGGTGCTTCACGGGAGGCTTGACCGAAGAGGCTTTTGGAGGAGATACAAGCTGATCGGGATGCTGATCGGCCACCGGCCAGGTGGCGCGGCCGTCGGCGAGCATGGCCGTGGCCGCCTCGGGCGCAATGTCCTGAATCTCGCCCATGCGAGGGCCAAAGTTGAGCTTGATGAGCATGGTTTTCACCGCAACGCCAGTGCGAGCAAAACGGGTCTTTCGACTCGCCTCGCTCGCTCGGGATGACAACAGGTTGAGAGGTTACTGGCTGATGAGCTGGAATCGCGTGCCGTCGTAGACGACCTGGACGATCTGGTTGAGGGAAATCTCAGCACCGGCCAGGGCCGTGGTTCCATTTTTGGTGATAGCGATGGCCGCGCCGCCGTTGACCGCGAGCGTGGAGGCTCCCGTATTGGCATGGCTCGCCTGGAAATAGAACCTGGAACCGACCGTGAGCGTGGGCTTCGGCGTCAAAGCGATGGCGTAGACATTCGCCGTGCCGGTATCGATGGCATAGGTCCACGACGCGGCCTGGATAGCCGAGATGATCTGCGAGTCAAGCTGATTGATGGCCTGGGCGAGAACCTGATCTCCAATTCCCCAGGGCGTGTTACGCGAATCATCGCCCGGAAGAGCGAGATTGAGATTGGGTGTAACAACTTGCTGAGACATGCTGCCACCTTCCTGAGTCTTCGCTTCAAAAAATGCGCTCCGAACCTTAGCTGTGCGCTCCGGACCTTAGCTGCACGGCCCGGAGCGTCCCATTAAAGCTGGCTAGATGATGACGGTGAGGGACTGATCGGAGGTATTGCGGCCTCCAGAGAGGATGGCAATGGCGCTGGCGTAGTTGGCGTTGGCCCCATTGGTGATCTGCAACTGGACATAGGGCGAGCCGACCGGCAACTGCGCCGCCTCGATCTCGATGATGTAGAAGATGTCGGAGGTGGCGGGAGGAGCATAACCCGAGGCCGTCACAGCGAAACGGCCGCTGTTGAGCGTGCTATTCGGCAGGAGCACGTCGGCCGGAGGATTGACGGGCTGAATGATCCACTCGGTGCCGTCATAGATCACGGTCACGGTGGAGTTGGCGGCGATCTGCCCAATCGTCAGAGCGGTGACGCCGACGTTCTTGAGCGCCTTGGCCGATCCGCCGTTGATGGCCAGCGTGGCAGTGGTCGCGGTGTTGGCGTTGACCGCCGTAAACACAACCTCCTGGCCACTGACCGGAGCGGTGATTCCACCCAGGGCGGCCACGGCATAAGCGGTAGAACTGCCGGTATCGGTGACGTTGGAGCCGGAGGTCTCGCCCTTGTAGAGATCGAAGGCGATGGCCGCAGAGCCAGCCATGGCCTCGTTGGTTCCGGCGTTGATCAAGATTGCAGTTTCCGCCGCGACCTTGGCGCCGAAAGAGATCACGATGCTGGCGTGGTCGTTGCCCATGAGATTGAACGGCTTTGCGGAGACGCCGCCGCTGATGGTCTGCGGATAGAGGATAGGGACAACGTGCCCCTCCTGCGCCGCGTAAAATCCTTGCTTGCTCATAAAACTTTCCTTTCCCGGCGATGCCGAGGAAAACTACGTAAACCTGAATTTCACAGGGTTCCCACCCATTCCGCGATGGAACCCGCGGAATGGATGGGGCACAGAAGTCCAGAGCAAAAGCGAAAATGCTTTAGCGCGTGGCCAGGGTGACGAAAGGCGAACGGGAAGCGGCCCCGGAATACGGAGTGAGGGGCTTCTTCCACCATGGCGCGCCGTCCAGGCGGAGCATGAAGCGGAAGGCCAGCTCGCCGGTGAGGAAGGCCACGTGAATCGAGGTATCAGCCCGGATGTCGGTCTTCTTGGGGAGCAGATACTGCGAAAGATCGACCAGGCTGAGATCGCCCTGCGTGCTGAGCGGAGAAGCCTGCTCGACAAAGATCACCGGGCGGCCCAGGAGCAGGCCATACGGCGAATTGTTGCCGTACATGCCCGGAGGCGTATAGAGCAGCGCGGCGGTGGTGGCCGCGGAACCGGCGATGAGCAGGGGCAGGAGCTGCGGCTCGACGGACTGCTCAGCCAGCCAGACGGCATTCTTGAAGCTCGGAGCCCAGAGACGCGCCTTCATGTTGAGGATGTTCGTGGCCGAGACGGTGCCGGTGGCCTGGCCAGAGTCCTTGGCCTGCACAATCGTGGCCGTGGAGGTCTGGAAGCCGAGAGGAACGCCCGCGCCGGAGCCCGAAACGATCGCCTTGTCGATTTGGAAGCCGAACTCATCGGGGAAGGCCATGCGGATGTAAGCCTCGAGAGCGGGCCCGTCTTCCAACTGCTCCTCGGTGACATACGAAAGGCCGATGAGCTTGTTGGCGACGAACTGGATCTCGCGGAACTTGGGCTTGGTCCCCACATAGGACGCGCCTTCCGCCTCCCAGTAGGAGAGAATGCCGCCCCAACGCTGACCATCCGCGCGGCTGTCTTCATCGACCGCGTTCATGACCAGGCGCGAAGAGGCCATGGGAAGTTGCCGGCAACGAGTGGCGATCTCGCCCACGTCATAGGTCCGCTGGAGAATGCCGTCGGCGTATTCCGGAGCGACCAGGAAGCCGCCTTCGGCCGGGACGGTCTCATTGGCTCCGAGAGCCGCGAAGAGCCGGGGATCGGCGCTGGAAGTGCGTCCCTGCTGGATGAGCTTGGTCCCGGTGGCGATGGCGGAGAGCTGCTCGCCAAAGCTCGACCAGGGCTTCTTCGCGCCTTCCGGCTTGGAGACTTCGATGGTGGAAGCGCTGGTACGCTGCATTTCGGCCAGCTGCTCAGCGCGGACAATGTCGGCCTTGAGGGTGTTGGCGGTGGCCATGTGAGCGTCAAACTGGGTGCGCTGCTCGGCACTCATCTGCTCGCCGTCAGGGACTGCGGCATTGATGGCGGTGGCGGCGTCAACGGCAGCGGCCAGCGCCTTCTGGAGATCACGAAGCTTCATAGAATCCTTTCCAGGGTCGCGGAATGCGCCCAGGTTGTAACAGGTTGTAACAGCGATGAGCCGCAACGCCGCGAAGCCGCCATCGGGCGGTTGGCAAACGTCAGGACTGGACGGCTTCGGCCGCCAGAAAGTGTTGGAAAGTCTAAATTCTCGCCAAACTCAGCGAACGGGCGCGGGCCTGGGCTTCCGCCTGAGCCTTGCTCAGATCGCCAGTCTCTTTTTTGGCGGAGGCCATGCCGCAGCCTTCGCAGTTTTCGGCTTCCGCGTCGCAACCCTCGTGAGTGCAGTTGGCGCAGTCGCCGGCCTGGCAGGCCTCGCAGTCGCAGGTGCAGCCGGTGTCCGGATTGGCGTCGGCCTCATCATCCTGGTCAACGACGGGCTCTTCCGCGCTGTTTTGCGCCGAGGGGATGTGATCGTTTTGGATGGACTGGATTGCGGTCGAAGCGGAGGCAGAAGCGCCCACGCCCTGCTTGACTCCAAACTTACCCAGGACTTCATCCAGAGTGGCGACGCGATCGGCGAGGCCCTGCTTGACGGCATCCTGCGCGGTGAGGACGCGGCCCTGGCCAAAGCCATTGACCACAGACTTGACGGCGACGCCGCGGCCACGTCCTACGGCCTTGGTGAAGAGGGAGTAGAAGTCGTCGACCATGCCCTGCATCCCGGCGCGCGCCTCATCATCGAGGGGCTGGTAGCTGTTGCCCTCGGTTTTGTACTTGCCAGCGGAGATGAAGGTGAACTTGACGCCCAGATTCTCAAGGGCCGTGGAGTCGTCTTCGTGGAGCTGATAGACGCCGACTGAGCCGGTAAGCGAGCTGGGACTGGCCACGACCTCCGAGGCCTGCGAGGCCAGCCAGTAGGCGGCCGACGCGCAGAGGCAATTGGATACGGCCGTGATCTTCTTCTTCTTGCGGCCGTTGAAGATCTCCGTCGCCAGCTCATCAACGCCGGAAACCGAGCCGCCGGGAGAATCCACATCAATCACAATGGCCTTTACGTTGGGATCGGCGAGAGCCTGGCGCAACTGCTGCGTGAATTGCTGCACCGATGTGCCGGAGGGCCCGGAAACGTCGCCCGAGACGCGCTGATTGATGATGCCGTAGAGCGGGAGCACGGCCACAGAACCGGGTTTATCGGCCGAGAGCGACTGCATGCGCGCCGCGGCCATCTCATTCTGCGCGCGGATGGCGGCGAGCACCTCCGGCGAGGCCGTGCCTCCGGAAACCTTGAGATTCAGGAAAGCCACGATGGCTTCGAGCTTTTCCGGCTGGATGGCCCAGATGGAGCCGTAGACGGCGCGGACGATGGCGGAATAACGCATGGTGTTTTTCCTCCGGAAAAACAGGGATCAGGGGTCAGAGATCAGGGATCAGAAAAAACTAACCGGCGTTATGCGACAAGCAAAGGAACAGCTTTCCAAGCCAGATCAACGCGTACCAATTCCCGGCATTAAAGCATGATTTACCGCGAAACAGCGTGGCGCCAACAAACGGACTTACAGCCGCCTCAGCGCGCCAAGTTTTCAGATATAGCTTCATTTAGAGGACTCCTTCGACGGCCAGTGCCGCCAGTTTTGCGGGTTCGGTGACCGCGATATGCTCGAGGTAAGCGGTGGCGGCGGCCGCGCCTTCCTCATTCAGACGGCTGGCAAGCTCGGAGCAGCGAATATCGCAGGCCTGCTTGGCCTTGATCGAATTCAGCGCGGTAAAGTGGAAGACTCCGCAGATGAAACGGCAGTGCTCGGCATAGAAAGCGGCGAACTCGGAGAATGCCGCCTCGCGCTCGATCAGCTTGTGCACCGCGCTGACCTCGCGGCGGACACAACGCGCGGCCGAATCGTGCGCGAAGAGCTGAAGCTGGGAGCGCATGGCGTTCTGCTCGGGCTCCGGATCGGCGTTCTCGGGATCGTCCTGATCGTCCTGCTCCTCGGTTTCCTGATCGGGGTTCGGATCGGGGCTGTCTGGGACGGCGGAGACGGGAGCCAGCGCCGGATCGAGATTGCGCCAGTTCAGAGGAACGAAATACTGCTTGCCGATGCCTCCGGCGATGGGGTTCATGTCTTCCAGTTCGCGCACATCGTCATCCGAGAGCCAGCCGTGCTCGACGCCCACCGCGTAGCCCGCCATGCGCGTCGCGGTGTCGCCGCGGAGCAGGGAGGCCAGAGCGAACTTGGAATAGCAGGGATCGTCATCGCTGAAGAGATCGCGGCGCTGCGCCTGCTCCCACATGACGGCCATAGGCAGCACCGACTGCTGGGCGTGCATCAGGTTGAACTGCTCAACGCTGGCGTAAGTGGCGGCTTTGCCGGTGTCCACACCGATGAGGTGAGGCAAGATGTTGTGCATGGTGCAGATCTCGACAGCGGAGGCCTTGGAAGCGTCGAGGAGCTGCATGTCGATGGGCTTGATGCCCAGGCTCTTGATGTCCACTCCAGGCGGCAGCAGCTTGGCACGGTGACGCTTTTCGCCGGTATTGCCCGCCTCGAAGGCCTTCAGATAGGCGTCTTCATCCTGCTTGGTGGCGAAGTTGGTTCCGGTAATGATGACGCCGGCGGAAGCATCGTTTTTGAGGTACTTGCCGCGGTAATCCTGCTGCGCCAGCGCGACGCCGTAAACGTCCATGCCCATGGAGATGCGGGACTGGCCCACCTGGCGCTCGTCGGAAAAATCGCGGACGTGGTGAACCTCATCCTGCAGCAGCGTGCGCGTGGTGCCGGTGAGCGGATCACTGTACTGGTAGCGCAGCGCGCCATTGGAAAGCACCTCAACGCGCACGCGATCCGGGTGCATGGGGATGAGCTCGCCGATCTCGCCCCGGCTGCTGGTCAGGATTTCAGAGTAGGCGTTGCCGCGCAGCTCGATGTGACCCTGCATCATCTGGTAGTACTCGAAGCCCGTCTGCATGGAATTGGGCCGCGTGTGCAGGAGCTTGAAATTGGGGTGGTTCCTGACGACTTTCTTTCCCCCACCGGGAAGATCGACGTAGATGAGGCAAGGGAGCACGCCGAGGGCGCGGCCCTTGGCGCTCACACAGGCAATTACCGTCGAGAGGCGCTTGACCGTGTCCGGCGTGATGCGCATCCCGGCAACTGACGGCGAGCCGACGGCAGAATACCAGTAGTCATCCCAAGGGGCGGGCGCGCCGCCTATTCCGCCCACATCGGCGCGCAAGCCCTGGAAACCGCTGACCATGGAGCTGACAAGACTCACTGACGCCTCCGGGAAGAAACTGCGCTACCGCGTTCGTAGATGGTGGCTCCGGCGGTGAGAATCAGGCCGCCGACGATGAACCCCAGAGGAGGCCAGGCCATCCAGCAGCCAGAGGCAAGGAGGGCCAAGCCGACGCAAAAGGCCGTTCCGGTGATCACGCTCACCCATACGACCGGCTTCTTGGGGTGCGCTTCAAATGCAGGTGGCGGCATGAGTCCTCACAAATACCCGATGTGCACCGGCGTGTAGCGGCGCTTGATTTCGCCCGCCATGGCCGGGTTGAGGCCGGTGATCAGAGCGGTGGCCGGATCGATCTTGTCTTTGCCGTTTTCCAGCTTGCGCGGAAAGACGTTGTCATTGGCGTCGATGCGAGCCACGACACAGGAGATGGCCCAGGTCAGAACCGGATCGCCGTTGTGATGGAGCCGCCCGGCGCGCATGGCCGCGTCCAGTTCTTTCATGGCCGGAGACAGAAACTGCACCGTCTGCGGAACCGATTGAACGATGTCGTCACCGAGCTGCTCGGCGAGCTGCTGCTGCATCTGCAGCGC
>QGNH01000220.1_pt3 | contig 15953 bp, 10 predicted proteins | sample 1735481 | NCBI WGS metagenome assembly QGNH01 (sample SAMN09239004, study PRJNA386568) | Viral metagenome, whole genome shotgun sequencing project.
AACATCCTTTGCCTGGGCTACACGCTCGACGGCGCCGCGGCAGTCGTAGTTCCGGCCGACAGGCTGTTTCCCCTGTCTGCGCCCAAACAGCTTGTTGAGGCTGTCAACGATCCTGCCGTCATCTTCATCGCCCACAACTGCGGCTTCGAGAAGGGCATCTGGCGCAACATCATGGTCGCCGTCTACGGGTGGCCTGACATTCCGAACGAACGCTGGCACGACGTGATGGCGGTTTGCGCTTACAAGGGTCTGCCACTGAAGCTGGAACGCGCCGCGTCGTCGCTGCGCCTGTCGAACCGGAAAGACACCGAGGGCACGAAGGCAACCCTTGATCTTGGCCGCACCGACAAAAAGGGCTATTACAACTCGACGCCTGAAAAGCTCCAGCGCGTCTATGACTACAACGCCAGCGACATTGTCGCCGAGCTTGAGCTACATCGCCGCGTGAGGGGTCTGGGCGCTTCAGAGCGCCAAGTGTGGCTGCTGGACCAGACAATCAACGAACGCGGCGTGCGCCTCGACATGGAGTTTGTCGCCGCGGCGCAGCGCGTCTGCGATGATGCGGCCAAGCCGCTGCTTGCCGAGTTCCGCAGCCTGACCGGCATTGACAAGATACGCAGTCTGAAGTTGAAGGACTGGCTGATCGAGCAGGGCTGTCCGTTCCCACGCGACGCTGACGGGAAGCCCGACACTTCGTTGTCGAAAGAAAACGTCGCCAAGCTACTAGGAGATGAAGATGACCAAGAAGACCTTACCGATCAAGAGGACGCGTACAATCGTGAGGGTCCTCAACAGCCATTGCCGTTTGCATATCGTCGGCCCCTCGAAATCCTACAAATCGTGGGCTCCGCAAGTATCAAAAAGCTCGCTGCTATGCAGGCGTGTTGCGGGTCTGACGGCCGGGCTCACGGGCTCCTTCAATACCACGGCACTGGCACTGGTCTCTGGAGTGGGCGACTGCTACAACCTCAAAATTTCCCTCGTCCATCGCTCAAAATAGCGATCGGCTTCGATAAGGATGGCAACGAAATCTTCGGTGGGCATGACCCCGAACAGCTAGTGGCGGCAATCAAGACACGCGACGCCGAATATGTTCGCCTGATGTTCGGGGAGCCCATCGCGGCCGTTGTCAGTGGGCTTCGCCATAGCATCATCGCGTCCGATGGTTGCCTGCTGGAGAGCGCCGACTTGAAGCAAATCCAGGCGCGCATCGTGCTTGCGCTCGCTGGGCAATACGACAAGGTCAAGCTAATGGAGGGCGGCGCCACGCCCTACGTACCAATGGCGGAAAGCATCTTCAAGCGCAAGATCAACAAGAACGTGGACTTGAAGGAATACACGATCGGCAAATGCACGATCCTGGGTTGCGGCTTCGGCATGGGTGCCATCACGTTCCGTCGCCGCTATTGCCCGAACGAGACAACTGAATATGCGCAACACGCCATCGACGTGTACCGCCAAGAGTTTGCCCCATTGGTCCCGAAGTTGTGGTACGGGCTGGAGGAAGCCGCCAACAAAGCGGTGTGGGATCGCCGGCCGCAGGAAGCCTTCGGCATCGTCTACCAGCTTGAAGATGGATGGTTGACGGCGCGGCTGCCGAGCGGACGCAAGCTGTGGTACTACGATCCCCGCCCCGTTCGCAAGGCAATGCCCTGGGACAAAGACGACATCCGGCCCGGCTTCGAGTATAGCTGCTGGAAGACGGGGCAATGGATACGGCGCACCGGCTACGGCGGCTTAGAAACACAGAACGTCGTGTCTGGCATCGCTCGTGATCTGCTCGTGAACGGCATGTTCAACATCGAGAAGGCCGGGCATATGGTGGTGTTCAACGTCCACGACGAGAACATAGCCGAGGTTAAGGCAGAGCTTGCTGATGCCAGCAAGTTCGACAAATATATGACGGGTGAAATCCCCGACTGGGCAAGGGCGCTTCGCATCCCCGTCGCGTCCGATTGCTGGGTAGGCCCCCGTTACAGAAAGTAGAAGATGAATATCATCCACTTCGACCTTGGTTCCCACATGGCATTTGCCCACAACGGCTATGCCGACATCGAGATTGTTGAATGTGGGCATGCCGACATCGTCGGGACGCGCGCCGTCAGGGCTGCCCAAATCCTCCAATGGCTTATTGCCTTGAAGGACAACCTAGCCGCCAACGGCATCAAGTTCAACGTGTGCCACTATGAACGGCCGTTCTCCCGCGGCTTCGACGCCACCCGTTGCGGCTGGGGGATCGCCGGCCTGATCGAGGCGGTCTTTGGGAGCGACTGTGTTGTGTTGGATACGACGCCGCAATCCATCAAGAGCTTCGCCTTGGGCTCCAAGAAGATCGTCCGCACAAAGATGACATCGCGGGAACGCCATGATGCCGCTGCCGCAGAAAAACTTGCAATGATTGCCCGCGCCCAAGAACTAGGGTATGATGGCGAGAACGAACACGAGGCAGATGCCTTCCTTGGTTTGAAGTATGCTGAAACCTATTGCCGAAAGGAAATCCAATGCTTGACCCGAAAGACATCCCCGTCCTCTACAAAGAGTGCGGGTCGCTCCGTGCCATTAGCCGCAAAAAGGGGCTCTCGATCGGCATCGTGCAAAGGGCATACCGAAAAGCCGTAGACCTTGGCCTTTGTTCCCACACGCCGATGGGCGCAAAGACCAAAGAGCAACGTGTACATCCGTCGATACCGGCGGCCAAGCAACGGGTCAAGGCGCTCAAGACCGGGCGCATGCGCTCCAGCGTCTACATCGTGACCGACGCCCAGAACAACACCAACGTCCATGAAAAGCTGTGGGCGAACCTGGTTGAGCTTGCCGCCAACGACGGTGCCACGATCCTTGTTGGCTGCACCTACTATCACAAGCGCGGCTTCGGCACGCGCCACGACATCGGCCCCAAGGCGAAGCGCGACCAGGACGAAATCTGGTTCGATCCCAAGGTCGTTCCCTACATCAAGACCGAACGTGTCGAGATCGCCAAGGGCCTTGTCTGGTGCGGCGAGTTGACCAACATCTTGCCGACCGCCGATCGCCCATTGTCGGGCCTGGAGAACTACACCGGCCGCAAGTCGACGATCGTTCCCCACACCCATCTTGCGCTTCAGTCAATCCCAGGCGTCGGCGGCAGCGGCGCCAAGCTCAACTACACGACAGGCGCCGTCACGCTTCGCAACTACATCACCAGCAAGGCAGGTTACAAGGCCGAGTTCCATCATACCTACGGCGCGCTACTGGTAGAGACGGACGACGAAGGCCATTGGTGGGTGCGCCAACTTGTTGCCGACAGCGACGGCACTATTCACGATCTGGACCGCATGGTCAAGGATGGCAAGGTAACCACTGGTCACCGCGTCGAGGCGATCACACACGGCGACATCCATATCGAACAGGTTGATCCCGTCGTCAAGCGGGTCGTGTTTGGCAAGGGCGGCGTCATGGATGTGCTGCGCCCGCGCCACCAATTCATCCATGATCTGATTGACATGTATCCGCGCGGGCACCATATCAAGGATGATCCGTACAAGGGCATCCTTCGCTATGAGCGCAAGATGGACAGCGTCGAGGCTGCTGTTGACCAGGGCCGAGACTTCCTGCGCAACATCTTCTGCAAGGATACGACCACACACGTCGTCCCATCCAACCACGATCGCCATCTTGCCCGCTGGCTTGCCGAGAACGACGGCCGCAAGGACCCGGTGAATGCAAACTACTGGTCTTATCTCAACAACGAAGTCGTCAGCTACATCAAGCAACACAAGCAAGAGCCCGACGTGTTGTCGCTTGCTATATCACTGCGCGAGGAAGTGGCGCATTTCATTCCGCCGGACGGGTCCTATGTGATCTGCAAGGACTTCGGCGACGGCATTGAATGCGGGCTGCACTATGACCAAGGCGTCAACGGCGCACGCGGATCGCTGCGCGGCTTCAGCCGAATGATTGGCCGCCGGTCCAATGGCGGGCACTCGCATAGCTGCGGCATCGACGGCGGCGCTTGGCAAGCCGGAACCTATTCGCTGCTGCAACTGGAATACAATCACGGCCCGTCGTCGTGGTCACACAGCTTCATCATCACCCACGAAAATTCGAAGCGCCAGATCGTTACAATTTTCAACGGCAAATGGAGGGCCTAGTGGCAAAGACCGTCTATCTCGCCGGCCCCATGAGTGGGCGCCCGTTCTGCAACTTTCCTTTGTTCTTCGCCTATGAAAAGATGCTGACGATCCGGGGTTATGTTGTTTGGAGCCCGGCGCGCAACGACATCAAGAAGCATGGGGACTTCTGGCAGAAGTGCCCAACCGGATCGCGTGCAGAGATGGACGCGGCCGGGGTCAAAAACCTCACGTATCGAACGGCGCTCAAGGATGACTTCGGTGTGCTGTTCGACACGGCCGACGCAATCGCGATGATGCCAGGATGGCGCAAGTCCAAAGGCGCCGCTACCGAACATGCATTGGCGCTGTGCCTCGGCCTGGAAATCATCTATCTGGAGAAGCTGCAATGAGCGCCACACAAAAAGAAATCGAATACAAGAACTATGTTGATTGGGCAATCCAAATACCCGGACACAAAATTGTCAGCTTCGAAGATTTTGATTTGCTGGCATATCTTCATGCAGGCGAGCCGATTGGAGCAGCATTGTTCATGCCTCCTGTAAAGCCCAAGGCGCTTGCCGACATGAGCGACGCCGAGCGCAAGGCTGTGCCGCTGTTGACGGGCGTGGTCGATTACTTCCTGCCGGCGCTGGTTGAAGTCGCCAAGGTATCGAAGGCAGGAAATGACCAGCACAATCCGGGCGAGCCGTTGCATTGGGCAAAGGGCAAGAGTACGGATCACGGCAACACCGCGCTTCGCCATCTGGCGCAACATGGCAAGATCGACAGCGACGGNNGGCATGAGCTACGACGACTACGTGAAGTCGCTGGAGCAGGGCAAATGACCAGCCGCCTGGAGATCACCTACGAGTTCTACAACTACGAGACGACGCTTTGGAAGGGCGGACAGCTAACATTCTTCCGCATGATGCGCATCGCCTGTCGCCGGAAGCTGGAGGCGGCAGGCGGCTTCGGCCCGTTCAAGCTGAAGATCAGGCGCAGCGACGGCCGTGTGTCGCCGCACACACTGGTCATGTGGGAAGCCTATTGATCCTCGGCCGGAACGGCATGAGGATCGGGACCAACTTTGAGATCGACCGGCAAACAACCCAACGTGACGGCCTGTAGTTCTTCCGGCTTATCCTTGCTCAGATGGTCAGCCGTATCCTTGGCCGCGGCCTGACAGGCTTCAAGTGTGTTGTAGCTGCCGGCCAAAGTTTCAACTTGGCTTGGCTGATTGGGCTCTCCTGAGAGCAAGAAGACAGCAATCAAAACGAAGACATGCAGGATCATTGGGCGGGCTCCGGTTTGGCGTCGTGGATGTCCTTGACGCTTTGGATAAGGTCGTTCAACTGCGTGGCGTTGAGGCGGGCGGTGGCGTAGTCGTCGGTGATGTCGCCGGCAAACGCACGCCATGTAACGCCCGCGCAGGCGTCATCAAGTTTGCCGGGGGCAAGCGCGAGGGCGGCGCTGTCACCACTTGCGGCGTGGTTGAGCACGCGCACAAGACCAAAAGTAATGCAAGTGGAAGTGTCCGCAACATAGTGGTCGATCTCCTTGTAGACGACGGCGGCGACAAGATGCTCCTTGTCGTAGTCGGCCTGCGCTTGGACCGCAGATTTCAAAGCGGCTTCGTCCTGGGCATGGGTATCGTCGGCAATCTTCTTGATGCCCTTGGCATAGGCGGTTTCGTAGCCCAGCTTCAGGTTGGCGATCGAGCCGTCCATGATTTTGTAGACGACGTAGCCCGTAGGAACGGCCGCGACGGCTGCCCCGATCCCGAACGCAATGACGAGGCCCTTAATGTTGAATAGGCTGGTCAAGCTCATTGGGATTTCCTTTTTGCTTGACGAACCGGCCTAGGAACGCTCCGATCAAGCAGATCACGACGGCGGCCTTCATGTATTCTGGCGGGATGTAGCTTTGAAGCGGGAATGCGACAAGCGCAGCCTGGATGGCGGCGGCAAGCGCAATGAACTGGATTGATAACCACCGCATTCCTTGGCGCCAGTCTTCGACTAGCTCGACCTTCACCGGTAGCGGGATGCGAATGCGGAAGCGGCCCAGCCACGAGAGCAGCTTCAAGAACTGCGGATTGGCGGAAATCAGCAGCAGATAGTAGACGATACCGACCAAGGCGGCGAGGGGTGGCAACCACTGAACAAGGGTTGCGGCGACGACAGAACCGGCGGCAGCGTCGGTGGCAACACGGGCGGAGACTGTCAGGCTCATTGGAACAGACCTTGGCAAGAGAACAGGACTGCCAGGATCACCAGCAGCAGGAAGTCGTGTTTGTAGGCGCGCCAGATCACCCGAGCGTACTTCCAGGCCCTATCGGTTCTTGTATATGGCTTGGCAAACTGGCGCATCTTCATTAGTTAAAGATAGCTCAGCAACAATCTTGCGTCAAGGACCAATTAACGTCCATCCGGTGACGACAGAACCGGAGCCGCCAGATAGAATACATTGCATAACGCTGGTGCCAGCATCTGACGCGCCAAAGGTTACGGTTCCCGCGACGGCCGTCCCAGAAGCCGAGACGGTTTGATGTCCGCAAGCCACTGATCCGAAATTCATCGCATTGTGCGCCGATTGATCTGTGGTCCATGTTCCAGACCCGCCAAGCGTCGGATTGGTGTTGCCGTTGTATTGCCCACCAGCCAGCAAAGCAAGCGTGCCAGTAGACGCCGTTGTAATGGATGGAGCCGTTATGGAACTAACGTTGCCGAAGGTTCCACTAGAAGCCTCAACGTCGGTTGCAAAAGTTCCAGACACACCACTTATTTCAAAAGCTGTTGCGCCCCAATAGGCCGTACCGGCCGTGCAGATCGCCGGAAGAACTGCCGTGTCTCCCGTTTGAACATACCGATACACTGCAAAGCACGGCTCATTTGAACCGCTGGTTACGGTTATAAATTGCGTCCATGCACTTGTGTTGATCGTTGGAGCAGCCATGTTTGCTTCGCCCCAATGCACAAAGACGATAATCAAATGTCCTACTGTAGGGGCTCCAGGCAAAGTTATGTTTCCCGGCGTTGAGTTGCCGTGGATGTCATAGGCAGTCTGCACCACAGTCTTCCCACCCGAAACAGTTGATGTGCTGACATAAAGTCCCGCCGCATCGGTGCGGCTGTAGAGTGTGCCAGCAGGCTTTAGTGCGGTCGGAACTCCAGTACCAAGGATCACGTAGGCCGCGCCTATAACACCGGTATTGATCGTGATGCTAGTCCCGTCCACCTTCACGCCGCCGAGCACTGTAGTAGAGGCGGTTGGCAAGGTGTAGCCGGCAGCACTGATGACACCGGAGGCGATGGTGATCGTGGTGCCGTCAACCTTCACGCCGCCGAGCACTGTTGTTGTCGCAGTCGGCAAGGTGTAGCCGGCAGCACTTATGACGCCGCCCGTAATCGTGATGCTGGTTCCATCGGGCTTCACGGCCCCAAATGCTGAACCTGTGGCGAGCGGAAGGTCGGCAGCTACCAAACTTCTGAACGCAGGCTTGGCCGCACTTCCGGTGGCAGGCCCGGCGAACACTTTATTGGCAGCCTGATTATCGAGCGTTCCAACCAGATCGGAACCAGGACTTCCGCCCACTGTGTAAAGCCCCGTGTCCAACGAAAGAGACACGCTGGATATGCCTCCTCCTTTGCTGGTGCCAGTCTGCTGCGCAAGTTCCTTCATACTGATTAGATGGGTTGCCCCATCGCCAGTGTCAGTGCGGCCAAGAACATAGCCCGATGGGATGCTGTCTCGGATACCGCGGATTGTTCTGTTGGGCGATTTGGAAATGGTCATTGGTTTGCCTGCTCTGCCAGTGCTTGCCCTTGTTCCGCCAGACCAGATGCTTCGATGTTGGACTGGATGCGGCTGCTCATTGCACCAGTTTCGTCGGCATCTGGCGTTTCACCAGCAAGGATGCGCGATCCGAATTTGGAGATCGCGATGGCATCGTTGTAGATACGTTCGCTCAGTTGGCGCTTGTCATCAACAGTCATGGCATCGTTCTTCATAATTGCCTTGAGCGCCAGCCGCTGAACCGCAAGCGCATGCTTGATGCGTTCGGTCGTGACCACCTTATTGCCGCCGTTGACGTAATCTTTCTCGGCCTGTTCAATGTTGCCCTGCTTAACCTCCAACACTTTGTCAGTGTGCAGAGCTTCGAACTTTGCCGCCTCGTCATAGAAGTTGGTGACCACCTGCGAACTCATGCCGGGATTGCGCAGCACGAAGCCGCTGACGAACGGCAGATCGGCAATATCAAACCCAGGCCGCGTCGGCTCCTTGCCAAGCGGAACGTCGAGTGCCTTCAACACCTGTCCACCCAGCGCCCCTGTCCATTCGCGGATGTAGTTGTCGATGATGATCGGGCTGACATCTGCCACGTCAAGTCCAGTGTGACTGCCGAGGGTCTTCGAAATCCCCTTGGCAACTTCGCTTGTGTAGTCCGTGTACTGCATGTCCGGCGACGTGCCCTTGAGGCTGTCGGGGATCAAAGGACGGCCGGAATAGAAGCTGTGGTTGGACAACCCTTCCAGCAGCGGAGACGCCGCAGTCGGGATCAGAGGCGGCAGGTTGTCCTTCAGGATCGTGCCGACCCAATCGTCCATAGCCTTCGGGTCGCGCGCAAGTTCGGCGTCTAGGAAGCGATCTACCAACGCCCCCGTGAAGCCGAGTTGGAACGGACGGCGCATCTTGATCCGAACACCGCCGACCGGCGGCGTCACGAAGTACATGTCCTTCAAGTCGCGGCTTATCGAGGAATACTTGTCGCTGTCGTCAAGCTCCTTGTCGGCTTCATGGTTGAGCGCCCACAACATGACGGACGGCAGCACCGACGCGGCAACGACACGCATTGCTGTTCCTGCAACTCTATTGGGCTGCCCCGATCTTCCGGCCTGACCAAGTCCCAGCAAACCTGCGCGGAAGAACGGGATGATCTTCGACAGCGTGTTGGCGAACTCGCTAGTTCCCCGCTCTGCATAGTCGAGCGAGGCGCGGCGAGAGATCATCGCGGCCTTCGTCTTGTCTGTTCCCTTGGCAACCTCTGCCTTGTAGACACCGATGCGCGGCGCCGTATCGAGGCGCTCGTTGATGATCTGCGCCATCTCCAGCGGGTGCTTGACGGCGTTCCACATGCCGCTGTCGGCTCCGCTCTCGTCCAGCATGCGTTGGAAGTCGCGGGTCACGTAGGTCTTATCCAAATCGCGCAGCGCCACGCCGCCGCCGCCATGCGCAACCCATTCCCAGAACTGGTCGCCCTTTTTCCACGGCTCCAGTGCGCCCTTGGCGAACGTCAGGAACGGCGTCGGATGCGACGGGTCCATGATGTAGGCAGACAACTCATTTGCCACGCCGACGCGGATTGCGAAGTCGGGCATGAAGATCGTGCCGGTGCGCATCATCTTCGCAGGCCACTGGAGCAGCTTGACAATCATGTTGGCTTCGCCGGGGCTGTCGGCACCGCGCAACAGGCGGGCAACGTGTTCGTCCTTCGCCACCCAGGTTTCCGGCTTGCCGTCGCGATAGAACGTGAACTGGTTGCCCTTGGGGGCATTCTTTCCCTGTGCTTCCACAAACGGTTCAAAGGCTTTGGCTTCGTCGGGTGTCAAGGAATAAGGACGGAACCTGTCGGAGCCCGGATCGGCTATTGCTGGCTTCGGTGGCCCTTCGATTTGTTCCAGCCCAAGCATCTCTCGCTGCTCGGCTGATCCCACAAGATGGCCGATCGCACGATTGCGATCTGCCATGGCAATCATCTGGCGCAGGTTGTCCATGTCGGCCGTCAGGGGCTGAACGATCTGCCGCTCACTGCCTTCCATAAGCTTCAGCGGGTTGTGGACGCGGAACGTGCGGCCGAAGGTGCCCTGTGCGAATGCGCTGTCGTCTCCCATCATGCGCCGGAAAGAAACGTGGCTGGTGTTGGCAGCCTCCATGCGCTCTAACCCAGCCTGCGAAGTCATGCCACTGTCGCGGAAATACTCCAAGCCGCCATGTTTCCATGCCTGCATCATGTCGTTGACCGCCTTGTACTTCTGAAGGGCAGGGTCGAATGCGTTCGCCTGGGCCTCGCGCAAGCCGCCGGGGAAGACACCCGTATCGATGCCCTGCTTCGCCTTCTCGACGGTGCGCATGGCACTGCGGTACATGTTGAACTCGTCCAGATTGCCGCCGACATCGTGAATTTGTCTGATGACATCCTGAAGCGACGGGCCGGGCTTCGGTTCAAACGTCAGCGCATCAATCGGCCCGCGATAGAAGAAATGCCCGGCGCGGCTGTCCGACGCATAGGTCTGGCGGAACATGTCGTTGGTCGTGATGTCCTTGTCGGGATCGAGCAGCCCGCGGACCTTCATCTCGTTGTCGATTTCTGTGGCGATTTGAAGCTCGCTTACCCACTGCCGGACCAACCGAGAGAGCGACCACTTCCCCTTCCGTTCCGGCGGCTCGCCAATGCGATCCTTGAAGCGGGCAAGGCGGCTCTCTGTGGTCAGGCGGCTGAAGTCGGGGCCTTCATCAGGACCCGCCAATTGGAAGTTGCCACCCGGTCCTTTGGGAGGCGGCGGGGCGCCCGTTCCCCCAGCGCCTCCTGAGCCGCCCGACATCCGCTCATGCCAGCCCTGCAGCCGCTGCTCAACGTCAGCCCAGGCTTTCCCAGCCTCCCCTGGGGGAGGGGTCCAGTTGCCACCAACTTTGGTTGGTACGTTCTGGTCAAGGTAGGCGGCGTACTTCTCCAGATCGGCGAGCTTGCCGGTGGCGCGCAGATACTCCGTGAACTTCGGCATCCTAGCACGCAATGACGGATCAGACAGATAGCCGGCGATGGCGTCCGCCATAACTTCGCGCGATCCGTTCTTGTAGTCGAGGTAAGCTTTGTTCTTGCTGGTGACCGGATGGAACTCCCGCGCCGCCGACGTGACTTCGTCCTTGATGGCAGCCGGTATGGCATCGGTCATGCTGCGACGCTCACCCAACACATTGGCGTCGATCGCGTGCGAGATTTCGTGATAGAGAACTTGGTTGGGGCTCAGGCTGCCATACTCTTGACGGAAAGCCTGTGCTGGTCCTTCTTGCTCGGCAGCATCAAAGCGGATCGTTCCTTGCGAACGAGTTTCTCCGTTGTCTGTCCAAGTTTGGTGCCCGTACATGTTGCGCGCGGTGACACCAGCAGCAGCCACAGCCTTCGCGCTGCCAGGCCACCCTTGGAATGTAACCCCAAGGTCCTTACCGATCTTGCCCATGTAGCTGGCAATCACGTCCTCGTTGGGAACAAGATTGCCTTCGGCATCGGCGCGCCAGCCGACTGATTGCTCAACGTCGGGATACTCGATCTTCGGCCGCGGCTTTTGATCTGCCCCGGCAACCTGCTCGATACCGGAGCGCTCAAGGTAGCGTTGCGTCTCCAGCGGAAGCACGTCGGGATTGTGCCCGGCGTTGACATAGCGCTGCGCCACACCCGGCCCGGCATTATAAGCGGCAAGGATGGCCGCCTCGTCGCCATGGAACTCAGTGTGCAAATGGGCAAGCACCGCGCGAGCAACACGTTCGTTGTACTCGGGCTCCTTCAGCCTTTGAGGATCAAACCCAAACTGCCGCGCCGTACCGGGCATGATCTGGTAGCGGCCAACCGCTCCAGCCGGCGATGTAACGGTGTCGGCGGTGACGTGGGCTCCGGCCCGGTTCTGTGCAGCGGCGGCAGCGTCGCTGCGTTCCCCGAACACATTGATCCGCTGCAACAGGCTTTCAATGTGCTGGGCCTGATAGGCATCGCTGTGAATGTCTTGCACCTGCTGGTCGTGACCTTCCTGCACCTTGAAGGCATTGGTCTTCCACGGCGACGTGTGGGGCCCAGCCGTGACCTTGTATACCCAATCATTTGTATCGCCGATCGGGGAGAAGTGCGTTCCCTCCATGTCGTTGTCAGCGCGCGGATTGCGTTCGACGGTATAGCCCATCTTTGCAAGACGATCATAGACGCGCGCTGCCGGGGCCGTCACTTGGCTGTCACTATAAAGAACCTTGCCCTGCGCCAGTAGATGATCCGCAAGTTCGCTATATGCCTGTGCACCCTGCCCGCGTACCGTTTGCCAGTTGGGGTTGCTTGCAGACTTTACTTGATAACCATCTTCCAACATTTTGCCCGCGATGAAGCCGCGGTTGTTTTCGCCAAAATTAAATTCGAAACGATTGCCCGTCTCCGTCAGGTTGTGCGGCGTCGGCGGGACTTCAGACGGCTTCGCAGGCTTATAGGGCACGAACGGTTCCGGGTCCGGCACGCGCGATTGGTTGAACTTCGTTGCTACCGGATTGCCGTTGACATCACTGGCTGTGATCTCTGCCATGAACTTCGGATCACGCTTTGCCATCTCCGCTTGCTTCCATGGCGGGATGCCGGTGCGAACATAGATGTCATGCATGTTGGATTGTATTTGCTCTCCGGCTTTGGACAGCACGAACCTATTGCCGACATAACTGCCGGCGGCGTGGAAACCAATTGCCTGTGTAACGCCAAGCGCAAAGTCTTCCGCGTTCGGCATCTGCCCGTTCATGGCGGCACTAAGACTTGTGGCACCAACACCGTAGGCGCCAACCGTAGCAGTTGTTTTTGCAAAGGCAGACTTGGTGATATCGGACGCAACAGCGCCGCCGGCTTTGCCAACTGCTGGCAGCACGGCACCAATGGTGCTTGCCTTGCCAACTTCCCATGTTCTCTGCGCAAACTGGTGAAAGAACTCGTTCCATGTGCGATGGGTGTTGTCCTGGTAGTGATCAAGCATAAGCTGACGAACAGCTTCAGGTGCCCCCATGAAGCCGGCGCCGCCGCCGGGGACCGCTCCCCAGCCGCCAGTCTCGGCTGTAGCTGCGCCGCCGCCAGCAGCCCCAAGGAAGCCACCTACCAAACCTTGCGGCGTATCGCCAAGACCCTGCCCAACGCCGTACAACAGCTTGTTCATGAAGCTGGCGTTCTCAGGCAACTCAATGCTAGGGCGGTTGAGCGACAAACCAGTCGCTGACATCTGAAGCCCAGCCTTGAGCGCGTCAATAGGACTTTGCGCTTCGCGCACTGCGGGCTGCGCCTTCAGGAACGTGTCGATCGCCGCCGTGTTAGGAGCCTGTTCGGCTTGCGGCGCAGGAGTATTCCATGGTTCAACGGCGTGGTCTGGTTGCGTTTGCGGAGGCGAAGTTTCCCAAGGATTTGCCATTACTGCCCTACTTTCTGCCACTTGTTCTTGTCTTTCCACTCAGCCGCCGTGTGCCCGGTGAAGCGATAGCCGCCTTGCGTTGTGCCGTACAGATCGGTGTTTGTCTGACCGCCTTTTTGATCGTGAAGGTATTGTGGCGCCATCTTGCCCACGAAGTTTGGGTCGCCCGGTTGTAGCACCTTTTTCCACTGATCACCACCCTGCGCATAGGCAGCTTCAAATTGATCCCTTGCAGCCGTGGCGAACTGATAGTACTTGGCATCGCCCTTCGGATCGCGGAAACCGGTGAATTGGTTGGAGCCCGTGAAGGCGCCCTTCTGCGTTGACAGAAAGAAGTTGAACTGCCGTTCGGCTTCGCGCTTGCCAGGATCGGAATTAAGCCGCTTCTGTGCTTCAAGGAAAAAATTGGTATCCTTGTCGCTGAGAATATGTGCTGTGCGCGCCGCATAGATGTCGCGAGCTTCAAGCGCATTCGGATCGCCGGGCGGCAGCATCATGCGCTGCGCAAAACTCTCATAGGTGTTGGCATCGGTGAAGACCGGCGTACCCTTTGCCTGATCCTCGATCACCGTACGACCCCATTCCTGCATCGCGCGGATCGAACTTGCTTCCGCCTGCGGCATCATTCCAACGCTGGCAAGCTTCTTAAAATAGCCCGGCGGAATTTGAGGAAGACCAGTCTGTGCGTTTACCGTCGAGACTTGGAGCTTCGCCATGTTGGTGTCGTAGGCTTCCTTCTGCTGCCGCTTCTGTTCAGCTTCTGCCGCCCGCGCCTCGGCGATACCGGCGTGCTGCTGCTCCTCGGCATAACTCTGCATGGACTTGGCCGTCGTACCGTCGAAGTACTCGGCGAACTGTCCGCTATTGAGGGCGGCCAAAGCTGCGGTTGGGTTTTTGTCCGCCATGCCAAAGAACGCCGATTTGGCGATCTCGCTGCGCACAGTCATGCCCATCTGGAGCGCCTTGTCGCGCGGCAGACCGTAGGCTTGCACAAGCCCTTCCGTCGATAGGTTTGCCATCGCGAGCGCGCTCTTGAAGCTCGACGGGTCAATGCGGGCCGTTTGCGACAACTGGTTCATGACCGTATCGAGGTTCACGATCGCAGCGTTGCCGGCGAGCGTCGCTTGGTCCGCTGTTGACTTCTGAAACATGTCCGCCTGAAGGCCGGCGCTAGCCTTCTGGAACATATCCTGCGCCTGGGACGTATAAAGGTTCTCTCCCATTTTTGCTAGGCGCGGCTTCACAACATCGTTTATGAACCTGCTGGAAACTTCGTGGTCGTTGGGATCAGCTTTGCGCGCCGTCTCGTTCCATTGGGCCGTTAGCTCGGCCTGTGCCGTAGCAAAGTCGGCAGAAAGTTTCCCCGTCTCATTTTGGGCAACATGTTGCTCGACTGTCTTGATGGCGTCCTGACCGGCAGCGAAGGACTGTCTAATATCAGATGCCTGTTCTTCCCCAGATCGCGCCGCAGCCTGTCCGGCATACACAAGCGGAGACGGATCAATGTTTTGCTGGTTCACATATTGAGGTATGCGTGGCATTAGGAAATCTCCCTGAACTCAACGCCGATCTTGTCATAGAAGATTTTGCGTGTTCCAAATTCGTCGCGCTGAACTGCATCTGGGCAGAGTGCCTCAACCTCGCTGGCAAGCACGCCTTCAAACAAAGGACCCTGTCCGCCAAAGCGGAAGCGATAAATGCCCAGACCATCGGCACGACGGCGCACAAGTTCAATGTCGGTTTTGAGCTTGTCATCAGAAAACAATGAAGCAATGCCGCTGACAACTCCTGTTATTGCCCCAAGAATGCCGCCAGTGCTTGAAGAACTTGCTGCTGCCGATGCACTCGCCTGTTGAGACTTGTAACTGGTATAGTTGATGTCGCCCTGCGTTTCAATCAGACGCTTCGACAGTGCGCCCTGTGTGGCGCTGTCGCGAATGATGTCGGCCACGCCTCCGCTGTTGGCAAGACCAGATGCACCAGCCGCCGCCTTTGCTCCGCCGATCACCTGATAAATCTGGCGATCCGCCTGTTGCTGTTTGATGGCTGTTTCAACCTGCGAATATTGAGCAGCCTGACCGTAATATGCCGCAGCTTGTTTCGACCCAGAAGCAGATGCCTGTCCAGACATAAATTTGCTGATGCCGCCCAGCAGGCTGTTTGCGGAACCGAAATAATCAGCATTGTCAAACAGGTCTGACATATCACTTGTCCCTCAGACGACGAAGCTCAAAAACAACAGCTTCCACTTTTTTTTGTGAATTGTTGATCATTTATCTGCACTCGAAATGTAGCCGCCCATTGCCAGGATCGTCACAGGGTATGGCCTCGTCACTTCCCATGCGATCTGCGCATCGAACCCGTCGTCGCTTTGGATGGTATCCGAGATGATGCCGGAATACAAGGTGGGCGCAGAAATCACAGATTTTCCAGGCGTTCTCCAAACGATCGGATAGAGCTTGCCATCCAAATCTGTACCGATGCTGACCCCGCGCGACTTCCAGAAAGAGCACGCCCATTTGTGCAGCCGGCGCAATTTGCCGAAGGCCGGGCCGTTCTGGGCCCCGGCGTCGGGACCAAAATCTGGCCGCAACAACTGGCCTTGACTGGTGTAGGTAGCGCCAATTGAGATTGGAACGCTGTAGGTCGTGGTCGTTGTGAC